>JAANMU010000381.1_pt1 | contig 55380 bp, 38 predicted proteins | sample 7279701 | NCBI WGS metagenome assembly JAANMU01 (sample SAMN14094539, study PRJNA606508) | bioreactor metagenome | isolation source: A lab-scale SPAN reactor treating ammonium-rich wastewater day 57 | place: Ireland: Galway | collected 2017-03-13
AGTGCTGAGTGACGAGTGATGAGTGCTGAGTAAGGTCAAACCGACTGAACCACAGAGGACACAGAGCGACTTTCGCACTCCCGCGCACACGTCCTTCTCCCCTCTCCCCCTTGTGGGAGAGGGGCCGGGGGTGAGGGGTTTAGGGACTTCCCAATGCGCAGCACGTCCGGCTTACAGTACACTTCTCCCAACAAGCGAAAGCGACCCGCGTGCCTGACCTGCTCGACCTGACCCTCACCTTGCGCCCGACTCACCGCGATACGATTCCCGGCTGGCTGGGGCGCGCGGCACGGGCGCTGCTGCTGCACAGCATCGAAGCCGTGCATCCCGACCTGTCGCGCATCTTGCACGATCTCCACGGCGATAAGCCGTTCACCGCCAGCACGCTGCTCGGCGCTCCGGCCCGCGAGCTGATGACGCTTGAGCCAAACCGCACGGTAATGCTGCGTTATACGTCACTGTCCGCTGACCTCACCCGCCTGATGCTGACCGCCGTCATCCCACGGTGGCAGGCGGACAGCATTGTTCTGCACAATCAGCCGATGCGGGTCGAGGCCGCGGCCGTTGAGACATGTGACTACGCCGATCTATGGGCAGCGGCGCACGATCCGGCTCGGCGCTCGTGCCGGATCACGCTGCGCTTTGAGACGCCGACGTATTTCAAGGTCACGGGTGGGCGTGCGATGCGTCTGCCAGCGCCGGAGTATGTGTTTGGCAAGAGTCTGCTGCGGCGCTGGAACGCGTTCGCCCCGTGCAAGCTGCCCGATACGGTGGGGGCGTTCGCCGCAAACGCCGTCGAGGTCGAGGCGGTGCGCAACCTGCACACCCGGCGCGTCTCGTTCACACGGGCGGGGAAGAACCTCGTCACCGGCTTTGTCGGTGAGGTCATGTATGGCGTGCCGGCGGCCGACGCCGACCTGTCCGGTGCGATCCATGCGCTGGCGCGTTTCGCCCGTTTCAGCGGGATCGGCGCGCAAACGGCGGACGGCTTGGGACAGGTCGGCGTGGTCGAGGTGGAGCATCGCCCGCGGTCGTGAATCTGCGGGGGATGCGCTGGATGTGTCGCCGAAAGATACGGCCCGACGAGGCGGCCGGGGATGCCGCCGGGCGGCGCAGGTGCTTCCGCGTGGGGAGCGCGTCAGGGTGGCCTGCTTGGTGGTTCGGACTAGTTGATGAAGCGCACAGCTCCGGTCATATCCACACGCTCGTCCTTTCACCCGTCATTCCGATGCGCCCAGCATAGGATGGACGCGCGCCGGCGACATCCGGAAGGTTCCGGATATTTGCGCGCCGCTTGGCTATTCGTTGAGCAGGCTGATCAGCAGTTGGCGCTTGGTGGTGGGCACGGTGTCGCTGAGGTCGAGATAGGCGGCCAGCTTGCCGTAGATGTGCTCGAACTGCTTGTTGACGGTCGTGCGCGACTTGCCGAGCCGGTCAGCGATTTGCAGGTTGGTGGCGGTGGGGGACTGCGTGAGCGCCTCGGCCAGTTCGCGCTCTTTGGCGGTGAGGCGGCGCAGGAAGTCCGAGCGATTGCTCATGCGGCGGTCGGGCAGCAGAGTCGGATCGGCGCCGGGGGCAAGGCGCGAAGGCAGCACTGGCAGGCGGACGAGCTGCACGCGATGTTGTTCGGCAGGCGCAATGTGGAACACGCCGCGCCGACTGGTCAGCTCCTCGTCGGACAGCAGCGTCCACACACGGTCGCCGGAACGGAATAACAGCGACGCGGCCAGCATGGCGTAGATGCTCATCGCCTTGCGCCCGCCGGCCACCAGCAGGTGACAGTGCCCGGCGGGATCGGCATACTCGCCCAGCGTTTGCAGAATGGCCGAGTAATAGGCGTCCGCGCTGAGCTGATCGGTGACGTCCAGCAGCGGCCGGCCATCCGCGAACCGCACTTCCTTGTAATAGGTGACGATGTCGGGATAGTCGCGTTTGAGCACCGGTTTGACAGCAGCATAGGCTGAGCGAATGCCGGATGCCACGGCGTCTGTATGGATGATCACGCAGCGGGTGATCGGGTGACCCTGCGTTAGGAGGATATCGAGCGCAATCGTGGTCGCTTCCGGCCGCTGCCCCAATGTAGCGAAGAACACGTCCGGCATGATTCAGCGCTCCTCATCCATACAATAATGGCGTGATTCTAGCCTTCTCGGCGAGAGCCGGCAACTCTGACCGCGCCTGACGAGAGAAAGAAATCAGCGCTCCCCCCGCGCGGCGAGCGCAGCACGCTGCACTCCTACGAGTCCTCGTTGTGTCCTCTGCGTGTCCTGTGCCCGATTCCCGTATCCCTCGGCGCTTTCCGCCCTAGCCGACGATGCGCGTGACAGCCTCGTTGATCGCGTTGGCGCCGAACGTCACCGCGCCGACCGGAATGCGCTCGTCGGCGGCGTGGATAGTCGCCGAGAAGTTGAAGTCGGCCGGCAGGTTCATGGGCAGGAAGCCGTACGTCTGAATGCCGAGCTGCGCCAGAATTCGCCCGTCGGTCGCGCCGCTGACCATGTACGGCACCGGCGCCGCGCCCGGATCGGCGTCGCGCAGCACCTGCGCCAGCGTCTCGAAGTGAGTCAGGTCGGGATCGCCCAGCGCCGTCGTCGGCTCGGACATATCCGGCACGAGTTCAACCGTGTCGTCATCGATCAGCGCGCGCACCTCGGCTTCGAACGTTTGCGGAGAGACGCCGGGCAGCACGCGCCCATCCATCCGCAGCGTGATCTCCGACGGGATGACGTTGATCTTGCTGCCGCCGCTGACGATGGTCGGGTTGACGGTGTTGTGCAGCATCGGGTCGAGCATCCGGCCGATGCGCGGGTCGAGCTGATCGAGCAGATGATCGGTGCGAACGGGATCGAGCAGGCCGCGTAGGGCGCTGCCCATCGGCTCGCCGAGGTGAGACGCCATCGTCTCGATCATCGCCTGCACCACCGGCGTGATATGCACCGGCAGACGCGCGCCGTCCATGCGGCTGAGGATGCGCCCGAGCTTGCTCATGGCCGTGCCGAGATGTCGCTGCGCGCCGTGCCCGCCGGGGCCGCGGATCGTCGCGCGCAGGGTGTGAACGTAGCGCTCGGTCAGCATGATCGGGTAGAAGCGGTGGCCGCCGAAGTCCATCGGAAACGCGCCGAACTCGCTGATGCAGTACGCCGCGTCACCGATCAGGTCGGGATGCTCGTTGACGAGGAACTTCGCGCCCATCTCGCCGCCGACTTCTTCATCCGACGCGAGGCACAGGATCAGATCGCCGCGCAGATCGCGCTGTTCGGCGTGAGCGCGCAGGAAAGCCGCGATCATCATCGCGTCGCCGCCCTTCATGTCCAGCGCGCCGCGTCCCCAGATATACCCGTCGTGGATCTCGGCGGCGAACGGCGGGTGCGTCCACGTCTGCCCCTCCGTCGTCACGACGTCCACATGCCCGTACAGCAGAAGCGGCGGTACTTCGCCCCGGCCCTTCAGCCGCGCGACGAGGTTGGCGCGCCCCGGCGTCTTGCTGACGAGGGTTGACTCGATGCCGTTGGCTTTGAGCAGTTCGGCAACCCGCGCGATCAGCGCCGCCTCGTTCCCCGGCGGATTGGTGGTATCGAAGCGGATCAGGTGCTGCAGCAGTTCTTCCGGTCGGGTGTAGAGGTCGTTCATCTCGGCTCGTTTCTACGAAATTCAGGCTGAAGGTGGGCAGCGCCCCCAGATTTGGCTACGGCGAGTCGACGCCGCCCGGCTGCCATAGTTGGATCGGATTGCCTTCCGGGTCGTTAAGTTGGGCGAAACGTCCGTTGGGATACTCGTTCTCATCGACGGTCACGACGTTCCCGTTGGCGCGCAGCTGCGCAACCATCGCGTCGAGATCACGCACGCGGAAGTTGAACATGAACGGCGCAGTCGGCCCGCCAAAGTGGGTGTCCGTGCGCTCGAACGGCAGGAAGATGGTCGTGCCGGCGGTCTGCCGCCATGGCTGCTGATCGTAGTCACTCGGCGGCATGTCGATGCCGAGATTGTCGTGGTACCAGCGCATGAGGTAGATCGGCTTGTCTGCGCGGAAGAAGAAACCGCCGAACCCGAGTACCTTTTCCATGGTCAGCTTCCCGTTGGCTTGACGACTGGGACGGTGCCGGTGCTGGTTGCGGCAGCGCCGCCGAGCATGCCGGTCGGGCGCCGCACGCTGCGGATATGTGCCAGTGTTTGCGCGGCCGCGTTGGTGATCGAGTCGAAGTCGCCGCGATCGACCCACATATTCGGCGTGAGCGCGCTGCCCATGCCGACCATCGCCGCGCCCGCCCGGAACCACGCCGTCAGGTTATCGCGGTCGACGCCGATGCCGCCGGAAGGCATAAGCTTTGACCACGGGCGAGGCTGTAGAATTGCCTTGATGAAGTCGGGGCCGCCGACCGCGTTGCCGGGGAAGACCCGGATGATCTCCGCGCCGTATTCCTCGGCCAACGCGATCTCGGTGACGCTGCCACAGCCGGGGATGTAGGCGATCTTGTGCCGGTTACACAGGCGGGCGGTCTCGATGCTGAGCGACGGGCCGTCGACGAAGCTGGCCCCGCGCGAGATGAACAGCGCCGCCATCATCGGGTCTTCCACCGCGCTGACGCCGATAATCATCTCCGGGCAGGACTCGGCGGCTTTGGCGACCAGCACGCTGAAGACCTCGACCGCGCCATCGAGCCGGTTGGTGAACCCGAACGTGCGGCATCCGGCACGATACAGCGCCTCGACCACCTTGAGCGCCACATCCGGCGAGGCATGGTGAAACAGCGGCATCAACCCATCGTTCAACAGTGTTTGATAGACATGAAGTCGTTCAAAGCGCGCCATTGGTGACCTCCCAATTCTAAATTGCGGCGGGGCCGCGCGGCTCAGGCGTAAATAACGGTGCGTTCCAAGAACGCCAGTACGGATTTCAGATAGTGGTCGATGGTCTCCGGCTTGCGGAAGCCGTGACCCTCGCCGGTGTAGATATGATACTCGACCGGCACACCGCGCGCGCGCAGCAGGTCGATCATCTTGTCGGACTGATTCTGTGGCACGACGTTGTCCTCCGCGCCCTGAAACACGATCAGCGCATCCCGGATCTTGTCGGCGTGGAACAGCGGCGAACGGTCGCGGTAGCGCGCCGCCGACTCCGGCAGCGGGCCGAGCAGGAAGTCGGAGTAGCGCGCCTCGAACTTGTGCGTGTCCTTGACTAGCGCGAACTGATCGCTGACGCCGTACAGATTAACGCCGGCCTTGAACGTGCCCGGATAATCGACCAGCGCCTGCAAGACCGCGTATCCGCCCGCGCTGCCGCCCAGTATGATCGCCTTGGCGGGGTCGGCGCGGCCCTGCTGCACTATGTGCGCTAACCCGTCGAGCGCGTCGGTCAGGTCGATATCGCCCCAACGGTGGCGCAGCATGTTCATGTACTCGCGCCCATAACCGGTGCTGCCCCGAAAGTTGAGCGCCAGCACGGCGAACCCGCGCGTGGCGTAAAACTGCGTCTGTGCCTCGAAGCGCGGATAAACGGCAGAGGTCGGCCCGCCGTGCATCAGCACGATTACCGGCGGCAGGCCCGGCGATTCGTAGCGCGGGTTCGTCGGCGGGTAGAACAGCGCGTGACTCTCTTTGCCGTCGCGGGTCGGGAAGGTCAGGTGTTCCGGCACGCTGAGCGTCCCCGGCGCGAACACGGTCTGTACGGTGCGTTCGTGGATGCGCAGGTCGCCGCCGTCGAGGTCGCAGGTGATGACGACGTTGGGCTGCTCCGGCCCGCTGGCGACGGCCGCGACACGCCCGCCTGCGCTCACGCCGATCTGCTCGAAGTAGACGTAGGGCGAGTTCTCCAGCAGACGCGTCTCGCCGCCGCCGGCAAGGTCGATGCGCCATAGGCTGTGCGTAACGTCCACGCTGCGCCGCGCAATGATCGCCTGACTGTCCGGCGTGAAAGCGAAGTAACGCAGACCGCTCACCAACGCCGGGCCACCGTATTCGGCCTCGCCGCCGGTGATGCGCCGCGTCGCGCCGGTTTCGAGGTTATGCACGTAGATGTGCCACCAGCCGGTCTCGTCGCTGATATACGCCAGCAGACGGCCATCGGGCGAGAAGGTGGGCTGAAGGGTGGAGGTCTCTGGCCCGCCGGCGACGGTGCGCACGTCGGCCAGCTCAAGCCGGTCATCCAGCGTGAGCAGGTGAATCTCGCACCCGTCCCACGGCATGTTTGGGTGATCCCACGTCATCAGCGCGATGCGCCGCCCATCGGGGTGCCATACCGGGTTCATCACGAAGTCGCCGGGGGCATAGAGCTTGCGCGGGAACTGCTGCGCGGCCAGATCAGCCAGCACAAGCGCGTCCCGGTTTTCGTAGGTGAAGCCGTAGACGACCGTCTCGCCGTCTGGAGAGATCGCAAGGCCGCCGGGGCCGCCGAAGCCGGGCGTGATCGTGCGCACCGCGCCGCCGTCGATGGTGGTGCGATACAGCCGGCCCCCCGCGCCAACGAACACCACCGTGCCGTCGGGATGAGTCGCCAGCGCGCCGCCGCCGTAGGCGATCTTGCCGGACGCCATCTTGCCACCGCTGATCTCAAGCGGAGCGTCGCCGCCGCGCTGGGCATACAGGCTGTGCTGCGTGCCGTTCTGGATGTGCCACACCAGCGCGTCGCCGGCCCACATCACATCGTTGAGGCGTGCGGCGTTGGCGACCAGCGCGGTCGTGACCGTGCTCTGCCATGTGCCGTACGATGCGCGGAGTTTCATGATCGAGGGTGCCTTCCGATGCGCCGGCCGAGTCCGTCTATTCTATCGCGTCTGGGGGCGCAGGGCATGGGGGGGAGATGGTGCATCGAAATCCGATATACACCAAACTCCTCCAAGTCCGCGAAAGGTTCTCAATGCCTCCCCATATCTCGGAGCAAGCCGAGCACACCGGTCAAGAAATCCAGCAGCAGATTGAGCAGCGCATCGAACCCTTCGACGAGGCCGGTTTCCATTGGTTACGTCGATTCTTGAGCGCGCTAGAGACGCCTTACGCCCCGCCGTCCTCCAGCAGACGGAGCGCGGCGCTCGCCAGCACGGTCACGCCCACCGGCAGCATGTCCTCGGCGATGTTGAACACCGGGCTGTGATGCGGCCGATCCTTGTCGTCGTACTTGGCGCCGAGGTTGAACATCGCGCCGGGGGCCGCTTGCAGCATATAGCTGAAGTCCTCCGCGCCCATGCCGACCTCGTGCTCGATCAAGCCGTCATCGCCAAACACATCCGTCGTCACGCCGCGGATCACGTCCGAGACCTCGGCGGCGTTGTACATGGCCGGATAGCCGCGCTCGAACTTGAGCCGGTAATCGCCGCCCAACGCGCGCGCCACCTCCATCGCCGCTTCCAGCCCCTTCCACAGCTCATCACGCGTCTCGTCGTCAAAGCTGCGGATCGTCCCGGTGATCTGCACCTCGTTGGGGATCACGTTGTTGGCCGCGCCGGCATGCACCGAGCCAATCGAGATCACCGCGCCTTTGGTCGGGTTCACGCGGCGGGAACGCACCCCTTGAATGGCGTTGACGACCTGCGCGAACAGGTAGATCGGGTCGACGCCGGTGTGCGGATACGCGCCGTGACATCCCTTGCCGATGATCGTCGCCTCGAACGAGTCGACCGCCGCCGACGCCCATCCGTCGTTGACCGCCACCTTGCGCGACTCCATGGCGCTGTCGACGTGCAAGGCGATCACCTTATCGACGCCGTTCATAATGCCTTCCTCGACCATGCGCATCGCGCCGCTTTTGCCCTCCACATCCTGATCTTCTTCGCTGGGCTGGAAGAAGAAACGGATTTCGCCGGCGGGGCGTTCGGGCAGCTCGCTCAGAATCTTGGCGACCCCCAGCAGCATGGCGGTGTGCGCATCGTGCCCGCAGGCGTGCATTACGCCGGGATTCTGTGACTTGTACGGCACGTCGTTGGCCTCATCGATGGGCAGCGCGTCCATGTCGGCGCGGATGCCGACCACCGGCGATCCCTCGCCAAGCCGCGCCACCACGCCGGTCTTGCCGACGCCGGTCTCGACCTCAAGACCCATGTCACGCAGGGTGTTGGCGACGAACTGCGCCGTCTTGAATTCTTGGAAGCTGAGTTCGGGGTGCATGTGGATGTGTCGGCGCCAGTTCACCAGCGTCTCCTGCATTGACTCGGCCTGCTGCTGAATGATCTTCAAGTCCATGACTTCACCGTCCTCCGGTCTACACGAGGCAGATTTTGCGCTCAAAGTCGGATGAGTATAGCAGGTATCTGGGGCGGAGGGTCGGATGTCAGGGGCCAAAAGCGCGCTGCGTGCCGGGGGGAACCAACTCCGATGAGGCCGTGAGGCCCGCCCCGTCTGTGGCCCTCGATGCGCGATCCATTCCCCGCCGCTGTCTTTCCTACGCCGTCCCCCATCGGTCGCGGACGAAGCGCAGTTTTTCGCCGGCGTGCAAGTCTGCGCCGCCCTCATGCTGGTTGAATGGATACACCCGTATCTGCTTGGACGCTTGGACATGGTTGTAGGCCGCGAAGACCGTCGAGGGCGGACAAACCGTATCCATCAGCGCGGTGCTGAACAGACATTCGGCCGTGATGCGCGGCGCGAAGTTCATGCCATCGAAGTACGCCAGCGTCCCGAATACGCGCTCGTCGTAGATGCGGTGGATCTTGAGGTAATGCGCGATCTCCTGATATGGCATCGCGTCGGTGAGGCCGACCGCGCGCGCAAAATTGCACAGAAACGGCACGTCGGGCATGCACAACTGCACCTGATCGGCCATCAACGCGGCCGCTGCGATCGCCAGCCCGCCGCCCTGACTGCCGCCCGTGACGGCGATTCGGCTCGCGTCAACGTCGGCGCGGCTGAGCGCAGCCTCTACCGCGCGCGCGGCATCGGTCATCGTGCGCCGGTAGTAGTACGTCTCCCGCGACAGAATGCCCTGCGTCATGAAGCCGGGATAGAACGGGTTGGCGCCGTCGGGCAGATCGGGCGTGTCGCCGTGGCTCCACGCGCTGCCCTGTCCGCGCGTGTCCATCACCAGATGCGCACAGCCAGCGCTGGCCCACATCAGCCAATTGTGCGGCAGTCCGCGCCCGCCGCCGTAGCCGATGTACTCGACCACGCACGGCAGCGGGCCGCTTACGCCGGCAGGGCGCACGTACCAGCCCTTGATGCGCTGGCCGCCGTAGCCTGAAAACGTCACATCGTACACCTCGACCCGGCTGAGTGCGGCATCGACCCGGACGAAACCGGCATCAAGCGGGTGCTGACGGGCCTCCGCCAGCGTGTCCGCCCAAAAGGCGTCGAAGTCGGCCGGCGCGGTCAGGGCGGGACGGTAGCTGTCGAGCTGTTCACGGGGGAAATCGAAAAACGGCATGAGTCGGGAACTCCGCGTAAGAAGCGACATCCGGCGCACGATGGTGTGATGTCCCCATAACTCTACCGCAGGGGCGCGTGTTTCGCCCTGCCGCCACGAGCGGCGCTTGTACGGCGCATCGCTATCGCCGCGTGTTAGGTTCCCCAAATGCGTTCGTTGAATTCTTGTTAGATGAGGGGTCTAGACAAGCGCGTAGCAAGCGGCTATATTCTGCGACACGGTCTCTTACCTCGAATAATGTTCATTCATGCCCAGAGATGTCCTTGTATGACAGCCTGTCGACCGTATCGAAAACCTCAACGTGTGATTCGGTCACTCCTATTCGACACCTTCACACAAACTTCATCGTATCTACGGCCGGTCGATCCGGCGTGTTCCATTTCTATGGTGGTTCTACGGGGCGGTGGATGATGCCGGACTCCGTGGTTTCACGCATGTCGCGCGCAGCTGGGGTGCGCAGCGGCATTCGTCGTCGTTCGCTTTCTTAGGCTGTTAAAATAAGGAGCCCTCAATGAAAGCAAGTCATTCTCGTATTCAGTTGGCGGGCGTCGCTCTGCTCTTGGCCGTGATGGTCATGAGCGTGGCGCTGCCGGCCGCCGCACAGGCTCCACGGCCGATGCGGCATGTGCCGGTCGACGCTGCCGGCCGCGGTGAACCCGTGGCGGCGGTCGACCTGTCTCATTCGGTGGTGCAGGCGGACGGTCGCGTACAGGTCATCGTCACGCTGGCAGGTGCGCCGGCCGTGACCGATTACCTCGCTGCCGGTGGTCGCGGCAGCCACGCGGCCGCGCTCGGCACGGCCAGCATCCGTGAAGCGCAACTCCGCGCCGAACACGATGTGTTTGCGGCCGGCGCTAGCAGCCTCGGCGCTACGGTCGTCAACAGCAGCGCGTTCTTGGTCAACACGGTGACGGTCGCCGTGGCTCCTGATCAGGTCGCCGCGCTGCTGCGCCTGCCCGGTGTCGTCAGCGTGCATGCGAACCGCGTCATCAACCGTGACGATACCACCAGCATCCCACTTATCCGTGCGCCGGAGGTGTGGGAAGTCGCGGGTTTTGATGGCGCAGGGGTTGTCATCGGCATCGCTGACACCGGCGTCGACTACATCCATACGCACTTCGGCGGCAGCGGCAACTACGCCGACAACCCGGACACGACGAACGGCACTGACTCGCTCCTCTTCCCGGCCCCGATCCCGGGTGGATATGGCGATCCGAAGGTGATCGGCGGTTACGACTACGTCGGTGATCTCTACGACGCGGCGACCCCCGGTTTGGACACCCCTGCGCCGGACGAAGACCCGATGGACTGCGCCGAAGCGCTTGGCGGCGGCCACGGTTCGCACGTAGCCGGCACGGCGGCCGGTTACGGCGTCGTTCAGGCGACCGGAGCGACCTACACCGGCCCGATGGACACCACGTACTACGGCAGCTTCCCGAACCCGACCGCAGCCTTGCGGATCGGCCCGGGCGTGGCCCCCGGCGCGTCGTTGGTGGCGCTGCGTATCTTCGGCTGCAACGGCTCGGTCGGCACCGACGTGCTGCTTGACGCGATCGAAGACGCCGTGACCGGAACTTACCCGACCAGCATCGCGGCCGCGCAAGTTCCGGTGGACGTGCTCAACATGTCGTTGGGCAGCAGTTACGGTGGCGCTTTGCCTGACGATCCGTTGATCGTGGCGCAGGAAGCCGCAACCGCCGCGGGCATGATCATCGTCGACTCGGCCGGCAACAGCGGCAATATCCCGCTCATCACCGGCTCTCCGAGTTCGGCCAACAGCGTCATCAGTGTCTCCAGCTCGCTTGACACCTCGGCGGTTGGCGACGTGGTGGTACACCATAACAGCGGCCTCGGCTCGCCGGGCGCATATCCGGGCGCGGCAGCGGCTTTCAACAACGGGTCGGCTATCCCATTCACGGGTGACTTGGTGGTCGCTCAGCCGCTAAATGGCTGTGCCACCCTTACCAACCCCACTGAAGTCGCTGGCAACGTCGTGCTCATCCAGCGCGGCTCCTGCGCTTTTGTGGACAAAGCCAACAACGGCCTTGATGCCGGTGCTACGGGCGTAATCATTTACAACAACGCCGGTGATGCGCTGGTCACGATGTCGGCGGATGGCATCGATCCGTCGTTCAATCTACCCGCGTACTTCCTCGGCCAGACCAACGGCACGGCGCTGAAGAACTCGTACGACGACGCTATCGCTAACTCGACTCCGCTGCCGTCTGTGACGTTCGACTTCGGCACACCAGCGGTGTACGCCCCTGAAGTGTCCGATCAACTGTCGTCGTTCAGCTCGCGCGGCGGTGTCGTCCGCAGCATTGGCGACCTTACGCTTAAGCCGAACGTGACCGCCCCGGGCAACACCATCACATCGGCGCGTTCCGGCACGGGTAACGGTCTATACGTCATCAGCGGCACCTCGATGGCGTCGCCGCACGTCACCGGTTTCGCGGCGCTGCTGCGTCACAAGTATACGTCCGCCCCGGTTTCTCAGATCAAAGCGTTGATCATGAACACGGCCAATCACAACGTGTTCACCGGCGCGCTGAACCTGCCGCCGCAGCATGTCGGCTCTGGCCGTGTGGACGCCGTAGACGCGATCGACGCTGAGATTATCGCCTATGCGACGGACAACCCGGACAACGTCGCGCTGTCGTTTGGCTATCCGCACGTCTTGACCGGCACGACCTACACCGTGACCAAGACGGTTACGATCCAGAACCTGAGCGCCAACTCCTACGACCTCGACGTCTCATATCAGGTTCGTTCCGATCATCCGAACGTCACGGTGACCGTGAATCCTTCGTCCGTGACCCTCGCGGGGAACGGAAGCGCTACGGTTGACGTGACGTTTGAAGCGATGCTTGATAACGCCGCCACCAACGTCAACACCTATGAGCCGATGATCGGCGATACCTCGCCCATGCCGGAAGAAGCGGGGATCCTGCTGCTCGAAGATCAAGGCATGCTGCACCCCGATCTTCGCGTGCCGGTCTACGGCATGCCGCAGATCACCGCGGCTATGGATGCCACGACTGACCTCGGTAACGCCTTCCAAGGCATCAACGTCGTCTTCAGCGGCACCGGCGTCGATACGTCTGGCTCCGGTGGAGTTGGCGCCGATATCGTTTCGCTGGCGACGCTCACCGAGCTGGTCGCCGTGGATCCGGTGGGTGACGCAGGTGGATCCTACGTGCCGCGTCCGGGCGACGACTTCCCGCAGACCAACGGCGCGGTCGACATCACGCATGTCGGCATCACCAGCGACTTCCATGGCGGCGCAGGCGGTAACACGGTCGTCTACTTCGCGATCGCTGCGGCGGATGAGTGGGCCTCCCCGTCGGATGTCTTCTTCAACATCTACATTGATGAGGACTTCGATGGTGTCGAAGATTTCATCGTCTACAACAGCACCAGCGACTCGTCGTTCTCGTCTGGGTTCATCGACATCGAAGACGTCTATGGATACGGCGCTGGCGCTGGTGTCAGCTTCGGTCAGTTCATCAACGAATACGCCGGCTCGGATATCAGTACCATGCACCGCAAGAACAACGTCATGGTGATCCCGATCTACCTGTTCGGTGTAACCGGCATCGCAGGCCCGGGCGGGACGTTCAATTACTGGATCGAGGCTTCCACCCGTGACAGCGATGTTGCGGTCGTCAGCGACACCGTCGGGAGCGCCGCGACGCCGTTCACGTTCGATATCGCCACCCAGAACTACTACTTTAACGATCTGAATGGTCAGGCGGGCGGCCCGTATATCGGCATCCCGACGTGGTATGATCTGAACGGCTACGGTGCACCGGTTGACGTCCTGCCGGGCGCTGACCCGAACGCCCTGCCGGACATCCTCGTGCTGCACCACCACAACACCGATAAGGCGACACGCGTCGACGTGCTGCCGGCCCCGGCCGTTCCGCAGAGCTTCGCGCTGATGACCCCGGCCAACAACGCCTACATCCGCGACGCCTCGACTATCACCGCAGTAACGTGGTCGGACGAACTGGCTGATACCGCTCTGACCTACCGCTTCGTGCTGTCGCACCTCTCGACCAACACCCGCCTCGGCACGGTGGTTGATGTCTCCGGCCTGACGCCCGCAGTCGACACCGACGGCTTGGCGTGCGACGGCACGGTCTGCACGCTGACCGTCTCCACCACCATCTCCTCGGCGCTCGAGGACGGCCAGTACTCGTGGACGGTCACGGCCGAGGACATTGTCAACGGGACGATCGAAGCGAGCAACAGCCCGTTCTTCTTCACTCTCGAGACCAACGACATCGAACTGATCGTCAACGGCGGCTTCGAGGATTGTGTGGCGAAGGTTGCGGCGCCGTGGACTGGCGAGGGCTGCAAGCTCAACAACGCCAAGTCCTACGCGGGTGACGGCTACTTCAACGGCAAGCCGGCCAAGAAGGTCAAGCAGGTCGTCACGCATCCGGCGGTCGCAACCCTCGGCGCCGAAGATCTCGACCTGAGCGGCTACTTCGACGCCAAGGCTTCGGCCGGCAACGTCGTGAAGCTGAAGGTCGTGTACGTCGATCCGAACGGCGGCGCTGGCGGCAATGGCAAGGACAAGCTGAAGCTCAAGTTCACCACCGACTCGGTCGGCTACGAACTGCTGAGCGGGACGCTGACCCTAACCGGCCCGGTGACCAAGGTCAAGGTGATCGTGGGCAGCGGCGTAGGCAAGGTCAAGGCCGACGACGTCAGCCTCGTGGTAGCCGGCCCGAACGGCCCCGCGCCGCGTGACGCCGGCAGCCTGCTGCCGCCGCCTGCTGCTCCGGGTGGCTTCCGCGGCAAGAACTAGCTGCCATATCTAAGGCTGTGGCCTAGCTCAGGCCGGGCCACAGCCATCGATTTCTCCGCCAAACGCCCGTTTCGTTGACCGGAATGGGCGTTGTCTTGTAATATCTCTAACGTGGGAAGTTGAAAGAGGTCAGTTTCCAGTTACCCGTCAAGATGCAGCGTGCCCACTCAATCGCGCATCTGTACCGCAAAGCTGGAGACTGGGAACGAATGACTGGTGGCTTAAGTGAGAAGTTGAAAGTGATGAGTGATGAGTGATGAGAAAGCGCCAACTTTTTTCACTCGGCTGGTGTCGCGAGTCGGATAGTCTTGCCCACCGATTCTCGGTAACCTACTTCAACCCGTAGGCGAAGGTCGTCCGTTTCCAGTTACCAGTCAAGATGCAGCGTGTCCGCTCAATCGCTCATCTGTACCGCAAAGCTGGAGACTGGGAACGAATAACTGGTGGCTGATATTTCCGTACTTACATCGCGTCGTTGTTGAAGAACTGAGACAGTCTTGCTGAACCGAGGTCATTCCGGATGAGCACGTCAACCCAGTCCGACCTTCCCGGCTTGACGGCCTATCGTGCTCTAGCGCGCAGCCTGCCCGACACCGCCGTGTTGATGTTCGACGACAGCCTGCGCTTTCTTCTGGCTGAAGGGCGTGACCTGCCCGCGTTCGGGTTCAACACCGCGCGTATCGTCGGTTATACGCTGGGCGAGGCGCTCAACAGCGATTTGGCGCGGCGCTACGAATCACATTTTCAGGCGGCGCTGCACGGCCAACAGACCACGCTTGAGGAGTCGTTCAACGACGGGCGCTCCGTCTACAGTATCCAGATCGGCCCGGCGCGTGACACCGATCAGTCGGTGGTCGCCGGCGTCATGGTGTGCCGCAACATCTCGGCGCAGCGCACCGCCGAGCGCAAGCTGCGTGAGAGCGAAGCCCGCAATCGTGCATTGATCACCGCTATGCCGGATACGATCCTCGTGATTAATCAAGACGGCTTACTGGTCGACTACATCCCTAATCAGGTGATCGACATCGGCGCGATGATGGTGCCGGGTATGAACATCCGCGATCTGCCCGCGCCCGAATCGCTGGTGCGCATGGTGTTCGACATGATCGGCCGTACCCTGCGCGACGGGACGGCGCCCCCCGCCGACATGGCATGGCCGCTTCCGAACGGCACGACGGCATACTACGAACTGCGGTGTGTCGCCCTGACCGACCGCCAAGTGATGCTGCTCGTGCGTAACATCACGACCCTGCGCCGGGCGGAAGCCGCGCTGCGTGCCCGCTTGGACGACCTGAGCGCGCTGCGGGTTCTCGAGGCGCAGCTTTCGGACAGCATCGACTACGATCGCGTGCTGGATGTGGGCATCGAGATCTCACGCCAGCTGAGCGGTGCGTCCGCCGGATTCATCGCCGTGCAGCAGGGCGGTGACGCCCGCCTGATGCGCACGTTCGGCCGTGAAGCCGCAAGCCGCTTCAGCGTCTTTGAAGCCATGGTTCAAGGCATCTGCGCTCGCGTTCTGCGCAATCAGGAGGCCGAGTTCATCCCCAATGTATCCGCCGATCCGGATTACGTCGCGGCGGTTCCGGAGACGGTCGCGCAGATCACCATCCCGCTGATAACCCACCGCGGGCTGGTTGGGCTGTTGTCGCTCGAGTCGGACAGTCCGAACCAGTTCACCGAAACCGTGTTCGACGTGCTGTGCATCCTTGCCGGCCGCCTCGCCGTCGCGCTCGGCAACGCGCAGCTGCACGCGCAAACCGTACAGCAGCTCGAAGCCTTACGCGACCTCCACGAACGGGTAAGCGACCTCGAACAGGTCAAGACGATCATGCTTCAGTTGGGCGCGCACGACTTGGGCGATCCGCTGATGCTCATCAACAATTTCGTGGCGTACCTGCGCGATGACCTCATGCAGGGCAAGCCGGCTGGCGAGGCGCAGTTTGAATACCTCCATCAGATCGAGGCCGCCGCTGAACGCATCCACCGCATTTCGCGCGATATCCTCGACGCCGAACGAGTCGACCTGCTGATCGACTCGGAACGCTTCGAGGTGCTGTCGCTGACGGCACTGGTGGACGAGGTGATCAACGCACAGCGTCTTGCCGCCGAGTCGAAAGGCCACACGCTCTCGGCTGATCTGCCGCAAGACCCGGCCACCATTGATGGCGTCGGCGTTGTGCTGGCGCAGTCCGTGACGAACCTCATCAACAACGCGATCAAGTACACGCCGGAGGGCGGCGCGATTTCGGTGTGTGTGCGCCCTGACGGGAACGGCTACGAGTTCAGCGTCACCGATACCGGCTTAGGAATCCCCGACGAAGCGAAGGATCAGCTGTTCAAGCCGCTGGCGCGGATCGGATCCCGCGAGGCGCGGCACATCGCCGGGACGGGATTCGGCCTGTACCTCGTCAAGCGTATCGTCGAACGCCACGGCGGCAGCGTGTTCTTCAGCAGTGTTTACGGGCAGGGCAGCACGTTCGGGTTCCGCCTGCCTAGAGCCTGCACTCCGTGATCCGGCGGCTCGCCGCGATGGCGACGATCTGGGCGGTGGCGCTGGTCGCCGTCTTCGTCGTCCGCGCGGCGGCCAGCGGGGCGCACACCCCACAAGTCACCTTCGCGGACGCGCCGCCCGGCCTATACGCCCACGACATCTACCACCACATCTCGGCCTCGCTGATCGGGTCGCTTGACCGGATGCCGGTCGCGTGGGCATGGTCGCCGGATGGTTCGCGCCTCGGTTACGTGCTGCTCGACAGCACCGACGGCGCTTACGACCTGCTGACGTGGCGGCCCGGCATCCGCGAGTCGGTTCTGCACGTTGAGGATATGCCATTTGGTTCGCCGCCGGCGTGGTCGCCCGATTCGCGGTCGATCGTCTATGTCGACCAGCGCCAAGACCTGTGCATCCTCGCGCTGACGGGCGGCACGCGCTGTCTCAATGTGCAGCCGGCCGGCCAGCCGACGTGGTCGCCGGACGGGGCGGCGGTGGCGTATCTGTCGCGTGTGCGCGGCGGCGGCTTGCTGCGTGTCGCGGTCGACAGCGGGCAGATCACGCCGCTGTTCACCGGCATCGACGGGGTGAACAATCCCCGCTGGTCGCCGGATGGCGCGTGGATCGCGTTCAGCTACGAGCCGCCGGAGGATGAGACGCGCCATCTGTACATCATCGCGGCCAGCGGCGGCGAGCCGATCCTATTGACCGCTCAAGACGGCTGGCAGGATCAGGCGGTGTGGTCGCCGGACGGCCAGCGGATCGCCTACAACCACTATCCGGCCGTTCCCAACAGCCGTCCCGACGTGGCGGTGATCGACCTCGAAACCCGCGCGATCACAAGGGTGACGCATCATCCGCAGACCGATACCGACCCGCGCTGGTCGCCGGATGGGCGATCGCTGGCGTTCGTGAGTGACCGGTACGACGTGCGCCCACGATTGCACGTCGTACCAGCTGACCGCCTTGATGCCGTTGAGCCGCTTGACACGCCGGGGATCGCGATGCGCCTGTACGCCTATGCGTGGCGGCCGTAAGCGCGGCGCTGCTGAGGCAGAACAGCGGGCGATGGCCGTATAGACCGTATGTCAAGCACGCTGAATCGAGAGACTATATACATTAAGCCAAGAATCCTGCGCCGGCGACTGTCCACCAGCAGATCATCGAGCAGATGCCCAACAGGATCGCTTCGCCGTAGTTGACACCGTTCTTAACCGTGTCGGCCAAGTCTGCCGCTGCGGCAATCGCGTAATTGGGCTGCACCTCCGACGTGCCTCGATCCGACCGCACGACGACGGTGCGCCGGTCGGTGACTTCAAGCGTGACATGCAATTCGCGGCCGGTAGCAATCGCCAGACAGACGATGATGCTGCCGAGCAAGCTGAACACGAGGACTGCGAGCAAGGCGATCCACCGCGACGGCAGCTGCTTCTTGCTGAATCGCATGACGTTCTGCGACTGTGTAACGACCTTCCAGCCTTTGCTGATTAAGATATCCGCCGCGGCGTCCAGCCGGATGGGCGGAAGCGGTTGAATCGGCGCGCGTCGTGAATCCGCGAACGGATCGCCAAATTCGGCTTCGTCAATGCGTTGTAACCAGCTTTGGGCGGTGGGGTGACTCACGGTTTGTAGAATCTGGCGCGCTTCGGTGAACCGGCGCTGCTGAATGAGTTCGCGTGCCTGTGCCAATTGATCGTGTTCGTTCATCGGGGGTCGATGTCTCCCTGTGTAGTCCCGGATTTGTCCTATGATGGAGCCTCCTAACGACAGTTGTATTCGGAAGGCTCCGTAATTCTGTGCCGGTTCAGACTCCGGCAGACCGGTAGCAGAACAGCATCATGTCGACGAGATGCTGAAGCTCGACGGTGTCGAGATTGAACACCTCGTCCTGCGCGATGTTCCGGCCGAAATAGATCAACCGCACCGCCACGTCGCAGTCGATACACAGATTGGGATGCACCCGTTTTGTCGACGACCCTACCGACAGCAGGCACAGCAGGGACAATTCCTCGAATCCCAGCGTATAGACGGGGAAGCCGTTCGGGGATTCACCTACCAGCACCCAGTACTGACTCAGAAAGTGGATGATGTACTGGCCGGTGCTGTCGTACGATGCGGCCTGCTCCGGGGTGATGTGCTTCCGGCAGTCGCGGATCGTCTCTGCGCCGAGCACAGCGATCGGGTCGTACATCGGCTCGGGATCGCGCTGGTCGGGGTAGTCAGGCAGCGCGCTCAGCGCGTCTGTTTCATGTAGAAACCGTGCAAACGGGCTGTCGTCTATCATGGCGTATTCCTCCGGGTTGTTCGGGCGTAGGTTATGCAGAGAGGTCGTTCGTGGTCGATTTTGAACCCGGATCCGGCAGCACCTCGCCGTTGTAAAAGCGCTGCATCGCCTCGTCAACGCGTGTCTTCACGATCTCCTCGACGAGGGTCGTGACTCGTTCGTCCAGAGTCTTGAGTTCATCGAGGGTCGCGTGCGCGGAATCGAGCGCGAGTCGGCTGCTCATGCGCATCATGTGCATGAACCAGCCGATCAACGTGTCGATGCGCCACTCGATGTACTCCCAGATGCCGATACCGAACACGACGGCGATCAGCGCAAAAATCGCGATTCCTTCCCAGTCGATCATCGAGGAGCTCTTTCGTTGGGGGGGAACACAACCCGCCGCGCGGCGTATCTCACACGGCGGATGATCGCAGTGTAGGGGATGTCAACGCCGCCGAGATAAGGAAGGTTCCGGATTTCTGCGGCGTGCAGCGCGGCTAGTGTTGAGGAACGGCGCTTAGCCCGGAATTGAAGAACTCCGCTGGCTTTACGGGAACGGTAATTACTGTCGTCCGGCATGGAGATGAGATCGAGCGGTTCCTGATGGGATTTGAGGCATCCACTACGTTGTTGAAGGCGCTTTGAACCCCAGATGATCGAGACCCCGACACCCGCTTAATGGTTATGCCGTGGAATTTGTCACTGTAGCGGGGCGTACAGTCGCCCTCGCATCGGTGTTTCCCGAACAAATTCGCGTATTGGAACCCGACGAAATCGTAACGGCGCGGCGTGTGGTGACGGCCTAGCCAATTCCATGCCCCGCGTGTTCTAATCACCGGCGCTGCCTTACCTCAGCACTCAGCACTCAGCACTTCCTTCGAGGAGAGTCCCGTGCAGTACCTTATCCCCCTGCCCAATGCGATCACCCTTGCTGACACATCAACCCGGTATCCGGCGCCGCTGGAAGGCGCGATCTCGATCCCCGATCCGTCGCTGCTGTTCGAGGCGCAGTGGCTCCAGCGCGCGCTGGCCCAGACCGGCCGGACGTATACGATTCAGCTCTCGCAGGCGGGCGCGCACATCCACCTCGGCTATGCGGACGGGGCCGGGCCGCAGTCGTACACGCTCACCGTCGACGAGGACATCGTCATCCGCGGCGGTGACGCGGCCGGCGTGTTCTACGGATGCTGCACGCTGCGCCAGCTCGTGCTGGGCGAGCCGGACGGCCTGCCGGTGATGACCATCGAGGACGCGCCGGCCTATGCGCACCGTGGCTATATGCTCGACATCAGCCGCGACCGTGTCCCTACGCTGGAGATGTTGTACCAGCTTGTCGACGAGCTTTCGGCGCTCAAGTACAACCAGCTTCAGCTCTATATCGAGCACACGTTCGAGTTCCCCGGCCACCGCGTCGCATGGCAGCACGCCAGTCCGCTCACCGGCGAGGACGTGCTGCTGCTCGACGCGTACTGCAAGCAGCGCCACGTCGAACTGACGCCGAACCAGAACAGCCTCGGCCACATGGAGCGTTTCCTCAAGCACGAGCCGTACCGCTGGATGGCCGAATCGCCGCAGGGGTTCGAGGGGCCGGATGGCGCATGGCGCGGGCCGAGCACGCTCAACCCGCTGCTGCCGGACAGCCTGACCTTCGTCCGCGGCCTGTACGACTCGCTGCTGCCGTATTACTCCAGCACGCAGTTCAACGTCGGCTGTGACGAGCCGTGGGAGCTTGGGCGCGGCAAGAGCAAGGACGCGGTCGCCGAGCGCGGTGGGCGCGTGTATCTCGACTGGATCCTCGCGCTGCACAAGGACGTCACCGGGCGCGGCCGCACGATGATGTTCTGGGGCGACATCATCCTGCATTATCCCGAACTGGTGCCGGAGCTGCCCAAAGACGTGATCGTGATGGAGTGGGGCTACGAGGCATCGCATCCGTTCGACGAGAACTGCGCCAAGTACGCGGCGGCGGGCGTGCCGTTCTACGTCTGCCCCGGCGTGTCGAGTTGGAACAGCCTCGTCGGGCGCTCGCGCGAGGCGAAAGGCAACATCACGCGGGCAGCGCTGGACGGCAAGAAGCACGGCGCAGTCGGCCTGCTCGTCACCGACTGGGGCGACCGCGGGCATTTTCAGCCGTGGCCGGTCTCATATATCGGCATGGCGTATGCTGCGGCGATGGCGTGGTCGGCGAGTGAGGAACGTCAACCGGCGCTGAATGCGGGGTTGGATATCCACGTCTACCACGATTCGGCGCGCGAAATGGCAGCAATCGCCGACGATCTCGCCAGTGTGTACCTCAAGGTCGGGCCGGCGCAGATCAACGGGCAGGTGCTGGCGTACGCGCTCGAATGGACGCCGGAGAACTTCCGCGCCAAGCTCAAGCGCTTCGAGGCGTGGGGCGGGCATGAGGCGGACATTACGCCGGACAACCTGCGTGCGGTGATCCAGTTGATCGACTCGATCACTGCGCGCATCGACCGCACGCGCATGTCCCGTCCCGACGCCGCGCTGATCCGCGCCGAGTGGACGACGGCGGCGCATCTGCTGCGGCACGGCGCGAAGTGGCTGCTGTACCTGCAAGGCGAGACCGATAACGCGCCGGCTGATCTGCTGGCGGAGATCGACTCACTGATTATGCAGCAGCGGCAGAACTGGCTTGCGCGGAGCCGTCCCGGCGGACTGGACGACAGTATCCGGCGGCTGGAACCGCTGCGCGCGGTCTATGCTGAGGCCATCAAGAAAGCCAGCGCGATCGATCCGTTAGGGCCGGCCGGGATGGACTAGCGATCGCCCGCGTTTCCGCGGAGCAGGCGAATGACGCGGTCGTACGAGAGCGTGTAGTGAACGACGATGACCACGGCGAACATGAGCGCCAGCGTGGTCTCGCCGGCGCTGTACAGCAGCACAACGGCCGCGCCGAACAGCGCGAGTTCGATGAGCAGCCGGACGGCTCCGGACACGGCCACGATCGGATCGCCGCCGTCCCCCGGCACCCGGAACACAGCCCACACGGTGCCGCCCAGCAGCGGCAGTCCGATTGCCAGCAGCACACGCAGAAGCCCGTCGTGTTGGGACCAGCCCCATACCGCCAGAGCGGCGATGGCCGCCAGCTCCAGCACGAAGCGCAGCGCCAGATTGACCGGATTCTCACCCATCGAGTTCCTCCTGCGGTATGACGGCATCTTGACACGCTGTCGCGATGAGTTAAACGTAGAACAAGCACGGACACAAGGTATGATTCCATCGTGTCCATGCGCGAAAGGACAACCTCATGAACAGCAGTACGTCCGCGTCGGCTCCCCGTGATGTGGATCGGCAGGCTGCGCTTGTCGCCGCGCACGAGATCGTAATTCACGCGCCCATCGAACGGGTGTGGACGCTGCAGTCCGGCATCGGCCGCTGGCCGGAATGGCAGCCGGATGTAGTTTCGGCCGAGCTGCAAGGATCGCTGCAAGCGGGCACGGTTTTTCGGTGGAAGGCCGCTGGCCTCAACATCGTATCGACGCTGCAGGTGGTCGAACCGCAGGCGCGCATCGGCTGGACGGGCGTGTCGCTTGGCATGAAGGCGGTCCATCACTGGTACTTTGAGGCGCGCGGCAGCGACACGTGGGTGAAAACCGAAGAGTCGCTCTCCGGATGGTTTGCCCGTCTGTTGAAGCTGTTTGACCACCGCTTCCTCGAGAAGTCGCTGGTGAAATCGCTGCAAACGCTCAAGCAGCGGGCAGAGCGATCCGAGTAACGGGAAACTAGGCCATGCCGAGCTTCTTCGCCGCCAGCACGCCCGCGCCGATCATCCCGGCCCGGCTTCCCAACGCGGCCGGCTTAATCAGCGCGCCGCGCACGCTCTCCAGCGGGAACTCGGTGAAGGGGTGGAGGAACGGCGCCCACCAGATGTCGCCGATGGACGGCACGCCGCCACCGACGACTGTCACGTCCGGGTCCACGAACGCGAGCACCGGCGCAAGATGCTGCCCCAAACCGTATGCCGCCGATTCGATCGCCTGCCGCGCGGCCGTGTCGCCGCTGATGGCGCGCCGGCTGATGTCCACCAGCGTGATCCGTTCGTGCAGTTGGTATTCTTCGGCGAACGCCCGTGCGATAGCCGGCCCGGCGTATACCTCCTCGATCGACTTGCCGTAAGCGAGGATATAGCCGATCTCGCCGGCGCTGTAGTGCGCTCCATAGATCAGCTTGCCGCCCTGCACCATCGCGCCGCCAATGCCGGTGCCGACGGTGATGCATAGCACGCTTTCAAATCCTTGCCCGGCCCCGTGCGCTGTCTCGGCCATCGCCATCGTGCGCACGTCGTTATCCGCAAACACCGGCACACCGAAGGCCGCGGTCAGTTCATCGACGATCCGCGTGCCACGCCAGCCGATGATGTTCGGGTTGGCGTCGACCACGATACCGCGCATTGGGTCGATCTGGCCGGCCGTTCCGATGCCGATGCCGCGCAGGGTCATCCCTTGATGCCGCGCCTCAACCACCAGACGGCGGCTCACACCGATGATGGCCTGCATCGTAGCCATGCGCCCGCGTTTGAATGCCTCGGCATATCCCGGCGAGTCTTCATCAAGGCCGGTGATGACCGACGGGTGAGCGTCGGGCGGGGTGGGCACACTGGTCTGCGCGATACTCTTTTCCGATCCGTCGGTCAGATGCGCCGCAATCTTCGTCCCGCCGACATCGATTCCGATGACAACATCCATAAATTCCACACTTCCTTGAATACACTTGACCGCGCCACGTCTCTAAGCGAAACGTTGAAGGGGGCGAGTGATGAAAAAAACCGCCGCTTGCCATGCACTCCGAAACAAGGGGACGGATCCGCCGGCTTTCAGACGTTCGCTGAAGTGGGTTATCGAAAGCCGGCGAGCTAGACGATCTGACTCGTGTCGCTATACGAGCGAAAAGGGCTGCGCTTCCTCATCACCCATCGCCCACTGCTTTCAACATCTCACTTTAACCTTGGATAGTGTAACCAAAACTGCGCCAATAGCGATGTACCAATTTGGAATCGGCACAGACGACAAGGCATGATGCGCGTGCCAGCCGGATCGTCAAGCAGCTATCTGCTCAACGACGTGAGTTACGCTGGCCTTGAGGCATCTGCCTGTCGTAGTAAACTTTCCGCGACTCAGCGGCACGCCGATCTAGCCGGGCAGCACCAGCTCGACGGTTGCCTCGCGCTCGGCGTTGAACATCACCCGATCAGCGGTCGAGAGGCGTTCCTTGCCCGCGCTGTCGGTCACGACAAAGTACAGGTCGGCGGCGTCCTCGTCCTCGCTGAAATCGCGCAGGCGATACGTCACGGTGAACTCGCCTTTGCGGTTCGTCATCGCCGCGCCGAGCAGGTCGTCGTACTTGACGTCTTTGTCGTACACGCGCACGAGTATGTTGGCGGCCGGCTTGCCCTCCGGCTCCATCACCGTGCCGCTGACGGTGAAGGTGACGTTTTCGCGGGGTTGGCGCGGCTTACGCGGGGTGACTGGCGCGCCAAGCGGCGGACGCGCACCGGTGGACAGGTCGGCGCGGATCGTCTCGTTCAGCGCCAGCTTGACCGGCCCAACACTGCGTTGAAGCTCCTTGCCATGCGCATCGGCCGCGACGACAACGTATTCTTTTCCAGCGAGCTTGGCGGCCACAGACGGAGCGATCCGCAGCGCGTAACGCCCCGCCGCGTCGGTGACGGCGGCGCCGGCCGCTTTCACGGGATGGCCGCTGGCGTCCTCAAGCGAAACGGTCGCCCTGCTGACACCGCGCAGATCGTCCGCCGCCACACGCCCGGCGACGACCACCTCGCCTTCGGCCGCGGCGACCTCCGGCGGGCGCGACTCGAGCGCGATCTCCAGCGCGTCGAGCGTGTCGCGTGCGCCGCCGGCGCTGCGCAGCATCTTCTGTGTCCGCGGATCGTCAAGCCCGTGTTTGGTCGCCATGCGCCGCGCCTCGCGCTCGAACAGGGCCTGTCCGACGCGCTGCGCGGCGATCAGGCGTTCCATCGCCTCTGCAGCAGGGTTGGATTTCGGATCTTTGGAATTCATCGCTCAACCTATCCTTTCGTTAGCGTTGTGCGGGCATGGGTAGTAGGTGGATCGAGGTTGTGTTGCGCGGCCCCTCACCCCCGGCCCTAAGGAGAGGGGAGAGAGGCGCAAGAGACGCGCGGTGGGTAACGCCCCTCTCCCTGAGGGAGAGGGGTTGGGGGTGAGGGTCAAGTCCCCCCCGCCTCTGGTGGGAGAGGGGTTGGGGGTGAGGGTCAAGTCCCCCCCGCCTCTGGTGGGAGAGGGGTCGGGGGTGAGGGTCAAGTCCCCCTCGCCTCTGGTGGGAGAGGGGTTGGGGGTGAGGGTCAAGTCCCCCCCGCCTCTTGTGGGAGAGGGGTTGGGGGTGAGGGTCAAGTCCCCCTCGCCTCTTGTGGGAGAGGGGGATTTAGGGGGTGAGGGATTCACGACTCACTCCCCTTACTCAGCCGCAGCATCATTTTCGCGCTGACGTCCAGCAGGATCAGCATGATGAACGAGGCGACCGGCGGCAGCGTCTCGATGATTCCGTCACGGCACTTCAAGTACGCCGAGAGCAGCGTGAAGTTGCCTACTTCAGCGGCGTTAGACGGGTCAGCGATCCACAGCGCGAAGCAGTAATGCCCCTGATTGTTGAACATACCGCCGGCCATAAACCCGATCTGCACCAATGAGAAACGGTTACCGGTACGGTTGACCGTGCCGGGCGGCCCCGCCTGCAGCGCCGCGATCATCGGCTCTTTCATGCGATTGTTGGCGGTGCGTCCCGTCATCGAAAAGATAACCGCCGTCGACGCGATCGCCGCGCCGTTCAGCACTTCGATCTGGTTGTCGACGAAATTCACGTCGTCCATCGAGAACACCGAAACGATCGTGCCGCGCGCGCCGCTGTCACCCTGCTTGACCTGATTGCCGGCGAACAGCACGTTTCCATCGGGGAAACCGAGCGGGATGGGAATCGCCTCCAGCGGCGTGTTTTTATCGTCAAAGGTCGACTTGATGATCGCCAGCAGGTCGGGTGCGTAGCCGCCGGGGGCGAGGTTGACCGCCATCACGTTCGAGGCGAATAGGTCAATTTCTCCGATCACCATTGACGCGGCCAGCACCCCGCTTAGGCCGCCGGCGCGCGCGTCGATTTCGCGCGGCAGGGCGTGGTCGCTGATAAGCTGGTTGTCGGTGATCGACAGCGACCCCGCCGCGCCGATAAACAGCGCCTTGCCGATGGGCTGAACGACGTAGTTGCCGTCGATGCGTGCCGCGTGGCGTCCGGTCGCAGCTGCAGTGAGTCCCTGACCGGCGAGGCTGGCTTGAGCCTTACGCGCACCACCAGCAAAAGCGTTGGCGCTCAGGCAGATCGGCAGCAGGATGCCGGCGCGCGGCCCACGCTGAAACTCGATCTCTTCGGTGTCAACGGCGTTGAGGGTAAAATTCCCTGCGGCGACATCCTTGCGATAGCGGTTGTACGTCTGCTTTCTGTGGGTGAACGCTGGCTGATCCACCCCGGCTGCCGCGCGATCGGCGGCAAAGTCGGACGTGACCAGCGCGGCGCGTGTGTCGCCGGCATTGTTGAGCACATGGTTTTCGCGGATGGTCGCGTCGACCGAGAACGAGATGAAGATGCCGCAAGCCGGAATCTCGATCTGGCTGCCGCAGTTCTCGACGGCGTTCTCGACAATCGACACGCCGTCGCACAACGCCAGCGAGATGCCAGCCAACGCGCGCTCGATGGCGAACTGATCGACCTTGCTCAGCTCGACGTTGAGCAGGCACCGCGTGATCGTGTTGCGGTAGATCACGAGGTTGACGACGAAGCCGGTGATCGTGCCGGTGAGCAGGTAGACGATCAGCAGCATCGCCAGATCGGAACGGCCGCCCATCTCCCTGAGCAGCTCCCGCAAGCGCGCGGTATCGCTGGTGGTGAAGCGCGGCGCGCCGATGCCGGAGAAGCCCATATTGGCGATGCGGTTCTCCTCCAGCAGCACGTCGTGGATGAACGCCAGCAGATCGTCACCGCCGCGCGGTGGTCCGTCGACCGCGCGCTCGCGCACGAACACGAAGTACGCCCCATCCGCGACCGGCTCGATGCCTGTGACGCCATAGCCATCGTCGGAGACGGTTACGGTGTAATCGCCGGGGGGCAGCTTGCCGAAGAAGTCGCCCGAGGCCGCGACCGGAAAGTCGAACACATTGCCGGCGGCGTCGGTGAAAAAGATCGTCATGCTGCCGACCGGCTTCTGATCGTCCTCGCCGAGCACCGTTCCGCGCACCTGATCGGCGTTGTGGCTGACGGTGACCGGCGGGAACTCGTCCCGCGGCGGGCCGGGATCGTCCAAGTCGACATCGCCGACATCGCTGCCGAGCGTGATGCCGTTGCCTGCGCCGCCGACGATCAGGTTGCGCCGCGCCGTGACGGTCTCCGACCCGCTGCCGATCTGAATGCCGCCTAGTGTGATGTATGGGTTCTTCGGCGGCTTGAAGAAGGTGTACAGGCCCCACATCAGGTTGACGAAGTACACCAGATAAATCAGATTGAGGTAGAACTGCTCAGGGTCGGCGCACGGGTCGGTCGGGTCGACCGGGTCGCGGTCGGGGTCTTGCTGGTCGTCGGGGATTTCAGGCAGCGTTCCGGCGGGGATCACCTGCACGTCACATTCTTCGATCAGCACGTTGTCGCCCTGCGCGTAGATGCCGACGTCACCGCCTTCCTTGTCCAACATGCGCACGGTGCAGCGGCGGAGGGTGACGCCGGCGCTGTCGTCCACATCGATGCCGACCACGCCGGCCATGACGTGCACGTTCTCAACCGTGAAGCCGCCGATGCGCTCGGCCAATATCGCCGTGCCGTCCACGCTGATGACGTCGAAGTTATACAGGCCGATACCGGAGCAGTCGGCGGCCGCGATCGGCACGTCGGACTGAAGCGGGATCAGCTTGGAACGATGGCCGCATCCGCTGATGCTGACGCCCGACCGGTTAAACAGCCGAATATCGGCGCGATGGATGCCGGGCAACAGGCAAATCTCGCCGCCTTCGTCGCCGAGGCGTTCGAGCGCGGTCTCGATGTCGTTGAAGTCGCCGTCGCTGGTGCTGCCATCGCCTACGGTGTAGGTACAGCACCCGTCCTGACTGACCAGCGGACGAAACGGCGGGCGGCAGTCGGATTCGCTCACGGAGCCGTCGGCGCGCCACAGGACGATGCCCAGCGGCGCGATGAAACGCGTCACACCGTGCGGTGGCGCGTCGTCCTCAAGCCGCCATGGATAGACTTGATCGGGTGTTTCAGGCCGCGCGCCGATGATCCAATAGTCGGTTGGGACGCGGTCGCTGCCGGTAATCGTGACTTGGATGCCGGTGGTACCCAGTGTGAGCGCGGTGTTGGTTGCGAACGGGATCGCCGGGGGGGAAGCGATATCGCCGCCACGGTTCCAGATGTGCATGAAGTAGAACGTGCCGTCTGCGCCCAACTGCGCTTGATCGGCGCGTGATTTCCAGTTGTCGAACGCGGCGGTCGGCACAGCGTCGGCGAGCGTGACGGTGATCGCGCCGCCGGCGGCCTCGTCGGACGGGTCGACGGCTGTGATACGCGAGAGATGGCCGGCCAGTCCCGCCGTCTTCTCACCGTTGGGCAGCACCGCCGCCCACGGCAGAATTTCGATCACCTGCCCGACCACCGGCATGCTGTAGGTGTCGCGCGGCGGTGTGATGAGCGTGACCTGCGTGCGGTCGGCCGACAGTGACACGCGGTACAGCGGCGATGCGTTGTCGTATCCCCACGTCAAGTGACCAGCGTCGACCAACTGCACGCGGATCGCCTGATTCTCTGCGCCGAGGTAGCCACCGGCGATAGGCGGTTCGCACAGGTCGTCGTCGATGCCGGTGTTGGTGTAGGTCACCTTAAGCCGGGTGTTGACCGTCACGCGGTAGTCGGGGCCGAGCGTGCCGAAGCCGCCTGCGGCCAAGTGGCTCTGCAACAGCTCGCGCGCCTGCTCGCAGTTGACCGCCGACACGTCGGGGATCACATGCACACGCTGGAAGCGTCTGCTGCGCGCGGTCGTGTCCGGGCCGCCCAGCGCCGGGTCGAGCAGTTCGGAGTCTTCGACGGCGGTGACGGGGGCCTCGTACGCCTCGATGAACACCAGATCACGCCGCTGCGTGTTGGCCGCTGGCGCGCTGACGTCAACCGTCTGCAAGCGGTCGGACTGCAGCCGGAACGTTTGCGCGGCTTCCAGCTCAAGCCGCAGACCGCCGAGGTACAGCGTGCCGTCAAGGATATCGAAGTCGATATTGCCGCCTGTTTGCCGGGCGTTCTCGACGCGGAAACCGTCGTCCGGCGAGCCATACGGCCCGATCACGTCGATGCGCTCGCGCCGGCGCTCCTCGACGTTGATCGACTCGTCCTCGTTGAAGTCGGAGTCAGTCAGGACGCGCCCCTGCTGCATCCATGTGCCGGTGTAATGCTTGCGCGGGTCGAACGTCCACCGCGATATATCTTTGCTACCCATGGCGTTTCCCCCTGACTAAACCGTCTCGCTCCAACCATTGAGCGCCGTTCATGTTTGGATCACCGTGACCGGCGCCAACCCGAACGGCATATACTCGGCTATCTTGGCGTTCAGGCCGTCGCGCTTGAACGGCGCGCCGACCCGATTGAACACGCCCATCTCCGCGCCATTTTCGCCGCCACGGGCGACGCCGTCCGGCGCGGTCTCGCGCAGCATGACGTATCCGGGCTGGCCGTATTCGTCCGAGACGAACAGCGCCTTGACCGTCCCGGCGTCCAGCTCGAACCATTCGTAGGGCTTGGGCAGGCGGCTCCCCGGCGGCGCGGCGCTGAAGCGGAAGCACCCGTCCTGCGTATCGGTGACGTCAACCGGCGGCCCGGCGATCAGGCAGTCGGTGGCGTACAGGCGCAGCACGTCGACCCTGCCCAGCACGGTCGTGCGCGCCATGTCGACCACGCCGACGCCGATCTCCAGCGCCTTGTCGGCCGGGCGGGTGGCCTGCACGATGCTGTCGCGAATCACGAGGTGTTCGACCGCGCCCGTGCCGTCCAAGCGGATCGGCCCAGTCACGCACGAGTCGAGGATCAGCCGTTCAACAAAGCCGCGAATCACCAGCGTCACCGGCGGAACCTCAGCGCCATCGGCATCCAAGCCGCCCGGATCGAGCGTGCAGTAGCGCAGGCACACCGTCTCGTAGTCGCCTTCGAGGACGACCGACCGCGCGCTGGTCTGCGCGCCGATCCACAATCCTTCGAGCGTGAGCGATGCGTCTGGCTGCGGCGGCGCGGGTGGCGCGGCGGTGAGACGCCACGTCGTCGTGAGACGCAGGTACGGTCGTTCGCTGTCCGCCGCGGCAATCGTCAGGCCGGTGATCGCGCCGACGTTGCCGATCGGCGAGTAGGTGCGGCTGTCGTCAATGCGTGCCACGCCTTGCGACGGGATGCCGGCCAGGGCCCCACCGTCGGAGAATTGGGCATCCGGCGGGGTTGTGAAGCGCCGCGTGAAGCCCGTCGCGCCGACCGGCATGTACACGCCAGTGTGATAATTCACCAGCACGCTGGCCGGCGCGGGATCGTACACCAGCAGCCGGCCGCGCTCCGGGTCGATCAACGCGCGTTTGTGCAGCGGGAACGCCTCCCAAATCGACAGATTCGCGCCAGCCACCTGTTCGTTGGGCAGCGGGCCGGGCGCGCCGTCAAGCATCACGCTGACCGCGTTGGGCAGAAGCTGCGATTTGCCGCAGTCGTCCAGCGCGGTGAGGCGCAGGATGCCTTGAAACACGTTGGCGCTGAGGAGTTCCACGGATGTCGGCAGCATCGACAGGCGCGTGCGCAGGTCGGACTCGCGCAGGAACCGGATGCCCGCCAGCGTCGTCAGATCGTCCGCCGCGCCAGCCGTCATGCCGATGTCGCTCACCAACTGCGCGCCGTGTTCAAGCTTGACCTCGAACTGCGCATCGGAGAGCAAGCGGCACGGGATCGGCGCGGGCAGTTCGTACTCGCGCGCGGTACGCCACGTGTCGCCGTGATCGGGGCGCGTGCGCGGCGCATACAGCGGGATGTCGCGGCCGCTGGGGTCAAAGGTATACGCGGCGCCGGCCGGGGCGGCGTGTGGTTTCGGCTCGACGCCGGTCAGTTCCACCGCGCCGAGGCGATACAGGTGGAACACCAGCTTGGGGATGCCATACGGACGCGCGCGCCGGATATCGGGCGTGTGGAAGTACTCGTCAAATGGCCCACCGGCAAGCGCGGATCCATCGGCGCGGCGCAGGTCAGCGAGGCCGCCCGGCGGTGTGGCAGTCAGGCGGCCCCGTGGTGTCGGCGGCAGATCGAGGTTATGGAACGTGCGGCCCAGCGTCTTGAAGCCCTCGACCACAACGCCTTCCCAACCGGTGATGTCGGCGATCAGCTCTTCCAGCACGCGCAGGGTGCCAGCGCGGCGGCGGTAGTAGATCGTTTTGGCGACGTCGATGCGCTGGCCGCGCGGGTTGTACGGGCTGAGCAGGCGCGTGCCGACCAGATCGCCGATATACGGCACGGCCCACAAACTGCACATCTCGATGAAGAAATCTTCCCACAGCCGGTCTTGGTCGCGCCGAAGCGTGACGGCCTGCCGCGCCCACGTCTCGACCAGCGCGCGCAGCACGCCGGGCTGAATGGCGGTGCCGTCCTCGTGGCGGTAAACCTCAGGGATCATCGCCCAAATCTTCTCGGTGAAATACGCCAGATAGCCGTCATCGACCGGAGGGGCGGTTTCGAGCAGGTCTGCCATCGTGTCTCTCCCTTCCTCAGCCTTCGGGCTGTGCGCTGGCGGTGATCGTGAACACGAAGTACGTGCCTTCGGCGGCGGTGATCCCCGCGCTGACGAACGGCGCGCCGTTGAGCGTGACGACCGTCGGCGCGATCACGCCTTCGACCGCCGCCGCCAGCGCCATCACCTTACTGCGGATCAATGGCGTGCCGATGCCGAGCGCCGCCGGCGCGAACGCGTCGCTCAACGCCGCTTCGACATCACCGGCCACGTCGTCGGCGACATAGCGCGCATCCGTTATCACGCCGATGGTCAGCGCAAAGGAGACAGCCGTCGCCGGCGCGACCTCGAACGGCACGCCCTCAGCCGACACCGCGACGAGCCGGTCTTTGATCGGCGCGGCGAGGTTGGCGTCTCCGATGTACCACAGCTTGACGACCGGCCTTTGCTGCGTGCCACTCCAGCGCCATTCGGCTTTGGCGGCGGTCACGCCGCTGGTGTTGGCGGCGACCGCCTCGTAATCCAGCAGTGAGACGGCCCGCCCAAGCATCAACGCCGAGCGCGGCGCATAAGTCTTGATGGCGTCCTCGTCCTCGGCATCCGCGCCGCCGAACGCGGCCAACGGGTTGACCAACGCCGTCACGCCTTTGATCGGCGTCACCATCTGCGTGACCATGCCAGCGGGCGGAGCCGCCGCGCCCGCGCCGAAGCGATAATCGGCGGTGATGACCGCGCCGGTCGGCAGGCGTTGGCCGCGCGCCCCATCGCCGAACGTCACCCACGAGTCGCCTTCGTCGTCTTGGCGGATGATGTACACCGCTTCGTCGGCCTCGCGCCCGTAGAAGCGTGGGACTTCCGTCCACAGCACGCCGTCGACGCGCACCGTGAGCGTGCTTTGCACGCCGGACTCACTCTCGGCGCTGGCGGCCGTGACGTAGGTCAACGGCTTCTTCTTGAGCTTGAACGATTGATTGGGCGTGCTGCCATTGCCCGTACCGAGGATTTCGCCGGTCACGACCTCCCCGCGAGTCGCCCGCACGAGCGCGCCGTAAACCGTGACCGGCGGGACGAACGGGCCATCCCACGCGCTGGAGTCGGAGAGAGTCAGTGTGCCGTCTGTGAACAGCGCCCCATCGGCGCTGACAGCGTCCTCGTTCAGGTCGCGCAGCAGGAAGCGGTCGGGTTCGTAGGACGAATCGACGGCCTCGACCTTCTCGCGCACTTTGAGCACGTCGTCCGCTTCGATCGCCGGCGCGGCTTCACCGATGGGTGCGCCAGCGGCGGCCATGCCGTAATACAGCGTGAAGTCAGCGTATGTCCACCACGCCCAGTCCGCATTGTCCTCCGGCGCGCGGCGGGCGGTGTTGTCCCAATAGGTGTCGAACGTGATCGTTGTCACCGGCGTGGTGACGGCGGGGATCGTGGTGGTGGTCGTCGTGCTGCCTTGCGTCGACGTGATCGTCTTGGCGGACTGCACGATGCGGTTGTAGGTGCTGATGGTCTGCGCCTTGAACCAGCGCAGGTGATCGCCTTTGCGCAGCAGCACCAGATCGCCCGTCTTGATCGGCTTAACCAACGCGTCGAGGATGACCTCGTTGTAGCGATAGCCGATGCCGCCGAAGTAATCCGACCCGACCGAGATCACGAAGGCCGTGCCAGTCGGGCGCAGCAGGCTCATTGCGCTGTAGGCTGTGCCGCCGGTGAGCTTGAGCGAATCCTTGAACGCCACCTTGGTGATCGCGTTACCGGCCGGATCCTCCGTGTTCTCGACGCTGGCGACCAGCGCGGCGGCGTGGGTCGAGCCGCTTTTCAGCACGGCCGCGTCGTCAGCCTTGACGGTGATGCTGCCGCGCTTGAACGTGAGAGTCTGAGGTGTCACGCTGCCGCCGCCGGGCAGGGTCGCGCGGGGCTGCGGCGTGAGCGTGAACTTGGCGCGCAGTGGATGCACCGTCACCGGGTCGATGGCGGTGAAGACCTGCGGCTTCTCGCCCTCGAACGCGCCAGAACGAAAGGCGGTATCAGCCGGGATCGTGACCGGCTTGCGGCCTTCGAGCGACAGCGCCAGATCGACCAGCGCGGCCACGGCCGGGCGCGGAAGGTAGCCGATCAGACGGGTCAGGCGGCGGACGGCGCTCAAGCGGCGGGCGGTGCGCAGATACGCCTCTCCGGCATATAAGCCGTCGTAAAAGGCCAGCACGTCGCACACGTAGGCCCACATCTCAAGCAGCATGACTCCGAAATCGGCGGCATCACGCCCGCGCCAACCGGCCGACGCCAGTGCGACCTGCGCAGAGGCGTCCTCCAGCAAGCCAGCGCGAAAAGCCGGAAAGATGCCGATCTGACGCGGAAGCGTGTCCAGCCCCGGCGCGATATCGAGTGCCGCCGGGTCTTGCGGCCGGCCGGGCTGACGGGTATCGTTTGCGCTCATGCTCCACCCCTTACGCTGACGCGCAGCGTGCCGCGCTCAGGATAGAGCGCGTCGTGCTGCACCCGGATGATGGTGTCGATACCGGGATCGTAGTACGTCGACGCCGGCGCGAACTCCTGCCAGTCGAACCAGCCGCGACGGCGGTATTCAATCGACTCGACGGCACGCACGCCGGGGACGGCCGCAATCGCTGCTTCCAGCGCGCCACGGTACAGCCGTGTACCGAAGGTGAAGTTGTCCGGCGAGAAGAATCCCCCGCCGCCCACCAGCGCGTCGATTACGTCCTCTTTGACCGCGCCGGCATACGATGACGGCTCGGCACACACCTCGACCTCGATATCGATATCGGCGTAACGGGCCGGGCGGCGCTGCGCGTCTTGGCCGGCTTGGCGGAAGCGGTCGATCTGCGCGTCCATGTCGGCGATCTGGGCGGGGGTGAGGTCGACTGCGCCGAATGGGTCGGCGGAGACGAAAATCGTGCGCCAACTCCCCGTCCAGCGCATTGACGCGCCGGCGTTCTGCACCCAGTCGAGGCGTTCGACGGCCTCGGCGTAGTCCTCCGGCTTGACGGCGCGGTGCGCGATGCGGAACGCCTCCGGCGCGTTGGCGCGGATCGACCCGGCAGTCTCCGGCGGCAGCGCGCCGGTCGCGGCGACCGGGTTGGTCACAGCCTGTATGAACGACGGCGCGTCGTCCGCACGGGTGAGGACATGGCGCGGCAGGTTGTCGCTGGTGTTGAGCCGGTAGATAGCGACGAACACCGAATTGTCGGGCGGGATCATGCCGAACTCGCCGTCGCCGAAACGGATCGTATAGCCGCCGGCCGCCAGATAATCCTCGTGGACGGACTCTCCGCCCGACACCGGATAACCGACCACGCGGCCCCACATGCCGTCTTCGAGGGTGAAGTGCTGATCGAACCGGGTGGACGACGCCGTGCCGAGCAGCGACAGCCGCCACTCCCACTCCTCCGTCCAGATCGGCTCCCAGCTCCCGCCGACGTTCTGGGCGCGGTACAGGCGCACCTCGGCGCGCAGGCTGCCCACGTCGGCGTCGAACACGTGCGCCACGCCGAACTCGTCGGTACCGGGCAGGCTGAAGCGGTAGATCGGGATGCCGTCCGGGCCGCGCCGCACGATGGCGTGCTCGGCCGGGGCTTCGGGGTCTTCCGGCGTGCCGATGCTGAAGGCGATCTGACGGGTCGCGCCGGCCGTCGCCGGGACGATATTGCCGCGCACCTCCAGCGCCGTCTTGTCGAGGCGGTAGGGCGTCGGCTCGTCCCACGTCAGCCGGCAGATCGGGTCGCCGGTCAGCGGGTCGGTGTCGTCCACGGCGCTTTGCAAATGCACCAGCACACGTTGAGCCGGGTCGGACGCGTCAGCGGGGTTGGTCGCCAGCAGAATCAGCCGTCCGCCGCTGATGGGCGGAAAGGCCGCCGCGCCCGCCCCGGCGACAGCCAACTCGGTCGATCCAGCCGATAGCTCAACGTCGTCCTCGTCCCAGAAGTACGGCAGGAAGCGGTTACGCGCCGAATCGACGGTGTAACCGGCGCTTGTGTCGAACAGGCCGGCGCCGACCTCGAACGTGAACACGCCATCCGCGTCGCTCACCGGCGTGCCGGTCGGGACGACGCCGTTCTCGCCGGGATTGCATGTGATATCGAGGAGCGTGCTGGCCGATTGGCCGTCGAACGGCTCGTAGTCGACGAGACGGGCAAGCTGGCGCAGTGAACGCCGCTGCGAGGCCGTCGCCAAGTACGCCTCGCGCGAGATCGCGTCCTGACTGTAGGCAAGCTCATCGCCGAGCGCCGCCATGACCTCGACCAGCATCACGCCGACGTCGGCCTCAAGCCGGTCGAGCCACTGCGGGTAACGCTGTGACGCGTAATCGAGCAGCGCCTGCCGGAAGGTATGGAAGTCGCGCGCGGAATAGTCGACCGGGAAGTCGACGTAGGTTTCGGGCAGCGGCAGCGGGTCATCCGGCTCACAATCGAGGCCGGTCTCGCAGTTGGCCTGAAAGCTGAAGACCTTGCTGCTGAAGAACGGGTCGATGCGCGACGGTGCTGCCGGGTCGGTGAGGGTCAGGCGGTGCGGCGCGAACGAGGCGGGCCGCACGACATCGAGCCGCATGACCGTGCGTCCGTCGACCACCGCCCACGATACCGACGTAATGATGACGTCCGGCACGTTGGCGTCGCGCACGTTCTCGATGCGCACGGCGCTTCGTGGGAGGCTTCCCGGCAGCGGCACGTCGAGCGTCTCCGGCGCGCGCAGGAAGAACACGTCGAGCCGGTCTTGCGATGCGTAGACGTACACGAAGTCGATGCCCGTCAGCGCGGACTGGTTCAGCAGCAGTTGAAGGCGGTCTTCGGCGCTCATCGCGTCACCTCAAGGTTCAGGATACGGCGTTCGAGGCGGGCTTTCAGCACGTAGCTGACCGTCACGCTGAGCGTCGACTCGTACACCTGCACTTCGACCGCGCCGACCTCGATCACCGTGCCAAGCCATCGGGTCAGCGCCTGATACACCGTGACCTGCGTCAAGCTGGCAATGGTCGGGTCGTTGGGCGCGAACACCATGCGCCGCAGCCCGCAGCCGAAGTCCGGGCGGTGGGCGCGCTCGCCGGGGCTGGTGAGCAGCACCTGCTTAATCATCTGCTCAACGTGCGCGGCGTAGCCGGTCTCGACGGTGATGCGGCCGAGCGCCGTGTCGACGCTGACCGGATAGCGGATGCTGTGGATGGGTTCTGCCATGCGGCCCTCCTGCCGTCTACTGACTGCTGGCTTTCTGCTGCGTGTTGGCGACTGTCACCGCGCCTTGCGGGATGCCGGTGGCGCTGAAGCACAGGCCGACGCTGCTTTCGCTGAGCGTGGGCGTGCTGTTGACCTTGACGCGCAGGTCAGACACGACCCACTGCACGGTAAGGCATGGGCTGGGCACCGTCCCCGACGGCGCGGGGATTTGGAACGGACAGCCGGAAATCGTGAACACGTCGGCGATGGTCAGGACATGCGCGCCGCTGCCCGCCGTGACGCGCTGGCTGGTGCTGGTCGCCGTGACCGTTCCGCCGTGCGGACACTGGAGCGTCGATTGAGTCGTGAGTAGTTTGCCGGCCATCGCTACGTCACCTCCATCGCGCCGTTGTTGAGTTTGATGCTGACCTGCGTGACTTCGAGCTTGGCGCCGGCCTCGCTGGTGACGCCGCTGGTGTCGATGGTCAGCGTAGACGAGCCGACCTCGCCTTTGATGTCGGACGCGAGGGTGAGGGTCGCGCCGCCGGTGGTGGAAATCACGATCTCGCCGGCCTGATCGTCGATCTTGATGGTAATCGCGCCGGTCTTCCACAGCTTGACGTTGTCGTCGGTACCGGCCTCGGACGGCATCTCTCCATCCGCCCAGAAGAAGCCCGTCCACACCGGATAGCTGATGTCGCCGCCCTCGAACTCGATCCATACGTTGGTATCGGCCGGCGGGAACGACTTGAAACCAACCTGATCGCCGGCGTAGGGCACACACGGCATCGCCCACACCGACGTATCCTGCCCGAACACGGACGGCACCTGCACCTTGAGCCGGCCTTTGCCGAGCGGATCGTTGGTGTCGACCACCTTGCCACGGTATTTGCCGAAGAAGTGCGTCCGCGCCCAGTGCATCAAGGATTCGAGGTCGTGGTTCTGGATCATGGCGTGTCCTTACTGTTCATTGATGATTTAGCCCTCATCCCTGACCCCTCTCCCGACCTTCGGTGCCTCCGTTGGTCGTCAGGGAGAGGACGCTGGTACGTGAACAGTGTCTTCCTCCTCGCCCCGCTTGCGAGGGCTGAGGGGTGGGGGGTGAGGGTCATCATCATCACGACTTCCACCCATTCCGCACCAACGTCAGGTACATCTCGTGGTCGCTCTCGTGGATGACGTGCCGCACGCCGGCCACGTAATACGATCCGCTGTAGCGCGTGCCGACGCTGTCCACATTGACCACGCTGTGTGTGCGGATGATCCGGCCCAACCGCTGCGCGCTCACCTTGCATGATGCCTGCACGAACCAGCTCGACTCCATCAGTACGCCGCTGGCGCGCCCCATCAGATCGCCGGCGTCGGACACCGCCGCTAAGACGCTGGTCGAACGTGTCTCGCTGGCGATCGAGGTCAGCGGCACGTCACCGCTGAACGTGCTCGGCGGTGGCACGCCCGACCCGTCGATGACCTGCTTGGCCGCCCCATCCCATGACGACGCCACCACACTGGTCGGGCGTTCGACATCCCACGTAATGTCGAACGAGTCCATATTCGGCTCATCGACGTTGATGCGCAGCAGCGGCGCGTTCGGATCGTCCAGCACCGGCGGCTTGAAGTAAGCTGAATCGATTAGCAGATCGTCGCAGCGCACCCAGAAGTGATAGCCGTTGCGGCGGGCCAACATGCGCACGAAGTTGAGGTCGGTGTCGTGCTGAATGAGCGTGCGGCGCGACTCCATGTGGCGCGTGTTGGTCGACTCAACGAACGGGGCGAGGCCGTAATTGGCGGCGATCATGCTAACCGCGTCGGAGTCGGCGGTGTTGTCGGCCCACTGCGTGAGCTTGACCTCGCGATCCATCTTGATCGAGCTGTCCGCGCCGACGACCTCCAAGGTCGAGCCTTCGACGCCGTGCGTGAGGTGGATCTGGTGGCTGAACACCGGCCCCCGGACAAGGCACTCGTAGAAGCCGGGCGCGCGCTGGAACACGGCCAAATCCGCGCCGGGGCCGAGGCGCGGCTCCTTCAGCGGCACGAGATCGCCATCGACGTTGTGCACCGCATAGCGCAGGTAGTACGTCGTCGGCTGTCCGACCTGCTCGTGCACCTCGACCAACGCGAGATCCATCAGGTCGTCCGCCCGCGCGCCGTCCGCGACGATTGCGACACCGAAGGCCATACGATCACCCACCCTTGCCCGGAATAGCGACCTCGGCCGCTTCGGTCAACTGGTCGGCGAACATCGCGTTGTTGAGCAAGCAGATGCGCCAGAAGCCGTCTGGATCGCCGATATAGCGCGCCGCCAAGTGTTCGATGCGCTCGCCCTGCCGCAGCATGTGATAGCCGAGCAGGGGTTGATCGGGCGGGTCGGGCGGTATCACCGCCGCCACCGAGCGTCCGCGCGCGTCCGTCACGATCAGCGTCTCAGCTTTGGCATAGCGGCTCTTCGTTCCAAAGTTCATCGTGCAACCCTTTCGCTAAGCCGGTGTTCGTAAGTCGAGAGATCAGGTCTCCCATCTTGCAGCGTTAGCCGAGCTATACGGCGCGGCGTTTTCTCATCACTCATCACTTTCAACTTCGCGCTTAGATCGGCAGCATGTTGATGATCGATTCGACCGAGTTGAGCAGGTTGGCGGTCGCCAGCACCTGCTTCTGCACCATGGTGAACTTGTAGGCGGCGACCGCCAATTCCTCCTCCGGCTTGAGCGGGATGTTGGTCGTGGCGTCACCGGCGCCGGTGGTGCGTTGAAACACGCTGGGATGCAGGATCGTCAGACCGACCGAGACGGAGGCGCGCACCGGATACAGCATAGGCGAGAACGACTGCTCATCGACCGAGAAGCTGGTCACACGCACCGGCACGATGCGCCCCGGCCCCCACACGAACAACGTGACCGGCACCGTGCGCGGCGGAATTTCGCTGCCGGACGGGCTGGCTGCGCCGCCGGTGAGCGAGGCGGCGGCCCCACTGGCCGCGCCGCTCAACGCCCCGCCAATCGACCCGAGCAGCTGCACGCCCTCGGTGATCGGGTAGAGCAGCATTTCGAGCGCGGCGATCCGGTCGGCCACGCCGCTGACGAACGCGACCGGGTGCGCTGCCGGTGACTCGAGCGCGTCCGACGCGTCGAGAATCAGGCGCAGCGTGAACGACTCCTGCGGGTCGGTGGGCTGTGCGCGTCCGCTGGCGCTGCTGGCTTCGGTGGTGGCCGTTGTCTCGCCGGATCCGGACGATCCACCGCTGGCACTGGACGGGTCGTAAATCGTCAGCGTGCGCGAGAGGGACTCCGGGTTGTACTGGAAGATGATGATGTTCGGGATGGGGATAAGCAGCGGCGCGTCAAAGCGGATGAGTGCCCCTTTGAGCAGAACCGGACTGCGTGAAAATCCGTTAGCCATCGTCGCTCCTTCGTCTCGTTAGCGCCGCCACTGCGACATGATCTGCGTGTTCTTCGCCTCGACCGCGGATACGACGGCCGCCGTGTGGGTCGTATGCGGGGTGTAGTTGGCCGGCAGCGCGGCATCCTCGCCGAGGTTCAGCGTCCTGCGTGCCGATTTCTGGTATTCGAGCACTTCCAGCGCCTCGTTGTTCAACGCCAACCGCAGCGAGGACAGCATGCCGTTGTACATCCAGCGATAGGTGTCGCGGATGGCCTCATAGGTCGCGGTTAGATAAGCCGGGTTGCTGGCATGGTTGGTGGCCTCGCGCAGGATGTCCTCGCGGTCGGTGATCCCGCGCCGCATGCCCGCCCGTTCCAAGCGAGGCTTGAGGAAGCTGAGATAGAAGGTCAAGTCCATGCGGATGCCCTGCGCCATCGTGCCGGTGAACTCGACCGTGCTTTCGGTGTGTTCGGTGGTCGCGGCGTCGGCGCGCGTGATCGTCCCCCAGTCACCGCCGGCGTTGAGGTGCAGGCGTCCGCGCTGATGAGTCTTGGCGGCCAGTGAAACGGCCGGGATGCCGTCGCCGCGCCCACTGTTCGGGTCGAGCGTGCTGAAGTCGATGCGATGGCCCGCGCCTTCGAAATGAGTCGCGGTCGATCCCGTGCCGTTGAACCCCGGCGGGAACGTCGTCGAGCCGTCTACACGCTTGCTGACGCGAGAGGTCGGCTGATTGCTTGCGGCTTCGAAATACTCCACCAGCAGAAACTGGGGCACATGATGCGACTGCCGGCCCGGCCGCGCGCCGCTGCCGGTCAACTGGCCGTGAGTCGCCACGCGCAGGCCGCCCATCGCGGCGCCGATGTTGGCGTGATTGACGTAATCCGTCCACGGCTCGACGTCCGCCGTGCCGCGCGTGCGGATATGCTCCCGCATGTAGTCGATGAGTGTCTGACTCAAGCGGTACTCAGTCGAGTCCCAGACCGCCGACGGCAAGTCCTCGCCTTCGAGTTCGTCACCGATGATCTTCCAGTCGTCAGGCGAAAACTTATTGGCGCCCAAGTAGGTATCGGTGTTCTGCTGCATCTTGGTGTACAGATTAGCGTTCCCGCGAACCCGTCCGAGGTTGATCGTGCGCACTGTGGCATACTGCGGCGTCCACGGCGCGTCGTCCGCCACCGTCAGCGCAGGCTGGTCAATATCGACGTCGACACCGGTTCGGGCGTGTAGATACTCTTTGACGTAATGCAAGAAGGTACGGCGGTTCAGTTCGACGGTTCCGTCTGTCTTGACCCGCCGGCTGAGATAAGTCAGCGCGCGCATGTTCTCCTCGACAGCACGGTTCCCGCCGAAAAACTGCGCGATGGCGTTGAGTGCGTCGCTGGTTTCAAACGGGTCGGCGTTGCGATGCCCGCCTCCAGCGCCGATCGGCGTGCGCCGGATCAGGAACCCGCGAATCGTCCCCCACAGCCGTTCGGCCGCCCTCACCGCGGCAGTGAAACCGCGCCCGCCGCCCTGTGGGATCGTATCGAGCGAGTGCACCTGACGAATCAGGCTGTCCATGATGTCGTTGCGGCCGATCTCGCCGGTGACGGCTTTGGCAGTGTCCCGTGTTACCGCCGGCAGCAGGCCCACGCCGCCCTCTTCCTCGACCTCGACCGCCTCGCTGCCCCGACGGGCGGCGTGCAGCACCATGCGGTTCGCGGCGGCTTCGCGGCGGGCATCCATCGACAGGCCGCGCCCCGGCATGCCTAACGTTGGCTTCGGGTCGTGATCGGGCAGGGTGGCCGGGCGCGGGCCGGTCTGCTGCAAGACATGCGCGAGTTCGTGACGCAGCACCGGGTCGGCGCGGGCGCTGTCTGGCGGCAGCTCTGGGCTGAGGAAAATATGGCTGCCGCTGGTGAGCGCGTGCGCGTTGTAGAAGCGGGTCAGGCGCGCCGCCTCACGGCCGCTGTGTACGCGCACATGCGAGAAGTCGTGGCCGAACAGCGCCTCGTAGCGTTCGCGTTCGGCATCGGGCAGCGGGCGGCCCTCGGCCGGCTGAATTTGCGGCTTTGCGATATGCTCCGCTTTATCTTCGTCTGCGTCCTCGCGCTGGTCACGACGCAGCGCCGCCATGTCCGGCATCGACGTGTCTTCCGTGACGGTGATCGGCTGTAGGCCGCCGGTCGAAATCTGGAGGCCACTGCCCAGCACACTGCGCAGTAGATTGTTGATGCCGCCGATCAGTTCGGTGCGGGACTGCTCCAAGACGCGCTGCACGTCGCCCCGGATGGTCTCCCGCCACAGGACGTTCGGGTCGAGTCCCTCGTCGCGCAGTGTCTGGGCGATATGCGCCGACAAGATCGGGCGCAGTTGTGTCAGTTCGAGGAAGCGCCGCAGGACGAACCCGCGCGGGCCGCGAATGGTGGCGAGGAATCGCTCAAGGATAACGTCGACCACGATGTCCATGGGCAGGATATTGAAGGGGACTTCCAGCCCGTTCAACCCCTCGAAGATCTGGTCGAGCGCCTCGCGGAAAGCGGTGCTGATTGACGGGAAGCCGCCGTCCACGGTGAGGTCGGAGACCATCTCGTTGAACGCCTCGCTGCCCGGCCCGGCGACGAACTCAGCCGCCTCGATAAACACTGGCAGCGCGCTCAGCAGACGGCGCAGCAGCGGATAGCGCAGGGCGACCCGCCGGGCATGGGTGAAACCGATTCGCACGCGCTGGCGCAGGTTGAGGAAGGCATTCAAGATGCGTTCGATGACAGTGCGCGCGAAGGCGGCGATGCGCTGGAACCGCCCGCGTATTCCAGTGGCCGGGCGTGGCGTAGGTCGTGGGCTGCGGGCCGCCCGGCTTGTCCGCGCTTGCAAGCGCTCGGCGAACGGCAGGTCACCGCGCAGCAGCACCCACATCCAGATATTCTCGATGACCTGATCGCGCAGGGCCGGCGAGATGAATGTCTCCAGCTCGCGCACCAGCGCCAGCGGATCGTCCAAAATTTCTTCCTGAATGTGCGGCAGTTCCATAATCAGAAACTGGACGAGCTGCGCGATGGTAATGACGGCTGGCGCGCCGGGGATAAACAGCGACGCCGCATCGACGCCGACTCCGACGTAGATGCGGATATATTCTTGCAACTGCTCCAGCCCGCGTACGATCAGTTCCATCGTGACGACGTGCGAAAACGCCGCAAGTTCCTGCTCGTCGGTGCTGGCCGTCAGGGTCACGCTGCCGTCGCGTTGAAGATATTCGTAGGTGAGCAGCGGCTGATCGGCGTCCAGCCGCGAGCCATCCAGATGCGTGAGGATCGACGGGTGATAGAAATCATCACCGCTGTGCCCATAAGACGGGTGGAAGCGGAAGTCGGTGTGAATGGCTGTGATCTGCACCTGTTCGCCGTCGAGCATGAACGGGCTGTTCAGGCCCAGTTCGCGGGGAGAGCCGACGCGCATGATTCCGGTGCGGTTTGGTGTCGTGCTGAACCCGGTTTGGCGCTGTACCTCGCCGATGACGCGATCCCAGCGGTCGATCAGCACGCGCAGGTGTTCTCTGTTGGCATTCGCCACCAGCGCTGTGCTGTCTTCGGTGTTGTGCAGCACCGGACGAAGCTGTTCGGCAGCGTCGGCCGCGCCGGTGAACTCCAGCGCCCGTTTGACGTAGCCGTACAGGCCGGTGATGATGTCGTAGCGCCGTTCGAGGATTTCGATGCCCAGCACCGCCTCGATACGCCCCTGTCGCACGAACGCAGCGCGCAAGTTCGGCGCGATCGAGAGGATCAGCGCGTGCATTTGCAGGCGGCGTTCGGTCAGGTTGTCCGGCCGGATGTCCTGATGAAAGCGGTCGAGATACTCGATCACGCGGTTGGGGACGACGTAGTTCGTCACGCTGGAATCGCTGGCGTAGGCATCCAGTAGGGGCCGGACGAGGGCGGCGGTCACGCGGCGGTCGCGGGTGGTGGCGTACCGGAACAGCAGGTCGCGCAGCTGCTCCGCCGATGTGATGTCGCGCCCGATGGCGCCGGTGATATCCGTCTGCGCGCCGGTGAAGGCGTCAAGATCGCGCTGGCTGTGGCCCTCCGCGGCCGAACGCTGCCATAAGCGATCAAGCAGGGCGAGCAGGGTTTCCGGCGTGGGCGTCGTCCCCAATTCGGTGCGAATCTGATCGCCCAGCCCCGGCACGCTCAGGAGATAACGGGTAATGCGCTCGAACTCCGGCAGGAACCATACGTACAGCTTAGTGGTGCGCTCCAACGGCGTGACGTACTGCGCGCGGCGGTGATCCTCCATGTCGAGCAGTTCGTCAAAACGCGGGTGATCGCGCATGATGGCGCCCATGCTGGCGCGCTCCGGGATGTCGCGGTCGGCGTCGTTCCACACGATCAGGTACGGGTGCATCGTCCAGCGCTTAGGCATCGGCGCCTGCTCGCGGGTTTGGCGCAGCGCGCGCTGGATCGTGCCGTAACTGGACGCCGAGAAATCCTCCGGCTGGCGCAGCAGTTGGAACAGGATCGCGTTCAGCGCCTGCTGGTTGGTCAGGTAGAACAGCCGGTCGAGCTGATTAGCGGTCAGGCCCGACCCGCGCACGACCGCCCCGGCGCTCAAGTCCATGCCGAGGTACTGTCCGCCGCGCGGCGGCGACGTGTCCTCGCGCCATTCGCCGGTCAGCAGCAGATAACTCCGGTTGAGGTCGGCGCCCTGCCGCACCGCGTCCGACACGGCGCGCAGATCGGCATTGTTGGCGATACGCGCCAGCACGTTGGCATGCCATGCGATTTCGTAGCGGTTGTACATGCGCAGATCGTCGCGGCCGAAGTTCGTCACGTAGTCGGTGTCGCGCTGAGAGTCGTAGTGGCCGATTGCGCCCAACAGCCCGTCGATATACGCCTGTGCCACCCCCAGCCACAGCGCGGTGTCGAAGCGACCGGTGTCGGCCATGTCGCGCCGGCGCAAAACGGTGAACATGCGCTCGCCCAACGCGGAACGGTTGGCTGTCAGCGCCTCGCGCAAGCGGGTTAGGCTGGCTTGATAGGCGGCGGGATCGGGTATCGCGTCGCCGTCGACGCGCAGCACCGGCGTCAACCGTTCGGCGGTCGTGCGCACGAAATCCGAGAACGCGCTGTCGCGCAGGGCCTCGGCGGATGCTTGCGGCGTGGCGGGAACGGTCGTCGTGGCGGTCGTCGCTGCCAGCGTGTCGGGGGCGGTGGGCGGGGCGGCCGATGGGTCGGGAGTTGGCGGCCGGCTGTGCGGCGCGGCGCGGCTTCCGAAGAATTGAACCTCGGCATCGCCCAGCGTGTCCTGATACAGCACGGCAACGCGATTCCAATATTCGGCGGCGCGTTCGGCAATCGGGACGATCAACGGGCCGAGATCACGGAACACCCGGCGCGCATGATTCGCAAAGGTCGTCGTGGCGATTCGACGCCATTCGTTGGCCGCGGCCGTGCGGCCCATCGCGACGGGGAGGCCGGTGGTGCGACCGTTGACCACGCCGAGGATCGCTTGTAGATCGTCGTTGAGCGTCGCAAGGTACGAATACGCGCCGAGGACGCGCTCGTTTTGCACGAATTCTCCGGCGGCAGCGGCGGTGCGATAGGTGGTGAGAAAATCGCTCGTCAGCGTGCGGATGTCGCTGGAGGCGATAGGGCCGCGTGCCGGGTTCATCAAGTGGCGCCAGATCGCTTCCAGATAGCGGTCGGGGAACAGCCGGTTAATCTCAGGGATGCGTGTAAAGATGCCGTAGAACCAGTCGTACCCCAGCGCTTCGGTGTCGCGGACGTATTCCCAGAACGCCACGTCGGGCGAGGCGGTCGTCAATGTCGGATCCTGTGTGAGCAGATAGGCAGCGCCATCGAAGCGGCCGAGCAGTTTGAGGACATCGAACAGCAGGCTGCGCGCCAGCGGCTCGTAGGCGTTGAAGTCGCCTGCGGTGACGCGCTGTTCAAATGCTGTCATATTGTTGACGCCGGCGGTTTCGACCCCGACGCCCAGCGCGTGCGATAGGACGGCATCGCGCCCGACAAGGCGCTCGATCTCGCGGATCATGGCGGCCACCGATGTTTCGGCGCTTGGCTGGCCGGCTGCTTCGGTTGTGTAGCGCGCGTGAGTCTCCGGCCACGGTTTGTCGTACTGCGCCTCACCACTGCCGAACACATCGGTCGCAGCGAGACGGCTGTCGACGAGGCGCGCGGTCTGCTGAAGCACATGCGCGACTTCGTGCGCCAACAGCGTTCGGCCTTCGACCGTTCCGGGCTGATAGCGGCCCTCAGCGAAGTAGATGTGCCGGCCGACTGTGGCGGCATGCGCCCCCGCGTGCGCGGCGAGATCGGCGGCGGCGGCATCTGTGTGGACACGGACGGCGGACAGATCGGCGTTGAAGCCGCGTTCGAGCCATGCGCGGGCGTCTTGAGGCAGTGGCACGGGGCGGCTGTGGCGCACGTCGGCGCGGCGGGCGGCGGGCGCACGGGTGAGCAGGCGGCTCACGTCCGTCTCGCCGTGCAGCAAGCGCGCCGACACGGCACGCGCTTGTCGCTCGTGCGTGCTGGCCGTCTGCGCCGTCCGCCGCTTCTGCGGAGGCGCGTGGGCCGTGCGCTGCTTGACCGCGTGCGTCTGCTTCACCCGGACACCCCGTTGATAATCGCTTGAACGACCTGATCGGCCACCCGGTCGAGTGAATCGGTCTGGCTCGCCTGCACCCGCGCCTGAACCACGCTCAGGCTGCGCGACGGCGCGGCGCGTTCGGTCAGCCGCTGACTCAGCAGCGAGCCAACACGATCGCCCAACTGCCGGCCCTGCTCCGGCGACAACCCGTCGATCCGCACCCGAATCCCGCCGATGTGAACTTCCACCGTGTCCCCCTTATCCCAAGCGCAACCGTTCGCGATCGCTTAAGGCGCGGCCTTCCTTCGCCATCTCGCGGTCGAGGCCGCGCAGAATGTGATCGGCGGCGATAGGCGTGCCGTCGCGGCGCGCGGCGAATACTGCCGTCAGCACTGCGTATTTGATCTGCGCGCCGGTCAGCTCCAGTTCCGCCGCCAGCTTGTCGATCAGCCCGCCCAGCGCGCGCACGGCGTGATCGCCCGCCAAGCCGTGGATCAGGCGCGTCCACAGCGTATGGCGCTGCGCCGCGTCGGGCTTGGGGAAGTCGAGCACGTAGCGCAGGCGGCGCACGAAGGCCGGGTCGATGTTGCCTTTACGATTGGTCGCCAGCACAGCGATCCCGTCGTAATTCTCCAGCGCCTGAAGCAAGTGGTTGGTGTCGGTGTTGGCGAAGCGGTCGTGCGCGTCTTTGACGTCGGTGCGGCGCGAGAACAGCGCGTCGGCCTCATCGAAGAACAGCACGGCGTCCATCTCGGCCGCACGCGTCAAAATGCGCTGCAAGTGCTGTGACGTCTCGCCAACGTACTTGCTGACGACCGACGACAGATCGACGCGGAATAGGTCGAGTCCGAGCGCGGCGGCCATCACCTGCGCGGCCATTGTCTTGCCGGTGCCGGGGCTGCCAGTGAACAGCGCGGCCAATCCGCGCCCCTGCGGGAACAAGCGGCGCGCGCCGGGCTGTTCCCAGAACGCGGCGCGGTCACCGGCCTCGTGAACGAAATCGGTCAGCGCGTCGCGCAGCGCAGGCGAGACGACCAGATCGTCCCACACGAACGGGCATTCCAACGGCTGCGCCAGCCCGCCGAACAGGCCGCGCTGACGGTCACGCAGGGCGTGCGCCATCAATTCGGCCGAGGCGAACGGGATGCCCGCGGCCTCGGCGATATCACCGGGGCGCGCGTTGAACCGCCCGGCCAGCGCGATCAGCGAGTCGGGGTTGGCCGCCGCGACCTGCGGCGCGGCGGTGCGCCACAGCTTCAACCGTGTATCGGTCGCCGGCGCGGGCAGCTCGATGCGGCGTTCGAGCGCGTCGTCAATCAGCGGCGCATTGTCGAGGGCCTCACGCAAGACGAACTGCAGCGGAAAATGCGGCACACTATTTGGCCATGCGCGCGCGAGCAGCCCCGGAGCGCGCGACGTCCACGCCAGCGCGCAGCGGTTCAGGAAGGCATGGCGCTGAGCGTGGATGAAGGCCGTTTCCCACTGATCGTCGAGGATGCCGGACACGTCGACGGCCAGCAGCGGCATCCCGATGTGCGCCGATACGCAAGCCGCGAACGTCTTGCGGCCGCTGCGTTTGGGGGCGACGACATGCAGCACGACCGTCCGCCCCGGTTGATCGGTCAGCGCGCGCGAGGCGAACGCTGCTTCACCGTCGACATCCCATTCCGGCAGCGGCTCCAGCGGCGCGATCAGGCGCGCATGCCCGGTCAGCGCCGGATCGAGATCGTCCTGCCCGGCCAGCGCGTCACGGATGACGGGATCAAGCCGCAGCGGCGCGAACGAGTCGCCCGCCGGGTCGCTGCCCATGCCGATCATCCGCCAGCGGCGCAGCGGCGACGTGGCTGGCAGCGCCATGAAGCGCCCGTGCCCGCACAGCCGCGCGATCATCCCCAGCGTAGGATACGGACGGGTCGAATCGTCGTGCAGATACGCGAACAAGCGCGCTAAGCCCGGATCGGCCGCGGCGGCGAGGCACACATGCAGCACGTCACGGTCGAGCGCGTCGAGGCCGAATACGCGAATCAGCGCGGCGAGGCGGCTGTCACGGTCGGCGTCCAGCGCGCGCTCGATGGCTTCGATACGTGCGCTCAGGCTGGGTTGTGCGGCGTGGAACTCGCGCTCGGCCGCCGGGTCATCCATGTCGCCCAGCAGTGCATCGATCTCGGACGGGGCCGGCGTGCCATTGACCGTGCCGCGCCGCTGTTCCAGCCACGACAAGCGCCGCTCCGCCAGCAGGCGCACGCGCAGCAGCACCGTCTCAAGCGCGCTGGCGTCGCTGGTGATGGCCGGCGGGGGCTGAACGTGAAGGCGCGTCGGGTCGGTCATGGCACGATCACCCACTGCGGCGCGTTCTCCGCCCCGTTGATGATGATCCGCACGCCGAGGCGGTCGCCCGATACGGCCGACGCCGACAGGCGCACATTCAAGGTCGTGGCGTTCGGGATGTCGTACTCGCCGGGCTGTAGGTTAAGCGGGTTGACAGCCTGTGTCAGCCGGTTGGCGCCGACGTACACCTGTACCATCTCCGGCGCGATATCCGCGTGTTGGAAGACGCGCCCCGTGACTGTGAATCGCCCGGCCGGATCCGGCACGGTCGGCGTGGTCACTTCCGGCACGATGGCGAAGGGCGTCTCGTTGGACGATGATTCGAGGATCTTGGTGCCGGTCGCGGTCATGCGCCAGCGCTCGACCTTGACCGACGCCGTATAGATGCCCGGCACGACATCCACGCCGCTGACCGCCGTGCGCGCGGTGGCCGAGATGCGGCTCGACGTTGCGCTGACGTTCCACGCGGCGTCGACCTCGACCGGCGCGTCCCAGTCGGCGCGGCGGATTTGCAGCAGCACGCGGTCGCCGGTGAAAGCCGAGCCGAGCACGCTGAACGGCGTATCGTATGTGACCTGCGCCGGCCGCAGATCGAGCGCGCGCGGGTCAAGCTCGCCGGGGAGGGTGAACGAAATGACGTTCTCGGTCGCTTCGGCGTGCGGCGCGTCGCTGGGCAGCGGAAAGACGTTGTAGGTCAGCACACGACCCGCCCGCACACGCGGCTCTTCCGGTTCGAGCTTGACCACGGCGACGTGATAATACGCGGCCAGCCGCTGTGGGGAGCTTCCGGCCGTCCAGTACGCCACCGAGTCGTCCTGCTTGATCGGCAGCATACTGACGCGAAACGCGTTGTCTGCGCCGCGCAGCAGCGGGTGCATGACGAGGTTGCCGGCGACCAGCGTGGTGTCGTCCACCAGCGGGAAGTCGTGCAGCGCCTTCATCGCCAACCCCATCATCAACTGCTCGCGGTAGACGCTGTTGGTGTTGTCAAGGTCGCTGTGCGCCGTGAGCAGGTAATACAGGTTGAGACCCATCGGCGTATAGCGCACCGGCACGTCGCTGACGCCGGGGATATAGGTGTTCTTGCCGGTGCTGTCCTCGGTGACGTGATAGAGGTAGAACCCAAGCGTATTGTCCCCCGTGAGCCGGTCGGGCGGGTACGGATCGACGCTGAGCGTATTCACAGGGTTCCACGCCGACGAGTTCGTGATCTGCGTATCGATCAGGTCGATCAGCGATTGAGTCACCAGCGAGAGATCGAGTAGTGCCATAGGGTCAGCGTCCTTACATTTGTCCGAGGCCGTAGCCGCGCTTGGAGCGCACACCGGGACGCGGCGCTGGCGAGGCGAGGCGCGGCGCACGGGCGGGACGCGGTCGGGCCGGCGGCGGCGCTGCCTTCTGCACCACCTCGACCACGATCTCGCCGATGGAGATTTTCGTCTCAGGCGCGGCGGCTGGCGGCACAGGTTCGGGCATGTCATCAGCGCGCGGCGGTTCGATCATCACGATCGGCGCGGCCGGCGATGCAGCGTGCGCCTGCAGCTCTGGCATGGGCGGCTGAAGCTCGCCGATCGCCAGCTCGCGCTCGTCCGGTTCGGCGGGCGGCATGGGCAGCGGATTTGACGACGGTTCGAGCGGCGCAGACGGCGAAGCAGCGACGCGCGTCTCGACCCGTTCCACGAGTCGCTCGCGGGTTTCGATGACTGGCGCGGGCGGCTCCGGTGATGGTGTGGGTTCGGCCGGTTCCAGCGCGGCGGGATGATCGGCGGGTATCCGTTCGATCGTCACGATTTTGGTGATCGGCGGCGGAGCGGGCGGGGGTTCAAGTGTGCCGGTTTGCCCCGGCGCGGGCGGAATGTCGTGCTGCGCTGGTTCAGGCGCAACGGCCAACGACGTGGGCGGCGGCTCGACCGGCAGCGGCGGCCGGACTGCGGGTGCTTCCGTCAGCGGCGCATCGTCAATAGCCTCGACCTCGGCGAATGGGTCGATCACCGGCGCGGGGGGCGGGCTTTGCACCGGCTGCACGGCGTGGGCATCCGCTAATCGGCTGACGAGGCGCTCGAAATACCCGTTCATGCGCCAGTCCTCCGCCGTATACCGGCCGCCGGCCGCGTGCCCGCGCTCCGTTCGATCAAGGCGAGGTAGCGCCGTCGTTCGATGCGCGACAGCGACAGGATTTCGGCCAGCCCCCAGTGATAGGCGACGGCCAACGCATGAACCTCAGCAGGCAGGCGCTTCTGGTCGTCGATCAGCCGCTTGAGCAGATACTGGCCGATGTCGAAGCGGATGTACTGTGCCGCGCCGCACTCCGGGCAGGTCGCGGCGAGGTCAATGTTCACCAGCGGCGCGGCGGCTTCCATCGCGGCCTCGATCGCCTCGACCGGCGTGCTGTCGTCCACCATGCAGCGGCGGGCGAGTTCACGGCGCGCGTCGTCCGCCGGCCAGCCAAGCACCGCCAGTTCGTCCGCACCAGTCGGCAGGCGGAAACGCACGCCGCTGTGTTCGTATACGCCATTCGGCCCGGCAGACTGCATGGGCAGCGCCGCCAGCACGCCAGTCAGCGCGAACGACAGGTCGTAGCGTGTCTGGCACCGCGCGCACTGCGGGCTGGAGGCGATCAGGTCGCCGTAGGTCAGCACATAGATCCCGGCCAGCACACGGTCACGCAGGGGGGACGTCAGCGCCGCCGCATCGCCGGGGCCGGCCAGTGCGCCATCGCGCGCGACCAGCACCCGGTCGATCAGCCCCAGCGCCGCCGGCAAATCCGAATGGTCGATCTCGCGTTCGTCATGCCCATTGAGCGAGCGTAGTTCAACCCACCCGCCGGGCAGCTTCCACACGCTCATAAGGGGGTTCGCTTTCTAACGACTTCGCCTAAGGTTCCTTCGGTTCCGTGACCGCCGTATCGCGTTCCCATCCTTCGAGCTGCAGCACGATCGTCTGAATGGCGACCGCGTTGGCGTTGGCGTCAAGTTCCGGCAGCGCCTGAAACTCGGATACCCAGCAGCGGTAGAGCTTGTAAGCTTGCACGACTTGACCGGACTCGTTCATCAGCTGGATGACGATGTCCTTGCGGAAGTTCTCCAGCGAGGCGACGACGCCGGCTTGGACGTCATAGACCAGATTGGCCCAGTTTTCGAACTCCGGATCGTGGGTGACACCGCGTTCGAGCGTGACCGCCTCATAACGCGAGCCGGCCGGCGAATGGCGCGGCGTGCTCGGGTCGCCGCCCTCGCGGTGCGAGACGACCTCGGTCGTGCGTTTGAGCGCGCTCACCTTGCTGATGCCGGCGACCGCGCGGCCGTCCCACCACACGCGGAACATATAGTTCTTGTACGGGTCGAAACGATGGGTGTTGACTGTAAATTGCGCCATGGTTATCCGTCCTCCTAGACCTCAAGCTGTCCGGCCATCTGCTGCAAGGACAGGATCACGAACTCGGCAGGCTTGAGGGGGGCGAACCCCACGATGATATTGACGATGCCGAGGTTGCGGTCGTTCTGGGTGGTGGTCTCCGCGTCGCACTTGACGAAATAGGCGTCGGTCGGCTTAGTGCCTTGGAACGCGCCGCGCCGATACAACCCGTGCATGAACGCGCCGACGTTGAGGCGAATCTGCGCCCATAGCGGCTCGTCGTTGGGTTCGAACACGACCCATTTGAGCGCGCGGTACAGGCTCTCTTCGATGAACAGCGCCAGCCGCCGGATCGGGACGTATTTATACTCGCTGGCGAAGTCGTCCGCGCCGTCGTTAGTGCGCGCGCCGTACACGACCAACCCGTTGGGGAAGTCGCGCAGGGCGTTGACGCCGACCGGGTTGACCATGCCGTGCTCAAGGTCGGTAATGCGCTGCTCCAGCGCCACGATACCACGGATATCCGCTTCGACGCCGGCCGGGGCTTTCCACACGCCGCGGCGGCTGTCGGTGCGGGCATACACGCCGGCGACCGCGCCAGCTGCGCCGATGGTCTTTTTCTTCTTGCCATCGGAGATGACGACACGCGGGTAGTAGATCGCGCTGTGATCTTTCACCACGCCGATGCGCGCGGCAGCGACCTTGCTGGCGGCCTCAGCCGGGGTCTTCCAGTCGGTCGGCGCGTCCATGATAAGCACGGCACGGCGCTGCTGGCAGAACACGCTGGCCGGCCCGTAGACGAGTCCGAGCGCGGCCGCGCCGGGGTCGGCGTCTTCGGGCAAGACCATGAGGTTGAACAGGTCGACCTGCTTATCCACCAGCGGGAAGGCGTTGGTGTAGTCAGAGAGCTGCGGCGCCGAACCGTCGGTGACCGGGGCAGTCGCCACGCCGGATGTGTCGACGGCGGGGGTTGGCGTTTGGAAGCCCGCCAGCGCGCCCGCGCCGAGGCTGTAGTAGCGCGCGTTGCGGTTGAACAGCGCGCCGACGTTGGTCGCCGCCGTCGCAATCGTGCCGACCGTGTTGGCCGACCCGCGCGAAGTCGTCAGCACGAGGCGGTAGCCAGCCACGCTCGCCGACCAGAAGAACGTCGTCGGGTTGGCGTTTTTGTACGTGTTGATCGCGTCGGCGAGACGCCCCAGCACTTCGAGCAGGCCGCCGCTGGTATTGCGCCACAGTGGATCAGTTCCGACCGCGCCGCCGCTCGCCAGCAGATTCACCGGCACGGCGACGGTCGTCGGCGCGCCGCTGGAGTCGAAGGCGTCGAGCGTGATCGACACGATCTGTCCGTGTTGGACATCGGCGAGCTGGCGCAGCACAGCCGGGTCACTGGCGCGCAGCGCGATGCCGGTCGGCGCCGGGCGGTGTGCGCTGTAGGCGCTGACCTCTAAGCCGCCTTGAGCCGTGCCGAGCTTGAGCGCCGCGGTGATGTCGCCGGTTCCGGAAGGCTGAATTTGCACGCTGCCGGTGTTTGACGCCGCGTTCGACCGGATCTTCAGCACCGAAGTCGCGTTGGCGGCGGTTACGCCATCGTCAAGCGTCGCGCCAGCGCCGGCGGCCGGAAATTCCCCGGCGGGCCGCAGCTCGACCGTCACCGACAGTCCGGGTTCACCGGCTGCCGCTAGCGCCGTGTTGATGGCCGTGGCGATGGCGGACTCAAGGTCGGCGATCACTGAAACGGCAGGGAGCGTGCCCACATCGATCGTGCCGAGGTTGACCGGGATGAACCGCGAGCCATCCACGCTGATCATCAGCCGGCTGTTGGGCTGTGCCGTGCCGAGCCGTGCGGCCCACTGACTGCGGAACGTCGACAGCGCGCCGGAGGCATACAGCACCGGCTGGCCCGACAAGCTGAACCCGTTCACCGCTGCCGGCAGCGCCGCGCCAGCTTCGGCCTCGACCAGCGCCGAGTTGGACGTGACGACCGTCGGCGCGTACAGCGGAGACGCCGGATCCATCGACAGATTCTTGTAGCTCTCGGTTTCAAGGATCGAGACGCGACCGCCAGCGTCGACCTCCTCGCGAAAGATGTCGAGGTTGAACGTCGACTCGGGATTCGCGCCGCCGTAGCTGACCGTGGCGCGCACTGTTTCGCCGACCGCGCCGGGATACTTGGCAGTCAGCACCAATGCTTGGGTGACATTATCCTCGGCGTGCAGGGCGGTTTGGGCGAAGGTGGCGCCGTTGGCGATACGCATGACGTAACATTCGGCGCCGCCGTTGAGGAAGAACAGACGGACGTGATCGGGGAGCGTGCTTTGGGTGGTGTCCTTGGAAAAAGTGCGTTCAAAATCGGTGTATGTCGTCAGCCGGACGGCCTGATTCAGCGGGCCTTTCTTGGTGCGGCCGATGAACATACCGATCGAGGTGCTGACGCCTGCGATAGTCCTGACGCCGCTGGAAATCTCCTGAACATAGACACCCGGATAAGTCGGCGTGACTGCCATCGTCCCCTCCTTAACTTAACGTGTGTTTGCGAGAAGTTGGCACGCCAAGGGTGCGTGGAAGGCTGCCACGGATGAACGTTTTTCACCCGATGAATCGAGTCTATACCTGAATTAATCGGCCCGCTGATTGACACTAAGTCCTCAGACCGGTGCTAATAGGTTAAACGTCCTGAGTTACAGCCCGCGCGCGTGCATGTTTGTGCGTTCGCTCACCACACTCTCATAGTCGCAAGTACGTGACGTAGCCGCCTGCGCACATCCCTTTCGATAAGCTCCTGTGTGTTCGCATTGCCCCCTCACCCCCGGCCACTGACCCCTCACTCCCGGCCCCTCTCCCTCGCAAGCGGGGCGAGGGGGAGAACGACGTGCGTGGGAGTGGGGGAGCGTGGTGGG
>JAANMU010000382.1_pt1 | contig 55345 bp, 49 predicted proteins | sample 7279701 | NCBI WGS metagenome assembly JAANMU01 (sample SAMN14094539, study PRJNA606508) | bioreactor metagenome | isolation source: A lab-scale SPAN reactor treating ammonium-rich wastewater day 57 | place: Ireland: Galway | collected 2017-03-13
CTGGTGCAACTCATGGAGAAGATGGGACTGGCATTTACCGGCGCCGATTCCAAATTCTTCGATCCCTCCCGCCAGGAGATGAAGACCTACGCAAAGAAGGCGAACGTCCCCGCGCCGAATTGGGTGATGGTGGACCGCATTCAGGACGTGGAACGCGCCGCGAAGAAATTGCGCTTTCCCGTCCTCGTCAAACCGCCGCATGGATACGCCAGCATCGGCATCACGCGCGATTCGCGCTGTGAAAACCTGGAGCAACTCAAAGTCCAGGCGGGACGCGAGATCGAACAGTTCGGACGCGCGCTCCTCGAGGAGTTCATCGAAGGGCGCGAGTTCACCTGCCTGATCGCCGAAAATCCCGACGACCCGAAGAATCCCGTCACCTTCAAGCCGGTCGAATTCATCTTCCCGGAAGGCGAGACCTTCAAACATTACGCCATGAAATGGGTCGAGTACGAAAAGATGTCCGTTGCGCCTGTGGGCGACCCGCGCATCGAAAAGACCCTGCGCGAACAGACCATGCGCCTGTTCAAAACCATGAGCGGCAACGGCTACGCGCGCTGCGACTACCGCATGGCTTCCGACGGGACGTTGTACATGCTCGAGATCAACCCGAACTGCGGCATCTTCTACGCGCCGCACGAACCCGGCTCGGCGGATTTCTCGCTGCTCAACGACCCGCTCTACAACCATCATAAATTCCTGCACCTGATCATCCGCTCCGCGCAAAAGAGACAAGCTGCCCTGCTCGCCGCAAGAATGAAGAGGAGGCAGGTCCGCAAACAACGCACGGAACAGATGGCATACGCGTAATTTAGTGAGCAGTAAGCAGTGAGCGGACCCTACGGTGTCCGCTCATTTGTTTATAATAACTGATGTTACGCAGAAAAGATTATATTGGTCATCGTAATGCGACATTCATGTCGCTCTTGCCCAGGAAACGCCTGAAAAGCGAAATTGTCACTGGAGGTATATATGCTCAAGAAAAAGATCGCGTTCATCGGGCCCGGTGTGATGGCGGAAGCCATGATCGCGGGGCTGCTGCGCAAAAAACTCTCCAAGCCGGAGAATATCACAGCGACGGGTCCGCGCGAGGAACGCGGCGTTGAATTACACAAGAAATATGGCATCGAGACGACAACGGATAACGCCTCCGCCGCCTCGCACGCGGACGTGGTGGTGCTTTCCGTTAAACCGCAGCGTCTTAGCGAAGTGATGAAGGGACTCAAGGGCATTCGTTCCGACGCGTTGGTTCTGTCCATTATCGCGGGCGCAAGCCTCAAGAAGATCGGGGCGGGGTTGAAGCACAAGGCGATCGTGCGCTCCATGCCGAACACGCCGGGACAGATCGGCGAAGGGATCACAGTCTGGACTTCCTCGAAGGAAGTGACCGAAGAACAGCAGGAAATGACGCGTGCGATCCTGGGCGCGTTGGGCGAGGAAGTGTTCGTGGAAGATGAGAGTTACCTCGACATGGCAACGGCTCTTTCCGGGACCGGACCTGCATACGTGTTCCTGTTCACTGAAGCCTTGATTGACGCCGGTGTCCACATGGGATTTCCACGCCGCATCGCGGAACAGCTTGTTCTGCAAACGATCAAGGGATCAGCCTCATATTACGGTTACGCAGAGCGGCATCCCGCCACGCTGCGGAACCAGGTCACATCGCCGGGCGGGACCTCGGCTGAGGCTTTGTACTATCTCGAGAAGGCGGGTTTCCGCACGGCGATCTCACGCGCCGTTTGGGCGGCGTACCAGCGCTCATTGGAGTTGGGGAAGGAGAAACAGGTTCATATCCCCGAAGGACGTATCGAAGAAGAGTAAAAAGTGACTTGACACGAGGCAACCCCTATCTTACAATTCTTGCGAATTAGTAAGAAAGGAGTTTAAATGCTGCTGCGGCTGTCATCCAAAGGTCAATTGGTCATACCCAAAACGATACGCGAGTCCCTGCATCTGAAAAATGGCGATCAGTTTCAAGTCAGAATTGTAGACGGCAAGATCGTTCTCGATCCCGTTTCAAAGGGACTTGTCGAAAAGCTGCATGGCAAATACGCCGGGCAGAATATGCTGAATGAACTGGAAGAAGAACACCAGCGGGAGATCGAAAATGAGCGCTAGTTACGTGTTGGACGCATGGGCGATCCTCGCATATCTGCAAGGCGAAGAACCCGCCGCATCACGAGTACGTGAGGTTATGGAAGGCGCGCAGGAAGGAACTGCCCGCCTTTTTTCATCCATCGTCAACATCGGCGAGGTATATTATCGTGTCGGAAAAACGCGCAATCAAAATGAGGCGGATTCAATTTTGAAGGATCTATATCTTCTCCCCATTGAAGTTGTATCCGCCGACGATGATACAGTCCTCGCTGCCGCGCGATTAAAAATCGCACATGTGCTTTCTTATGCGGATGCATTTGCCGCGGTCACCGCCCAACAAAAGGATGCGATCCTGCTTACCGGCGACCCGGAGTTGTTGAATTTGAAACGAATGGTCAAAATCGAAAAACTTCGCAGGTAATTCTTCCCTGCCGTGGAGGTTCTCACCATGTCACCGCGATCAAAAAGACATCACAGATCAGTGAACGATTCAAAAACCGAGGCTGAGAAGATCCTCGAATTGATGTACGCGCAGGGAAAAGCGCAGTTCGGCGATGCAATGAAATCGTTCTGGCTGTACGACGGCGACCTGTGCCCGGGCTGCCTGGCGCGCCCAATTGATAAGATCAAGTTCAAGGGGAAGGACGCCGTGTCCATCAACGGTTTCATCTACCGCCCGCGCGGGGTGCTGATCGGGTATTTCCTGTGCGAGGTCTGCGCCGGTTACATCTTCAAAGAGGCGGAGAAGAATCCGTACAAACAGACACCCTTGCACGCCGACATCGAACGGAATCTTGCCGAGGCCTATGACAGGCATTTGTCGTCACTGGATGCATGAATACCAGAACCGCTTTGGCTGTTTGCCTACTCTGTGGGTGATTATGGGATGAGAGGCGAAGGGGTAATCATCACAGGTGGAGGAACAGGTGGATCAAACAGGAAGATATATGCAAGAAGAACACAGACAATGGTGACTCCCAGTCCACTCAAAACAAGACCTGTGATTGCTATTCCTCTTGACGCGTTTTCCCCTCCTTCCTTCATCTTTCTTCTGAGCGCAATCAGTGAAACGACTAAACCTGCCAGACCAAGAAGAAAGCCAATCAACCCGAGAAATACAATGGCAAAACCAATGGCAAGAGGTGCTTCCAGCCCGTGCTTATCAATGGTGGTTATGAATGGGTAAATGGCCGCGTACGCGATGAAACCCAATGATAATGCCCCCAGCGCACAGCCAGTATTTTCAAGCCGCCCAGAAATGCGAGCCGATTTTGTTTCCATATGTACCTGCGGATATCTGCAAATTACCTGTCTGCCTTTACAAAATGTGGCGGAGCGAATCGAGGGTGGTACTATCAAACGGTAGAATATTATTATGGCTAAGTTCTAGGAAAACAAATATATAAGTGTGCCAATTGAAATGAATACCACGGGAATAACACCGAGAACCAGTCCAATGGTCGCTTTTCTCCTGATGGACGCATCGTTACTTTCTTTCCGGTTCATCCAGAGAGCAATCAGAGCAATAATACAGGCCGGTAAACCCAACAGGAAACCGCCGATACCCAGAAGTGAGCACAGACAACCCACCACGAATCCCACATCCTGATTGACATTAATTCCCAACAATAATATGAGCAGAATCTGAATTGTTAAAATCCCCCCTGTCCACAGTCCCAAAGTGCGGCTGATATTTGCTAATTTTTCAGCCCCGCTAATTAATTTTGTTTCCATGTTCGCCTCCAGATACTGATAAGCTAACTTGTTGGTAACATTATTGCACAAATGGGTATTGAAAAGCAACGGGCAGATTCGCTTTATAATTCGGGGGCGAATTACGCAATACGCAGTACGCACTACTGCTCATTAATCACTATGTCACTGATCACTGTAAGTTCCCTCTCCAAATCCTTCGGCGCGGAAGATTTATTTTCCGGCGTCACATTTTCGGTTGCCAAAGGCGCGCGGCTTGCGATCGTCGGTCCCAACGGCATCGGCAAGACGACGTTGTTGCGCATTCTCATCGGGCAGGAAGAAGCCTCCGGCGGGACGATCACGCGCGCCAGGAACCTCCGTATCGGCTATCTCTCGCAGGAGGCGGACTTTGAGCTGACGGGCGTGCTATGGGACGTGTGCCTCGAGCCGTTCGCGGACCTCATCCGCATGGCAGGGGAGATGAGAAAACTCGAAGATGAAATGTCCGACCCCTCAAAGCGGGAACAGGCATTGGTCCGCTATGGAAGCGTGCAACATGAGTTCGAGCGGCGCGGCGGATATTTGTATGAAGTCCAGATCAAGCAGGTGCTCACCGGTCTGGGATTCAGCGAATCCGATTATCACATGTCGCTCGATCATCTTTCAGGCGGACAGCGCACGCGCGCACATCTGGCGCGTCTGTTGTTGTCGAATCCTGATCTATTGCTTCTCGATGAGCCGACCAACCATCTCGACATCAAAGCCGTCGAGTGGCTCGAAGGTTATCTAACGCTGTGGGAGGGCGCGGCGATCATCGTCTCGCACGACCGTTATTTCCTCGACCATGCCTGCAACGCACTGCTCGAAATGGCGGTCAGCGGATCGGAATATTATCGCGGCAATTACACGACCTATTTGAGCGAGCGCGAGAACCGCTGGGCGCATCGAGTGGAGGTCTTCGAGGCTGAGCGCGAGAAGTTGATGAAGGATGTTGAATACATCAAGAAAAATATTTCGGGGCAGAACGTGCAGCAAGCCAAGGGCAAACTGCGGCGCTTGACGCGCGTGGTGCAGGCGATCGAACAGGTGGGCATGGATGCGGTGGTCGGCACGAATTGGTCGCAGTTGGATGTGGAGACCACGACTTCGCCGTTCAGCGTGGAGGAAGCCGAGCGCCGTGTGCGTGCGCTTCGTCCGCCGCGACGCGTCACACCCGACCTGCACCTGCATCTGCGCACCGCGAGTCGGTCCGGCGATCTGGTGATTCGCACGAAGGATCTGAAAGTTGGGTATCCCCCCGAAGACGGTCTGCCCGAAAAATTTTTGTTTTCCGCGCCCGATATTGAATTGAGACGCCTCGACTGCGCGGCGTTGATCGGACCGAACGGCGCGGGCAAATCAACGTTCCTCAAGACGATCCTCGGCTCCATCTCCCCGCTGGCTGGTGAGGCGACTCTGGGAGCGAGTCTGCACGTGGGCTATTTCGCGCAGGCGCACGAGGGACTCGATCCTGAGAAAACGGTCCTCGATGAGATCCTCGCCGCGTCTCCGGGCATGCTGCCGTATCAGGGACGCGACTATCTCGGCAAATATCTCTTCTCCGGCGATGACGTGTTCAAACTGGTCTCGATGCTCTCCGGCGGCGAACGCGGACGTTTAGCCCTGGCAAAACTCGCATTGCAGGATACGAACCTGTTATTGCTCGACGAACCGACCAATCATCTCGATATTCCCTCGCAGGAAGTGTTGCAATCGGTATTGGATAATTATCAAGGCACGATCCTGTTGGTCACACATGACCGTTATCTCGTGGACGCGCTCGCGACGCAGATCTGGGAGATCAATCCCGATGAGTCGCAGATGATTACATTCAACGGAACGTACTCTCAAATGAAAGAGGAAAGAAGGAAGGAAGAGGAACGCAAAGCGGCGCAACGATCTCCAGTCTCCAATTCTCCAATTTTCAATTCTCGCAGTGTAAAAAACGCAAAGAATAAAGAGACGAAGGAAGAACGCCGCCGCGTCGCCCAGTTGCAGGAATTGGAAAACGCCATCGCCGAACTCGAAGCGATGCTGGCGAATCTGTCCATGCAGTTGGAGAGTCCGTTTGTGAAGCCCGCCGAAGCCGCCAAATTGGGGACGGAATACGAGCGCGTGCAGAAGGAAATGGATGTGAAGTTGAACGAGTGGGAGAGGATGCAGGGGTAAAACCGCTAACCAGATATAAACGCTGAAGACCGGAGATCGCTCCAGTCTTCAGCGTTTATCATTTTACATGAATGGTTCAGGCAACCAAAGCCAGTTCTTTTATCAGTGACTGCGGCAAAGAGATTGGTGAAAAGTAACTGGCAGGGAAAAGATAATCCTCGCCTGACTCATCTATCACGCGGATCATTTTATGGTTTTCAGCTTCCTTATCGGGAAGGACCTGATAGATCTTGCGCGGTTCAAGCGAAGCTTGATAGCCTTCGTTGTTGATGCAAACCACAAATTGAGATGTTCCTTTAGCAGTAGCCATTCTCATTTTCCTAGAATACGTTTGACCTTGAAATCTTTCTTTCCGATTCCATGCGCTTCATACCAGTGAATCTCAGCAAAGACCGTTGTATCATCCGGCAGGCGGACAGTGGCAATGCCTTTCAGTTTTCTCCAGCGACCTTTGCCATACATCCTTTGCAGACGGTCGAGCTCACGAATCGAACGCCCGACTGCAATGGTTTCAATGTCCGCGATTTCGCTGAGGATTTCGACTTCAGAGTCCATGATAAAGTTGGCGCTCCGACGCAATTATAAGCCAAATAATTCGCGCCATGTTCAACGCAAGGTGCTATACTGAAAGCGGACTTCCGTTTCCCAAAGGAGGCACACATGTCCTGGAAGAACCAATTGCGATGCGACTCACTGCCGTGGTTGCTGGAGTCTGAGAATCCTGGAGTCCGTTATCTGGCGATGCGGGATCTGCTCGACCTTTCCCCTGGCGACAAAAAGTTGAAATCCACGCGCAAGTCCGCGCACAAGGAGGGACCGATTGGGGTGATTCTCTCGCACATGGAGCAGGAAGGTTATTGGGTCAGGGTGGGACCGGGATACAACCCGAAGTACAGGTCAACCGTGTGGTCAATCATTCTGCTGGCGCAACTCGGCGCGGATGTTGATGAAGACAAACGTATCGCGCAAGCCTGCAACTATCTGCTCGATCACATGTGCGAAGGCGGTCAGTTCACGACGACGACCTCCGGCGCTCCCTCGGGGACTGTGGACTGCCTGCAAGGGAATCTGTTGTGGTCGTTGATGGAGTTGGGATTCGATGATTCGCGCATGGACAAAGCCTTCGAGTGGATGGCGCGCACAGTCACGGGAGAGGGCATCGCCCCGAAGGAAGACGGGGATGCGACAGTCCGTTATTACGCGTACAAAAGCGGACCCGGCTTTGCCTGCGGTGTGAATAACAATCTTCCCTGCGCCTGGGGCGGAGTCAAAGTTTTGCTGGCGTTGAGTCAGGTTCCGGTTAAGAAAAGAACGCCGCTCATTAAGCGGGCGATCAAACAGGGTGTGGATTTCATCTTCGGCATCGAGCCGTCCACCGCAAATTATCCAACGCGTGACGGCGCGAAACCCAACCGCGCCTGGTGGAAGTTCGGCTTCCCCGTGTTCTACGTCACGGATCTGCTGCAACTGGCGGAGGCGACGATCCAATTGGGATACGGCAAAGACAAACGCCTCGCGCCCACGCTCGACCTGATCCGCGAAAAACAAAACGAGCGCGGTCAATGGCTGATGGAATACGATTACATCGGCAAGACCTGGCTCGATTTTGGCAAAAAGCGCGAACCGAATGAGTGGGTCACGCTGCGGGCGTTGAAGGCGCTGAAGAGGGCTAAAGACGCCTCTTCTGAAAAGACCTGATCGTATCCATTTCTTTATCCAACGCGCCGGGAAAAACTCTTCTCGACACATTCATTCCGTTCTACGCGCCATCGTCCTTCGGCGGCGCGGCGGGACCGTAATCCAATATCTGCCGCATCTGCGTCCCTCCCTCCGGCGGACCGACGATCCCCTTATCTTCCATCACATCCACAAGCCGCGCGGCGCGCGTGTACCCGATGCGTAATCGCCTCTGCAACATGGAGACAGAGGCGCGTCCCTCCTTGCGAACGAGGTCAACCGCTTCGGCGAGCAGCGGATCGGCGTTGGCGTCTTCCGCCGCCACGTCGTCGAACATGGCGGTTTGTTTGAGCGGCGCGTCAGACCTGGGAATGTCTGCGGGCATGGCCGGCGCGGCATAGGGGCTCGCGCCTCCCAATTGGGCGCGCCAGAAATCCACCAGGTTCGTAATCTCACGATCCGAGACGAACACACCCTGCAGGCGGACCGGGGCGGGCGCGTCCGGCGCCTGGAAGAGCATGTCGCCGCGCCCCAGCAATCGCTCCGCGCCGGGCTGGTCGAGGATGACGCGGCTGTCGGTGTTGGAGGCAACCGCAAAGGCGATGCGAGCCGGGAAGTTCGCCTTGATGAGTCCCGTCACCACGTCCACGGACGGGCGCTGGGTGGCGAGGATCATGTGGATGCCGGTGGCGCGCGCCAGCTGCGCGAGACGCGTGATGGTCTGCTCTGTGTCGGTCGGCGAGATCATCATCAGGTCCGCCAGTTCGTCAATGACGACGATCAGCAGCGGAAGCCGCTTTTGTCCCTGCAGTTTCATGCGGGCGTTGTATTCCGTGATGTTGCGCGCGCCGATCTGCGAGAACATGTGATACCGCCTGTCCATTTCGCGGGTCATCCATTGCAATGCGCCGATCACGCGCTCCACCTCCACGACCACCGGCGAAAGCAGGTGCGGGATGCCGTTGTAACCGGTCAACTCCACGCGTTTGGGGTCCACGAGGATCAACTTCAATTCGTCGGGCGTGTTATGCAAAAGCAGGCACGTGAGGATCGAGTTCACACAGACCGATTTGCCGGAACCTGTGGTGCCGGCGATCAACAGGTGAGGCATGTTTTCCAGCGTCGTGCTGACCGGGTGTCCCGTCACGTCCCTGCCGAGGGCGAACTTCAGCGGGTTCGCGTTGCGCTGGAACGGTTCGCTCTCGACGATATCGCGCAAAGCGACGAGCGTCATTTCGTCGTTCGGCACCTCGATGCCCACGTAACTGTGACCCGGCACCGGCGCCTGGATGCGGATGCGCGGCGCGGCGAGCGCGAGGGCAAGATCGTCCGCCAGCGAGGCGATCTTGTTGACGCGCACCTTCATGCGCCCGCTTCGAGTCTCGACGAAAAGCGGCTCCACCCCGAATTGCGTGATCGCCGGTCCGCGATTGATCTCCACCACCTGCACCGGCGCGCCGAAGGACGCCAGCGTCTCCTGGATCAATCGGGCGCGCTGCTGGATGAACTCCTCGTTGACCTCCGGCGCGGAACCCGATTCAAGGATGTTCTTCACCTCCGGCAACTGCCATTGAATGACCGCCTCCGCCGGTTTCACGGTTCGGACCGGCGCGCCCAGTGCGGGAGGTTCGTGGACGACGGGTTCGGGACGGTTCAGAGGCGTAAACCCGTTCGAGGCGACCTGCGCGGCTTCAGCCGATGCCGGGGCTTCCGTTTTGGCGAGGCGTCGAGCGAGTTCCTCCCTCAGGCGCGCGTACACAGGACCGACCCACTTGAACATTTCCTGTATTTCGATGTCGAAGGTCATGGTCGCGGCGATCAAGAACCACGCCAGCAGGGAAACGATCGCGCCGCCCCTGCCGAAATACTCGAACAAAAATTTCTGGAACGCGCTTCCGATGAAACCGCCGCCCGCCCCGTCCATCGCGGCCTGATCCGCCAGTTCGGGCGCGGCGATGATCGTGTGCATGGTTGCCAACAGCCACAGAAACAGGAGAATGATCCCGGTGGCGCGTTCCAACGTGAGCGGGGGAAGTTTCTCGATGCGGCGCAGGATGAGCCAGACGCCCATCACGATCAAACCGATCGGCAGGATGTAGATGCCCCAGCCGAAGGCGCGGCTCAACATGCCGATCAGGCTCTCAGTGACGGCGCTTCGCTGCGCCGAGAAAAGGATGAGGACCGTCAACACGCCTACCACAGCCATCACCGCGCCGATCACGTCCAGTTTGCGTTCGTCGGAAAGCGAATCCCAAAAGGAAAGAGAAGCAGGTTCCGGCGTAGTGTGAGGCGAGGTCCTTCTCCGTTTTGGGGAAGACCCATCCCGGCCGGGCGTCGTTCCCTTTGCTCTCGATCCGGCTTTGGTCTTGTTCGGGGAAAACGGTGTCTTGAGCGGCATGTTTCCCGGAGTATAGCACAAATGGTCTGGTTTTCATTTGGGGTAAAATTGCGTCACTGACGTAATGCGCCGTCCCGAAGGTTTGGGCGAACGATAAAGCCGAACTACGCTACCTTCGGGACGTTGTGCGTAAACGATAAGGATCCTCCATTGTTCGAAATACTATTTCTCGGCACTTCCGCATCCGCCCCCTCGGCAAAGCGCGGGCTTTCCGCGCAGATCGTCAAACACGACGAGCATCGTTTTCTGGTGGATTGCGGCGAAGGCACGCAACGACAGATCTTGCAATCCGGCGCGGGGTTCAAGAACCTGACGAAGATCCTGCTCACGCACGGACATCTCGATCACATTCTGGGGCTGGGCGGTTTGCTCAGCACGTTCCTGCGCTGGGAGGCGATTGACGAACTCGACATCTTCGGCGGGCGCGCCACGCTCGACCGCGTCCACGCGCTGGTCTACGACGTGGTCCTGCGCGGCAACCAGCCTCCCATGCCTTTGCGTATGCACGAGATCAAACCCGGCGCGTTCTTCGAGGCGGACGATTTCACCGTCGCCGCCTTCCCGGTCTCGCATCGCGGACCGGATTGCCTGGGATACGTCTTCGAGGGGAAGGCGCGCCGCCCGTTCCTCCCCGAAAAAGCGGATGCGCTCGGAGTCCCGTTCGGACCGGAACGCCGCGAACTGGTCGAGGGCAAAAGCATCACCCTGCCCGACGGTAAACGCGTCACGCCTGACGATGTGCTGGGTCCGCTGACGAAGGGCGCGAAACTCGTCCTGGTCGGCGACGCGGGGCGGACGGACAACCTGCTCGAGGTCGCGAAGGACGCGGACGCGCTGGTGATCGAGTCAACTTATCTGGAGGAAGAGGCGGAGATGGCGAGTCAGTTTTCCCACATGACCGCGCGTCGAGCCGCGGAGTTTGCCGCCCAGGCGGGAATCAAAAAGTTGATCTTGACCCACATCTCGCGCAGGTATCGCGCCAGGGACGTGTTGAAGGAAGCCAAAGCCGTTTTTCCGAATTCGGTCGTGGCGCGGGATTTCGACGTGTTTCAGGTCAAGCGCGAGGGATGATGGATTTGTCATTGCGAGCGGAGCGAAGCAATCCCCCATCCTCGGGACACAACCTGTCGTGAGGAGATTGCTTTGCTCGGTCTCGATACGGCGGAAGAACACTGCCTACTCGACCAGCGCTCGCAATGACATCACATCGAATCGCTCGGTCTCGATACGGCAGAAGAACGCTGCCTACCCGACCAGCGCTCGCAATAACATCACATCGAATCGCTCGTCATAATGAACAGCGGGGTCATCTCGAAACTTTCGAACTTGGGACGCAGGCGGTCGGTGTTGTAAAAACGATCCACGTTGACGAACTTCTTGGTGCTGGTGACGATGTCCACCGGGATGTTGTCGTAACGTCCGTTCTTGAGGACGACCAGGCGCCCATGCACGTTCTTGAGGATCAGGTCCAGTGCGAGGTTCCCGTAAGCCATGGGGACGATGGAGTCGATTGCGTCCGGGTCGCCGCAGCGGACGAGGTATCCCAATTTCTGGGTCACGGTATCCACCGAGCGCCCATTGTTGTGCTTCGCGGTAAGTTCCTTCAATCTTTCTGAAACGAGATCGCCGATGCCGCCCAGTTTGGCGTGACCGAAGGCGTCGGTGGTCTTGTCCTTGAACACCATCTCGCCGCCCTCGAACATGGCGCCTTCCGAGACCAGCACCACCGAATAATGACTCGGGTTGTACCTGCGGTCGTGCATCAACAGTTCGGCAAGCCGTTCGATGTTGAACTTGTACTCGGGGATCACACAGCGATGCGACGCGCCCGCCATGGCGGGAAGCATGGCTGTAAAACCCGCATATCGCCCGAAGACCTCCAGAACCATCAATCGTTCGTGCGAGCCAGCCACGGTCCGCAGGCTGTTCGAGAGTTCGATGGTGCGCGTGACGCAGGTGCTGAACCCGATGCAGTAATCCGTGCCTGGCACGTCGTTGTCCATTGTTTTCGGGATGGCGACCACCTTTATCCCCTCCTGGTACATGCGGACAGCGTAACTCAACGTATCGTCGCCGCCGATGGGGATGAGATAGTCTATGCCGAGAAAGTCGAGATTCTTGAGAACTTCCTCGGTCACGTCGTTGACTTCGTTGTTGTATTTGTCCCTCAAGTGTTCCGGTATCCGGTCGAACCTGGCTTTTGCCGGGTTCGTGCGCGAGGTGTGCAGGAACGTGCCGCCCGTCCGTCCCGCCTTGTTGACGACCTCCTCGGTCAATGCCTGGTAATTGTTGCTGTTATCGGCGTCCTTCTCGCGGACCAAATCCATCAAGCCAGCCCAGCCGCGGCGGATGCCGATCACCTTGTATCCTTCGCGGAGCGCGCGGATGGTCACCGCGCGGATCGCCGGGTTGAGTCCGGGGACGTCGCCGCCGCCGGTCAGAATCCCGATTGTGCCTTTCTTTTTTTCGTTCATATCTGTATGCCTCCTGCGCGTATGCGCGCAATGTCATTCTGTTATCGAGGCGATATTGTACAACCTCCGCGCATGAAAAGGGAATACCAAAGGCGCTGTGTCACGCAGACAAGCAACTTTTCACATTTTTTCGTGTTTCAACCCATGGCGTTGTCCGAATCCGTTTTGCAAAAAGGAGATCGCATGGATATTCTTTCTCAATTACAACAACTCGCCACCAATTTTCTCCTGCCTTTGCTGGCTGTGATCGTTGGCTTGTTTGTGGCATGGGTGGTGGCGCGCATCGGCGCATTCCTGGTGCGGCGCGGACTGGAACGACTCAGGATTGACGAACGCGCCTCGAAATCGCTGGGAACCAGCACCCAGATCACCAAATGGGTCAGCGGGTTGACGTTCTGGCTGTTATTCATCGTCGTGATCTGGCAACTGGCAATCGCGGCTCAGACCTACGCCGGAGTATCACAGGCGGCGGTCGTCGAATCGCCGCTCGGCGTTCTTCTCACCACCTGGCTTGGCAGGATCGTCAACGTGGGCGTATTCCTGTTGGTGGCATGGCTCGTCGCCAGTTTGCTTCGCTTCCTCGTGGTGCGCGTCCTCGACATGACCCGCCTCGAGGAACGTTTGGGCGAGAATGTTCCGGGCGAAAAGACCGCCGCCGCGAACGTGAACCGCTCCATTGGACAGGCGATCTTCTGGCTGACCTTCCTCATCTTCATGCCGTCCATTTTGGGCAGTCTTGGGCTTGGGGAAACCGCCACCTCGGTTCAGTCGCTGGTCAACCTGCTGCTCGGATACATCCCCGGCATCATCGGCGCGGTGATCATCCTGATCCTGGGCGCGCTGCTGGCGCGCATCGTGCGCCAGATCGTGACCGGTTTCCTGGAGGGAATCGGCGTGGATCGACTCGGGGAACGCGTCGGGTTGAGCAGGGAACAGAGCGCGCAGCCGCTGTCGGCTTTGTTGGGAACCGTGGTCTACATCCTGATCATGATCCCGGTGGTCATCCAGGCGTTGAATACCCTCGGCCTGCCGGTGATCTCGGATATCGGGACACAGTTGCTTGGCAGCGTTACCAGCGCGATCCTGAGCATTCTCGGCGCGGCTGTGATCCTGACCGTGGCATATTACATCGCCAAATTCATCGCGGACGTGGTCTCGAGTTTGTTGGCGGGAATCGGGGTGAATCGCATTCCGTCGGCGCTCGGTTTCAAGACGGCGGAGGGCGCCGCTCTTTCCAGCGTGATCGGATACGTCGTGCTGGTGGCGGTCATGTTGTTCGCCGTTCAAGGCACGGCGGAGGCGATCGGGCTTCCATCCATCGCTGGGGTGGTCGGAAGTCTCATCGCCCTGGGCGGCAACGTGTTGCTGGGGATCGTGATCTTCCTTGCGGGACTCTATCTTGCCAACGTCGCATCCAACGTGATCACATCCACCGGCGGCGCCGAAGCCACATTCCTGGCAAACATCACGCGCTGGGCGATCCTGATCTTCGTGGCGGGCATCGCGCTCAACCAGGCAGGCGTGACCCTGGCGGCGAACGTGATCCAGATCATCCTGCTCGCCGTAGGCGCGGCGTTTGCGCTTGCCTTTGGTCTGGGCGGGCGCGACGCGGCGGCGGAACAGGTGCAAAAGTGGTTCAGCCGGGCGCCTGAACCGGAGACACCCAAAGCCAAACGCGCCAAGAAGTAAGTTTACAAGACCTCCGAGTTCTTGAAGAACTCGGAGGTCTTTTTGACCTTATATCATCGTCGGCTCTTCGTACACGCCGAAGACTTCCTTCATCACTTGAACGATCTCGCCCAGCGTCGCGTATGCGTGGACGGCTTCCATGATGTACGGCATCGTATTCTCCGTCCCTCCCATTGCGATGCGCAGGCGATCCAGCGCCTGACCGACGCGCCCGTTATCGCGCGTTTTCCGTAACTCCGCCAGACGCTTCACCTGTCTTTCATAACCGGCTGGATCCATCTCGAGGAGCGGGATCGTCAGCGGTTTCTTTTCCGCGTAGGCGTTGACGCCGACGATCTTGCGGATGCCCTGATCAATCTCGCGCTGATAGCGATACGCCGCGTCCGCGATCTCGCTTTGGAAGAATCCCTTTTCGATGGCGGGGATGACGCCCCCCAATTCCTCGACGCGCCGGAAGTAATCGTAAGCCTGCTGTTCGATGCGGTCGGTCATCGCCTCGACGAAGAAACTTCCACCCAATGGATCAACGGTGTTTACCACGCCCGATTCTTCCGCGATGATCTGCTGTGTGCGCAGAGCGATGGTCACGGCATGTTCGGAGGGAAGGGCGAGCGCTTCATCGAGTGAATTGGTGTGAAGGCTCTGCGTGCCGCCGAGGACAGCGGCAAGTGCCTGGATCGCAACCCGGACAACATTGTTCTCCGGCTGCTGCGCGGTGAGACTGACTCCCGCCGTCTGCGTGTGGAAGCGCAACAACCACGAGCGAGGATTCTTCGCCTTGAACGTTTCCCTCATCTCCCGCGCCCATATCCTGCGCGCGGCTCGATATTTGGCGATCTCCTCGAAGAAGTCGTTGTGCGCGTTGAAGAAGAAGGAGAGGCGCGGCGCGAACTCATCCACATCCATGCCGCGGGCGATGCCCCAGCGCACGTATTCGAGTCCATCGCCCAACGTGAATGCCAGTTCCTGCGCGGCGGTGGAACCCGCCTCACGGATGTGGTATCCGCTGATCGAAATGGTGTTCCATTGCGGGACTTTCTGAGAGCCGAATTCCATCGTATCCACGACAAGCCGCATCGAAGGTTCGGGCGGGAAGATGTATTCCTTTTGGGCAATAAACTCTTTGAGGATGTCGTTCTGGATCGTGCCGCGCAGTTGATCGGGGCGCACGCCTTTGTTTTCCGCGGCGGCGATGTACATCGCCCAGATGATCGCGGCGGGGGAATTGATGGTCATGCTCGTGGACACCTTGTCGAGCGGGATGCCGTCGAGCAGGATTTCCATGTCCTTCAAGGAAGAGACCGCCACGCCGCACTTGCCGAACTCGCCCAATGCTTCCGGCTGGTCGGTGTCGTAGCCCATCAACGTCGCGAGATCGAACGCAATGGATAAACCTGTTTGACCTTGTTCCAGTAAATATTTGAAGCGGGCGTTCGTCTCCTCCGCGGTGCCGAAGCCCGCGAACATGCGCATCGTCCACAGTTTGGAGCGGTGAAGCGTCGGGTGGACTCCGCGTGTAAACGGGTATTCGCCCGGAAGTCCAAGGGAGGAGGCGTAGTCCATGTCCGCCACGTCGAGCGGGGTGTAGAGTCGGTTGATCGGTTCGGAGGAGGTTGTGATGAAATCTTCCATTCGCTCCGGTAAAGAGTTAAGCGCCTTGCTGAGCGATGTCTCCTCCCATTGCTCGAGCGATTCTTTTAATTCTTCAAGTTTGTTCTTATCATACATGGCAACTCCTTTGGTGAAGTAACAGGATTATAACCCGACCCCCACCGCCCCGCGAGGCGGGACACCTCCCCCAAATTCCGAATGAATTATTTGGATAATTATTCAATACATCTCTACGGAATTTGGGGGAGGCTGGGAGGGGGTGGTATACTCGCCTCAATAAAAAGGTTCTTATGCCCCGCTTCGAAATAGACATTGACCCCTGCGACCACCTCACCGCTGACGCCATCGGCAATCCGGGTCAGCGGGTCTTTTATATCCAAGCCTTTCAGGAACAGCGCACCATCACGGTGATCATCGAGAAGGCGCAATTGCATTCGCTCGCCATCGGCGTGGAACAGTTCCTGGCGCAGATCGGCGCGCAGAACCCGAACCTCCCCGAAGCCTCCGGTGATTACGTGGAGGACGTGATGCGCATCAACCCGCCCGTGGATCCGCTCTTTCGCGCCGGCGAGATCGGTCTCGGCTACGACAAGGAACGCGACAAGGTCGTGCTGTTCGTCAAGGAAATATTGACCGAGGAGGACGACCCGGAGAACGCGGCGGTGATCCGCTTTTGGGCGACGCGCGCCCAAATGCGTCAACTGGCGCGCTGGGGCGTGGAGGTCGTCTCACGCGGCCGCCCGATCTGCCCGCAATGCGGTCAGCCCGAGGAACCCGAGGGGCATTTTTGTCCCAAGAAGAACGGGCATTTGCATTAACCCTTGCGTTGAAGGTCAAACGTCAAAGGTCAACACATGACGTTCGACTTTCGACGTTTGACGAAGAGATGAGCCACCCCCAAGCCGATTTACAACAAGCTTTTGCGAATGGCGACCTTGAGATCAAAGGTCAATTCACGCTCGGCTCGAACTACACCTTCCTCGTCGAAGTCACATACGAAGACCGAAAATATCCCGCTGTGTACAAACCCACGCGCGGCGAACAACCATTATGGGACTTTGAAGAGAGCACGCTGGCTTTGCGCGAGGTCGCCGCGTACCTCGTCAGCGAGGCGCTGGGCTTTCACATCGTCCCGTTCACGGCGCTGCGCGAGGAAGGTCCCTACGGCGCGGGTTCGCTCCAGCAATTCGTCGAACACGATCCCGACTATCATTATTTCAATTTCACGCCCGAAGACAAACTGCTCCTCAAACCTGTCACGCTCTTCGACCTGCTCGTCAACAACGCGGACCGCAAGGGCGGTCACGTTTTCTTCGAGAACGACACCCGCAGACTCTACGCCATAGATCACGGGATTTGCTTCCACGAACAGGACAAACTCCGCACCGTGCTTTGGGATTTCGGCGGGCAAAAAATTCCGGATGACCTGCTCCCGCGTCTTTCTCTGACCTCGAACCTGCTCGCCGACCTTGAGCCGTATCTCAGCCCGCGCGAGATCGAAGCCCTCCAAGCCCGCGCGGACGCGATCCTCCAACGCGGCGTCTTTCCCCGCCAACCGCGCGACCGCCGCGCGATCCCGTGGCCCCCGTTATAACCATATCATTGCGAGCGGAGGGTCGAGTAGGCGGCAGGTCTTGATATCCTCTTCGGGTTACTCGACCATCGCCGCCGTATCGAGACCCGGAGCGAAGCAATCCACAACTTTGACGGAGATTGCTTCTCGAAGACTCGCAATGACGGGATAGGAGTATCCATGCGCTACAACCTCTGCTTCATCGGCTTCGGCAACGTCGCCCGCGCGCTCGTGAGATTGCTCGAACGCAAACGCGGACTGCTCGAATCGAAATACAACATCACCTATTCGATCACCGGCATTGCCACAGGCAGACATGGCTTCGCGGTGAACCCGGAAGGCTTGGATATCAACCAGGCGTTGGAGAAAGTGGAAAGTGGAAAATCCCTCTTTCCACTTTCCACTTTCCAAGTCGAAGACTCCCTCGCGGTAATTCGTTACTCGAATGCCGCCGTCATGTTCGAGAACTCTCCCGTCAATCACGAAACGGGCCAGCCCGCCATTGACCACGTCCGCGCCGCGCTGGAGGCGGGACAGCACGTCGTCACCGCCAACAAAGGGACGGTCGTTCACGGCTACCGCGAATTGACCGCGCTGGCCGAATCAAAAGGCAGAAAGTTCCTGTTCGAGTCCACAGTGTTAGGCGGCTCGCCTTTGTTCTCGATCTTTCGAGAGACACTCCCACTTGCGGAACTTCACTCCTTCAAAGGCATCCTCAACGCCACGACCAACCTCATCCTCTCGCGCATGGAAGGCGGCGAGACCTTCGACGAAGCCGTGAAATACTGCCAGTCCATCGGCATCGCGGAGACCAATCCCTCCAACGATGTGGACGGCTGGGACGCGGCGATCAAGGTCGCGGCGCTGGTCACGGTGCTGATGGACGTCCCGCTCAAGCCGCAGGACGTGGAGCGGAAAGGCATTCGTGAGATCACGCCCGGGATGATCGAGCAGGCAAAGGGAAGCGGGAAGCGTTACAAGTTGGTCTGTTCCGCTGAACGGGTTGGGGATCAAATCAAGGCGCGCGTCGCGCCGGAACTTGTCGATTCCTCCTCCCCGCTGTACGGCATTATGAATTCATCCTCCGGCGTCGCCTTCCGCACGGACGTGTTACCCGATTACTCGATCACGGTCACCGAGCGCGAAGGCATGTCGGGCGGACCGGTCGAAACGGCTTATGGTCTGTTCGCGGATTTTGTGAACATCGTAACGTGACATTAATGTCGCGTTACGGCTCGTACCTCCAGCCGTTGCGCCTCACCCATCCCAAAACCTCGTCTGCCGTTTGCTCGGGCGTTTTGCCTTTTGTGTAGGCGGTGTATTTGGCGAGGTCGTAGTTCGAGTGGTGATGGACGAAGTGTTCATTCACCGCCCATTGCTCCCTCGCGGTGTGAACGTTGCGGGCATGCAGGATTTGGATGGCTTCCTCCCGGTCGGGGGAGGGCATCAGCAGGATGACGTGCGGATACGGCGCCAGCACGCTCCGCACCTGTTCGAAGAGTTCGTCGTCCTCGTACACGGACTGGCTCGCGCCGAAATCGAAGATGCACTCGCGGAAGTCCTCGAACGCCCTCTTTACCGCGTACGCCTCGAAGGGCTTCCAATACCGGTAGAGCCCCCATATCCCATCCTCGTTGTATTTTTCCCGGGCAACGTTCCGGTCGTAACCGATCTCGTCGAAATACTTCCAGCGCAATGTATCCATCGGGCGATGCGGCAGCATCGTGCGCATGTAAAGCAGTTCGGCAAGGGTGGATTTGCCGGAACCGATCGGACCGATGAGGATGATTTCGGAGTTCATGACGAACGACTGCCTTTCCAATGCTTCGATCATAACTGCTAAACCCCGCCGTGGGACAATTGTACCGTGAATGTAATGCCGCGCTTCCGTCGGTGTACAATAACGTCGGTTCGGGTTAAGGATGCGCAGGCGCTTTATGCGCACGGATAACGCGGAGCGGACGGGAAAAACACGGAGGGAATTCCGCGTCGCCGTGTCTCCAAAAGGCATATCCCGAACTCAGGTTACAATAGAGGAGCAGACCCGGCTACGGAGGTTTTTCATGCCCATCACAAAGGGACGCGCGCTGGATTACGTCGAACAGGAGTGGGGGACGTACGTCGAACGCTTCAACCGCCTGCCAGGGGACTCGCAGGCAAGCCGCGTGCGGGAGCAGGGCTATGAACGCCTTCGCGACATGCTGGCGCACATCCTTGCCTGGTGGGAGGAGGGCATGGGCGTCATCCTCGCCGTCGCGGAGGGGCGTCCGTTCCAGCGCAGGAAATACGATTTCGACCTCTTCAACGCGGAGGCGATCGCAAAATACCGGGCTTGGGACGAAGCGGAGTTCATGGCTCACTTCGAGAAAACGCGTCAGAAAATGGGAGCAGACCTGAGGTCCATGGATGAGGCGCTCTTCGAGAATCGCAGGATCGGGGCATGGCTTCACGCGGTCGTCCTCCATCACGCGCGCGAGCATCTCGTCGCGTTGAGCCGTTTCCTGGTCATGGACATGCTGGAGAACGATTGGGCGGCGTACGTCGAGGATTTCAAACGTCTCGATGAGGAAAAGCGAAAGGAATTTTTATCGAAACAGGGGTTTGAGAATTTTCACGATCTGCTGGCGCACGTGATCGGCTGGTGGGAGGAGGGCGCGCGCGTCATTTCGGGAATCCTGGACAGCCCGTCCTTTACGTGGGAGCCGCTCGACGTGGACGCGTTCAATCGCGAACTGATCCGAAAATATTCGACCTGGTCGGACGACGACCTGTTCAGGCATTACGAGTCGGTGCGGCTGGCGATGCTCGACCTGACCGCGTGCCTGCCCGACGATGCATTCCGCAACAGGGACATCGAAGGCTGGCTGAAGGACGACGTGGTGTCGCACTACGACGAGCATCCCATCCCCGCCTGACGCTTCTTTTCTAACCCGGACCTGATCCTGCGCCATGGACATGAACCATACCGTTTACCTTTCCCTCGGTTCCAATCTCGGGCACCGCGCCGCGAATTTGAAGCAGGCGGTCTCCATGCTCCCTCCGCAAATGAGGGTGACGGCGAAATCGCGCGTGTACGAAACGCCTCCCTGGGGATACACCGAACAGGAACATTTCCTCAACCAGGTTGTGAAAGCCACGACCTATCTCGAACCGGAGCCGCTGCTCAAACACCTCAAACGGCTGGAGGTGGCGCTGGGACGCAAGGCTTCCTTCCGTTACGGTCCGCGGCTGATTGACATTGACATCCTGTTCTACGACGACCTGGTCTTTGAATCGCCCGCGCTCACCATTCCGCATCCGCACGTTCACGAACGCGGCTTCGTGCTGATGCCCATGATGGACATCGCACCGGACTTCCTGCACCCGCTCCAAAAGAAAAGCATCCGCGAACTGGTTTCGATGTGCAGCACGGCCGGGATCGTCCCCTACGCGGAAAACCCAAAATCGCAGGGGGTATAATCTCATTGCTTCGCGAAATCCATCATCCTTTGCGTTCTTCGCGTCTTCACGGTGAAAGTAGTTTTTGGCAGACTCGAGGAATCCCATTCGACCTACCCGGAGGAACCGATATGACCGAGATCAAACCCCTCAACTGGACGCCCAAGCCCGGCGTGGGCATGTCCGTTGTGCGTCGCGAGGACGGCGGCATGAACCTGACCTTTACCGACCTTTCGGACGCCACGCTCAACGACTGGCGCGAATTTGCGATGGAACACCTGCTCGGCGCGGACCGCCGCACGCGCAACCTGTACGACCTGCGCGCCGTGCAGGAGATCCCCGAAAAGGCGATCAGGATGGCGGTGGAGGCGAACAGCGACCCTTCGGCGAGAAACATCCGCGTAGCGGTGGTGGTTGCCAACGAGAAGGTTGCGAACGCCGTGCGCGAAGTGGGGGCGCTCGCGCTGGCTGGCACCGCCTCTGCCATGAAGATCTTCACCGGCATGGACGAAGCCGAAGCCTGGCTGTCGCGTCCGCTGGATCAGATTCCGTAACTTTCCGTCATTGAGAGGGCTGTTGGGCGAGTAGGGCGAGCGGTCTTCCCGCCCGTATCGAGACCCAACCCGGAACAATCTCCGGTGTGGTACACAGGTACACAAGTACACAGGTAAACAGGTAAACACGCAGACACGTGAAGATCAAATTCGATTCCCTGCGCGTTGGCAATCGTGAGTTCGTTTGGGGTTCCCGCACGTACGTGATGGGCATCCTCAATGCCACGCCGGATTCTTTTTCGGGCGATGGGCTGATCGTCCACGACAACGGCGTCGAACGGTCCACGCGGCAGGCGGAGTATTTCCTCAAACACGGCGCGGACATCCTCGACGTGGGCGGCGAATCGACGCGTCCGGGCTCGCAGCCCGTCTCCGCGGAGGAGGAAATGGAGCGCGTCCTCCCCGTCATTCGAGCCATTGCAAGGGAATTCCCCGATGCGGTCATTTCGATTGACACCCATAAAGCCAAAGTCGCCGAGGAGGCGTTCAAGGCGGGCGCGCACATCCTCAACGACGTGTGGGCGCTTCGCGCGGACCCGGAACTTGCCTCCGCTGCCGCGGCGTTTCGCGTCCCTGTGACCTTGATGCACAACCGCTCCAATCCCGCCAGCGTGGAGGTGCGCGAACGATTGGGCAACGCGTACATCGGGCCGGAATACGGGAATCTGATCGAGGACGTAAAGCGCGAATTGCTCGCCAGCGTGGAGATCGCCAAAAAGGCCGGGGTCGAGGAAAGGCATATTATTTTGGATCCAGGCATCGGCTTTGGAAAGACGCGTGAACATAATCTCGAGTTGATCAACCGCCTCGACGAGATCCGCGCGTTGGGGTATCCCGTGCTGTTGGGTCCGTCCAGAAAATCGTTCATCGGCTTCACCCTCGACCTGCCCGCGGACCAGAGAGTCGAAGGCACTGCCGCAGCCATCGCGGTGGGCATTACGCGCGGCGCGGACATCGTGAGGGTGCACGACGTGAAAGAAATGTCGCGCGTGGCAAGGATGACGGACGCGCTGGTAAGATGACGTGTGCCGCGACATTTATGTCGCATTACACAAGGCGACATAAATGTCGCGGTACGTAAACGCAGAAACATGTTCAACGATTACAGCAGGGAACTCTTGCGAACGGGCATCATCGAAGCCAGGGCGGGATATAAACGATCCGCACAGCGTTACCTCGACCGCGCCATCTATTCGAGCAACGATCACGAAGAGCTTGCCGAGGCGTGGTATTGGATGAGCCAGGTGGTTGACGACCCGGTTGAAAAGCGCAAGGCGGTCGAGAATTGCCTGGCGCACAACCTTCATCACGCGCGGGCGCGCAGGCTGCTGGCGATCCTGGACGGCAAACTCCGCGAAGACGAAATCATCAACCCCGATCAACTGCCGCCCGCGCCCGAAGGCTTGCGCGCCGCCGACGCGCAGAGGTTCATGTGTCCCAAATGCGGCGGACGGATGACCTTCGCGCCCGACGGTCAATCGCTGGTATGCGAATATTGCACGCGCACGCACGCGTTGGGGTTCGCCTCCAGGCCCGCCGGGGAAAAGGATTTCATCACCGCCATGGCAACCGCCCGCGGACACGGCAAGCCGCTCGACGAACAGGTTGTTCACTGCGAAGGCTGCGGATGCGAATTCATCCTGCCGCCGAGTCAGATTTCAGCCGCGTGCGTGTATTGCGGTTCCCCGCACGTGGTGAACTGGGAAGCGGAGGAACAACTGCTCGCGCCCGATGGAGTCCTCCCGCACAAGTTCGGTCAGCGGCAGGCGGTCAAACTGCTGGTCAATTGGGTGGAGAACGGCAACATCAAGCCCGAGAAGCGGGTCGAGATGCCGCGCGGACTTTACCTCCCGTTGTGGACGTTCGACATCGGCGGCGTGATCGAATACACGGGCGAAACCTACGAAAGCAGTTACGACGACGACAATGCGATCGCGTTGATCGCCTCCGGCAAACGGGGACAGGTGAAAAGGATTTCGGACTCCCATCCTGTTCTGGTGGACGACCTGCCGATTCCCGCGTCCCGCAAACTGTCCGCTGTTTTCCTGAGGCTGATTCCCACCTTCGACTTGAGAACCGCCCAACCCTACGACCCGCGCTTCCTTGCGAACTGGCCCGCCGAAGTCTACGATATCCCCCTCGCCGAAGCTTCGCTCGACGCGCGCAGCCGGGCGTATGCGCACTGCAAAAACGACCTGCCCAACCTCCTGCCCGAAACGCGCATCCTGGGTTCATCCTCCGCAGGGATGGCGATCGAATCGTTCAAACTCCTCCTGCTCCCCGTGTGGATGACCGAACTTCCCTTCGGCGGACGGGAACATCTGGTGTTGATCAACGGGCAGAACGGCGCGGTCGCGAGCGATCTCCCGGAGAAGGATGAAAAGACCGGCGGACTGATGGAATGGTTGAAGGACCTGGTGGGGGAGGGATAAGCGGGGAGGTGAACAGGCACACAAGTACACAGGTAGACAGGTAGGCAGGCGAAAACTTCCAAGGCGATTGTCTCGGAAGTTCGATTCAGATCGTTGTTCGAAACACGATAAACCAGCCGTTCAGAGGATGTTTCAGGGAAAAAACCCTGAACTTCCTCATTTTGTTTTTTCCCATTACGATTTCCATTCTCCGGATGATCTGTTCTTTTTCCTCTTTGCTGTGGTAAGGGGTTACAAAATTCAGGGAATCATCCACGATTTCGGGATATTGTTTTGGATTCAGGATATTCCCCTGTGGCTTCACTTCGGTCATAACCCTGAATCTCAGTTTTACAGATGCCTTATCCACATTTCGTACTTTGCTGAAATCCTCCTGCTCTGAAAATATGGATTCGAGTCGTTCTTTGACTTCATCAGTAATGTCCTGCCCTTCAAGCTTCTCTTCCAATATTTGTGCAAAGGATCGACGAATCAACTCTTTCACTTCGAGCGTCTCAAAGAAACTTCCGTGAACGAGACAAATTTTTTGATGCCCCGCCTTGCGCCCGCGAACCAGATAATACACGTCGCGTTCCTTCAGGGAGAAGACATCATCGCCGGCGTCTTTCATTTGCAGGAAAGTAGTGCTGTTTTCAGAAGAAATGATCTTGTGAATGTTTTTCTTCCCCGTTGGGACGGTTGAATTGAATGAAGAGACGTTATAGACCCTGCTATCCTTCAATTCGATAAGTTCTCCGCCGGTAAACATCGAGCGGTCTTTGTTCAGTTTAATCGCCAGGTCCGGAAAGACACCTTTGTTCTTGCAGGAAAGCATGGAGGCATCGAAAACGAATTCATCCAGTTTTCCAATCCTGGATAATGCGTCCTTGTTGAGGGCAAGATGTTTCCAGAAATGAAATATGGAGTACATGCTTCATCCAAAGAGGGATGGTTGCTTCGATTTTGTTTTGGCGGGCAACTTCACCGAAGGTTTGGCGCCCCAGATTTCATTCAGGTTCTCCGTGTAACTATAATCCTCGTAATATTTTTCGACAGAATCGGCGTCGCGGATCTCTTCGATCCGTTCGCGGATCAGGTTCGAGTTTTTAGGATCAATCTCGATCCCAATGCTGTTCCTTCCAAGTTGATGGGCAGTAACAAGCGTTGTGCCTGTCCCCGCGAATGGATCGAGTACCGTATCGCCGACTTGGGATGACGATAGAATGATCCGCAACAACAATGCAATCGGTGACTGTTGTTTGTGGAACCGCTCACCGTTTTTATCTCGGATCGCTTCATCCCCGGCAAAGTAACCAGACGTCAATTCACGGATGTCGTCCCAAACATCGGTGACATAGACACCGTTTTCGCGTTCAAATTTGTAGTTTGCAGGTAAGGGTGGAGAAATCCGCAGGCGATTGAACACGCGTGCCCTTTCGCCTTTGGTTGCATAAATCAGGATTTGATAATGTTTTCCGAATTTGCTGGCAACCGGCACGGCAGAAGTTTTCTTCTTCCAGATGATTAGGTTTTGTAAAGTCCATCCTGTTTCCCTCAAGGAGCGTAAAACATCCTCGGCATTTTTCTCGCGTTGCATAAAATAGATCGCACCACCATCGGACGTGACATCATATACTTTTTGACAAACATCCTTCATCATCCCCCAATATGCCTCCGGAGACAAATTGTCGTTGTGGTGGGCATAGTCCTTGTTTTGATTGAACGGAGGATCAAGGAAAGTTAAATCAACATTTCCTGAAAAGCGTTTGCTGTCCAGTTGTTCCAAACAATCACCAGTGATAACTGTGTATTTGCTCATTTAGGATCCTTTATGTATGGCAATGGGTACAAGCAAGATTTTACTGCTTTTCTCCAACTTCAACTATCAAACTTTGATTTTTCTCTACTTCCGCACGCAATTTCCTGAGGACATCCAATTCATCGTTTGTAATCATTTTCTTATTTTTCCTGACGAACGCACTGAATTCCCTGTCATTGCATGGCAAATAAAGGGCTCCATGAATCTGCTTCCCAAATAAGCTTAAGCGAGGTTGAAATCTGACCTGATGACCGTTGCGATAAAGACAATCTATGTTTCCAAAGAAAATGAGCCTGAATAATCCATCTTGAATCTGCTGAATTGACGGCAAGAAACTTCTGTTCGACCGCCTCGTTTCTTGAATGACAAATGTATTATTCTCCGCTCTCCATACGTCTTTGGCGGTCAAATAGTAAACCCCGCCACATCCATCTATGAGATAAAAAACGCTTTTTGTGGATTCGGAGTATTTGTTTTCGTGCAATCCTCTGTCTTTTTCGATGTCAGCGCTTTTCAGGCCATCTATGGATATTCCTTCATATTTTCGGCAATCCTTTCGGATTTTATCAATATACGCGAGTTTTGTCTCTCGAGGATGAATTTCAATGTTGGTCTTTTCTGATATTGTCTCATACGCGCGAATAGCCATATTGTAAGTTGATTTGAAGTTGTCTCCAAATTGACTTCGATTCCAATGAATTGCCGAACTGTGATATGGGATCATCTTTTCAATCTGCAATTTGACGATTGCGTTATTCAACTTTTGTTTGATCAACTTTTGTTGATCACCATTTTGGGATCGTTCTGCCCTGTCGAAATACACAAAAACGATGTAAACGTTCGCTAGATTCATCAAGGAAAGAGTTGAGTATTGTATATGTTCCAATCTACCATCCGCGCCGTCATCTTTCAGTACTGGGATGATAAGTATGCTTCTGTCTACTGGTCCGTAAGCATTATAGACCCTTGCAAAAGGAGAAAATTTTGCCTGAGCTGGAGAGTCCCACTTTGAATAGGCAATCTGCCCGTTCGGCAATTTGATTATCCCTTGCGGATCTGCTTTGTTAACATCGAAATCTGAAAGTTTATAGGATGTTAGATCAGTGATCAACTGCGGGTCATAGCTGAGGTTTTTTATTATTCCGTCAAAATGAAAATTCCTGATCATAAGCACCTGCCTGTGGCGTAGTAGTGCGCTTCATATTAGCAATATTATACGGCCAATGAATACAAATGTAATGACGGCTGAAAGTATATTCTGACGGCGGTAGATGAATAACCTACAATCAGTACTTCATGATAGCGCGTAATTGGCTTTCTCCCCTGGTGCCATCCGTCAATTCTTGGATTGCTTCGCCCTATCGGTTGTTCTCCGGCAGCACCAGCGGCACATCCAAAAACGGATGCGGAACCACCTGCACGGGCAGGCAATACGCTTCGGCGATCAATTCGGGTCGCAGCACTTCCTTCGCTTTTCCCATCGCTTTGATGCTCCCCGCCACCATGAGCGCGATGCGGTCCGCGTAATGGGCGGCGAGATTCAGATCGTGGAGCGCGATCAGCACCGCGAGGTTATCCCTGTGGGCGAGTTCGCTCACCAGTTCCAGCAAACTGACTTGATATTGCAGGTCGAGGTGCGCGGTCGGTTCATCGAGCAACAGGATCGGCGTGGACTGGCACAAGGCGCGCGCCAACAGGACGCGCTGCTGCTCCCCGCCGGAGAGTTCACCGACTCGACGCTCCGCAAAGGGGAGCGCGCTCACGCGTTCCAATGCCTGACGCGCAATCGCTTCATCCTTCGCCGACACCTGCCCCAAAAACCCGAGGTAGGGTGTGCGCCCAAGCAGGACCGTCTCCCAGACGGTATAGGCCGGCGGCATGGACACAGCCTGCGGCACGGTCGCAATGTACTTCGCGCGTTGGATCGGCGAAAGAGACGCGAAGTCATCGCCGTTCGTGCGGACGTGACCCGTGTAATGGATCACTCCACTCGCGGCGCGGATGAGCGTGGATTTGCCCGCGCCGTTCGGTCCGATCAGCGCGAGGACTTCGCCGCTGCCTACATCGAGGGAAACCTCGTGCAGGACGCGGCGGGAGCCATAGGAGACGGAGAGGGATTGGATTTTCAACATATCATTTTCGCATCGGTGATCGAGCGCAAGCAGTCGAGACCACCTGTTCAATTCAAAATTTATGTCACCTTGCTCACTTCTGGTTTCGATACCTTCTTACTCAACCAGCGGACTTACCAAAATCCCTGATTCTTCGAGCGTCTCAATACCCATAAAAAGAACGGCGCGCCTGCCAACGCGGTGATGATCCCAACGGGGATCTCCTGCGGGGCAATAAGAACACGTGCGAGGATATCCGAGACGAGCAGCGCGGTCGCGCCGAGGAGAATGCTGAGGGGAAGCAAACGCTTGTAATCGGGACCAAACCAAAGCCGGATGAGATGCGGGACGATGAGTCCGATGAATCCGATAATGCCGGAAAAAGCCACAGCGGAGGCGGTCGTCAACGAGGAGGCGATCAGCAGAATCCGTTTGGCGCGCGTGACGTTGAGTCCCAGTTGCTGCGCCTGGTCGTCGCCGAATTGCAAAAGGTTGAGGGCGTGTCCGCTGAAGACCAGGATGCCGAGACCGATGAGCAGATACGGGAGCATCGCAAGAATGGCGGTCCAGTTGTTTTGCGTGGCGCCGCCGAGCAGCCAGCCGAGCGCGCGGCGGACTTCGCTGGTGGAACGGATCATGAGGAACGAGGTGAGCGAGGTGGCAAACGATGAAAAGGCGACGCCAGCAAGAATGAGGTTGGTGGTGGGGATGGTCTGCCCGACGCGGGCGAGGGAGTACACGATGAAGACAGTGAGAAGCGCGGCGAGGAATGCCGCCATCGGGATCGCCATCAGCCCCCAGAACGAATAGGGCCACTGAACCGACATGGCGATGACCGCGCCAAGCCCCGCGCCGGAGGCGATGCCGATGAGAAACGGGTCAGCCAGTGGGTTGCGGAACAAGCCCTGGTAGGTGGCGCCGCTCCCTCCCAGCGCCGCGCCTGTGAGGGCGATGAGGACCGTGCGCGGCAGGCGGATCTTCCACAGGATGGAGGTTGCGGTTTCGCTGCCGTTGCCGAGCAGGACGTCCCAGAGTTCTTTGGGGGAAATGAAAACGGAACCGATCGCCAGGCTGAGGAGCAGGGCGAGGCAAAGGAAGAGGAGGGAGGAAAGATAAGAGCGTCGCATTGCCAATGTAGGGGCGGGGTTACCCCGCCCCTACGATCATGTTCATTCAAACAAATCCGGTCGCAACAATTTCGCGAGTTGTTCCAGTCCGTCCACCAGACGCGGACCGGGGCGGCTGACGAGGTTATCGTCAAAGGGGAAGATGCTGTCGCTCTGCACGGCGGGGATGGTCTCCCAGCCGGGGCGCGCCTTCACGGAGTCCGCCGTCACACCCCACATCGAGTCGCCGAGGATGATGACGGAGGGGTTCGCCGCCACCACCTGCTCGATGCTGATCTGCGGATACGGGTCGCTGGCGATGCCCCCGATGTTGTATCCGCCGGCGCGGCTGATGAGCAGGTCGCCGAACGTGCCGGGACCATACGTCCACGGCTTGGAGGGATCGGTGGCATCTATCTCATAGAAGACGGGGATGCGCGAGGAGAGCGGCATGATCTTTTCATCCACCGCGGCGACGCGGGCTTTGAGCGAAGCGACCAGTCCGCTCGCGTCGTGACCTGTGAGCTGCGCGACCGTTTCGAGATTCGCGTACATCTCCTCGAGCGTGGTCGGGTTGCCGAGGTAATAAACGGTCAGACCCAAATCCTCGAGTTGCTGCACCAATTCGGGCGGATTGATCTCCGCGGCGAGGACGAGGTCCGGTTCGAGGGCGAGGATGGCTTCCGCGTTGTATTCGCCGAACGAACCGCCGACGGTATCAATGGACGCGGCTTCGGGAGGATAGTCGCTGAACTCATCGCGTCCGACGACCCGTGAGCCTGCGCCGACCGCAAAGAGAATTTCCGTGTTCGACGGCGCGAGCGAGACGATCCGCTGCGGAGTTGCTTCGAGTGTGACCGTGCGCCCGAGGCTGTCGGTGTAGGTCATGGATTGTTCAACGGGGGCAGTTGTCGGGGCGGCTTGAGGCGAGCACGCCGTCAAGAGCGCGATCAACAAGGTGAGTATCAAGGTTTTGCGTAACATTTTTCTCCTAAACAAGGTGTCAAACCTGACAGGTTTCAACGAGTCTTTTTTGTTCAAGTCATCTTGATTTGCAAAGAAGCATCCGGGGGGAACTCCATTGAAAACCTGTCAGGTTTTGATGACGAGAATCAAAATCCCCAGCATGGGCTGGGGAGGTTGGAGAGGCAATCCGGGCTGGACCTGTCCTCCACCTCCTTTCCGCGAGAGTGTGGTAGAACCGACCAGGGCGGGCGACCTGACTTGTTTAGTCTTATAGTCTTATAGTCTTATAGTCTCATAGCCTCATAGTTCTATAGTCTCGCAATCTCATAATCGCCTCGTGACAAATTGACTATCAGACTATTAGACTCCTTGACTATCCGGCTATCAGACTCCTTGACTATCAGACTATCAGACTATCAGACTCCTAGACTATCAACCCCCTTGACCATCTGACTAAACTCACAGTTGCGCGACAGTGCTGGAATTTCACCAGCTTCGCCGCTGACTGGTCCTATTCGATTGGCTGTATTTTATGACGCGCGGGCGGGAACGTCAACCGCCGATCTCGCGCGCAGATAAAGAAGGATCGTAAGGACGAGCGTCGCCGCGAGCAGCGTAACGTTTCCCGCGCGCCCATAAACGATGATCGCAAGCGTGGGAACGAGATAACAAAGCGCCAAAATAACGATGCGCGCGGCGCCTTTATTTTCACCCAACAGGAACGCGAACGGGACGAGCAACAGGATGAAATCGTAGTTGAAAAGATACGGACTGACGAGCAGGGTCGCGGTCAACGCCAGGTTCAACAGCAGGAGCGGTTGATTCGAAATCCCCGGCCGATACCGAAGGGACAACGCGAACAGGACGGCAAGCAGAATCAACGCGGCAATCGAGGCGGTCGTCAACGTCCCATCAAGGAACCAGCGCGACAGGAACACCGGCAGGCTCGCGCAATTCGCGCACAACGCGCCCGTGCTTTCGCTCCCATAATTGACCGACGCGATACCCAGCAGCATCTGCGGATAACGGATGTGCCAGGCGGGGTCCGCCAGAAAACCGGCGAAGAACAGGAAGACTCCCGCCAGCAGGATGGAACGCGTCGCGCGCCGCCCAAAATTGCTCCGGCTTCCGATCAACCATGCCAACACTGACAACGCAGCCAGCGCGCCGACGTGAGGCTTGTACGTGACCAATACCAGACCGAGCGCGGTGAGCGCGGCGTTCTCCCTCCGCAGGGCATATGCCAGCAGGGAGCCGCCCAGCAGCACCGGAAACACGTTCTGCCCCACGGATAACGCTCCCAGCGCCGGCACGAAGAACAACCCAAGCGGAAACGCGACCAGCCTTGATCGTCCGTTCCACCCGTCCGTGAGGAACCAGATCGAGAGGAACAACAATGCGAGGTTGATCTCGAACCACAACAACGCGGCTTGCCGAATGGGAAGCAAACCGAGATAGAACACGCTCAACGCGTACCAGGGCGGGTAGGGAAACGGCGCGTGGAAGAACTGCACCACCGGCACCCCGGCCGCCTCCGCCGCGACCGCTCTTACCGTGGGAATGTCGTAGATCGGCGCGCCGCGCGCAAGCGCGACGCTGGCGGTATACACGGCGTTGAAATCCGAACCCGTCGGCAGGGAGTGGGGAACGTATAGTGCGACTGCGAGCATCAGGCTCGCGAGAAGAAGGAAGGAAAGAAGAAGGAGGAGAACCCGCTTCATTTGGTTTTACCCTGTTTCGCGGCATTCCCCGGCAGACCGCGCAATTTCAACCGATGGAGCGGATAGAGAAGATACCAGTATAAAAACCCCGGCAGTCCGCGTGGGGAGAAGAAGAGGGTGCGGGACAAATTGGAAATTTGTCCTGCGCGCCGCTCGATCCACATTCTGCCGAACCGGTTGTTATGGTGTTCATACCTGGAATCCGGGAGATTGCTCCCGCTTTCGCCGGCAAGCCGGCTGAGTCCATGATGATGAAGAATGAAACATCCCTCGTGCTTGATGGTCTTGATTCCCGTCGCGCCGTCCTCCCACACGCGTTCGATGTGATCGGGGTGCGTCTTTGCGAGCGCATCCCTCGCGGCAGAATCGAAATCAATGAGTTCGACTTCGGGAAACGCCTCACGCGCGCCGGGATGTTTGACCACGCTGTCGTTTGCCAGCCCGCCGATCAACGCGTAGGCTATGGGATAGGGAACCGGCGTCATCAACCCCACACCGAACGCCATGAACCAGAGAGGGACGTGAGGCAGCAGGAACAGGCGGCGTTTGAGTCCGCGTGCGCGGGCGTAACGGATCATCAACTCGCCGTAGGGAATGATCTCCGGTCCGCCGATCTCGAAGATGCCGCCGCGTCCGTTGGGGTTTTCGAGCGCGGCGAGCAGGTAATCCATCACGTTTTGGATGGCGATGGGTTGGGTCCTATTTTTCAACCACGTTGGTCCCGGCACGACGGGAAACAACTCGGTCATAAAGCGGATCATCTCGAACGAGATGCTTCCCGAACCGGCGATCACGCCTGCGCGGAATTCGGTTACAGGGACCCTGCCTTCGCGCAGGACTTTCCCGGTCTCGATGCGCGAACGCAGATGCGGGGCGATGTGCTGTTCGGGGTCGGCAAGCCCGCCGAGATAGATGACGTGTTCGATGCCCGCCTGTTCTGCGGCTTTGGCAAAGTTGCGCGCGCCGTCCAGTTCGAGGGCGGTGTAACCGTGCCCGCGCGACATGTTGTGGATGAGGTAATAGGCGGTGTGGACTCTCTCCAGCGCGGCGGGCAGGGTGGAGGGAAGAGTCACGTCGCCCTGGATAATTTCGACGAAACGGGACCAGGCCCGGGCTTGGAGTCGAAGCGGGTCCCTCGCCAGCGCGCGGACGCGATAGCCGGAATCCAGCAAACGAGGGATCAGCCTGCTTGCAATGTATCCCGTTGCGCCGGTGACGAGGATGAGTTTATCCACCCTCGCCCCTTTCCCCTCTCCCAATGGGAGAGGGGTATGTGCGCGCCAATAACCGCGCGCGTTCGGTGATCTTTTGGATCAATCCATCGAAGATGAAAAGATGGATCGGCACGAGCGCGTACCAATAGAGAAAACCCCACAAGCCATGCGGATCGAAATAAGCGTTGAGTTTGAGCAGGGTCTTGCCGTTTTGCGGGACGGATTGAAACTGAAGCCACGCTTTGCCGGGCACGCGCATTTCGGCGCGCAAGCGCATGAGACGATCCTTCTCGACCGCCTCCACGCGCCAGAAATCGAGCGACTCGCCCGTGCGGATCTCGTCGGGGTGACGCCTGCCGCGCCGCAAGCCCACGCCGCCGACCGCCTTATCCATCCAGCCGCGCAGGTTCCACGCCCAATCCATGTAGAACCAGCCGCGCTCGCCGCCGATGCCGGTATAAGCGCGAAAGACCGCCTCGGCGGGAATGTCGAGAAGCGCCTGGCGGTTGACGATCATCATGCCTTCTTCGAACTTGAGCGAATAGGGTTTGGTGTCGCCCATTGCCGTGACCAGCGCGTCGGACCAACTCGTCTCGACCGCGTCGCGCGCCAGTCGCCCCAGCGCGAGATGGACGGCGGTCTGGAAGTCAATCGGCTTGACCTGCGGGAACAACTTCTTCGCCGCTTCATCCCTGACGATGAGCCTGGCGCGCAGACCCTCGATCAACGGCAGCACGACGCGCCAATGGATGGGCGTGACCATGTGCACCCAATAGGCGGAAAGGCGCGGCGCATTGATCGGCGTGCGGATGAGGTAACGTTCGAGTTCGCGTTCCTTTGCGTAACCGAGCAGCATGTCCGCGTAGGAGAGGCGGGTCGGTCCGCCGATCTCGATCATTTTGCCGATGCTTTCCGGGGTCGCGATGGCGGCGATGAGGTAAAACAACACGTCGCGGATGGCGATGGGCTGCGCCTCCGAGAAGAACCACGCCGGGCAGACGAGGACCGGTTCGCGTTCGGCGAGATAGCGGATCATCTCGAAGAGCGCGCTTCCCGAGCCGACGATCATGCCGGCGCGAAACTCCGTGACCGGGACGCTGCCCTGGCGCAGGATATATCCCGTTTCGTGCCGCGCGCGCAGGTAGGGGGGAAGGTCGGATGTTGGATCAACCAGTTCGCCGAGATAAATGATGCGTTCGACGTTCGCCTGCTCCGCGGCGTGAGCGAAATTGCGCGCTGCCTGAAGGTCGCGTTCGGCGTTCATCCTTCCGCCCTGCATCCCGTGGATGAGATAGTACGCGATGGAAACGTCCTTCATCGCGCAGACCAGCGTTTCCGTCGAGAGCGCGTCTCCGCTGACGACCTCCACCTGATCCAGCCAGGGACGTCCCTGCAAGCGCGCCGGGTCACGCGCCAGGACGCGCACGCGGTAGGAGCGGGATGACCCCGCCCCTACTTCGAGCAGGCGCGGCACGAGCCGTCCGCCCACGTAGCCTGTCGCGCCGGTGACGAGGATGAGTTTGGGAGAGGGCATAAGCGAGTCCACTAATCCTCGCTAATCTACGCCAATCGTGTTTCAATTCGCGAGGATTAGCGAAGATTAGCGGATGATTTGGTTTCGGGGGAATTGTACTCAATAATGCGATAGGTGCGATGATATAATTATTCGAGGATGTCGGAGGCAGTAATGACCGAAGAACTGTTACGACAAAAGGAATAGAACGTGGTTGTCAATATTATTGTAGAAAAACATCCTGACGGGTACGTCGCCTATCCACTTGGGCTAAAGGGGGTCGTCGTTGGTGAAGGTGACACGTATGAGGATGCGCTTAGCGATATAAAATCCGCCATCCGTTTTCATCTTGACACATTTGGAAATGAAGTTCTTCAAGATGAATTCGTAGATCACGAGAATCATTGATATGGGGGACGTTCCCGATCACACCCCCTCTGCGACCTCGCGCATACAGGAACGATTAACCACACAACTCCCGTTGATGTGGTTTTCGCTTGCCTTCCTCGCGGGGATCGTATTGGGCAGCCTGGTTTCGCTTCCCATTTTGGCTTGGGCGGCGCTTGCCCTCGCCTTCCTCCTCCTCGCCCTCCTCGCCCGACTCTTTCCACCCTTCGACACTCCCTCTGGTCGCAGGGCATCGCTTTCCACTTTCCACTTTCTACTTGCTCCTTTCTCTTTCATCCTCCTCTTCTCCCTCTCCCTCGGCGCAGCGCGCTACCAATACTCCGTCCCCAAATTCGACGCGTTCCACATCGCCTTTTACAACGACCGTGACTACGATCTGCTCATCACGGGTTACCTCGTCGAACCTCCCGATTATCGCGACAACTACACAAACCTGCGCGTGGAGGTCGAAAAAGTGGACACAGGCGACGGGGACCTCCCGGCGCATGGATTGATCCTCGTGCGCGCCTCAAATAATCAAATCTTCGAATACGGGGAACGCCTGCGATTGCGCGGCAAGTTGAAGACCCCGCCCGAGAACGAGGATTTCTCGTATCGCGATTATCTCGCCGCGCAGCGCATCCATTCCTACATGACCAGCGCGGAGATCACGGTCCTGCCGGGAGAGGGCGGGAACCCGTTCCTCCGCAGGCTGTATGCCTTCAAGGAAAAATCGTACGCTAACATTTACCGCCTTTTTCCCGATCCCGAATCGTCCCTGCTGGCGGGCATCCTTCTCGGCGTGGATACGGGTCTCACGAAGGAATTGCAGGATGCGTTCAAGAACACAGGCACCGCGCACATCATCGCCATTTCGGGATTCAACATCAGCATCATCGCGGCGTTGTTCGTCACCTTTTTCAGCCGTTTCCTCGGCGCGCGCAACGGCGCGATCCTGGCTGTCATCGGCATCGCCTCTTATACCGTCCTGGTCGGCGGGGACGCGGCGGTGGTGCGCGCCGCCATCATGGGCACGCTTGCCTTGTTCGCCAGGCAGGTCGGGCGCAGGCAGTTCGCGTTGAACACGCTTCTGGCGGTGGCGTTGATCATGTGTTTGTGGAATCCTTTGTTCCTGTGGGACGTGGGCTTTCAACTCTCGTTCTTCGCCACGCTCGGATTAATTCTTTACGCCGAGCCGTTTTCGAATTTTGCGAATAGAATCATCACGAAATATCTCCCAGCGTCCACCGGCGAAAAAACCGCCAAACTCTTTTCCGAATTCGTTTTGCTCACGCTCGCCGCGCAACTCACGACCATACCGATCATGGCATATCACTTCCAGCGCATCTCGCTTGTGTCGTTCATCGCCAACCCGTTCATCCTGCCCGCGCAGCCGGCGGTGATGATCCTCGGCGGGCTGGCGGTGTTGATCAGCCACGTCTGGTTTTCGGCGGGTCAGATCGCGGCGTGGATCGCGTGGCCCTTCGTCGTGTACACGATCCGCATCGTGGAATTGTTCGACCGCGTGCCGCACGGGAACATCTTCCTCGGGGATTTCTCCGTCTGGTTCGTGATCCTGTTCTACGCGGCGCTCTTCGCGGTGACCTTTGGCTGGTCCGGTTTCAGGGAGCAGATCCGCTCGCTCGGGCAGAGAGCAGGCTCGGTCGGCGCGGGAGGCGTGATCGTCGTCCTGGCGATCGGGCTGTTGCTGGTCTGGCGCGCGGCGGTGGCGATCCCCGACGGACTCCTGCACGTCACGTTTTTGGATGTCGGTTCGGCGGACGGCGTCCTGATCGTAACGCCTTCGGGCAAAAACATCCTGATCAACGGCGGGGAAAGCGTGACGAGGTTATCGGACCATCTTGGGAGGAGGATCTCGGCGTTCGACCGCAAACTGGACTGGCTGATCGTCGCCGCGACGGAGGAGGAACAGGTCGCCGCGCTGCCGCGCGTGCTGGAGAGGTATCCGCCCGACGCGGTGTTATGGAGCGGGAACCGGCAGGCTTCGTTTTCGTCGCGGATCTTGAACGAGTATCTGACCTTGAAGGGTATTCCCGTGACCGAAGCCCGGAAGGACCAGGCGCTCGATCTCGGCGACGGCGCGACGTTGACCGTATTGGCGGCGGGTCCGCGCGGCGCGGTGTTATTGCTCGAATACGGAAATTTCCGCACGCTGCTGCCGGTGGGGATGAGTTTCGAGGCGCAGGAGGAACTGGGATACGGCGAGGGGATCGGACCCGTGAGTGTGCTTTTGCTTGCCGATTCAGGGTACGCCGTCTCGAACCCCGAGGATTGGGTTTACAACTTGAATCCCGAACTGGTGGTGTTGAGCGTAAGCGCCGCGGACCAAAACGGCATGCCTGACGAGGAAACGCTCGAAATCGTGAAGGACTTCGAATTGTTCCGCACCGACCGCAACGGCTGGATCGAAATCACGACCAACGGCGCGCAGATGTGGGTGGACGTGGAGAGGACGACGCCTGTCGAGGCGACAGACGTTCCGTAATGTATGATCGCCCGCGATGGACGGCAAATAACGCTCGGGGGAAACGTAGGCGAGGATTGGGAATTGGCGGATTTAGTCTATAATAATCGCCACGGAGTACGAAAGATGAACCTGCCCCTCGATCAGATCCTCAAAGGCGATTGCGTCGAAATCCTGAATTCCCTGCCCGAAAGATCCATTGACCTGATCTTTGCCGACCCGCCTTATAACCTGCAATTGCAAAACGAGTTGCATCGTCCCAACATGACCAAAGTGGACGCGGTTGACGACCATTGGGATCGGTTCGATTCCTTCGAGGCGTACGACGAATTCACCCGCAAATGGCTGGCGGCTTGCAGGCGGGTCTTGAAACCCACAGGCGCGATCTGGGTGATCGGCTCGTATCACAACATTTTCCGAGTCGGGACGATCATGCAGGATTTGGGGTTTTGGATCCTGAACGACGTGATCTGGGTCAAGACGAATCCCATGCCGAATTTTCGCGGCGTGCGGTTTACGAACGCGCACGAAACGTTGATTTGGGCGAGTACAGGCAGGGGAGCGAGATATACGTTCAATCACCAGGCGATGAAGGGTTTGAACGAGGAGAAGCAAATGCGTTCCGATTGGTGGCTGTTGTCCCTGGCAACCGGCGCGGAACGCGTCAAGGACGCGAACGGCGGGAAAGCGCACTCCACTCAAAAACCCGAGGCTTTGCTTTACAGGGTAATTCTTTCATCGAGCAATCCCGGCGACGTTGTGCTGGATCCGTTCTTTGGGAGCGGCACGACGGGAGCAGTGGCGAAAAAACTTCATCGAAACTGGATCGGAATCGAGCGCGAGGAAAGTTACATCAGAGTCGCGCAAAAGAGGATTGACGCCGTCGAGTCGGGATCGTTCGATCCCCATGCTTTCGACGTGAAAAGCAAAGGCAAATCCGCGCCAAAGGTGGAGTTTTCCGCGCTCGTCGAAAACGGTTACCTGCAGCCGGGTCAAAAACTGTTTTTCTCCGGGGACAAATCCCGCTATGCCACCATTAAACCCGATGCCCGCCTTCGCACGGCGGACGGTTTCGAAGGGAGCATTCACAAGGCTGGAAGTCATTACATGAACGGCGCCCCCTGCAACGGCTGGGAACATTGGTACCTGCGACAGGAAAACGGCGGTTTGATCAGCCTTGGCGAAGTGCGCGAAAAAATCAGAGTTGCATTTTACAGCCAGCCATTGTATAGTAAGACTCGTCAAAGGTGATTCAATATGACCGAACTAACCATTACCGCCTCCAAGATCCAGGGGGATGTGGATGTGACCGTTTTGCATCTGAAGGGTCACTTGCACGGACCCACCGAACGCGACCTGCTCGACCGAGCCCGCCAGGCGCACGAGGATGGAGCGAGCCGTTTGCTTCTCGATATGTCGGAGTTGGAGGTCATCGCCAGCGTGGGTCTGCGCGCGCTCCAGATCATCTTCAAGCAGTTCACGCCCCAGGGCGACCTGGAAGCCATGAAGCAGCGCGGCGGCGAACCGTACAAATCCCCATACCTGAAACTGGTCTGCCCGAACCCGCAGATCTACTACATCCTGAGCATCACGGGCTTCCTGCAAAACATTCCGCTCTTCAACAACCTCGAGGACGCGGTCAATTCATTTTCCGCTTGACGCGTTCAACGCCCTCACGAACGTTTCAACCATCCGTTCGATATTGATCTCCTCCTTCACGATGCGGTACGATTCCTTCCCCATCCTTCGCAGGCGCGCTGCATCCGACAGCGCGTCCTTCATTGTGGAGACCAGCGCCTCGAAATCGTCCGGCGGGATCTGCCACCCGTTCCCTTCCCTGACCAGGTCGTCCTGGGTCCCGTCCCCCTGCGCGACGATGACGGGGAGGCCGTAACTCATCGCCTCCTGGACGGCAAGCCCCCCGGTTCCGGGCAGGACGAAGAGGTCTGCCTCCTCGAACCAGGGCTTTAACTCCGCCCCATGCCTTGCTCCCGCGAACTCCGCGGAGGGATAGATTTCCTCCGCCAGCCGTTCGAGCGACTCGCGCTCGGGCCCATCGCCGACGATCACCAGCCTCACGTTTTGGATTTCGGCGCACGCGCCCAGCAGCAGGTCCACGTTTTTGCGGGCTTGCAGGCGTCCCACAAAAAGGACGCAGGGTCGTTCCCGGAACGACTCCGGTCTCTCCGGTAATTCCCAGGTCGGCGAAGGGGAAACGGAATTATGCGCGACGAAGAGGTAATCCACCGGAAATCCCTCCCTGGCATATTCGTCCGCGCCGCGCTGGCTATATGCGATCATCGCGTCGAACTGGCTGAGGAAGGCGAGTCGTCTCCGTTCGCGGAATCCAGCCAAAGGTCCGGAAAGAGGCGGGAACCCCAATCCCCAGCCGATGACGGGTCTGTCCCTTTCGCGCATCCACCTCGCCGCCGCTGGCGTGGAAAGATAACGCGCATTGGCTTCCACGATCAAGGCATCAGGATTCCACTCTTCGAGCCAGTCCATCAAATCGCGTTGATGGCACAGGTACAAACTGCCGCCCAGTAGATGAATGTTCCTCCCCAGCCTGTAAGTTGCAACTTGTAACTTGTCCGCCGTTGCGATCCCTTCCGCTGGACGCGGCAAGCCCGTGAACAGACTCATTCCGCCGTCGCAGGCAGAGGCGAGCAGATCGAAAAACGGAACGCGATACGCGGGGAGGACGCGTTGTTGCAGCGCGAGTTTGCCGGGAAAACGGATCATGGTTGAATGTGCGGCGCCTGCCACGCGGGCGATTTATGGACGTGAACGACCTTCCACGCGCCGCCGAGTTTCACCATCACGCGGCTCTCGTTGTGCGACGCCACCCTCACGCCTTCGGGCGCCGCCGTGCTGATGAGCAGGGTGTAACTGGCGATGGCAGTGTCGCCGTATCGTTGAACGCGCAGATTGGAGAGATCGAGGCGCGTCCGGGATCTTGCATTCCCTTCCGCGCCGAAGACCGCGCCGCGTTCCGCGTTCGACTTCATCATAAACTCGTGAAACGGAAACCCGTCTATGCGATGCGGCGTGACCCACCATTCGTAGAGGGTCAGGTCTTCGGCGACGGTTTCGCGGTAAGCCTGCGTGTCGTTATCCTGTATGGCTTGCAGATGCTTTTTCAAAAATTCGACGACTTCATCGTTTGACATGTTGACTCCTAACCAAAAAGAACCTCCAGGTATTTATCCACCATCCGGTCCAATCCCAAACTTCTTTCCGCCTGTTCGCGGGCGCGTTTTCTGAATTTCTCATTGTCCTGCAAGACCTCCGCCGCCGCGTGGACGAGCGCTTGAATGTTCGGCTGTTCGAGTTTCCACTGGTTCGCGCCATAAGGCGCGAGACGACCCGCATCACCCTGCACGAGTTCGGATAACGAACCCGTATCGAAACCGACGACGGGCAGTCCGCACGCCAGCGCCTCGACCACCGAATTGGGGCAGGGCGGATTCACCTCCGCGGAAAACAGCAGGTGCGAGGAACGCATCAGCCACGGGATCTGCTCGCGTTTGACCGCCTCCATGAATTCGATGCGGAAGGCAGTCTGGTTTTCCAGTTTGTTTTTGGTGCGCGAGTCCACCCGCCCGACGACGATCAGTTCGATCTTGTATTTTCGCGAAAGTTGATTCGCGAGTTCCACCGCGGAGAACAACCCCGAATTCAAACCGCCCGCCAGGCTCCCTTCCACGATCAACAATCGCTGGCGCATGGACGGGCGTTCGTGCAAACCGTCCGGGGTATATTGACCCAGGTCCACTCCGTTGAGGATCACCGACGATGGAACGCGCGCCGGGCGATACCAATCCTCCCACCAGCGTCTGATGAACTGACTCTGATAGATCACGCGATCAGCCAGCCTCCTGCGGATGAACGAGAGATTCCAATTGCCGTACACGGCGCGAATCGTATAGCGTAACCCCGCCCAGCGGACGCGATGCACCCAGTTGATCCCGTCGAGGCGCTGCGCGATCCGCCCTCCGCGACGATGCGCTCTCCATAATGGAAGCAGGCGCCGGGTCCCCGCGAGAACGAGGATGGCGTCCGAAGATTCGGAGAGATCGTAAGTCACGTCCACGCCGCGGGCGCGGAGTCCGTTTTCGAATTTGAGTCGAAAGGACGCGACTCCGGCAAGTCCTTCCACGCGCGGCGCGATGCAAATTCGAGGCATGAGGATATTATAGCGTCTCCACCGTCATTGCGAGCGGAGCGACGACGAAGCAATCTCCTCACGTTGTTGGGGATTGCCTCGCCGCTTGGCGTTCGAGTCTCGGGCTCGCAATGACGGTGGTGGGTTTTTGTGGTTAAATTGCGGCGGAGGCAGACATGACCAATCCCGATCCCGACTTTATTGCGTTCCTGAGGGAATACCCAACGTACCCGACGACACACCTCATTGACGATCTGCGCGCCGTGGAATACGCGCGTCTCGATCTCGGCGGGCATATCTACCTCGATTACACGGGCGGCGGGTTGTATGCCGATTCGCAATTGCGCCGTCATCACCGCCTGCTTGCCGAACACGTATTCGGCAACCCTCATTCGGGCAACCCCACTTCGCAGGCGGCGACCCAACTGGTCGAACACGCGCGCGAATACGTATTGAAATTTTTCAACGCCGATCCCGATGAATACGTCGCGATCTTCACGCCGAACGCGAGCGGCGCGTTGAAACTGGTCGGCGAATCGTATCCCTTCGCGAACGGGCGTTATCTTCTGACCTTCGACAACCACAACTCGGTGAACGGGATCCGTGAGTTCGCGCACGCGCGCGGCGCGGAGGTCTCGTACATTCCCATCGCGCTGCCCGACATGCGCGTGGACGCTTCGCAACTGGACCGTGAACTTGCCCGGCCTTCGAGGAGCGGATACAACCTTTTTGCCTATCCCGCCCAATCCAACTTCTCCTCCGTCAAGCATCCGCTCGAATGGATCGAAAAAGCGCATGGACACGGCTGGGACGTGCTGCTCGACGCGGCGGCGTTCGTGCCGACGAACCATCTTGATTTGAGCAGGGTCAAACCGGACTTCGTTCCGATCTCGTTCTATAAGATGTTCGGTTATCCGACCGGTATCGGCGCGTTGATCGCGCGCAAAAAGGCGCTGGAAAAATTGCATCGCCCGTGGTTCGCGGGCGGGACGATCACCGTCGCCTCGGTGCAGGGCGATAAATATTACCTGGCGGACGGCGCGGCGGCGTTCGAGGACGGGACGATTGATTACCTCGACATCCCTGCGGTGGAGATCGGGTTGAAACACATCGAGTCAATCGGGTATGACGTGATCCGCGAACGCGTCCATTGCCTGACCGGGTGGCTGTTGAAAAATCTTGCCGAAATGAAACACAGCACGGGCGTCCCGCTGGTGCGGGTCTATGGACCAACCCGAATGGAGGGAAGAGGCGGCGCGGTGACGGTCAACTTCTACAACGGCAAAGATAACGCCGTTGACCATCGCTACATCGAGGAGGAAGCCAACAAGGTCAACATCTCCCTGCGGACGGGATGCTTCTGCAACCCCGGCGCGGGGGAGGTGGCGCTCCAAATCTCCCGCGTGGAACTGGACGTGTGCTTTACTTCGCCCGGTCACGAGGAGAGGTTATCCATTGACGATTTCCGCCTGTGCATTGACGGCAGGTCCAGCGGGGCGGTTCGCATTTCCGTGGGACTGGTCACGAATTTCAACGACGTACAGGCGTTTTTGTCGTTCGCTCGGGGATTGCTCGGTTAGGGAAAACGTCATGATCAAACGACACCCCGTTTTGTGGTTTTATTTGTTTGCCTTCGCGGTTTCCTGGGCTGGCATGATGCCCATGATGTTATATGGGCGCGGTTCCTTTCCCTTTACATCGCCGGCGTTCAACGCGCTTGGCGGACTCGGTCCGACCATCGCGGCGATCATCGTTGTCGTTGCATTGAATGGCAGGGCGGGAATAAAAGAATTGTTCCGCCCTCTTTTATGGGGGCGCGTCGGGATCCAATGGTATCTTGCCGCCTTTTTGGGGATGCCCTTGCTGGCTGGCACGGGGCTCATCATGCTTTCCCTGTTCAATGGCATGACCCCGGATTGGGGCCAATTCGGTCCATGGGTTGGAGTCCTGCCGATATTCCTGATCAACCTGCTCTCGAACGTTTGGGAGGAGATCGGCTGGCGCGGTTTTGCCTTGCCCCGCCTGCAAAGCCGCCACAACGCTCTGACGGCAAGTTTGATCGTGGGAGTTCCATGGGCGATCTGGCATTTTCCCCTTTTGTTCGACCCGGCCCATCCCATGTCCAATTTTCCATGGTATTGGGTCGTGATCAACATGACCGCCATGTCGGTTATCTACGCCTGGTTTTACAATAACACACGGGGCAGTCTGCTTCTGGTCACGCTGTTCCATGCCGCTTCGAACACGGTGGCATTCGCTTTGAACACAGCCATCCCTGCGGAAGCGTTCGCTTTGCACTATCAATACCTGACCCTGGCGATCGTCGTTGCAGCGGTCGTTGCGGTTCTCGTTTTTGGAGCAGGGTCTCTGTCCCGTCAGGTGGACATGCCGGTTGCGATACAGGATTGACGACGCCCGCAGCCTCCCTCGCGATGAACATTGTGATTCAGATAAAAATATGATGAGATTTTCTTGACTTCCGCCTCTTTCCGCGTATAATTGCCCCCGTTGGATGAAATTAGACGAGAAACCACCGCAAGCGCTTGAGAAGAACTCTCGAAGCGCTTGCCTTTGTTTGTCTCTTGAACAGGACGACTATACGCCGTCCAGGTACTTGCTGAACGATCTTATTCTTTCAAAGGAGAGGACCCAGTGGAAACCAAAGGACTGACCGCGCTCCGCATCAGCCTCGCGTCGCCGCAAACCATTTTGTCCTGGTCTTATGGCGAAGTGCTCAAGCCCGAGACCATCAACTACCGCCGCCTGCGCCCCGAAAAGGACGGCTTGTTCTGCGAAGCCATTTTTGGTCCCCAACGGGACTGGCAGTGTTACTGCGGCAAATACAAGAACCCCCGTTATAAAGGCATTATCTGTGACAAGTGCGGAGTGGAAGTCACCCGCTCCTCCGTGCGCCGCGAACGCATGGGACACATCGCGCTGGCGACCCCCGTCGCCCACATCTGGTACACCCGCCGCATCCCCTCCTACCTGGGCATGCTGCTGGATATTTCCCGTCGCAACCTCGACCGCGTGCTGTACTTTGCCCAATACATCGTGACCTACGTTGACGAGGAAGCCCGCAACAAGGCGCTCAAACGCCTCGAGGACGAGATCTCCGTTTCGGAGCGCGAGCAGGCGGCGGAGATCAACGCAAAGATCGCCGAGATCAAGACCAAACGCGACCACACCACCGGCGAGATCAACCAGAAGCGCGCCAATCTCGAACAGAACTACGATGAAGTCATCGCCGAGAAACTCGATCCCGTCATCAAGGAAGGGCAGAAACTGGAAAAACTCCTCCAGGATCAGATGGGCAAGCCAGCCAAAAAAGCGATCGTCTTCGAATTGACCGGCGAAAAGATCCTGGACGCCGGCGACAATATCGCGACGAAGCACATTTCGCAGGTGCAGAAGAGCGTCAAAGGCAAACTGGAAGCGCTCGAAAACGAACTGAAGGACCAGCGGGCAAAGGAACTGGAAGACCTTAAGATGGAAGTGGGGCGCGTCAAAGCCGATGCGGAGATGCAGATGGAAGCCCTACGCTCCCAATTGGAAGAGCAGACCTCCGCGTCCTCCAATCAATCCTCCCGTCAGCGCGACGAACTTTTGGAACTGCGACCCTTCACCTTCATCAGCGAGATCCGTTACCGCGAACTCAAACAGCGCTGGGGACAGGTCTTCCGCGCCGACATGGGCGCGGAGGCGTTCTACGACATCCTCGAACGCCTCGATCTCGACAAACTGGCGGAGGAACTCTGGCACGAAGTGAAGACCACCAAGTCCAAGCAGAAGCGCAAGAAAGCCACCACGCGCCTGAAGGTTGTGGAAGCCTTCCGCCGTTCGGGCAACCGTCCCGAATGGATGATCCTCACGGTTCTTCCCGTCATCCCGCCCGACCTGCGCCCGATGGTGCAGTTGGACGGCGGACGCTTTGCCACCTCGGACCTCAACGACCTGTATCGCCGCGTCATCAACCGCAACAACCGCCTGAAGAGGCTGCTCGAACTCGGCGCGCCGGACGTCATCATCCGCAACGAGAAGCGCATGTTGCAGGAGGCGGTGGACAGCCTGATTGACAATTCACAGCGCGGCAAGGCGCTCTCGCGCCGCGGACGCCGCGAACTCAAATCCCTGAGCGACATGCTCAAGGGCAAGAAGGGACGCTTCCGCCGCAACCTGCTCGGCAAGCGCGTGGACTACTCCGGTCGTTCCGTGATCGTGGTCGGTCCTCAACTCAAACTTAACCAGTGCGGTTTGCCGAAGAGCATGGCGCTGGAGTTGTATCGTCCCTTTGTGATCGCGCGTCTCGTGCAAAGCGGGTACGCCGCCAACGTCAAGGGAGCGCGCCGTTTGATCGAGCGCAACCGTCCCGAAGTGTGGGAGGCGCTGGAAGGCGTGATCGGCGAGCGCCCCGTGTTGTTGAACCGCGCACCCACCCTGCACCGCCTGGGCATCCAGGCTTTCGAGCCGATCCTGATCGAAGGTTCCGCGATCCAGTTGCATCCGCTCGTGACCACCGCCTTCAACGCGGACTTCGACGGCGACCAGATGGCGGTTCATGTTCCCCTTTCGCAGAAGGCGGTTCAGGAGGCGCGTCAACTCATGCTTGCCTCGCGCAATCTGCTCAAGCCCGCCGACGGCGAGCCGATCATTTCCCCGTCCAAGGACATGGTGTTGGGCGTATATTACCTGACGATGGAACAAAAGGCGCAGCATAAGGGCGACGGTCGGTACTTTGCCGACATGGACGAGGTCGAAATGGCGTACGCGCTGGATCAGGTGGCTGTCCACTCCGAGATCAAATTGCGCGCGAAGACCTGGTACGACGACAAGGGCGACCGTCTGCCCGATCCCGAAACACGCATCATTAACACGACTGTCGGGCGCGTTCTCTTCAACCGCGTGCTTCCCGAAGAGGTCCAATTCTTCAACGAAAAACTGGACAAGGGCGGCGTGAAAGACCTCATCGCCGACGTGTACGAACTTTGCGGACAAGAGAAGACCACCGACGTTGCCGACAGGATCAAGGCGATCGGTTTCGAATATGCCATGAAATCCGGCACCACGCTCGCGGTCGCCGATATTTCCATCCCGCCGGAACGCAGGAACATCATCGAGGAAGCCCTCAAACAGGTGGAACTGGTGCAGCGCGATTTCCGCCGCGGCCTGTTGACCGAGCAGGAAAAGAACGAACGTGAGATCGAAGTCTGGCAGCAGACCACGGACAGGGTTGCCGACGCCGTGAAGAAGCACATGGACCCCGATGGCAATCTTTCCACCATGGCAACCTCCGGCGCGACCAAAGGCGGTTTCTCCACCATTTCACAGTTGGCGGGTATGCGCGGCTTGATGGCGGACCCCTCCGGGCGCATCATCCCGATGCCGATCCGCTCGAACTTCCGCGAAGGGCTTACCGCGCAGGAATACTTCATCTCCACGCACGGCGCGCGCAAGGGCTTGGCGGACACAGCCCTGCGCACGGCAGACGCCGGTTACCTGACGCGCCGCCTCGTGGACATCGCACAGGACATCATCATCAACGAGAACGATTGCGGCACGCGCGAAGGCATCTGGATCCGCAGGAAGGACGACGTGGCTGGTCAGTCCATGAGCAGCCGCCTGTATAGCCGCGTGCTGGCGGACAGGGTGATGGACCCGCAGACCGGCGAAGTCATTGGCGAGGCCGGCGACATCATCAATTACGAACTGGCGCGCAGGATCGCCGCCTCCGGCGCCCCCGAGGTCAAGGTGTATTCGCCGTTGACCTGCGAATTACAGCACGGCATCTGTTCCAAATGTTACGGCATTGACCTGGGACGCGGCACCATGGTGGAACTCGGTTCGGCGGTCGGCATCGTCGCCGCGCAGTCCATCGGCGAGCCGGGCACGCAGTTGACGCTCCGCACGTTCCACACCGGCGGCGTCGCTGCGGGCGGCGCGGACATCACGACCGGTCTCCCGCGCGTGGAGGAACTCTTCGAGGCGCGCAAACAGCCGAAGGGGGAGGCGATCGTCGCCGAGATCAGCGGCACGCTGCGTGTGGACCAGTCCGAAAAATATGCCGACCTGCGCGAAGTGATCATCGAGAGCAGTCAACTCGTCAGCGATGAGTACAGCCTGCCCGAGGATTGGAAGATCGAGGTCAAGGATGAGGCGGAGGTGAAGGCTGGGGATGTGCTGGCAACCCTGGACGAGGCGAAGATCGTCGCCCAGCACGGCGGGCGCGTCCGCGTGGAGAAGAAGGAACGGAAGGTGATCGTCTCCTACGATCAAAAGGATTCCGTGACTTACGAAATCCCGACCACCTCGCGCCTGCTCGTAAAGAACAATGAAAAGGTCGAGGCGGGTCAGCCTCTCACCGAGGGTTCGCTCAACCCGCATCGCGTGTTGAAGATCCAGGGACGCGAAGCCTGCCAGATGTACCTGATGACCGAAGTGCAGAAGGTGTACCGCTCGCAGGGTCAGAACATCCACGACAAGCATTTCGAAGTCATCATCCGCAAGATGATGAGCAAGGTGCAGGTGACGCGCCCCGGCGACGCAAAATACCTGCCCGGCGACGTGGTTGACCGCCTGGAGATCCGCAAGATCAACGAACAGTTGCTGGCGGAGGGTAAACAGCCTGCCAGGTTCTCGGAGGTGTTGCTCGGCGTGACGAAAGCCTCGCTCAGCACGGATTCGTTCCTTTCGGCGTCGTCCTTCCAGCACACCATCAAGGTGCTGGCGGGCGCGGCGATCGGTTCGACCACCGACCCGCTGGTCGGCTTGAAGGAGAACGTGATCATCGGCAAGTTGATCCCGGCCGGCACGGGTTTCAAGCACGGACGTTTTACCGCCGAAGAGAAGCCGACGGCCGAAAGCGCGGAGGAGGTCTCCGAGCAGCCGGATGCGGAAGCGGGCGACTGACCCGAACAAGCGCGCTGCGCTTCGACATTTCGTATCGAACGAGCCGGTCCGTCCTACGGGCCGGCTTTTCGTTTGGCGGAGGTCATTTCGTCGCCAGGATGGAGGGGATTTGGTATTATGATTGCGAATCGAGCGAAAGGAGTATCATGGCAAAGCGGCATTCCATTCTCGTATCCGCGATCGTTTTGTTGACCGCGTCCCTCGCGTGCAGTCCATCCGTTTCGGTTCCTTCCGCGGACCCGAACACGCTCAACACCTCCATCGCGCAGACCGTGATCGCGCGCCAGACGGAGGCGGCTTTGCTGAATCCCGAGACGGCGGCGTTTACCTCCACGCCCGAAACGCCGACATTGACCCTCGAACCGACCCTCTCCGCCACTCCGGATTTTACGTCCACGCCGGCGATACCCCTCATTAGCGTCTCGGTGGATACGAACTGTCGAACGGGGCCCGGGGCGATCTTCGAGAGGGTGGGAATATTGCTCGTGGGCGAAACAGCCGAAATCGTCGGGAGAGAACCGAAGGGGGAGTATTGGTACATCCGCAACCCGGACGCGGGTCCCGAATATTGCTGGGTCTGGGGCGAATACGCCGCCATCAGCGGGAACACCCTCTATTTGCAGTATATGTCTCCTCCATCCCCGCCCGTCACAAGTTTTACCGTATCCTTCGAGAAATTGGAAACGTGCACCGTCTGGTGGGTGGATTTCAGGATCGTCAATAACAGCGGCGCCCCGTTCCGATCCGTTTCATTGACGGTGAGCGACGCAGGCGCGAACACGTCTCTTTCGCTGACGGAGAACAAATTCACGAACAACGACGGCTGCGGCGTATCCAACGCGATGGACTCGGTGGTCGTCGGGGGCGCGGCAACGGTCAGTTCCCCGCCCTTCGGATACAACCCCAGCGGGCATAACCTCAACGCGAAGATCACGGTCTGCACGGAGGCGAACCAGCAGGGCGCCTGCCTGACAAGGGAAATCACTTTCACCCCGTAGCGTGGAGTTCGTTCCACGGCGAAACACGATATTGCAAAACGTACCCCTTTTTGTCCCGCGACGCACAGGAAAACTGCGGCGCGGTCATCGCGCGGATTGGGAATGAAGGACACCAACGGGAACAGATTTTAGACACTGGGCGTCCATAAGAACAGGCGTATGATTGTTAATGGCTCATCTTACGCAGTACCGCGAGACCACGGTCTCGCATTGCCAGGCAACATGAATGTTGCGGTACGAGCAAACTGCGTAACGTCAGTTAATGAGTGTAAGGAGAAACATGTCCAGGTTCAATTCTCTCCTCGTGCCCGCCGCCGTTCTGGCGTTCGCGCTCCAGGCTTGCAGTTTGCCCGGCGCTTCCACCCCGGATCCGAATCTCATCAATACCATGGTCGCGCAGACCTTTTCCGCCATCCAGGTCCAAAGCGCTGTGCCGGCGACAGCGACGCCAACGTTCACACCGGAACCCCCCACGTTTACCCCCACCGCGACCCTCTCCCCAACCCCCGAATTCACAGCCACGCCCTCCGTGCCGCAGATCCGCGTATCCGTGCCGACGAACTGTCGCGTGGGTCCCGGCCGGGTCTATGATCGCGTCGGCGCATTGCTTGTGGATGAGGTTACGGAAGTCTATGGACGCGACCCAACCGGGAACTATTGGTACGTCCGCAACCCGGACGTGAACGGCGGATTCTGCTGGCTGTGGGGTGAATATGCCGCGCTTTCGGGAAACTTCCAGGTATTGCCGGTCTTCACGCCTCCGCCTACGCCGACGCCCGTTCCCGCCTTCACCGCCTCATATACGGGGTTGGAATGGTGCAACAACGTCTGGTGGGTCGAATTCAGGCTGGAGAATACCGGCGGCATCACGTTCAGGTCCATCTCCCTGTCCGTGTTCGATACAAACACCGACTCCACCGTTTCCCTGATTGACAACAAATTCACGAACCTCAACGGCTGCAACGCATCCGATTCACGGAACGCGATGGGCGCGGGGGACAAGTTCGTCGTGAGTTCGCCCGCCATTCTTTACGACCCCACCGGGCATAAACTCCGCGCAACGATCACGCTGTGTTCCGAGAACGGCATAAACGGCACGTGCGCGACGCAGGCGCTCGAGTTCAAACCGTAAGATCAAAAACGGGCAGACGTTCAAAGCCTGCCCGTTTCTTTGCGCGAAAAAGGGGATACAATATGCGGAACGACAGCCGGGCGGGATTGGCTGACATGGGAGCGATCGCAAATGACATCCACGATTCTGTTTTTCATCGGGGGGCTTGCCATCCTCATCCTCGGGGCGGATTTGCTGGTGCGCGGCGCGTCGAAACTTGCCGCGGCGGCTGGGATTTCTCCCCTCGTGATCGGGTTGACCATCGTCGCCATCGGGACCGCCTCGCCTGAGATCGCGGTCTCGCTGCAAGCCGCCTCCCTCGGACAGGGAAGCCTGACTCTGGGCAACGTGCTTGGATCCAACATCTTCAACATTCTCTTCGTGCTCGGCGTGACGGCGCTCATCGCGCCGATCGTGATCGCGGAGCAACTCATCCGCTACGACGCGCCGATCATGGTGGGAGTCTCGCTGCTATCATTCGGTCTCGTTCTGGACGGGAACCTGGGGTTGATGGACGGGATCGTCTTGATCACCGGGGTCGTTGGATACATGATCTTCGCCCTGCGCCAAAGTCGCAGGGAAAGCGAAAAAGTGCATAAGGAATATGCGCGTGAATTCGAGGACACGGAAAAACATACCGCCTGGAACACAACCAAAAACGTCGTGTTCATGGTCGCCGGTCTCGGGCTGCTCGTGTTGGGCGCGCGCTGGCTCGTGGATTCGGCGACGGTAATCGCAAAAGCCGCCGGCATCAGCGAACTCGTCATCGGGTTGACCATCGTGGCGGTCGGCACGTCGTTGCCCGAAGTCGCCACCTCCATCATCGCCGCGCTGAAAGGCGAAAGCGACATCGCCGTGGGCAACGCCATCGGGAGCAACATCGTCAACCTGCTGGGCGTGCTGGGACTCGCCGGCGTGTTGGCGCCCGGAGGAATTTCCGTTTCCAACCGCGTATTGACCCTCGACTTCCTCGTGATGGTCTTCGTTGCGTTGATCTGCATCCCCGTCTTTTACGTGGACGATAACGTCTCGCGCGGCGAAGGGGTGTTGTTCCTCTCGTATTACGTGCTATATACCGCTTATCTCATTCTCGAAGCCTCGCGGAGTTCGGTCCTGCCTGCTGTGACGTTGTTCATCTCGTTTTACGTCCCATTGACCTTTATCGGGCTGGTCATGTTCGCGGTCAGGGCCAGGCGGTCGAAAAAGCAAAAGCGAAATGTGACGACTTGACGCCTCCCGCCTTTCCCCGTAAGATTGTCCCCGCTTATAGAACAAATTTTCCTCCCTCACCCCCATCCCCTCTTCCATTTGGAGAGGGGTGCCGAAGGCGGGGTGAGGGTGTTGTGGAGTCAACATGGATCTTGGAACAATACGCAAAATAGACATTGACAACGAAATGCAGCAGTCCTACCTCGATTATGCGATGAGCGTGATCGTGGCGCGCGCCCTGCCCGATGCGCGCGACGGCCTCAAGCCCGTGCAGCGCCGCATCCTTTATGCGATGTACGACATGGGCATCCGCGCGGACTCGGCATATAAAAAATCCGCTCGTATCGTGGGCGAGGTGCTGGGTAAATATCACCCGCACGGTGACTCGGCAGTGTACGAAGCGATGGCGCGCATGGCGCAGGATTTCTCGATGCGCACGTTGCTCGTGGATGGACAGGGCAACTTCGGTTCGGTGGACGGCGATCCGCCTGCCGCGATGCGTTATACCGAGGCGCGTCTCACCAACGCCGCGCTCGATATTCTCTTCGACCTCAACAAGAACACCGTTGACTTCAATCCCAACTTCGACGACACGCTGACCGAGCCGGGCGTCCTGCCTGCCGCGCTGCCGAACCTGCTGGTCAACGGCGCGACCGGTATCGCGGTCGGCATGGCGACCTCCATTCCTCCTCATAATCTCGGTGAAGTGATTGATGCCATTGTGTACATGCTCGAGAAGTGGGAGAAACTCGACGACATTGACGTCGAAACGTTGATGAAGTTCGTGCAGGGACCGGACTTCCCCACGGGCGGTCTGATCGTGCTCGATAACAAGGAGGAGAATCCCATCGAGTCTGCGTATGGTTCGGGGCGTGGACGCATCACCGTACGCGCCAAGGCGCACGTCGAGGAGATGGATCGAGGTCGCAGCCGGATCATCGTCACCGAGTTGCCGTATGCAGTCAACAAGTCCAGTTTGATCGAGCGCATTGCCGACCTGGCGCGCGATGGTCATTTCGATGGTCTCTCCGATCTGCGCGATGAGTCCGATCGTCAAGGCATGCGCATCGTCCTTGAACTCACGAAGAACGCCGATCCCGATGTTGTGTTGCGCGACCTCTACAAACGCACGCCCATGCAGACCACCTTCAGCATCAACCTGCTGGCGCTGGTCGTCGGCGAAGACGGACGCGGCGAGCCGCGCACGCTCACCCTCAAGCAGGCATTACGCGTCTACGTGGAACACAGGCTGACGGTCATAAAAAGACGCGCTGAATTCGACCTGGAAAAAGCCAAAGCCCGCGCGCACATCCTGGAGGGATACCTGGTCGCGCTGCAAAACCTGGACGAGATCATCAACCTCATCCGTTCCTCCTCGGACGTGGAAACTGCGCGCGCCAAACTGATGAAACGCTACAAGCTGACGGAGATCCAGGCGACCGCGATCCTCGATATGCAGTTGCGCAGGCTGGCAGCGCTCGAACGCAAAAAGATCGAGACCGAATACAAGGAAGTGAGCGCGCTCATCAAGGAACTGACCAAACTGTTGAAGTCACCGAAGTTGATGCGCGGCGTGGCGGCGGAGGAACTGCTGAAGGTGAAGGCGCAATACGCGGACCGGCGCCGCACGCAGATCATTGATTTGTCGAAAAACGGCAAGGCGGCGAAGTCAATGACCGCTTCGGACATCCTGCCGCAGCAGCAGATCTGGATCGGCGTGACCGAGGATGGGCTGGTCTCGCGCACAGCGGATGAAAAAGAACCGAAACACTCCGGCAACGACGCGCCGCGCTGGCTGGTGAAGGCTTCCACGTCGGACACGGTCTATTTCGTAGCTAAGTCGGGACGCGCCGCGGCAGTGGCGGTGCATGTCATCCCGCAGGCTGAAAAGTTGACTCAAGGTTCGATGTTCCACCGCGTTTCGCCATTGCAGGAAACGGACTCGCTGGCGGCGGTGTTTGCCTTGCCTTCGCGAAAATCGGCGTTGCCCGAAGAGACGTGCGTCATCACGACCACGCGCTTCGGACTGATCAAGAAGAGTCTCATCAGCGAACTGCCCGGTCCCTCGGCGCAGACGTTCACGCTGGTCAAGGTCAACGAAGGCGACCGCCTGATCGAGGTCGGTCTGACCGATAACAAGTCGAAGGAAATCCTGCTCGTCACCGCGTGCGGCATGGCGATCCGCTTCAAGGAGGACGACGTGCGCCCAATGGGGTTGGTCGCGGCAGGCGTCAACGGCATGAAACTGGACGAAAAAGACGAAGTTGTTGGCATGGAAGTGCTTCCCGCGGCGGGCGAACTCTTCCTGCTCACGAACGACGGCAAAGCCAAACGCGTTGCGGAGAAGGACTTCCCGAGGCAGGGACGTTACGGTAAGGGCGTCATCGCCTGGGAATTGGGTCCGAAGGAGCGACTCGTCGGCGTGGTCAGCGACAAGCCGAACCATCTGGCGACCATCCACTTGAGCAAGGGCGCGCCCAAGTCGACGCGGCTGGACGCGGCTGGCTTACGCAAACGTGCTGCCACGAAGGGTGATGTGGTCGTGGAAGTGAAGCCTGGCGAAGAGGTGGTTTCTGTCAATGTGGCGTGGATGGCGGAGAAGTTTGTGGAGGGGGAGAAGAAGAAAGTGGAAAGCGATGCCCTGAGGCTCTCGAAGGGTGGAAAGCAGAAGGTTGCTAAGGCGAAACCCGTGACGAAGGTAAAGCCAAAGGCAAAAGCGGCTGTGAAGAAAGTTACGGCTAAAAAGAAGCCAGCACCGAAAGCCAAACCTACCAAGAAGACATCGTCCCCGAAGGGGAAAAAGAAATAGGTTCAAGCGGTATAATGTTTTCTATTCAAGGAGAACCTTATGCGTATTGACTGGCACAACCACATTTCAACCGACCCTGAGATTCATCACGGTGAGCCATGCATCAAAGGCACGCGCGTCCCTGTTTCGATGATCGTGGGAAGCATTGCCGACGGCATGTCGTTTGATGAGATCATTGACGCATATCCTCAGTTGAAGAAAGAGTCTGTACAGGCAGCGCTGGCATACGCGGCGGATATTGTCCGTCAGGAAGTTTTCCTTCCGTTAGCAGGGTAACACGATGCCGCTAAAAGAAATAGAGTTATACTTACGGTATGAAGTTTTCGTGGGATCCTCGCAAAGCGGACAGCAATCTTCGTAAACACGAGTTGCTTTCGACGAAGCCATTACCGTTTTTAGTGACCCACTGGCCTCATCTTCGATGACCTGGAACATTCGGACGAGGAACACCGCGAAATCATCATCGGTTATTCCGCTTTGAGCAGGTTGATCCTTGTTTGTTTTGTGGAACGAACCGAAGATACGATCCGAATTATCAGCGCACGCCGCGCGACGAAGAACGAGGTGAAAGATTATGAAAAAAACGTCCGCCAAAAAATCACGTAAAGTCGCCGAAATGGCTTCAGAATATCGTTTCGATTACAAAAAAGCCAAGCCTAACCGCTTTGCTGATCGTATGAAAGACGGACCCCTCGTTGCAGTGATTGACCCCGATGTTGCAAAAGTGTTCAAGACAACGGAAGAAGTGAATACTGCCTTACGTGCATTGATTTCAGCAATGCCGAAGAGCGGATAAGAAACAATCCCAATGCGGCGTGGATGGTGGGGAGGTTTGTGGAGGGGGAGAAGAAGAAAGTAGAAAGCGATGCCCTGAGGCTCTCGAAGGGTGGAAAGCAGAAGGTTGCTAAGGGTCAGTAAATTATTAACTTCCCTCATGTCGTTGCGAGTCTTCGAGAAGCAATCTCCTGTTGCCATAGATTTTCCTGCAAAGTGGGGATTG
>JAANMU010000385.1_pt1 | contig 54978 bp, 43 predicted proteins | sample 7279701 | NCBI WGS metagenome assembly JAANMU01 (sample SAMN14094539, study PRJNA606508) | bioreactor metagenome | isolation source: A lab-scale SPAN reactor treating ammonium-rich wastewater day 57 | place: Ireland: Galway | collected 2017-03-13
TCGCCCTGCCCGTCAAACGATCCTCCCTATTATCCATCAACTTCTCCTCAATCCCCACGGTCTCCACCTCTCCTAAATGACTCCTTACGGAGCCCGGCCCGTTCATGGTTGACGGGCAACCCTGGCTTCGCTATACTGCTATCACTTATTGCCGGGTCGTCTAACGGTAGGACAGCGGACTCTGGATCCGTACGTGAGGGTTCAAATCCTTCCCCGGCAGCCATACAAGCCGCGTTGGTCTAGAGGCTTAGGACGCCGCCCTCTCACGGCGGAAACCACGGGTTCGAATCCCGTACGCGGTACCATCTCCGAGCCAGCAGCCTACCATGCTGGCTCTCTTCTTATGGCGCCGAGGATCGGATGCCGCCACCCCGAACGAGCCACGATGCGACGCTTGCTGCTTCTTCTTCTGGTGATCCTGCTCACCACCCGCTGCGGAAATGACGGGGGGGACCGGCTTTTTGAGAGCACCATCCCGACCACGACCACCCTCACGATCGGAGTGATTGCTCCCCTCCAGGCGGGCCTGACCGCTTTCGGCCTGGGCATTCGCAACAGCGCTCAACTGGCTGTGGATCAGGCCAACCGCAACCAGACCCTGCCTGGAATCCGGCTGGTGCTTGAGTCCTACGACGACTCTTCCGATCCTCAAGTCGGAGCTCAGGCGGCTCGCGCGCTGGCCGCCAACAACACCGTGGTGGGAGTGATCGGAACCTACAACTCGGGCGTGGCCTTCCAGACCGCGCCCATCCTGGGGGCCGCCAGTATCGCCCAGATCTCCCCGGCCAACACCGACCCGGCCCTGACGCTGGGTCCCGACCCGGCCAATCCGGTCCGGCCCTTTGTCAACTACTTCCGCATGGTCGTGCCCGATACCGTCCAGGGGCCCGTTCTGGCGCGCTTTGCCTTCAACAACCTGGGCCTGCGCCGGGTGGCTGTGGTGACCGAGAGCAAGTCGGTAAGCCAGGGCCTGGCCAACAACTTCAGCCTTGAGCTCACCAATCTGGGCGGCACCGTCCTGATCACTGAGGTGGTTCCCGCGCTCACTACCGACTACTCGGCCATCCTGGCCCGGGTAGCGGCCACCAATCCCGAGTTGCTGTTCTATGGCGGCGAATACCAGACTGCTGCGACGGTACGCCTGCAAGCGCGCCAGGCAGGCATCGCCGCTCCCCTGATGGGCGGGGACGGCATCAAGGATGACGCCTACATTGCCGACACCGGCGCCGCCTCGGAGGGCGATTTTGCCAGCACCGTCGGGGCCCCGCTGGCCAGCCTGCCGGGCGGAGCCCGGTTCCTGCAAGACTACCAGGCGGCCGGGTTCCCCGACCCCCCGACTGACTACGGACCTTTCGCCTACGACGCCACCAATACGCTCATCGCGGCGCTGGCAGCCACCCTGAGCAACACCAACAGCTTCGACACGACCAGCCGGGCCAACATCCTGGCCCAACTGCAGGCTACCCGTTCCAGCGGTGTCACCGGGGCTGTTGCCTTTGACGCCTTCGGCGATCCGGTGAATGAGTTGCTCACGATCTACCAGGTCCAGAACGGTCGATGGGTGCCAGTTCCCTGAGCTTGACGACGATCAATGAACCGTCACTTCGGATCGAGTATCCTTCTAGCAGGATCGTTGCTCCAACTTCGTAAGGCGCACCTGTTCTCTCGCGAGCAACGGTCTCACGCAAACAGCCGACAGAATGTGGTTGGGGCAGTCTCTCCGCCGACTCAGCCACCTGCTCGTCGGCTGTTCGGTTTTCAGCCCTTTTCAGGCAAGGAGGGACGGGAGGTAGCACGAAGCCCAGATGAGTGCATCAACCGGAGGACCCCCCGATGAAAATGAAAGAGATTGTCCGTGCCGCCAGGAAGTTCTGCGAGCCCTTCCGCGTCACCAACGACCACTTCAAGCTCAAGGACTATGACCCCGACGAAACGCTGGGCTTCAAGTCGGAAGACAAGCCCCGCGCCAAGGAGGCCCTCGAAACCGGCATCCAGGCCCTGGCAGAGCTGCAGGACAAGCTGTATGCTCAGGACCGCTGGGGGGTTCTGATCATCTTTCAGGCCATGGACGCTGCCGGCAAGGACGGAGCCATCAAGCACGTCATGTCCGGGGTCAATCCTCAGGGTTGCCAGGTCAGCTCGTTCAAGGGCCCCTCCGAGGAGGACCTGGACCATGACTTCCTGTGGCGTTGCATGAAAGCGCTTCCCAACCGGGGAAACATCGGGATTTTCAATCGCTCATACTATGAGGAGACGCTGGTGGTTCGGGTCCATCCGGAATTTCTGGCCAAGCAAAAAATCCCCAAGCGCCTGGTGGGCAAGGATATCTGGAAGGAGCGGTTCCAGGACATCCGCAGCTTCGAGCGCTATCTCTCCCGACAGGGCATCGTGATCCGGAAGATCTACCTGAACGTGTCCGAGAAGGAGCAGAAGAAGCGGTTCCTCGAGCGCATCGACAATCCCGAGAAGAACTGGAAGTTCTCGGCCAATGACGTCAAAGAGCGCGCGCACTGGGATGCCTATATGAAGGCCTACGAGGAAACCATCCGGCACACGGCAACCAAAGAGGCTCCCTGGTTCGTGATCCCGGCTGACAACAAGTGGTTCACCCGGACGGTGGTGGCGGCGACCATCATCGACGCCCTGGCCGGACTCGACCTTCGCTATCCCGATGTGGGTGAGGACAAGCTCAAGGAGTTGGCTGCGGCCCGGGAAGACCTGGTCGATTGAGCCTGACCGGGCCCTTCGTCTGCGCCACGGTCCGCGCAGACGACGGGCTCTAATGCGTTGAGCTGAAGGTCTTGCCCTCCTTGGGGGCGCCTCCACGGCGCAAGTTACTGCAAGACCTTCAGGGTTTTCTCTTAAATGCGAGCGACCGGCGCGAGCAGGGCCCAGATCTTCTCGGTAGCCTGGTGACGGCAGACCTCCTGGGTCTCCTCGAGCAAAACACTGGCTTCCTGGAGATTCACCCCTCGCTCGAGGGCGGCGCGAATGTCCTGCAGCGGGACAGCGACCATCTCGGCCACCAGTTGCTTGATCTCACTCTCGCGACCTTTCATGTCGCCCAGAACCTGGTCGAGCAGGCGCGCTCGGATGGCCGCCCCCACGCCGCGAAGAACTGTGCGCCTCCAGAGGCCCGAGTCGCGGTCGGGATAGGCTGCCCGCCAGACCGGAACCGCGCCGTGCAAAAGCTCGATGCGGGCCTTTCCGAAGATGAAATCCTCTTTGATATCGGCCTGCAACTTCTCGCGGGCGGACTGGCATTCGGCCTCTGACATGCCCGGGGTCAGGCCATCCGGGTCGGGCCACTTCTGTCCGGCCTTCTCCAACAGATCGCTCAGCCGCGCCCAGGCCATGGCCCCGGTCTCCTGCAGGATGCGGCCGATGACGGCCCGGAACATGTCTCCGCGAGCACCCTTCTCTTGCAGCGCCGGCATCAATTCCGCCTTGTAGACTTCCGTGGCCGCGGTCAAACGATCAAGCTCGGCCACGTCGATTCCCGTCTGGAGCTCGGCGCAGGCAGACAGAATGTCTTTGCGCATCTGGGCGTGCAACTCTTCCATTCTGCGAGCCTCTTCCTGGGCTGCCTCGGCTTTCTGGATCGCCCGCAGACGCTTGACCGCCTCCGGATCATCGAGGTCGACTTTACGAACGCTCAACTGGAGGTTCTTGACCTCGCCGGTCAACGCCTCGAGCAACTCTCGAGCACTCGGGGGAGGCGGAGCCTCCCCCGAGGCCTTCTTTTTTCCAAAACCTTCGGTGAGCCAACTGAACACTGTAGGGACTCCTTTCAAACCATTCGAGGAAATCAGGCGATACATGGGCAGTGAAACACGATCCAGGCTGGCAGGCGATGATCTTGATCAGACAGGCCGGCGGCATTTCGCCACATCACTCAACTGCCCTCCCGGTAGCAATTCGCTCGTCCTTTAACTTCCGCAGCCGGCAAACTGCTCTGGATCCCGATGGTGGCCGCCGCCGCCACCAACCAGCACGGGGCCGTGCAGGCCGCCACGCTGGGCTTCAACGGTGGGGCCTTCCTGGCCCAGGGATCAAACCGCTGGACCCACGAGAAGAATCCGCCCAAGATCGCCGGGGTCGTGCAGAAACTAAGGCGCCGCGCGTTGAACGCTTCAGGAATTAGCGCGGCGCCGTTCAACAGATTGTCTACACTCCCGCGCGTTCTAACTCTGAACTGGTCAAGGCGCGGGAGTGTAGGCCTGATGCAGACCCGCCAGCAACAAGATGCCCTGGTCGGACAACTATTGCATCGTCAACGGAATGTGGAACCGGCTGCTGACCAAGACGCACTTCTTCCGCAAGTGGGAGAAGATGATTCACACCGTGACGGGAGCCGAGCCTCACTGCTGGAAGGATCCCGGCGTCAAGCCTGGGCCAGATCAGTGAGGATGAGCTCTTGAAGAACCAGGGGATTAATCGCAAGATCTTCCGCGAGATCGTCAAGGCCCAGTTCGACGCTGAACTCGAGCGTCGACAAGCTCTCAAGGAACATTGACCGCGATCAAAGACCGCCAGGGTTGCCGTCGAGTAGACTATCACCAGGGTCGTTGCTCGAACTTCAACATAAGGCGCACCTGTTCTCCAAGAGCAATCGACCTCAAGCAAAGCAGCCGACGGTAAGTGCAGTGGGAAGTCTCCCTTCCGTGCCACGCTACCGGTCGGCTGTTGGGTTTTCGCCCGGTCGTTTCGTGCTTGTTTCTGGAGCCACCAGCGTGGCACGGTCCTATCGTCGCGTCACTGAAGGCCCAGACCGCTCCTGCCGTCGCTGAACGGCCGGCTCCAACCTCTCTGACAGGCGCATGCGCAAGGGCGTAGAAAGAGCTGCCATGCTGATCACCTCCCAGGTAGTCGACCGCCTTCCCGAAGCTCCCAACCGATTTCGCGACGACCGGGGGCTGCAACGCCTGCTGTCCCGCCACCTCAGACCCGAGGCCCAGCGCTGGGCCGAGCCCGTGCTCGACCGCATGGGCGCCGCCTCAGCCGGCGAGCTGGACGATCTGGCCGCGCTGGCCGATCGCAATCCTCCGCGCCTGCACCCCCGCGATCGATTCGGCAACCGGGTGGACCAGCTCGAGTTCCACCCCGCCTACCTCCGCCTGCAAGAGTTCGCCTACGGCCAGGGCATCGTGGGAGCTTACTACGACCGGCGCGTCCGCCAGGTGCTGCAAGAGTCCACCGAGGCGGTCAAGTTCGCCCAGGGCTACCTCTTCGCCCAGGCCGAGCAGGGGCTCTACTGCCCCATCTGCATGACCGACGGCACAGCCTACCTGATCGAGAAGTATGGCTCTGAGGACCAGAAGCTGCGCTTCCTCCCCCATCTTACCTCCGAGAGCCTGGACAGCCTGTGGGAAGGCGCCATGTGGCTCACCGAGAAGGCGGGCGGCTCGGACGTGGGGGCTACCGAGACGGTGGCCCGGCCCACCTCCAGCGAGCACGTCCACGCCCTGAGCGGCGAAAAGTGGTTCTGCTCCAACGCCGGCGCCGAGCTGGTCATGGTGCTGGCCCGGCCTGTCGGGGCTCCCGAGGGCACGACCGGGCTGGGCCTGTTTGCCCTGCGCCGCCATCTGGAGGATGGGCGGCTCAATCACCTGCACCTCGAGCGCCTCAAAGACAAGCTGGGCACCCGCTCGATGCCCACCGGCGAGGTCATCTTGAACGGCTCGCTGGCCGAGCCGGTGGGTAGCCTGTCGCGGGGCTTCCTGCAGATGACCGACATGCTGAACCTGTCTCGGCTCTACAACGCCACCGCCTCGGTAGCCCTGATGAGGCGCGTGCTGACCGAGTCGGTCCGCTATGCGGTGGTACGCCACACCTTCGGACATTCGCTGCTCTCTTACCCGCTGGTCCAGGCCCGACTGGTGGACATGCTGGTGGAGCAAGAGGCCGCCCTGCACCTGTTGTTCTGGCTCTACGCCTGGCGGGGCAAGGCCGACTCGACGCAAGAGAAGCTGGCCCGCATGCTGACTCCGCTGGCCAAGCTGACCACCGGTCGCTCGGCGGTCGACCACGCCAGCCAGGCCGTGGAGATGCACGGTGGCTGCGGCTACATCGAGGACTGGCCGCTGGCCCGCCTGCTCCGCGACGCCCAGGTGCTGCCCATCTGGGAGGGCACCACCAACATCCTGGCCCTGGACGCCTTCCGGGCCATGCACAAGGAGAAGACGCACGAGGCCTTCTTCGAGTTCGTGGGCAAGCACAATACCGATGAAGGCGTGCGCCTGGCCGCGGGCGAGCTGAAGAGCTCGCTGGAGACGCTGCTGAGCCGTCCCGGCCAACCGGGAATTCTGCCCTGGTGCCAGCAGGCCACCCGCGTCTTCCAGGCCACCGTGCTGGGCCTGACGGCGCAAGACGAGCACTCCAAGCAGGTGGTCGAGCACTACCTCAAGCGCCACTTCGCCGCCGACCGCCACAGCTTGAGCCCGAGCTACCTCGAGCACGCCGTGCGCCATCACCAGAGCCTGCTCGGGCTGCCCTGATCCTCGAGTTTCTGCACACGAAAGAAGCCGAGCAGGCCCTGGCCGAATTGCGTCAGGGCCCCCTCGACCTGCCCCGGCTGGAGCTCTTGCGGCGCCAGTTCGGCGAGCGGGCCCGCTGGTTGATGACCCAGGCCGAGCTGCGCCGTCTGGCCCGGACTAAGTTCTCGAGAGCCGAGAGCTTGTTCTTCGAGCGCGAGGCGCTCGAGCAGGCCAGCTCGGAGGCGCTGGCCGAGCACCGAGCCGAGCGGCTGGACCGACTGGCCCCGCCCGGGCCGGTGCTGGACCTGGGTTGCGGCATCGGGGGCGACCTGTTGGCCCTGGCTGCCCGGCGCGAGGTGGTGGCCTACGAGCGCGACCCCCATCGGGCCGAGCTGGCTCGGGCCAACCTGCGGGCCCTGGGCCTGAATGCCACGGTGCACACGGGCGAGTTTCCGACTGACCTGAAGGCCGCCGCCGCCTTCTGCGACCCGGCCCGGCGGCGCAACGGCCGCCGTTTGCTCGATCCCGAGCAGGGCGATCCGCCCCTGAGCAGCCTGCGAGCCCTGCGGGTGGGGCTGCTGGCTGTCAAGGTTGCACCCGGCCTCGAGAGCGTGCCCGAAGGGCTGGGGATGGAGCTGGTCGGCCTTCCCGGCGAGTGCCGCGAGGCGGTGCTCTGGTCGGACTGCCCGGGGCGACGCTGGGGCAGCTTTCTCGACCAGGAGGGCTGGCTTGAGCTGGCTTCGGGACCCGATCCCGAGCCCTCCGGAAGGCTCGAGCCGGGCGCCTTCCTCTACGATCCCGAGCCCACCGCCGTGCGGGCCCGGGCCCTGGGCAGCCTGGCCGAGGAGCTCGAGGCCCGGCCTTTCGACCCGCAGGTGGCCTACCTGGTTGGTTCGCATGCCCGGCAACATCGGCTGGCGGCCTGCTTTGAGCTGCTCGAGGTGCTGCCCTTTTCGCTCAAGCGACTCCAGGCGGCCCTGCGGGCGGCAGGTTGGAGTCGACTGGAGATCAAAAAACGAGGTCACGCGCTCACCCCCGAGGAGCTTCGGCGCAAGCTGCGCCTGGCCGACTCGGGGGGCGAGGGCACACTCATTCTGACCCGCCAGGGGGACCGGCCGCTGGCCCTGCTGGCCCGACGCAACCGATGATCGAATATGCCCGCCTGACCTGGCCCGAGGTCGACGCCCTGGACCGCAACCTGCCGCTCTACCTCCCGCTGGGTCCGGCCGACTGTCCGGAGGACGGCGTGGTGCTGCCTTCGGTTCCCTACGGCTTCCCAGGCAGTGGCCTGGAGGTGCCTGGCTGGCGCGCCTACGTCGACAACCTGATCGACGGCCTGCGCGCAGACGGCTTTCGGAACGTGCACGTGTTGTCCGCGCCCTCTGAGGTTGAGGTGGAGCCCGAGCCGGTGCTGCTTATCCCGGTGGGCCACACCGAGCAACACGGCTACCACCTGTCGATGGCCGTGGACACCGTCCTGATCGACGCGGTGGCCGAGGGGGTGGTGCGGCGGATGCCCGGACAGGCCGCCCGTCTCCCGGTGATGCCCTACGGGGTCAGCACCCACCGCCCGTGCTTTCGAGGCACGTTCAATGCCGGGGGCAGAGCCTTCGAAGACTTCTACCTGCAGGTCCTCGAAGAGCTCTACCGACGGGGCGCGCGCCGCTTCTACCTGCTGAGCGGGCACGGGGGAAACTGCTCGTTCATGGTAACGGTGGTCAAGTATTTCGGCGAGCGCCACCCGGACGCGTTCTGTGCCACTTCCTTCCTGTATCTGTCCGGCCCGAGCGGAGTAGAGGCCCTGGAGCGCCACCGCACCTCTCCGCGCGGGGGGATGGGCCACGGAGGCGAGCTGGAGACCTCGCTGATGCTCCACCTGGCCCCTGAGCAGGTCTTCATGGACCGGGTGGTGGACGAGCTCGACTTCGTCTCCACCGAGAGCTACTTCATGGAGTGGATCGAAGGCGGAGCCCTGGTGGCCAATCCGTCCTGGTATGACGACACCGTCAGTGGGGCCTACGGAGCAGGCTCCCACGCCACGGCCGAGAAAGGTCGTCTCTGGCTGGAGGCAGCGGTCGAGGAGAAGGCCGGCCACGTGCTCGAGATCGCCGAGCAGCACCGTCGGCGCCTGGAGCGCCAGAGGGAGGGCTTCGGAAGGTGGAGCTTCAGCGACGACAGGAGCGGTCCCAAGAAGTAAGGTGACCATCGAGTATGAGCTGTCCGAGGACGAGCTGCTGGAAGCGAGCTTGCACGGCTCAGGCTCGCGCATTCCCCGCTGGGTGCTCGGTTTGGGTTCGGGAGCGGTGCTGTTACAGGTCGCCCTGCTCGGTGATCTGACCGGCATCCCCGTCCTGGCTGGCATTTTCACGGCTCTGACGGCCGGTCCCTGGCTCCAGAAGAGCATGACCCGCAGCACCATTCGCTCCAACCGCAAGGAGCTTTGCGGTCCCACCTCGCTGAGCGTCACCGAACGGGGGCTGCGCCTGAGCGGGCCGACCTTCACCGGCGAGACGCGCTGGGCCGGCTTCGTGCGCTGGCAGGAGAGCCCCACCACGCTGCTGATCCATCCCCAGCGCAACCTGTTCTACGTGGTGCCCAAGCGGGCGTTTCAGCCCGAGCAGCTGGAGGAATTTCGGGCCCTGCTGCGCGAGCAGATCGGTCCCCCCGGCAAGGTGCGCGGGCGATGAGCGCGAAGCACTGGGCCCTATGCCTTCTCCTCGTGCTTGTTCCCGTGCAGGCTGAGCCGACCCGCCCCCGAGCCCGCGAGCTGGGCGTCGTGGTGGGCACGCTGCCCCCCGGCCCTCAGAACGCCATCACCGACGTCAAGGGCGTGCGCGTGGGCCACACCACGCTGCGGTATGGCGAAGGGCCGCTGGTGCCCGGAAAGGGCCCGGTGCGAACGGGCGTGACGGCCATCCTCCCCTGCCCCGACCCCTGGGACACCCGCCTCCCGGCGGCCGGCTTCTTGCTCAACGGCAACGGCGAGATGACCGGTCTTGCCTACCTCAATGACATCGGCCGGCTGGAGAGCCCGATCCTCCTGACCAACACCCTGAACGTGGGCCGGGTGGCCGACGCGGCCGTCACCTGGTTGATCGGCAAGCACCCCGACATCGGCGTCACCGGCGACGTGCCGGTGCCGGTGGTGGCCGAGTGCGACGACAGCACCCTCAACGACATCCAGGGGCGCCACGTGGGCGAGAAGGAGGTGCTGGCCGCTCTGGACGGTGCCCTGGAAGGTCCGGTGGCCGAGGGTGCTGTGGGCGGTGGCACCGGAATGGTGTGCTACCAGTTCAAGGGAGGCATCGGCACCGCTTCGCGGCGCGTCCCGGACGGCTACACGGTGGGCGTGCTGGTGCAGGCCAACCATGGCCTGCGCGAGGAGCTGACCGTGCTGGGCGTGCCGGTGGGGGCAGCGATGCCCGAAGCGGTGCTGCCCCGGCGCAGCTTCGGCTCCATCGTGATGGTGGTGGCCACCGACGCCCCCCTGAGCCAGAGCCAGCTCAGCCGGCTGGCTCGCCACGCCGCCATCGGGCTGGCCCGCACCGGAGCCATGGCCCACCACGGCTCGGGAGACCTGATGCTGGCCTTCAGCACCGCCAATGGCATCCAGCGCGGGCACGAAGAGACCACCCAGAGCCTGACCCAGCTGGCCGATCAACGCCTGGACCCGCTCTACCAGGCCACCGTGGAGGCCAGCGAAGAGTCCATCTACAACGCCCTGCTGGGCGCCACCACCACGGTGGGACGCGACGGAGCCCGGGCCGAGGCCATCGATCCGTTGCGCCTGCAAGAGCTGCTGCGCTCGCATGGCCGACTCTGAGCTGTTGATGGAGGATCACTGCGACGCCTACGTGTTCTGGAAAGAGCGCGGGGTGCGGGGGCGGACCTGCCTGCACGTGGACGCCCACCTCGACGTCAGCGAGGCGGGCCTGGACCACGAAACGCTGCGGGCTCTGGCCTGTGCCCGCGGCGCCGAGGAGATCGAGCCTCACCGCGTCTCGAACTACCTGCCCTGGGGGGGCTTTCACTGCGGCAACTACCTCTACCCGGCCCTGCGCGAAGGGCTGGTCGACCGGCTGATCTGGGTGGTTCCGCCCTTCATGCCGGGCCGCGACCCGGTGGAATGGGCCCGAGGCGAGTTGCAGAACTGGGTGGACCTCAGGCAGGGCGAGTTCCGCGCCCTGAGACTCGAGCAGGGCCGGGTGGAAGGAGTGCTGGTGGAGCGCCCCCTCACCTTGTGCACGGCCGACAACCTGCCCGAGTTGTCCGAGCCGGTGCTGCTGGACGTGGACGTGGACTACTTGCTGGATCCCGACGATCGGCTCTGGCAGTCGCCGCTCGAGCTGGCCGCTTCGCTTGCGGGTGTACAGCGCGACCTGACCACGGTGGCCTACTCGGTGAATGGTGGCTATACGCCCCTCGAGCATCGCTGGCTGGGCCCGGCCACGCTGGAGGCTCTGACCGGGAGGGGCAGGCCGGAGTGGGTGGCGGCCCGGATGGGACGGGGACCTGAGCCTGCGGGAGAGCCGCCCTCATGGTACGGTGAGAAGGTGGAGGAGCGGGCTATCAACCGCGGCTGCCTGCACTTTCGTCGGCAGGAGTATGCTGAGGCCCGGCGCTGGTTCAAGCAGGCCCTCCCCGAGGACGGGCCGCTGGCCGCCTACCTGCTGGCCCTGACCGACAGCCGCTCGGGACGCCGTGAGGAGGCCGTGGATGCCTTTGAGGAGCTGGCCCAGGACCGCCGTTTGAGCCCCCGCGAGCGAGGCTACGTGCAGTTCTTGATGGCCCGCGACCTGCACCGGGAGGGTCGCCATCCGGAGGCGGCCGCTGCCTTCGAGAAAGCCGCCGCGGCCGAGCCCGACAACCCCGTCTACCTGCACCACCAGGGCCTCTGCCTGATCGATGGGGGCTGGGTCGAGCAAGGCACCCGCACCCTGCGGCGAGCCATCCGGCTGGGGCCCGACCGCCTGGCCGCCCTGGAGCTGCACTACGAGCTCTTTCGGCTCTATCGTCAACTGGGCCAGACCGCTTTTGCCCAGGCCGAGTTGCGGGCGCTCAGCCAGAAGGATGTGACCGGCCTTTATCACCTCAAAGCCATGGCTCAGAGCGGGCGATGATCAAGGTGCGCCCGGCCGCCTGCTCGGAGGATTATACCTGGCTGGTCGAGCTGGCGGTGGGCTCGGTGCTCTTCGGGGTGCCCTCCAGCCGGCCGGCCTCCCAGGTCGAGGAGAGGGCCCGAATTAACCTGGCCGAGTTGGAAGCGGCCTGCCTGGACGGCTCGATGCTGGCCCTGATCGCCTGGGAGGACGAGCGCCGGGTGGGCTACCTGATCTTGCAGCTCGAGGAACGGGATCGCTTCACGGGGACCGCTCAGAGCTTCATCTACGACCTGGCCGTGGAGCGCGACCGGTGGGGAGCCCACGTGGTGCACCGCCTGGTCGCTCAGGCCGCGCGCGAGACGGCCCGGCGGGGCCATCGCTTCATGGTGGGCGAGGTTACCTTCGACAACGAGCGCACCCTGGTGCAGGCCCGCCGCCTCGGCTTCGTGGTCGAGCGCGTGCGGCTGGGCATCGGCTGCGGACCGGAAGGAAGGGTCCCCCTGCAGCGCCGAGCCGACACCGCCTACACCGCCAGCCGGCAAAAGAAAACCCGGCCCATCTGAGAGCCGGGTTTGAGGTGGTCGGGGCGAGAGGATTTGAACCTCCGGCCTCATCGTCCCGAACGATGCGCGCTGCCAGGCTGCGCTACGCCCCGATAACGAGGATGATTATAGCATAACCCTCGTTTGTGTCAAAGGGAAAAATTCAGCGACGACAGGAGCGGTCGACCTACTTGACCTTCTCGGCAGCTTTCGTGAGCGGTCCGTTGGTCTCGTAGATGGGATCGCCGTCCACCTGGGTCAGTTCGTGGAAGGATTTCAAGAGCTGCTTGAAGATCGGCCCGGGATGACCCGAGCCGATGCTGCGGCCGGCCACTTCGACCACCGGGATCAGCTCGGCCCCGGTGCCGGTGACGAAGCATTCGTCGGCGGTGTAGAGATCGTGCATGGTCAAAAACGACATCTGCACCTGGAAGCCGAGCTGCTCGCCCAGCTCCATCACCACGCTGCGGGTGATGCCTTCCAGGATACCCACCACCGCGGTGGGGGTGAACATGACCCCGTTCTTGACCAGGAAGATGTTCTCTGAGGTGCACTCGGTCAAGAATCCGTTGCGATCCAGCATCACCGCCTCGGCACAACCGGCCTGGATGGCCTCGATCTTGGCCAGGATGTTGTTGAGGTAGTTCAGCGACTTGATACGAGGACTCAACGTATCCGGGGCATTCTTGCGGGTGGAGGCTACCATCAGCCGCAAGCCGCGCTCGTAGACCTCGGCCGGGTAGAGCTTGATCTTGTCGGCGATGATGATCACCGAAGGCCGGGCGCACTTGCGCGGGTCCAGCCCCAGGTCGCCCACGCCGCGGGTCACGCACAGGCGAATGTAGGCGTCGCGCAGCTCGTTCTTGCGCAGCGTGGTGAGCACATCTTCGCGCATCTGCTCGATTGGCATGGGCATCTCCAGAAGGATGGAGCGGGCTGAGGCATACAGCCTCTCCAGGTGCTCCATATGGCGAAAGACCCGGCTGTTGTAAGCGCGAATGCCCTCAAAGATTCCGTCACCGTAAAGAAGGCCGTGGTCCCAGACAGAAACGCGGGCGTCTTCCTTCTCGTGATACTTTCCGTCGATATAAACTAAAGGCATAACGCCTCCTCTTCGAGACTTGAAACGGAACCCGACCCCCCACCCTACTCGCCACGGGGTCCGGAAAAGCACAGGCTAGGCCCTGGCGAGTTCGCTTTCTACATCGGGGCCCGAGGGTCCTGGCGGGCAGGAATTGCGCACCCCGACGGCCAACCTTCGTTCTCATGGCGCGGCTCTGGCACCCAAGCTCCGCTTCCGAGGGAGCAATCTCCAGGCTCTGGCCGCAGGCCATAAAAGCCTGCCTCCTCCTCTGCCTCAGCCTCATTCTCCTGTGCGCCACCGCACTCTACCTGGCCGATGGCCGCCGTATTCCCATCGGAAGCGGCGGCATCACGGTGCTGCGCGACGGGGCCGGTCAACCGTACCTGGTGGTCGATCGGCGCAAAGCGACCGGCGTTATGGTCGCGCTCGATCGCGCAGGCGGCGTGCAGGTCTACACCGGAGCCATCAACTTCTAGAGTCGAAATGAAGGTTACCTGTCTCCCCGAGGCGGTGGTCGATGCCGCTCACCGCACCAGACTGCTGGACACTCCTCCCGAGGAGGCCTACGATCGGCTGACCCGGCTGGCCTCACGCCTGCTGGGGGTGCCAGTGGCCGTGATCACCATTCTCGATCACGACCGCCAGTATTTCAAGAGCTCCTTTGGCCTGTCCGAGCCGTTGAAAACTCGAGCCCAGACCCCGCTCAGCCACAGCTTCTGCCAGTATGTGGCCATTCGCAAAGAGCCTCTGGTGGTGGAGGACGCTCGCGAGCATCCGCTGGTCAAGTGCAATCCGGCCATCGACGACCTGGGCGTGATCGCTTACCTTGGCGTGCCCCTCCAGCTCAGCGGAGAGGATCCCTTCGGGGTGCTCTGCACCATCGACCAGAATCCGCACCACTGGAGCGAGGACGATGTGCAGACGCTCACCGAGCTTGCTCACCTGGTGCTAGGTCAGGTCGAGCTGCAACTTATGGCCCGCCAGTTGGGCGAGCTTTGCGAGCGGCAGAGCGAATTCATCGGCATCGCGGCCCACGACCTGAGAAACCCTTTGACCGTGATCATGGGCTATTCGCGCTTTCTGCAAAGCGACAAAGCCCATATCGGTGAAAAAGAGCGCCCCATGGTCGACAGCATCGTAGAGAGCAGCCGCTACATGCTCAGTCTGGTAGAGAATCTACTCGACCTGGAGGCTCTCAAGGGCGGGCGGCTACGTCTCGAACTCGAAGAAGTCGACCTGGCCGAGCTGCTGACCAGGATTTCGCGCCAGCAGGCCCCCATCGCCGAGGCCGCCGGTCTCACTCTCGACCTGGCCGTCTCACCGGTAAACGTGCGCGGCGACCGGGCCAAGCTCGAGCAAGTTGTCAATAATCTCCTTGGGAACGCCGTCAAGCACTCGCCGGCCGGTAAGACCATCCGGCTGGAAGTCAGCGCTGAGGAAGGGAAAGCCCGTCTACGCGTGCGCGACCAGGGCAGCGGCATGGACGGCGAGACTCTCGGCACCATCTTCCAGCCCTTTACCCGAGGCAAGGAGAAAAAAGGTCGCGGAGCGGGCCTGGGTCTGGCCATCGTGGAGAGCATCGTGGGGGCCCACGGGGGTCGCATCGAGGTGGAATCGACCCCGGGTCAGGGGAGCTGTTTCACGGTCCTCCTTCCGGCACTGGCGTGAGAGTCGGAATCTTCACCAACGCCTATCGGCCGATCATCAGCGGCGTGGTCAACTCGGTGGATCTGATCCGCAAGGGCTTGCTCGCCCAGGGCCACGTCCCCTTCGTCTTCGCACCCCGTTTTCCGGGCTACCGCGAGTCCCACGCGGGGGTATACCGCTTCTGCTCGCTCTCGCTCTCGCACCAGGTCAAGTTTCCCCTCCCCTGCCCCTATTCGCCCGCGCACTTTGCACGCATTCCTCGTCTCAAGCTCGACGTGCTGCATACCCACCACCCCTTTCTGCTCGGACGCACCGCAATCGGCTTTGCTGACCGACTCAGAATTCCGCTGGTGTTCACTTTCCATACCCAGTACGAGCAGTATGCCCACTACATCCCCTTTCAAAAAAAGCTCGTCCAGGCCGTGGGCCGGCGGCTGGTGATCGATTACGCCTCCCGCTGCGATCTGATTATCTGTCCTTCACCGGTGATGCGCGAGGTGATCGAGCGCGACTATCGCATTTCTACACCACTTGAGGTGCTGCCCAACGCGATCGATCTCTCGTCTTTCGAGAACGTGGAGGGAACGGCCAGCCGCAAAGCGCTGGGCTTCAGCGACCAGGAGGTGGTGGCCCTCTATGCGGGGCGTATCGGGCTGGAGAAGAACCTCGAGTTCTTGCTGCGCTCCTTCGCCCGGGTCGACTGCCCACGGGCCCGATTGGCCATCGTGGGGGACGGCCCGGTGCTGGGCAGCCTGCGCAAGTTAGCCAGCGAGCTGGGCCTGACAGATCGGGTGCGCTTCACCGGCCGGATCGACTATGCCCAAATGCCCGGCTACTATGCCGCCGCCGACTTCTTCGCCATCACCTCCACCACCGAGGTGAAGCCCCTGGTGGTGCTCGAGGCGTTGGCCAGCGGCCTGCCGGTAGTGGCCGTGGCCGCCTGCGGCACTCAGGATACCCTGACCCACGGAAGAGACGGCTTGCTCAGCGAGTGCGACCAGCCCGCCTACACGGCCTTGCTTCAGCAGGCCTTCAGCCGGGCCGAGCAGCGCCGGAAGATGGGCGAGCAGGCCCGGCTGACCGCCCGCGAGTTCGCCATCGGGCCCTATGTTCGCCGCCTGACTGACCTCTACGCCGGCCTCTCGAGGAGACGGTAGGGGCCCCTCCCCCGGGGGGCGAAGCCGACCCTCAGACGAGATCGAGAGGAGCCCCTGGCTGTGAGATTGATGTTGCCCTTCGTGGCCTTGCTTTGCCTGCTGGTTTGGCCCGCCCTGGCCCAGAACACCGAGCTGGCCGAGAACAACCCGGTGGCCATCGTGACCCAGGTGGATGGCAATACCGCCGAGATCAAGCGCGCCGACAGCGAGTGGCGACCCCTTTACTGGATGGAGCTGCTGCGCCCCCAGGATCAGATCCGCACCGCTTCTCCGGGCAAGGTCATCGTAAACTTCTTCTTTGACGACCACCTCGAGATCGTCGACCCGGACACGGCCGCCGACGTGGCCTTCAAAAACCTGGTCAAGGCCAGCGAGGGCGGCAGCGTGCGCCGCGACCCGGCCCGCGACCGCTCCCGAGCCACCATCGACATCCCCTACATGTTCCTGCGCAAGCTCAAAGGGGTCGACTTCACGCTGGCCGAGGAGCCGGGCGCGCGCGAGAAGGAGCAGCTGTTCTTGCAGTCGAGCGTCGCGAACTGGGCCTATCCCCCCGTCTTCCAGTGGGGCTCGGTGGCCGGCACGCCCCAGTACCGCGTGCAGATGTTCAACGAGTGGGACGAGTTCTTACACGAGTTCCCCAGCAAGGAAACCCGCTGGAAGTTCCCTTACCGGGGGCCGTTCACCATGGCCAAAGCGGGGCTCTACCAGTGGCAGGTGCTCACCCCGCAGGACGAAATCGTGGTGCGCAAGTACAAGTTCTACGTGCTGACCGCGCTCCAGGCCCGCGAAGTCGAGGCGGCCAAAAAGAGGTTCGCCAACCTGAAGGCGGCAAAAAAAATTACCCGCAGCAACTACACCGATTTGTTCTTGATCTACAACCGGCTCAGCATGGTGGATGATCGACTCAGGCTGCTCCAGGAGATGTCCGCCATCGATCCCGAGAACCCCGTGATCTACCGGGGGCTGGTGCGCGCCTACCTGGATAAGGGCTGCCCCGCCCACGCCAACGAGGCGCTTCAGCGCGAGATCCAGCTGGGAGGCGTGGACCCGGTCGAATAATCGACGGTCAGTCGCGCAGCGCCAGCGCCGCCCGCACCACGTCCGCCACCTGCGGCAACACCTGCTCTTCAAGCTCGCGCGCCGCTGGAACGGGCGTGTTGCGGGCCGCTACCCTGCCGACCCGACCCCGCAGCCAGCCTCGCTCGGCGCATGCGGCCACCACCTCGGCCCCCCATCCAGCGGGCAAAGTGCCCTCTTCCGCGGTCAGAAGCCGCCCCCCGGCCCGGACCAGGGACGCTTCCAGGCAGTCCGGATCGAAAGGGGCCAGCTCGGCAACCACGACCACCTCGACCGAAAGCTCATGCTCCAAGAGCAGCTTCTCGGCCGCCTCCGCGGCGATCTCGGCCATGCCGCCGTAGGTCACCAGGGCCAGGTCGGCGCGACGAAAGCCCGTGGGGGAAAGCCGGACAGCCGCGTAGGGCAGCTCGTCGGTCTGGACGGCGAAAGAGCCGCACCAGCCTTCGGAATCGCTCAGCTGAAGCGGCCGTCCATAGAGCGCCTTGTTCTCCACCAGCAGGACCGGCGCCTCATCCTCCATCACGGCCGTCAAGAGCAGCGCCTCCGGATCGTGGAACGGACTGAGCGCCACCACGCGCAGGTCGGGGATTCCGAGCAGAAGCTTCTCCAGGCTCTGGCTGTGGGTCGGCCCGTAGCCCCTTCGCCCGCCCATGGGCGTGCGGATCACCACCGGGCAGCGCACCTGGTCGTTGTACATGGCGCGGTACTTGGAGATGTAGTTGACCAGCGGCTCGACTCCCAGAGTCAGAAAGTCGCCGAACATGATTTGCAGCACCGGATGCAGGCCACGCAAAGCCATTCCCCCGCATAATCCGGTCAGGGAGGTTTCACACACCGGGGTCGGGATCACCCTCTCGGGGAACGCGGTTGACAGGCCCTTCTCCACCTTGAAGGCGCCGCCATAGGGGTCCAGGATGTCCATGCCCACCACGACCGCCAGGGGATCCTCGCGCAATAAGCGGTGCAGAGCCCGGTTGAGGGCCTGCACGACCTTCTCTCCATTCTGCGAGCTGCCCGAGATCATCCGGGCCGGGCGGGCCAGGCGCACCGGTGGCAGGCTGGCCGGCAGGGGAGCGCCTTCTGCTTCAGCCAGCACGGCCAGCAGCTCGCGCTCGACTTCCTCGCGAATCGGACCGCACAGGTCGGTCAGCTCCGCCTCGCTCAACAAGATCGGATCGCGAAGCCTCCACGGCTCGATCACCTCGGGGCTTCGCCCGTCATCGCTGCGCGAGTGCGAGCAGAGCCGAAAGGTGTGGTAGATGAGCGCCATCGGCTCGCGCTGCTCGCGCACCCGATGAACGGCCGCGCCGGCCACCTCATAGCTCTCCAGCACCCGGTTGGAGGTGACCTGCAATACATCGATGCCGAAGGCTCCAGGACGCGCCTCCACCTGGCCCGCGATCTGAAGTCGCGAGGGCGTGCTCTGCGAATATCCGTTGTGCTCGACCACGAACAGCACCGGAAGCTTCCAGAGGGCGGCCAGGTTGAAGGCCTCGTAGACCTGCCCCTGACCCAGGGTCCCGTCTCCCAGAAAGACCACCGCGATCGCCTCACGCTCGCCCTTGAGTCGCTCGGCCAGAGCCATCCCCACGGCGGCCGGCACAATGCCACCCTGCACGCCATTGGAGTAGAAGTTCCCCCGATGCAGGTGCTGGCTCCCCCCGACGCCCCCACAGGTTCCGGTCGAACGGCCCAAAAGCTCGGCCATCAAACCCTGCTGGTCCTTCTGGTGAGCAAGGTAGTGCCCGTGGCAGCGATGGTTGGAGAAAACCACGTCAGCTCGACTCAGGTGCGCGAACAGGCCGGCCGAGATGTGCTCTTGGCCGATGCACGCGTGGGTGGTGCCGTTCAGCTTGCCCTGGGAGAAGAGCTCCAGCACTGTTTCCTCGAAACGCCGGATGGCCAGCATCTCGCGATACAGCTGCAGCTCAATCGTGGTGGCTGACGATCTCATGCTGCACCCGAAGCCGGACCACGCCGTGGTCGGGCACGTTGCGAAGGATGACGGCGCCGGAGGCTACCTTGCAGTGATTTCCCACGCTGATGTTGGGCTGGATGATCACGCCTGAGCCGAACAGGCACTGCTCGCCCACCTTGACGCGTCCGGAAAACAGGCAGCCGGGTCCGAACAGGCAGTGGGAGGCGATCTCATTGTGGTGATCGAGCGAGGAATGCGCGGCCACAAAGTTGTTGTCGCCCAGGCGCGCTTCCACTCCCAGGTGGACGAAGCTGCACAGCACGTTTCCCTGCCCGAGAACCGCTCCGCGGTTGATGCGAGCGGTAGGGTCGATGGCGTTAGCCAGGCGGATACCCGCTTGCTGGCAGCGGTCGAAGTAGCGGCGTTTCAGCTCAAGGTTCAGGCCCAGCGTGATGATGGCCTGATCGAAGACGCCGTCTCGATAGAGCGACTCGAGGTCGGCCAGTTTGCCCAGCACCCGCAACCCGAATCGCTCGGCCACGGAGGGATCATCGTCGAGCAGGCCGACAGGCTGCAGAGCCGGGTCGTGGAGCAGGATGTCCAGCACCTGCATTCCCACGCTTCCGGCCCCCACCAGCAAGACGCGTGGCACACCGGCAGCGACTCTGGGCGGAGGGTGCAGGGCCTGAAGGTCTTGCAGGGTGACGATGCCCCGGTGGGCCAGTCTGGAAAGATCGAGCTGATGCTGGGCTGCGTAACGCTCGGCCTCGCGGGTCAGCTTGAAAGCCCTTTCCGAGGGAGTCTCGGCTTCGTCGGCCAGCGACTCTTCGCCAATCTCAGCCAGAACAGCTCCCACCGGCAACTCCTGGCCCTCACGGGCGCGCCGATGGAGCTTACCATCGGCGGGGGCGGTGACCTCGAAAACAGTCTTGGATGTCTCCAGCAAGCAGAGGGGCTGGCCCGCCTTCACCTCTTCCTGGTCGTCTGCCAGCCAGCGCTGCAGCATGGCCGAGTCGTCGTTGACGTCCTCGCGCGGGACCAGCAGTTTCATAGCGAGGACTTTGCGGGAGGAGGGGAACGTCCTCCTGCGAAGCCCCCGGGATGGCCGCCCCGACCGAGCCGGCTCCCAAGTTCCAGCTGCTCAAGACCGTCTTCTCTCGACTGGGCGCCTTCGTGCCCCGCTCGGCCATCCTGTTTGCCGACGGGATGCTGAACTACCTTTACGTCGGACGCTGGATGAAGGAGCGCGGCTACCGCGCCCCCCGCCTGGGCGGGCGTCGCGCCCTCTATGAGCACGTTGCCGCGGTTCTCACCGAGCCGGTGAGCTATCTGGAGTTCGGAGTCTATCAAGGCGACTCGATGCGGGCCTGGTCGAGTCTGTTGAGCCACCCCCAGACTCGACTCGACGGCTTTGACAGCTTCGCCGGATTGCCCGAAGATTGGGGGCTTTATCCCAAGGGCACCTTCGACACAGGCGGCCAGCCGCCAGTGATGGATGACCCACGCGTTCAGTTTCACAAGGGCTGGTTTGAAGAGACACTGCCCGGCTTCGTGGCGAGCTTCGAGCCAGCGGGCCCGCTGGTGGTGCACGTCGACGCCGACCTGTACAGCTCCACCAGCCTGGTGCTCAAGGAGCTGGAGAGCCGATTGATCCCCGGAACGGTGCTGATCTTCGACGAGTTCTTCGACCGCCACGCCGAGTTGAAAGCCTTTGAGGAGTTTCTGAACCGCACCGGTCGCCGAGCCGAGTGCCTGGGCACCACCAGGGCGATGGCTCAGGCAGCCTTCCGGATCTCCTCTTAGACTCTCAGGGCAGGGCCAGGCGGGCGGGCAGCAGCTCCTCGAAAGGGAATGCGCCGGGACGAGAGTGCACCACCAGCTGCCAGTTGGCCGGGCGCGGGGTGCGAGCCACCCCGGGCGTATCGCGCGAGTCTTCTTGCAGCAGCTCTTCCAGGGCTTTGAAGACGGGCACGCCGGCCTGCTCGGAGAGCGTGACCAGCAAGATGGCGTTGCTCACCAGGCCCTCCTTGACCTTCGCCGCCACCTGGGCATCGTCCAGGGCGCGGGTCGCATCAAGGTGCACGAGCCGTCGATCCGGGTTGGCCTGGAGCAGGCACTCGAACACCGTGGTCTCGGGCAGCTCGGTGCCACCCAGGATGGCGATGTTGTCGCCCGTGCGGCGCGACTGCACCAGGTAGGCCAGGATGCGCTCGCGCTCTTCTTTGACGTCTACACTCATCGGCTTCTCAACTCACTCAGCTTGATTGCAGCAAAACGGCCCGAGACGGGCTCGGGCCGTTTGCCGACTGGTCCTGGCGGAAGGTTAGGCGAACTTGTCGTCCTCTCCTTCGATCTGCTGGCGCACGCAATCGCTCAGCATCCGCGGCAGCTTTTCGATGTGCGGGCACTGGACATGGTCTTCATAAACCCGAGAGACGCTCGAGCAGCCCTCGCCGATGCCCATCCCGATAACTTCGATCTTCGACCCGAAGGCCTTATCCCAATCTACGTGGTGGGTACTCTCGGGGTAGGAGCGCTTGATGGAAGCCAACTCGTCTTGCGAGGCCTTGCCCGACAGGATGCGCTGGATGGCCATCACGTCGGCGGACTTGCCGTCACCGTCCGTGATGACGATGATGGTCTTCTTGTAGTCGGTCTTGCCCGACTTCTGCATCGCCTGGATGGCCACGCAGATGCCATCGGCGTCATTGGTGCCGCCCATCATGCCGCTGCCGATGCTGGCCAGCACGCGGTTGCGCTCGGTAACGGTGTACTTCTCCTTGAGCTCCTTGTGGACCTTGGGCTCGTTGGAGAAGCCGATGATGCCGAACTGGATGTCCAGCTCGTCGAGCGCCTCGCTCGACAGGATCAGACCGCGAATGGCGTTGTGCCACTTGTCGCCGCCCATCGAGCCGGACTCATCGAGCACGAACGCGAACTCGTAGCCACGCTTGGAGGGCTTGGTGCGCTCGAGCCAGATGTCGCTTGACATACGGCCGGTCAGATACTCGTTGGCCTCGGCCCGCATCGCGCCCTTGAGCGAGAGCTTCTTGCCCTTCTCGGTGGGCTGACGACTGTACTTCGGCCGGGCGGTCTCACGCAGGAAGTTGCGCAGCTCGCCGGAGAGCTCGTCGGCGTAGGTGGCCACCTGGGAGTGGTAGCGGTCGTAATCGGTCCGCTCCTTTTCCCACTTGGCTTCCATCTCTTGCTTCATCTTGATCAGCTCTTCCAGGTCGGGAAGAGTGATGTCGGAGGTCTGACCACCCTGGCCGCCGTCGGACTGCTGGCCCTCGGGCGGGGGATCGCCATGCTTGACCTCGGGCGTGTCGTTCTTGCCCTGGCCCTGCTGGCCTTGCTGGGACTGCTGGGACTGCTGGGACTGCTGACCCTGCTGACCCTGCTGACCCTGCTGCCCCTGCTGGGACTGCTGGTTCTGCTTGTTCTGGTTGGAACGAGGAGGCGCATTGCCGCCACGACGGACGTCGTCGTTCTTCGACTCCATCTTCTCGTTCATTTCCTTGGTCAAGTTCTCGATGGCCTTTTTGGCCAGATCCTTGGCCTCTTCCGGGGTCATCTTGGGCAGATCGGGCACGTTGCCGGTCTGGTTGCCCTGACCCGCCTGCTGACCCTGCTGGCTCTGCTGGTTCTGGTTGGCCTGGTTGTTGGGGTCGTTCTGTCCGGCCTGGCCCGACTGCTGTCCGGTCTGACCCGACTGCTGTCCGGCCTGGCCCGACTGCTGACCGGCCTGACCCGACTGCTGTCCGGCCTGGCCCGACTGCTGACCCGCCTGGCCCGACTGCTGCCCGGACTGACCGGACTGCTGGCCCTGCTGGCCCTGCTGGCCCGACTGCTGACCCTGCTGCGATTGCTGGCCCTGCTGACCCTGCTGCGATTGCTGGCCCTGCTGCTCTTGCTGAGCCTGCTGCAGCTTCTGGCCCGCCTCGCTCATCTTCTCGCCGGCCTGCTGCAGCTCTTTGCCGGCCTTCTCCATCTCCTCGCCGCCCTTTTGGCCGTTCTGCTGCATCTTCTTGCCCAGCTCTTCCATCTGCTTGCCGGCTTGCTGCATGTTTTTGCCGGCCTGCTCCATCTGCTGGGGCGACTGCTTCTCGTTCTTGGCGGCCTGCTCGAGCTGCTGGCCGGCCTCCTTCATCTGGTCGGCGGCCTGCTTGGCCTGCTGCTGCTGCTGCTGCTGGAGCTGCTTTTGCATCTCTTCGCGCAGCTTGGGGTCGTTCTGCATGGCCTTTTCCATCTCTTGCTGCATCTTCTGCGCAAGCTGGGGGTCCTTCTGCATCGCGTCCTGCATCTGCTGGGCCATCTGCTTGGCCAACTCGGGGTTGTCTTTCATGGCCTGCTGCATCTGCTGCTCGACCTGCTTTTTCAGGTTCGGGTCTTGCTGCATCTGCTGCTCGAGCTGCTGGGCAGCCTGCTTGGCCAGCTCGGGATTGTCCTTCATGGCCTGCTGCATCTGCTGCTGCATCTGCTCGGCCAGCTTGGGATCCTTCTTGGCCGCATCCTGCATCTGCTGCTGCATCTGCTTGGCCAGCTCGGGATTCTCTTGCATGGCCTGCTGCATCTGCTGCTTCATCTGCTCGGCCAGCTTGGGATCCTTCTGCATCGCCTCTTGCATCTGCTGGGCAGCCTGCTGGGCCATCTGCGGGTTCTGCTGCATGGCCTGCTGCATCTGCTGGGCCAGCTCGGGGTTCTTCTGCATGGCCTCCTGCATCTGCTGAGCGGCCTGCGGGTTCTTCTGCATCTCCTGCATGGCCTGCTGGGCCAGCTGCGGGTTCTGCTCCATGGCTTGCTGCATCTGGTTTTGCAGGTTCTGCTGCTGCTGCGGGCTCTGCTGAGCGTTCTTCTGCATCTGGTCCATCATCTGCTGGGCCATCTGCGGGTTGTTCTTCAGCGCGTCCTGAGCGGCTTGCTGGATGTCCTTGTTCTGAGCCAGCTCCTGCATGGCTTGCTGCTTCTGCTCAGGAGTCTGAGCCTGCTGCATCTTCTGCATGGCTTCCTGCATCGCTTTCTGGGCGGCAGGGTTCTTAGCCAGCTCTTGCTGCATCTGCTGGGCCAGCTGCGGATTCTTCTGCATGGCCTCCTGCAGCTGCTGCTGCATCTGCTCGGCGCTCTGCTGATTCTGCTGAGCGTTCTGCTGCATCTGGTCCATCATCTGCTGGGCCAGCTGCGGATTCTGCTGCATCGCCTGCTGCATGGCCTGCTGCATCTGCTGGGCCTGCTGCGGATTTTGCTGGGCCTGCTTCTGCATCTCTTCTTGCATCTGCTGGGCGAGCTCAGGGTTCTTCTTGAGCTCTTCCTGCATCTGCTCCATCATCTGCTTGGCCATCTCAGGGTTTTTCTGCAACTGCTCCTGCAGCTGCTTGGCCATCTCGGGGTTCTTGGCCAGCTGCTCCATGGCTTGCTGCATGTTCTGAGGGCTCTGCTGGGCCTGCTGCTGCCCCTGCTGAGCCGCCTGCTCGGCCATCTGAGGATTGCTCTTTTGCATCTCCTGCATAGCCTGCTGAGCCGTCTGAGGGTTCTGAGCCGCTTGCTGCTGCATCTGGTCGGCCATCTGCTGAGCCAGCTGCGGGTTCTTCTGCAGCTCCTCTTGCAGCTTCTGGGCCATCTCAGGATTCTTCTGCATCTCCTGGCGCATCTGCTCGGCCATCTGCTGGGCCAGCTGCGGGTTCTTCTGCATCTGCTCCATCATCTGCTGGGCCAGCTGCGGGTTGTTGTGCATGGCCTCGAGCATCTGTTTGGGATCCTGCATGGCCTGCTGGGCCGCTTGCTGCGCCTGCTGCGGATTCTGAGCCATCTGCTGCTGCATCTGGTCGAGCTGTTGAGCCGAGTTCTGCATCGACTGAGCGGCCTTCTGCATACCCTGGTTCGGCTGCCCCGCCTGGGGCTGCTGGGCCTGGGACATCTCGTTGCCGGCCTGCTCCATCTGCTGACCGGCCTGCTGAGCTTGCTGGCCACCGGCCTGACCGGCCTGCTGCTGCTGCTGACCCGCCTTCTGAAGCTGCTGGCCGGCCTGTTGCATGGACTGGCTGGCCTGCTGCATGGCCTGCTGGGCCTGCTGCGAGGTCTGGGAAGCCTGCTGGTTCTGCTGGGCCGACTGACCCTGCTGGGTCTGGCCGCTCTGACCCGACTGACCGCTCTGGCCGGCCTGGTTCTGCTGCGGCTGCTGCATCTGCTGGCCTTGCTGATTCTGCTGTCCCTGCTGGGTCTGCTGACCCTGCTGGTTCTGACCCGACTGGCCCGATTGACCGCTCTGGCCCGACTGGCCGCTCTGGCCGCTCTGCTGCTGCTGTTGGGGCTTCTGGCCCTGCAACGCCTTCTCGAGGTCGCTGATGTCCTGATCGACCAGGCGCTGGTAGCTGGGCAGCACCTTCTCCTTGACGATCTTGTAGCGGTCCTCGGCCTGCTCACGCACTTCCAGCGGGGTCAGGTCGTCACGGAACACCTCGCGCTTGAGGCGGTAGGCCTCCTGGACATCGGTCCGGGTCTCGTCCAGGGCCTGGCGCACGGCCGGGTCCTTGATGTCCTCGTCCGGCTTGCCGTCCTGGTACCACTCCTTCATCACGCCCATGCCATACTGCATGTGACGCGGAACCTGAAGGCCACTGGTTTCGACCACCTGGCGAGCCTGCTCCACGGTCAGCTTGCCCTGAGACTCCTCGGCCAGCTTCACGGCCAGCTTCTCCTGCATGCGCTCGCGCTCGGCGAAGATGTCCTCGTCCATGACCTCTTTGACGTAGCTGCGGGCGCCCGAGTAGCGTGAAGACAAGACCTCGGCCACGGCCGGATCTTCCACCGAGTTCTGCAGGTAGTTGAAGGTCTCGCTCTGGGCCAGCTCGGGCTCGGTCACGTAGGAGGTGTAGCGAGCCTTGGAGGACTCCTGCAACACCTTGCCCACGGCGTAGTCTTCCGACTTGTCGATCAGGTCTTCGGGAACATAAGTCACCGCGTTGTTGTTGCGATCATAGCCCCACCTGGTGCCGGGCTTGATCTCCATGTCCTCGTCGCCGAACGAGCGCCCGATGGTCTCCATGCGCTGGGTGAGCGCCTCGAGCCGGGGGTCGTTGGGATCGATGGCAGGAGCCTGAGGAGCGGCCGGCTGTTGCTGCTGGACATCTCCGCCCTGCGGCGCTGCTGGCTGCTGCACCTGCACCGGCGGCGGATTGACCGGCTGTTGCGGGGCATTGTCCGTGACCGGCTGCTGCAGGCGCTGGGCGGGGGGCTTGGCAGGCTCTTCGTCTTCTTTCTTCTTGCCGAAGGGCCACCAACCGGCGCTCAGCTGCACCTGATCGAGCTGCTGGGGCACTTGATTCTGATTCAGGGAGGCCGGAGTCGGCTGCTGGAACCGGCCTCCGTCGAGTCGGGTGATATCCATGACGGCCTGGTATCCTTTCGTCCCTTAGAACTTCTGCGCGTACTGCTGGCCCTTGGCTTCAACGAGCTTGCGGGAATCGGGCTCGCGCAGACCGTCGGCAAAGGTGTATTTCACGCCGTCGGCGATGGTTTTCTTCCAGTCGTAGGTAATGGTCTTGCGGATGTTCTTGGGATCGGGAGTGACCAGACCCTCCGGAGCAGTGCGCACGAAGCGAACGAACGTCTCCAGCGAGCGAATGGTGTAACGGTAACCGTCTTTGTGAGCCGTCTGGAGCTGGCCGTCGTCGGCCATCTTGCGCAGGTCGAGCAGGATGTCCACGGCCGTCTCGGCCAGCTTCTTGTTGAAGCCGGCGTCCATCGGCTGCATCTTGGAGGGCATCAGGGTGTTCATGTCCATCTGGGCCACCTTGGAGGTGCCTTCGAACATCTTGGTGGCGATGGCGGTCAGCTCGCCCTTGTCGAGGATTTCGGGATACCACCGCTCGGTGAAGCGGTTGCGCATCGCGGGCGAGAGCTCGTTCCGGCCCTCGTACTCACCCGTGGCCGGGTTCATCGTGCCGAAGATGCGGAAGTTGGAATTGGCCACCACCTTCTCGCCGTCTTTTTCGGTGAGCACCAGCATGCGGTCGGGGTCGAGCAGCGAGTTGAGGCGCTCGAGCACCGACGGCTCGGCCAGGTTGATCTCGTCGAGGATGACCCACTGGCCCTTCTTCATCGCATCCACCAGGATGCCGTCGCGCCACTGGAACAGGGCCTCGCCGCTGTTGAGGTCGATCAGCTTGCCGCCCTTCAGCTCGTACTTGCCCTCGATGGGCTTGCCGGTGGCCGAGTCGCACAGCACGCCGTTCTTGAACTGGTAGCTCTGGCTGCTGTCGCGCTCGATGGGGTAGTAACCGCCGATGAGCTGACTGGTATCGGTGCCCATCGAGAGGTTGAAACGCCGAAGCTGCGTCTTGGTCATGGCGGCCAGCTGCCGGATGCCGGTGGTCTTACCGGCGGCGGTGGGGCCGACGATCAACACCGGCTCGTCGAGCTTGACCGAGCGGGCCAGCGCGGCGACCTTGTCCACCGTGGAGGCGGTCCAGGTGAAGTTCGGGTTGATCTTCGGGATGTAAGAGTTGTCCTTGTTGTTCGGGTCGAGCTGGTTGACCGGCAGGTTCACGTCGCCGATGGTGCAGTTCTTGTCGTCGAACTTGGCGTCGCCCGTTACGGTTAGCCCGGGGCGGTTGGCCTTGGTGCCGAACAGGGCCACGCCCAGCTGGTCGGTCACGCGGTCGCGGTCGACGTCGCTCATGAAGCGATTGACGTAGAGGTCCACCGAGTGGCGCCACAGCAGCTGCTGCGGGTTGGCGTTGGGATTGGTCTTGCGGTCGTTGTCCACGCGCTGGGTCAGCTTGAGCATGTCGCGCAGGGTGAAGGGATACGGGCCGCCCTTCTTGCCCAGCTCACGCTTCTCGCACATCGCCGCGATCTTGGAGTGGAACATCGCCAGCGACATCAGGACCTTGTCGTCGAGCTTCTGGGGGATGGAGTTGACCATCTGCTTCTCGGCGTTGGTGGGAGGGTCCTCATCGTGGTTGCCAGTGACGACCTTGTTGGCCAGCGCCAGGGCGGCGGCGAACATCTGGTCCTTCTCCTTGTAGCCCTGAGCCTCGGCCTGCTGGGCCGACTCGAACGCCGTGGGACTGGCGGTCTTGAGCTTGTCCAACCACTTGGGATCGTTGGACCAGTTCCCCACCAAGCCGTTGGCGATGTCGGTGGCCTTGACCACCTGCACCATCTCCTCGGGCGGAAGCTGGTCGACCCAGATCTTCTTCTTGAAGCGGTCCATCATGGCCGCCGACAGGTCCTTGCGGCCTTCGTAGCTGGAAGGGTTCATCGTGGCGAACACGCGCAGGTCCTGGTGGGCCTTGACGACCTCGCCGTCGGACTTCTCGGTCAACACCACGAAGTCGTCACCGTCGAGCAGCGCGTTCAGGCGCTCGAGCACGGCCGGCTCGGCCAGGTTGAGCTCGTCGAGCATCAGCCAGTAGCCGTTGCGCACGGCCGAGGTGACCAGACCGTCCACCCAGGTGAAGCCGGGGCCCTTGGGGTTGGGCTTATAGCCGCCGAAGAGCTCGAGCTCGTCGGTGTTGTCGTGGAGGTTCACGCGCACCAGGGGATTACCGGTGTAGCTGGCCAGGCACTTGATGCCGGCCGTCTTTCCAGCGCCGGTGCCACCGGTGAGCAGGATGGCCGAGCGGTCAGGCTGGGCGCCGAAGGCTTTGCAGTAGTCGGCGTCGGCCAGGTTCACGGCCTGGGAAATTTTGCTGAGGACGTCGACGGCGCTCTTGGTGGTGACCAGGCGACCGCGCGGTCCGATCAGCCAGCGGGCACCCGGGTCGGCGTCGGGGGAAGGCGCTTCGGTCTGGGCGGCGGCGGCGATGGGGGCCGAGACGTTGACCGGAGTGGCGCTTCCGACAGCGGCCTGGGGCATCCAGCCGGCTTCGGGCTCGACGAAGAGCGAGGTAGGGGCGCCGGTGATGGCGGCCGACTGGGGCTGACTGGCCATCGAGTTGGGGGCCATCGGAGCGGCTGCCTGGGGAGTGGTGGCCGGATTCTGGGGAGTGGTGGCCGCCTGAGGCTGGGTCTGCGGGGAGCCAGCTGTCTGGGGGGCCTGGATGTTCACCACATCGCTTGGCAGGCTGGCCGCACTCTGGGGGCCTCCATTACGAACGGTGCCGCCTGCACGGTTGACCGTGTTGCCGCCCTGTTGAATTCCCATCGCTGCGTCCATCGTGAGCCTCCTCGAAACTTGAGCTAGAGACAGTCTGACCAACGCAGGTCAAGTACGTATGTCACCGGCTCGATTGTGCAGATTCTAGTGGTCCCCTCTAAAACATCCCTGAAAATGTGGCCCAAGAATAATACGAAATTCAGGTTTCTGGCAAGAGTTTTTGAACTTTTTTTTAACAAAATATGAACACGTCATATGCCTGATCAGGTGGGTCTTCGCGATAGGGAGAGGGTTTCCCCGCCTCAAAGAGACGCAAAAGGGCGCCTCGCGGCGCCCGTTCCGGTCGGGTATCGGTTGGAGCTAGCTCTTACGCTGGAAGAAGAACCTGGCCACGGTGATCAAGCCTGCCAGGAAGAGAACCCCGACGGTCAGCTTGACGGCCATGGAAACCACGCCCACGACCAGCTTGATGGCGATCAGTGCCAGCACCAGCAACAGTAGGAACGACAAGATTTTCGTCAGTTTCAAGAGAGCCCTCCTCGCGTTCGGTCGAACTTCAGTGTAGCAGGTTCTAGCCCGAGAATCTACAACCAGTCCTGGATGCAAAGGATCGTGGTGGGGATCTCGGGCTCCAGCGCCCCGATCTACGGCGTGCGCCTCTTAGAGGTGCTGCGCGAGCAGTCCGAGGTCGAGGCGCACCTGGTGCTTTCGAGCTCGGTCGGCCTGACCTTGCACCACGAAGCCCCCGACTGGCCGCTCGAGCGCGTCCGGGCCCTGGCCGACGTGGTCTACGATGACCGCGACCTGGCCGCGCCCATCGCATCGGGGTCGTTTCTCACCCGGGCCATGGTGATCGCGCCCTGCAGCATGAAGACCCTGGCCGCGGTGGCGCACTCGCTGGGGGAAAGCCTTCTTTTGCGCGCCGCCGACGTGCATCTCAAGGAGCGCCGCCCGCTGGTGCTGGTCCCCCGCGAGACTCCGTTGCACCTGGGTCACCTGCGCAACATGGTGGCCGCCACCGAGATGGGAGCCACCATCTTGCCCCCGATGGTGGCCTTCTATCACCGCCCCGAGACGGTCATGGACATCGTGGACCACACGGTAGGCAAGGTGCTCGACCAGCTCGGCCTCGAGCACCGACTCTTTCGCCGCTGGGGCCCTGCCTGAGCTGAGAGGGGCGCCCTATTCGGGCGGGTCCGTGGACTGCACTGAAATGGGCACCCTATTCGGGCGGGTCCATGGACTGCACTGAAATGGGCCAGGCGCGGGCTCCGTGGGGTGCCCGCGCCTCACCGCGCACGAGACTGCCCCGAGCTACCCGGTTGACTTCTTCTTCTTGGAAGGAGCCTTGGGCGCTGGCTCCTCCAGCGCTTTGACCATCAGCTCGCCCAGCAAGCGGGTGAAGCGGGCCGCGTCGGGCAGGTCGCCCCCCTCGGCCAGCACCGCCAGGCCGAAGAGCAGCTCACTCTGCTCGGCCAGGGCCGGGTCATCCGGCTTGGCCCGATAGACAGCCTTCATGCGCGCCAGCAGGGGATGGTCGGGGTTGACCTCCAGGATGCGCTTGATGGACGGAACCTCCTGACCCATGGCCCGCATCAGCCGCTCCAGGTTGGGCGGGATCTCGTTGGGGTCGCTCACCAGGCAGGCCGGCGAGCTGGTCAGGCGGTTGGAGACGCGCACTTGCTTGACGTGAGCCTCCAGCTTGCCGCCCATCCAGGCCAGCAGGGTGGCGAACTCCTCGCGCTTCTCCTTGTTCTCCTCGGCGAGCTCCACGTCGCCCGCGGCCACCGACTGGAAGGTCTTCTCCTGGAAGGTGGGCATGGTGCCGATCCAGATCTCGTCCACCGCGTCGGTCATCAGCAAGACCTCGTAGCCTTTGGCCTTGAAGCCCTCCAGGTGGGGCGAGCGCTCTAGAGCAGCCAGGTTCTCTCCGGTCAGGAAGTAGATCTTGTCCTGCCCTTCGGGCATGCGGGCCACGTAGTCGGCCAGCGTGGTCAGCTTCTCGGGGTCGTGGGTGGAGCGGAACAGGGCCAGGTCGAGCAGCTTCTCGCGCGACTCGTGATCCGAGTAGATGCCCTCCTTGAGGGCGCGTCCGAACTCGCGCCAGAAGACCTGGTAGTCCTCGTCGGCGTCGGTCTTCATCTCCTCCAGGGTCTCCAGCACCTTTTTCACCAGGCGCTTGCGCATGAACTGGATGTGGCGGTCCTTCTGGAGGATCTCGCGGGAGATGTTCAGAGAGAGATCCTGAGCATCCACCACGCCTTTGACGAAGCGGAGATACTCGGGCAAGAGCTCCTCGCAATCGTCCATGATGAAGACGCGCTTGACGTAAAGCTGCAGCCCGCGCTTGGCCTCGCGCATGTACAGATCCGGGGGGGCGTGCTTGGGCAAGAACAGAAGAGCCTGGTACTCGAAGGTGCCCTCGGCCTTCAAGGTCATGGTGCGCAGCGGCTCTTCCCAGTCGTGGCTGAGGTGGCGGTAGAACTGGTTGTACTCCTCGGCGCTGACCTCTTCCTTGGGACGCGCCCAGAGTGCCTTCTGGGAGTTGAGCTGCTCATTCTCGACCACGGTGCGGGGGATGGCGCCCTCGACCGGCTTGCCGTGCTCGTCCTGGTCGACTTCCTTGCGCTCGGTGCGCAGCTTGATGGGGTAGTTGATGAAGTCGGAGTAGCGCTTGACGATCTCGCGCAGCTTCCACTCGGAGGTATAGTCGAAGAGCGAGTTCTCGCGGTCCTCGGGCTTGAGGTGCAAGATTATGGTGGTGCCGTGCTCGTCTCGCTCGGCCTCTTCCAGGGTGTAGGTGCCGTCCCCGGTCGAGTTCCAACGGGTGGCGCCGGTCTCTCCCGCGCGCCGGGTGATGAGCTCCACCCGGTCGGCCACCATGAAGCTGGAGTAGAATCCCACCCCGAACTGGCCGATCAGATCGGCCGAGCTCTGGCTCTCCTTGATCTTCTTGAGGAACTCGGCCGTGCCCGACTTGGCGATGGTGCCAATGTGGGCCACCACCTCCTCGCGGCTCATCCCGATGCCGTTGTCGGAGATGATCAGGGTGCGCTCTTGCTTGTCCGTCTCGAGCTGGATGAGCAGCTCATCTTGCTGGACTTGGAGCTCGGAGTTGGTCAGGCTCTCCAGGCGCAGCTTGTCGAGCGCGTCGGACGCGTTGGAGATCAGCTCGCGCAGGAAGATGTCCTTATTGGAGTAGATCGAGTGCACCATCAGCTCGAGCAGCTGACGGACCTCGGCCTGGAATTCGTGTCGTTCGATGGTGGCAGCCAATGTCAGGAACCTCCGGGATACAAATGGTCGAGCTTAGGATGCACCGCCGGATGTTGGCGCTGGATAAGCGGGGTGTTAGAGCTTTGTTTGCGGTTCACTCGGCAAGGTGACCGGATCAAACGGAACAGGCGTTCGTTTCCCCGGGAAACGAACTGCCTTGCCGATTTAGAGCTAAGGCAACTGAAGAACGGCTCTCCAGGTCGACGTATCGTAAATCACCGTCGCCGTGGCTGACCGGGAGGCGAGATATTTTCCGTCATGGCTGAAGAACGGCATGGACGAGCCTTCGGGCAGTGTAAGCTTGAGCTGGCCGCTACGACTGTCGAGCACCCGAAGGTCGCGCAGGTCGTCAACCACCACCAGCGAGCCGGCAGCGTCCTGAGGCCAGCCTTTGGTAATGACCGTTTTGCTGGTTGCAGGGTCGTAGATACCATCCCCGTATGCCCGAATCAATCGCCCATCGGGCATCGAGCCGATGACCGGAGGAACATTGGAGAGCTTCTCCTCCTTGTCAGAGTTCACATCTATCAGCAGGATAGTGCCAGGCCCACGCTTGGGGCCCTCCTGGGGCCCCTGCTCTTCTAGGATGAACGTATCGCCCGGCTCCAGGAAGTCGATGGGAACCAGGCTTTCCGACCGCTTGATGGTGCGCAGGACCTTCCCGGTCGCCAGATCGATCAGGCCGACCTTGTCGCGGTCGGTCACTGCAGCGAGCTTTCGATCCAGGGTGGCGAAGGCCCCGATGAAGGCGAGTTTGCGCACCTGCTGACCGGTTCTGGGGTTGTACCAGCGAAGAAATGGGTCAGGAGCGCTGCGGCCCTGTCCCGTTCCTACCGTAATCAACTGCCCATCTGGCAGGAAGAACACGGATAGCCCAGTGTATTGGGCCTGCTCCGGCGTGCGACCCGAGCCCGACTTCCAGAGCCTCTCGCCGGTGCGAGCTCGGTGCAGGAATAGCCATTCCCCTGCCCGGCTGAGGGCCATCGTCTTGCCGTCCGGGCTGAATGCCAGGCTGGTCGTGCGGGGAGAATCCAGCGTGTACAGCTTGCTCTTCGAGGAGAGGTCGTAAACCGACACCATTTGCCCGTGGGAAACCGCGACGAGTTTGTCGTCAGGACTCCAGGCGATGGTTCGGGGCCGGCTGGAAAGGTTCTCTGCCCGGGCCATCGCCGCCAGGAGAAGCACCAGGAGGAGCCATTGTTTCATGGGCTGGCCTTTCTCAGCTCCGGACCTATTCCCTCTCAGACGCGCGAAAGAAACTCGCTGAAGCCGGCCGGGAGCGCCTTGTTGCCGCCCCGGTCGAAGGAAACCGTGCCATTGCCGACCATGGACAAAATGGTCTTGTTCAATGCGGCCTGGGCCGCCGACAGCTGGGGCGAGTTGAGCTGAGGATTCTCGCCCAACTTGGCCAGGAAGCTGCCCAGGTCGATCTTCTTGCCAAACCCGCCCGGACCGTTGGAGGGGGTCAGGCTGGAGTCGAGCGCGTGCTTGATGGGCCCCGAACAGCCGTTCTTGCTGGCCTGCCCCAGCCAGTGGCCGAGTTGATCCAGAGCCGGATAGAGCTCTTCCTTCATCACCTTCAGGTCGACCGCCACCAGCGACTGGGCCGGCATGCTCTGGCTGGCGGCCTGCACCAGGGCGGCCCCGAGGTCGCGCGGCTGGTCGGGGAAGTTGCTGCGCCCGAACATGGCGTCCAGGGGGAAGCCGTAGCCGCGCACGGTGTGCTCGGAGGCTACCGCCACCCGAGCCGAGCCGGTAAGCTGGCTCAGAGACTCGAGCTGGGCTCCGTTGCAGGCGTCCAGGAAGATGGCGTCGGCTCCCTTGACCACCTGGCCCACCTCGGAGTATTTCAGCCCGGCCGCGCCCTTCTGGTCGCCGTGCCCGGACAGGAAGACGACGTGCCGGGAGGTGGGGTAACGAGCTTGATTCTCGGCCCAGAGCTGGCTGAATTGATTGATGCTGGGCCCTTTCGAGACAAATGCCTGCTGCACGTGCTTCCACGAGCTCGGCTGCACCGATAGCCCCTTGAGGCGCTTCTTGAGGGCCTCGACGCCGCCTTTCCACATGCTGCGGGTCTGACGCGCGGCCCAGAGGCCGAAGGCGGCCACCCCGATCCCCACCCCGGCCAGAGCCAATCCGCCGGCGACCGCTCCGCCCACGGCCAGAGTCGCACCGGCGATAGCCAGCGCTCCTCCAGCCCCGGCCTCGGCCACGCACAGGGCCGGCAGGGCTGTCAGGCCCAGCTCTTTGAAGACCGAGCCCCGCGCCACCGTACCGCGCACCATGGCGGGTGCGCTATGGTTGGAGATGGCCCGCTCGAAACGGCGTCCCTGGGCCTCGACCTGGCCACCGATGTCGGGGGTGGAGCTGTCGCCGAAGAAGGTGACCAGCAGCGGGCCCTTGGGCTCCATCGTCAGGGTATTGTTGGGGTTGCGCCCGAACTGCAGGCTCATTCCCTCAGGCACCTCGGTCCAGCGGTCGTAGTCGACTTTCTGGCCGTTGAGATAGGTGCCATAAGTCGAGCCCGCATCTCGCACGTAGAGACGGCCCAGGTCGTAGCGCAGATCGGCGTGATTGCGGCTCACCGAGCCCTCGGCCAGGTGCAGGTCGCTGTTGAGCTGGCGGCCCACCCGCATGATGGTCCCGGGCTCGGGCAGGGACACGACGCTGCCGTCACCGAGCCGTAGCTGGTGCTGATCGGGCGTTGACTTGAGCTGGTCGAGCCGAACCATGATGGTCTGCGAGCCGCCCAGGGCCATGGTCAGCTGGCAGCCGGCCAGATCCAGCGTGCCACCCGGGGGCACGGCCTTCCAGGCCCTGGCGGGGGCTCGCTCGCCGTTGATGAAGGTGCCGTTGCTGGAGGTATCGCAGATCCAGAGCTGGCCGTTGCGCCAGGTGGCGTGGGCATGCTGTCGACTGACGTACTCGTGGTTGATCTGAAGGGCGTTGTGCGGCTCACGGCCGATCGTAAAAACGGTGCCATCAGTGGGGAACGAGAGGGCCTTCCCGTCCGGCCCGAGCAGCCGCGTGCGGGAGGGATCGAGGGCCAGCGGATGATCGTTGGGAGGCAGAGCCGGCAGAGCCGACCCCGCAACAGCGTTCCCTGCCCAGGCGGCTGCCTGGGGCTGCTGATGGATCTTCATTGGTACCATGCTAACGCGCTGGAGGCATTCGGTAAAGGGAGCGGGAAATCCCCCGCCCATGGGCCTCCTGCGCACCCCCTCCGGACTGAAAGGCAGCCTCGAGGCCGAGTCGCGCCAGTGGAAGCCGCGCTGCGGGGCCGAGCCCTCGGCGTGGGACGCGGGAGGCATCCGCTGGAAGGCCCTGGGCAATCCGCGCACCCTCGTGACCTGCGGGCAGGATACCCACCGCTCGTGAGCCAGGACCTGTTGCTCGCTCTCGAGCGCCTTTACGCCGAGCAACAGCTCCCCTCGGTGCAGGGAAATCCGTGCCAGAGCTGCTTTGCCTGCTGCACGGCCACGGGCCACCTCACCCATCGCATCTCCGAGCTCGAGCTGGCCTACGTGGCCTGGAAGGTCAACTCCGATGCGGCCGAGCAGCTGTCGCGCTACGCCGCCCGAGAGCGCGATGACCAGGGGCGATTGGTCTTCGAGCGGTGCCCGCATTACCACGGCGGCTGCAGCATCTATGCCCACCGCCCCTTCTCCTGTCGGGTTTTTGGACATTATCGCGAACGGAGCACGCGCCTGCCCGAGGGTTGCAGCTTCGAAGGCCGCGAGACCGAATTCGCCCGCGAGGACTATTACCGGATGGTGCCGGGGGCCCGGCTCCTCAGACCCCTGCTGCGCGAGTTCAGCCTGCTCGCCCGCCCCCGCTCCGGAGGGGCCAGCGGACCAAGCGAGGAGGCCCCGCTCGACTGGCTCGATCGGGACGACCCGGTGGACCGGGCTCTGGGCCACCTGGCCGGCGGCCAGTATGACCGGGCCCTGAGCGAGCTGCTCTCTCAGCTCGAGCAACAGCCCGAGGGCTCGGGCTTTCTCTGGCACACGCTGGGCCTGGTCTACGGCCTGCTCGACCGTCCCGCCTTGGCGGTGGAGGCCTTCCGGCGGGCCGTCGCGCTTCTGCCCGATCAGGCCGACTGCCTGGCCCAGCTGGGCACCAGCTTGATGCTCAACGGCTCGCTGCGCGAGGGAATGGCCCACCTGGCCAGGGTGGCCGAGCTCGACCCCGGCCAGGCCACCGCCATCGGCATGCTCGGCTACGGCCACCTGTTGCTGGAGGAGTGGGACCCCGCCGCAACGCACCTGGCCCGGGCCCTCGAGCTCGAGCCCGAGAACGGATTCTACGCCCTGCGACTGGCCAGCGCCCGGCTGGCCCTGGGGCAGAGCCAGCAAGCCATCCCCCTGCTGGAGCGAGCGGCCTGCTTCGAGCCCACCCGTCACCAGGCTCTGGCTCAGCTGACTGCAACAGAACGGTAACGATTTTTACACAAGGATAACCTCCAGTCCGGTCCCATCCGCTCGGCGACCCGCCATCATGGGATTATGCAAGAGGCCCCCGTAAAAAAGACCGAGGAAGTCAAGAAGACCAGCTCCTCCAGCCAGCCTGCCCCCGAGACCAGCCGACTGAGCCAGCAATCGGCCAGCAAGCGGGCAACCGGATCACGCTCCGAGTCCAACTCAGCTGAGCAACGCGAGGACGACGACCGGGTGGAAACCTCTTCCGAGGCCGAGAAGGAGGGGGCTCCCGGGGTGCTCAAGGGCCTGACCAGCTGGGTGGGCGAGGCCAGGAACGAGCGCTCCCAGGCCATCGAGAAGCAGCACCAGACGCGCTGGCAAGACCGCGGCGACGTCAAGCGCAACCTGGCAAGGAACGGGGACCTGTCCACCTATTCCAAAGAGCAGCTGCTGGCCCTGGACTCGCTGGCCCGACGCGACCCGAAGCTGGGCGAGACCGTTCGCGAGCGCACGGCCGACTTCGTGGGCCAGGCCGACAGCCTGGACGAGCTGCCCGACAACCTGGGCTTCCAGGTGCTGCTCAAGAACCAGATCTTGGACCGCCAACAGGATCGCTGCCTGGTCCAGGACCCAACCGCAAAGGCCCGCCAGCACGTCGATCAGCTGGTGGACCAGCACGTGCGCGAAAAACTCGACGCCCGGCTCGAAGGCCAGGAAGGCGACGAGGCCGCTGAATCCGCCGCGGGCAAGTGGGCCAGCGACATCCGCGCCAGTATGGATCGCCATCCCGCCCTAAGCTCCCGGCTGGAGAGCCGGGCCACAGACCTTTCCGAGGATGAAGCCACCTCCGAGAGGCTGCAAGAGATCGCCCAGGCAGATGATTCCTTCCTGACCAAAGCGATCCGCGACACGGGCAACTTCCTGTCCGACCGGCTGGGAGAGGCCCTCAAGCTGCCCACTCCCTTCAATCCGATCGGGTCGCTGACGACCACCTCGAAGCTTCTGGATGCGGCCGGCTGGAAAGATGGCGCCAACTTCGCCCGGGACGTCCAGGGGGGCGCCATCAATGCGGGCCAGGGCATGGTCACCGGCATGGCCGAATCGCTGACCGACCCGCTGGGCACTACCCAGGGCGTGCTTGAGCTGGGCAGCCGGGGGGCCGCCCTGGTCAACCCGGCCCTGCTGGCGGCCCAGGCCACCGCCCGGGGCAAGAGCCCGCTGGAGCAGGCCGGCGAGAACCTCGAATTTTTCAAAAGGACCGGTGAAGCGGCCGTACAAACCTACCGGGAGACCGGAGAGGAGCACGGCCTGGCGGGCGCGCTGACCCACGGAGCCGTGGACGTGGCCGTGATGGCCACAACCGGGGGTAGCGGAGCCGCCGCGCTCAAGTCTGCCACTCTGGGACGAGCCAGTGAGGCTGCCGTCAACACGCTGCGGAGACCGATTCCCGAGGCCCCGCGCTCGGTGCAAGAGCTGATGGAGCTCAAGGCCAGCATGAAAGACCTCCCCGCCCCCTACAAGCAGCTCAAATCCACCTCGGTCTCGGGAGCCGACTCTGCCCTCGAGTTCAACCCCGATGCTCTGCTCGACGAGGTCTCCGAGCGCGTGGACCGGGGCGAGCTGCTGCCACGCGAGCTACGCATGTTGCTGGCTCAAGGCTGAGTCCACAACCGTGGCCCGGGCCCTGCGATAGGCCGGCATCCCAGCCCCTTCCGAGCCCGATCACGACGAACGCGCGTTCCGGGCTCCGGCCCGGGGACAGATCATTATCCGCTTCCGAGCCCAATCACGACGAACGTGCGTTCCAGGCTCCTGTCCGGGGACGGATCATGATCCGCTTCCGAGCCCGATCGCGACGAACGCGCGTTCCGGGCTCCTGCCCGGGGACGGATCATGATCCGCTTCCGAGCCCGATCGCGATGAACGCGCGTTTCGGGTTCACGACCGGGGAAGCGGGGGCAAGCGGTGGACCGGGACCGTGCTCTCCGGCCTCGTGACAGGGGAACCGTTTCCCCACTTTGCCAAGGATGAGGTGGCGTTCAGGAAAGTTTCAGCCTCTCTTCCTAAACTGCCCACGAAGAAGATTACGATTCGAGGGGACACAGCACCATGAATGTTTACACCCAGCCCAACTCAGCCATCACCGGGGGCAGCTGCCTGCAGGGCGGGAACCGCCGCCGCCGGGTCGAGAAGGACGAGACCTCCGACCCGTCCGACCGCGTGGACATCGGCAAGCAGATCGAAGCCGTCACCAAGCAGGCCGCCGAGATGGCCAACGCCACCGGCGCCCAGGTGACCCTGGAAGTGGGCGGGATCAAGGTCACCGTCAGCCCTTCCAAGACGGCCGGCACCGACCCGCACAAGCCCATCGCCCAGCTCGACGAGCCGGCCGCCGAGCCTCAGGTGCGCTCGGAAGTCAAGCAGTTCCTCGACGAGCTCAAGGACGGAACCCTGACGGGCGTCAAGCACACTACCCGCAGCATTCAGATGCCCAAGATTCACCGCCCCGAGGCTCCGCAGCCGTTCGCGGCCGGCCGCTTCCAGGTCGACTTCGATACCGCCTCGGGCGAGAAGCGCGCTTTCCTCGTGCAGACCGAAGCCGTGGTGGGGCACCTTGGCCGCGTGGTTCCGGGTGAGACCGATATCGGCGGGCACATCTCGCTACTCAGCGACCCCAACAATTCTCACAGCGAGACGGCGCAGCTCACCCGCGACGAGCAGGACGCCCTGCTCAACACCCTCTACGCCAAGTTCGACAAGCCGATGACCGAGGCCCAGGCCAAGGTTGGCAACTTCACCATCGGTAGCGTGGCCGCCGTGCGCTTCAGTGGCGAAGGGGCCGCGGCCGTGGCCGAGCGCCATCGCTCGCTGACCTAGACCACCAGACGTTTGTCTTCACCCGGGTCTTCTCGCAAGACCCGGGTTCTTTCTTTACTCGATCAGGGGAACCGTAACCGTCTGCCCGGCCAGCTCGACCCGGTCCCCGATGCGGAGCTTGCGCCCTCGCCGCGTCTCTACCTCGCCGTTGACGCGCACCTCGCCGCCCTGAATGAGCTGCTTGGCGTGCCCGCCGGTCTCCACCAGCCCCTGCCACTTGAGGAACTGGTCTAGCTTGATATGCTGCTGCTCAGTCAAGCAGTCGCCGGTAGTCGCGCACGATGTCCATGCTGGTGACGATGCCCACCGGCCGGCCCTCGCCGTCGGAGACCACCACCCGGTGAATGCCTCCGGCCAGCATCGTATCCACCAGCCCCACCAGCTCGTCCTCGGCCCGGACCTGGAAGGCGAAGGGGGTCATGATCTCGGCCACAGTCTGCTCGCGCAGGTCTTCGCCATCCTCGCTGCGCGACCAGTGAATGGCCACGTCCGAGCGTGAAACCACCCCGATGACTTTCCCCTCGCCGTCCACCACCGGAACACCGGTGATCATCTTCTGGTCGAGCAGCTCAACCAGCTCTTGCAGGGAGGTATCCTGCCCAACCGACAGGACGGGGCTCTTCATCAGGTCGCGCACTTTCATGCCGGCACGGTTCAACGTCGGCCGCGCGCCTCCCTGGGAGGCAAGGGCACAGTCGGATCTTCCGGCCAGGGGTGGCGCGGGTAGCGCCGAGACAGCTCGCGGCGCACGCTCGGGTAGGTGCGCTCCCAGAAGCCCGCGAGATCGGTGGTGAGCTGCACCGGGCGCTGGTTGGGGGCGAGCAGGTGCAAGACCACCGGCACCCGCCCCCTGGCCACCGTGAAGCCCTGCTTGAGCCCGCAGAAGTCCTGCAGACGCGAGGCCAGCCAGGGGGCCCGGTCGCTCTCGTAGTGAATCTTGACCCGCCCCCGCCCGGGCAGCGAGACGGAGTTGGGCGCCAGCTGGTCGAGGCGATTCTGGGGCAGCCCCAACTCGCCCACCAGGGCAAAGAGGGGCACGTCCTCCAGCCGGGTTCTGCCCTCGCAGAGGCGACGCAGAGCGCGGTCGATGGCCTCCTGATCGGGCAGCGCGAGCCCCTCCTCGGGCAGGGCCCGGGCCACCGTGGCCAGGCGGGCCAGCTGGTTGTGCACCTCCTCGGGTAGCTCGCGGCGGCGCAGGGCCCGGTAGAGCACCTCGCTGGCCGCGCCCGATGGCGGGGCAGCCCGCCGGCTCTCCTCCAGCACCAGCTGGCCGTAGCGCACCATCCGGCGCTCCTCCACCCGGCCGTCCACCAGCGAGTGCTCGCTGACCTCTTGCAGCTCGTCGAAGAAGTGCTCGTACAGCCAGTCGCTCTGGATGGCCGAGAGCGAGCGGGCCACCAGCTTCTTGCCGCCCGGCTCGAAGCGCTCGTCGAGCTCCACCACGACCACCAGGTCCACCCCGCCCACCACGCTCGACTCGGCCACCCGGGCCGACTGGCCAAAGGCCAGCACCACCTCGCCCCCGCGCAGGCGCCCCACCCGGTCGGGGAAGGCCAAAAAGAGAGCGCGCAGCTGCTCGTTCTCGGAGGGAGGCTTGCGGGGGCCGCCGATCTGCTCGAGCTGGCGGGCCACCTTCTGCACGCTGGCCCGGGGCAGCATGTGCAGCGGGTCGGAGGGACCGCGCACGCGAGCCGGCTCATCAGAGCGGTCCTGACGCTCGCTCAGCATGGCCGCCAGGCGGTAGTCGCCGCAGGCCTCGATCAGCCGCCCCAGGCGGGGGTGCACGGGATAGGCGGCGATGCGCTTGCCCAGCTCGGTAATGCGCCCCTGGTGGAGGGCTCCCAGGCGGGTCAAGAGCTCGCGGGCCGCTTTGAGCGACTCGGCCGGAGGCGACTCGAGCCAGGGCAGCTCCTCGGGAGCAAGGCCCATGCGCTCGAGCTCGAGCACCGTCTGGGAGAGCTCCAGGCGGCGGATCTCGGGCTCGAGCTGGGCCGGGCGCCCGGCGTAATCTCGCTCGGAGTAGAGCCGGTAGCAGCGACCCGGGCCTGTGCGCCCGGCCCGCCCGGCCCGCTGGTCTGCTGAGGAGCGGGCGATGCGCTCGAGGCGCAGCGAGCGCCCCACCGCCACCCGCGCCAGACCGCTGTCGATAACGGCGCTGACGCCCTCGATGGTGACCGAGGTCTCGGCCACGTTGGTGGAGAGGATGATCTTGCGCTGCTCGCCGGGCTGCACCGCTTCATCTTGCTCTTCGGGAGTGAGGTCGCCGTGCAGCGGCAGCACCCGGAAGGAGGGGAAACGCTGCTCGGCCTGCTCGCGACAGCGGCGGATCTCTGCCGCTCCGGGCAAAAAAACCAGCACATGCCCCTGGTGGCTCTCGCGGATGGCTCGCTCAATGGCTCGGGTGACCTGCTCCTCCAGCGGGCCGGCCTGGCCGAGGTAGGTGGTTTCGACCGGATAAAGACGCCCCTCGCACTTGAGCACCGGGGCCCCGCCCAGGCGGGCCGCCAGATCCTGTGCATCCAGTGTGGCCGACATCAAGACCAGCTTGAGGTCGGCGCGACGGCGCAGCAGCGCCAGGGCAACGTCGGCGTGCAGGTGACGCTCGTGGAACTCGTCCAGCAAGACGGCTTGAATTCCGGTCAGGCCCGGATCGTCAAGCAGCCGGCGGGTCAGGATGCCCTCGGTGGCATAGGTGATGCGCCGGCCGGCCTGGTTGTCGAAGCGCACCTGGTAGCCCACCTCCTCCCCCACCTTCTGGCCCAGCTGCCCGGCTACGAAGCGGGCCGCCCAGCGAGCCGCCAGACGGCGCGGCTCGAGCACGATTACGGGGCCCTGAAGCCAGAGCGGGATGCGGGTTGTCTTTCCGCTGCCGGGCGGAGCCTGCACCACCACAAGAGGATTTGAGTGCAGGGCGGTGAGCAGATCGCTCTTGAGAAGGTCTACGGGGAGCACGCGTCGACTCGTTCCAGGCGATCTCGCAACATCCTGGACAAAAACCGAGCGTGAGTTTTTAACCTTAATCGGTCACACTGAAAATATGCTGAAAACGTTACCCCCGCCCATCAGCTTTGCGCCGGAAGATTTCCGGCTGCTGTGCGCATGGTGCAAAACCGAGCTGCGACCCGGACGCAAGGGCCTGGAGCCGCCCCCCGAGTCGCACGGCATCTGCGTGCCCTGCGCGGTGCGCCTGGGGATGCCGGCGGATTACTACGCCAGGGCCAACGTGGCCTAGTCGACCAGCGTCGAGCGGTTGCGACCGCCCCGCTTGGAAGCGTACAGAGCCTCGTCGGCCCGCGACAAGAGCTGCTGAAGATCCTCCCCCGGCTTCAGCCCGGCCACGCCCAGGCTGATGGTTACCTGCAGGTCGCGCACCCGCACCGCCTCGACCGCCCTGCGCAAGCGCTCGGCGGTGACCTCCAGGGCCTCGGGGCCGGCCGTGCGCGGCAAGAGCATAACGAACTCCTCTCCCCCGTAGCGAGCGAGCAGGTCCTCGCGCCGGGTGGAGTCGGCCAGGGCTTTCGCCACGGCCTGCAGCACCTCGTCTCCCGCCTCGTGACCGTGCTCGTCGTTGAAGCGCTTGAAGTGGTCCACATCCAGCATGATTGCCGAGAGGGCCTCGCCGTGGCGCCGGGCCAGGCTCAGCTCGCGCTCGGCCTGCAAGAAGAAATGACGCCGGTTGGCGATGCCGGTCAGGCCGTCGGTGGTGGCCAGACGGGTCACCTCGGCGAAGAGGCGAGCGCGCTCCAGGGCCAGCGCCGCCTGGCCGGCAAAGGTGCGCACCAGATCCATCTCCGTCGAGTCCAGGGGCCTCTCGCGCCAGACCGCCAGCCGCTCCTCCCCCACCGGAACCAGCAGCGCCCCCTCGCCTCCCACCTCAGACGAGGCCCCCAGGCGCTCGCGCAAAAAGTCCTGCAGCACTTGCCAGACCTGCTGCTCCTGGAGCGTGGTGGCCAGGGCCGTGCCCAGGTCGCGCACCATCTCAGCCAGCTCGCGACGGCGCGATTCGGTCTGGTAGAGCAGCTCCACCTCGGCGCTGCGGGCCGTCTCGAGCGAGATGGCGATCTGGCTGCCCAGGGCCGAGAGCAGGGCAGCGTCCTCAGAGGTGAAGAGCCCGCGGGTCAGGCGCGTGTCCAGGTAGAGCACACCCACCGGCTCCTCGCGCAGGAAAAGCGGCGCCGCCAGCATGCTCTTGAGGCCGTGCAGCTCGATGCTGGCCGAGCTGTCCACCGGACCCTCCTGGCCAGCGTTGACGACGGCCGGACGGCCCGAGCGGGCCACCTCTTCCACCAGGCTCCGCGAGTAGCCAGTGAGTTGCGCGAGCACTTTGCCGTCATGGCTGCGGCCGGCCACCTCCTCGAGCTGACCGTCCTTGAGGTAGAACAGGCAGGCTCGCTCGGCCCCCAACAGGCTGAGCAGGTGCTCGAGCACGTTCTGAATCAAGAGGCCCACGTCCAGCACCCGCGAGGAGGCCAGGCTCAGCTCCAGCAGCGCGGCCAGCTGGCGCTCCAGGCGCAGTCGCTCGACATCCGGGCCCGATGGGGTGGAGCCGGAGGACTCGAGCAGCGAGAACTCGCGCGCCACCGTCCTGGCGCGGGGCTGCCAGGAATGCGTGCGCGCCAACTCCAGGGCGGCGTGGGCAAAGCGGCGGGCGGCCACCGGCAGGCCGCGCTGGCGGGCCACTCGGGCCCGCTCGATCCAGACTTCGAACTGAGCCAGGTCGTTCTCGATCTGCACCGAGGAGCGCTCGGCCCGATCCAGGCAGCGCTCGGCGCGATCGAGCCGGCCCCGCAGACGCTCGGCAGTGGCCAGCAGGTGATAGCGGTGGGACTCCATCACAGGATGGTGGGTGATGCGGCGCAGATCGTCCACCGAGCGCTCGAAGGCCAGCAGCTCCTGCTCGGAAGGCTTCTCGCTGGCCAGGAGCAAGGTGCGGCGGCCCCAGGCCAGGCCGAGGTAGGCGGCCCGCATGTGCCAGCCCTGAGCCTTCGGCAGAGCGTCCTGGGCGGCCAGCAGTTGCTGAATGGTGGCCAGGTCACCCATCTGCGACAGGGCCATCAGGTGCGAGCCCAGCACCAGGGCCTGCAGGTTGGGGGTGGCCTCGGACTGGCGGCGCAAGAGCTCCTCCAGGGCCTCGGCCGGTCGCCCCAGCGAGCTCTCGGCCAGCACCCGCACGCACAGCAGGGGCAAGGAACGGGGATGGTCGGGATCCACCAGTCGGCGGCGCTGCTCGAAGCGGTCGATCCATCCGGTGGCCTCCAGGTAGCGGCCCCGGGTCATGAGCGCCACCAGCAGCACCATGATGGCGATGCCGTGGTCGGCGGGGGTGAGCCAGCTCTCCTCTTCGCTCAACAAGCGCGTCAGGACGCGCTCGCCCTCCTGCACCCGGCCGCCAAAAAAGTGGGCCAGCCCGCTGAAGGCGCCGGCCCGGGCCACGGCCACCGGATCGCCCGACTCGCGGGCCGCCTTCTCGGCCTTGGCCGCATAGCGCAGGGCCAGTCGATGCTGGGACAGGAAGGCCGTGATAGCGACAAACAGGCAGTAGACCGAGACGCACTCGCGGCTCGGACCCAGACGCAGGGCGTGCAAGGCCCCGGTAAAGCAGCTGTCGAGCACCACCGGCACGTCGCGGGTGAAGAAGCTGGCCCGCGCCATGCACTCGTAAAGGCGGGCCAGCAGGCGGTGGCGCTCGCGCTCGGCACCGGTGGCCCGGGGCAGGGGGATCCGCTCGCTCACTACCCAGCCGGCCAGCCCCACCAGGGCCCGGGCCAACCCCAGCGGTCCGCCGGGGACGCGGGCTCCGGCCTCTTGCAGGGCCCGGGTGGCCTCAGGGAGCATGGCGCTCCAATCGTGACTGGTCATAGCCACCTCGCAGCGCAACAGGCGGAGGTGCGCCCGGCGCAGGGGATCCTCCACCAGCTCGAGCGCCCGAGCGTAGACCTCCAGCGCCCGGGCGCGCCGGCGGGTGAGGTGGGCCGCCTCGCCCAGAGCCTCGAGCAGCTCCACGTCGGGCTGGCCCACCCGCTCGAGCAGCTGGTAAGCGGCCTCGTAGGCGTGGCTGCGCAGGGCGAGCAGGCCGGCCTGGCGGTGGCTACGGTCGATGAAGGCCGGTGGAGCGTTGCCCTCAGCGTAGAGGCGAGCCACGCGATACCAGTCCTCCAGGCTGCTGGCGGTGGGCTCGAGGGACTGGGCCAGGCAGAGGCAGGCCCAGACCCGGTCGGTCACAAGCGAGCTGGCTGCCTCGCGGACGCGGTCGTGCACGAAGCGATGCTCCTCCACCAGCTGGAGCATGCGAGCCGCGGCCAGAGCCTCGCGCGCCGTTTCTGGGAAGAGCTCCTCCAGAGGCCGGGGGTCGAAGCTGAGGCCGATCAGGGCGGCGTGGGCCAGCACGCTCTGGTGCTCCGGGTCGAGCTGTCCCAGGCGCACTAGCATCAGCTCTACCAGGTCGGAAGGAAGCTCCAGGCGGGCCAGGGCCTCGCGGTCGCACTCCCAACGCCCCCAGCGAGGCACCAGGGCGCCCTGGTCGAGGGCCGCCCGCAGGAATTCGCGCGTTCCCAGCGGGGTGCGATTGGTGCGCTGCTCGAGTTGATCGAGCAGCGCCCGGTCCAGCTCTCCCGGTCCCAGCACCCCGGCGGCCAGCTCGGCCAGCTCGGTGCGTTCGAGCTCCTCGAGCCTCAGGGTCTCCCAGTCTCCGCCCGGAAGCTCGGCCCCCAGCCGCTCGGCGGCTGGATTGAGAGGCAGGCGGCTGGTAGCCAGCAGGAAAAGGGGGGCGCGGTGCAACTCCTGGGCCAGGCGCAGCAGCACGTCGAGGGTGGCCGGATCGACCCAGTGCAGGTCCTCCAGCACCAGGAGCACCGGCTCTTGCTCAGCCAGGCGGATCCACCAACCGGCCAGGGCGTCGCTCAGCTCCGGCGAGCTCTCGGTGGGAGGCACGTTCAGGCAAGAGTCCAGCACGGGGCTAAAGCCGGCCAGCGTGGCCGCGCCGGTGCCCGCCGCGCGCTGGGCCCTTCTCGGTTCGAGCGGCCCCTGCTCGAGAGCCTGGCGCAGAGGTTGGAAAGGGGATTGCTCGTGCGGACATGCGCCCAGAAAGCCGGGCACCGCGCTCAGCAGCTCGCGCACCAGCCGGCTTTTACCCGAGCCGCTGGGACCCAGCAAGAGGAGAGCGCCGCCCGCGCCCTGGCGCACCCTCTGCCAGCGCTCGCGCAGCCTCTGAAGGGGCTGCTGGCGGCCCACCAGGGGGTCGGGGGGCATCGGCACGGGGCGGGCCAGCTCGATGGGCTGCCCGTTGGCCAGCTCGGCCTCGAGCTGGGGAAGACGCTGGAGGTCTTGCAGCAGCGAGCTGGCCGAAGGATAGCGTTCGTCCGGATCCTTGCGCAGCAGGCGAGCCACGATGGCGGCCAGGGCCGGGGGCCCTTTCAGCGCGGGCGGAACGAGCACCAGGTGCTGGCGCATCAGCTCTCCCGGGTCGGCCGAGGTGAACGGAGGCCTTCCGGACAGGCACTCGAACAGCACCACGCCGAGCGAGTAGAGATCAGAGCGCGGGTCGACCGGACGCTTGAGCGAGCCGGACTGCTCGGGCGCGGCGTAGAGCAGCGTGCCGGCGGCCGCCTCGGAGCTCTCGACGCGGGTGACCAGGCCGAAGTCGATCAACCGGGCCGTCGTGCCGCTGAGCAGGATGTTGGCCGGCTTGAGGTCGCGGTGCACCAGCCCGCGCCGGTGCATGGCCTCGAGCGCACCCACCAGCGAGGGCAGCCAGGGCAGCTCGTGCATCGGGCCGCGGCTGATCTCTTCGGCCAGGGTGGTGCCCTCGAGCAACTCGGTGACCAGGTAAGGACGACCGTCTTCGGATTGGCCCAGCTCGAGCACGCGGGGGATGGCCGGGTGGCTCACGCTGGCCAGCAGCGCCCCCTCCCGCCGGAAGCGCCGCCAGGCCTCAGGGCTATCCTCCAGGGGGCGCTTCACGGCTACCGCCAGGCCGTTGGCATGGGCTCGGTAGACGACCCCGCGGGCGCCCCGGCCCAGCTCGTCCAGCAGGCGAAGCTCAGTCATGCTCGGGCAGCTTTTGCGCTTGGCCGCGGAAGGGCCTGCCCGGGGTCAGGCGAAGCGCCACGCCAGCATGCGTTACGACATCCTGGGGCAGATCCGCCGCCTCGACCCCGAGCAAGACCACCAGCGCATCATGCACCTGAGCACGTGCTGGGACTTTCCCTGGCCTGGAGCTGGCGCTCTTTTGCACCGCGTCGCACGGCGCGCTTGCGCACAAGGATGGCCCGACCGACCTACCCGCATGGGGGCAACCGGGGCCCTGTCAGGGGACCACTTCCAGCCCTTGACCGGTAGAGCTGAGCCCGCCAGGGTTCCTTTCAGCTCCCTTTCATTCGCTCTGGGTATCCTGGCAAGGTATGCGGGTCACCCAGCGGCCGTTCCCTTACTCCTATCGTCCGGAGAAGACCCCGGACTACACCCTGTTCCGGGCCGAGGGCCGCTCGCTCTCCGAGTCCTTGCCCCACGCCGGGAGCTACCTGCGCAAGTACGCCTTCAAGAAGGACACCGCCCCGGTCGAGTCGGTGGAGCACTTTGCCCGCCAGCAAAAGCTCTTCACCTTCCTGGCCACGCCCCTGGAGGGGCCGTTGAAGGCCTCGCTGGCCATGGTGGGCGACCTGATGTGGGTGCGAGACAGCTGGTCGAGCTTCGTGCAAGACGACGTGCGCGACCACCTGGGTCGGCACGACGTGGTGCTGGGCAACCTCGAGACGCCCATCTCGCGCGCCCACCGGGTTCCGTGGTTTCTGCCTGACGTCGCCCACTTCAACGCTCCACCCGAGCTGCTGACGACCTTCCGCCGGCTCGATGGCGCCAACCTGTTCACCGCTCTGTCCACCGCCAACAACCACTCGCTCGATCAGGGAGTAGAGGGAGCCCGGGCCACGCTGGACTTCCTGGCCGAGGAGGGCATCCTGCAGTCGGGCATGGGCGAGCCCGGCGACCGGCCCTATGTGGCCTTCGAGAAAAACGACATCAAGTTCGGCTTCTACGCGGCCACCTTCGGACTGAACGACCCCTCCGCCGAGCGCCCCGAGGGGTTTCGGCTCAACCTCCTCAAAGGGCTGGCGCCCGTGCCCGAGCAGCCTCAACTGGGCGCGCTGAAGGTCGCCCTGGATGCCATGCGAGAGGACAGGGTCGACTTCAAGATCGTGAGCCTGCACTGGGGGCACGAGTTCGAGGGCTACCCCACCCCCGAGCAGATGCAGGTGGCCCGTGAGATCGTGGCGCTGGGGGCGGACGTGCTGCTGGGGAGCCATTCCCACGTTCCCCAGCCGTCCGAGGTGCTGTTCGTCAACGGAGCCGAGCAAGAGCTGCCCCCCGAAGCCCGTCCCCTGGCCGAGAGCGCCACCGTGCAAGACGACAGCGGTCAGCCCCGCAAGGCGCTGGTGGTGTACTCGCTGGGCAACTTCACCACCACCATGTTCACCGCCGCCTGCCAGCTGGGAGGCGTGCAGAGCCTGGAGGTGCGCAAGGATGCCGCCACCGGCAAGACCGGGTGGAACGCTCCCGGCCTGGACTTCGTGTTCAACGACCGGGGCGGTCTGTTCGGAGAGCGCCGCCTGAGCATGGCGCGCAATGCCCCCCCTGCAGGCCAGACAGAGGCCGCCCGTGTCGCCGCGCGGCTTCCCGGAGCCGTCCCTCAGAACACGCATTCGTCGTGATCGGGCTCGGACGCGGAGCATGATCCGCCCCCGGGCAAGAGCCCGGAACGCACGTTCGTCGTGATCGGGCTCGGACGCGGATCATGATCCGTCCCCGGGCAAGAGCCCGGAACGCACGTTCGTCGTGATCGGGCTCGGACGCGGATCATGATCCGTCCCCGGGTAAGAGCCCGGAACGCACGTTCGTCGTGATCGGGCTCGGACGCGGATCATGATCCGCCCCCGGGCAAGAGCCCGGAACGCAAGTTCGTGAAGCAAAGGGAATGCAGGAATCCACCCCGACTCGGACGCAGTCAATCTGAATGCGAGGCTACTCGACCGAGTGGGTGATCCTGCTGCTCTGCCTGGTCGGCCTGGGCTATAGCCTCTATGCCGGCTGGGCCGCCTGGGGCTGGAGGGCGGTTGCCCTGGAGATGGGACTCTTCGCCCTCATTGCTCTTGCTCTGCGTCGCTTCGATCGACCTCGGGCCTGATCCAACTCAGGATCGGGCTGGTCATAAAGGTCGTCACCACAGCCATCAGCACAAGCATCGTGAAGAGCTGAGGCGAGAGGATCTTCATCTCCAGGCCCAGGTTGAGCACGATCAGCTCCATCAAGCCGCGGGTGTTCATCAGCACTCCCAGCGCGGCCGCATCGCGGCCCGAGTGGCCCGAGTAGCGAGCCGCCAGGAAGGTGCCCCCGAACTTGCCCAGGCAGGCCGCCAGCACAATCAGCAGGGCAAGTCCCCAGTCAACCGCACCGCCCATGTTTGTGCGCATGCCCGTAAGGGCAAAGAAGGCCGGCAAGAAGATGGCGGCGCTGACGTCATAGAGCCGGGCCTGGGCCTCGCGGGCCACCAGGCTGTCGTGGGGGATCAGGGCCCCCATCAGGAAGGCTCCGAACAGGGCGTGCACCCCGATGGCCTCGGTGCACCAGGCGCTGATTACCGCCAGCAGCATGAACAATCCCACAGCGGGCGCAGTGAGCTTTCCTCTGCGCTCGGAGCGCTCCACCAGCCAGAGCACCACCGGACGCACCAGGACCAGCATGAAAGCCAGGTAAAAGGCCAGCCAGCCAAAAGTGTGCAGGGCCCCGCTGTAATCAGCCCGGGCCACTCCGGTCACGGCCGCCAGCAAACACCAGGCCGGTCACGTCGCCAACAGCCGCGCAAGAGAGGGCCAGAACTCCCAGCCGGGTGCGGTGCATGCGGCGATCGGTCAGGATGCGGGCCAGCACGGGAAATGCGGTGACCGAGAGCGAAGCCCCCATGAAGAGCGCGAACACCGGGAAGGGCACGTCCGGATAGCCCAGCCGGGGATAGAGTAGCAGGGCCAGCGAGGCTCCCAGCAGGAAAGGCAACAGAATGCCCGCGTTGGCGATGGCCAGGGCAGCGCGGCCCTGATGGCGCAGCAGGCGGGCGTCGAGCTCGAGGCCCACGAAGAACATGTAGAGCAGCACTCCGATGCGGGCCAGGCTGCTCAGGGGGCCGTCCACGCCGGGGGGGAACAGGCCCGCTTGCAGGCCGGGAGCCAGCCAGCCCAGGAGCGACGGCCCCAGCATCAAGCCCCCCATGACCTCGCCCATCACGGTGGGCTGGCCCAGCTTGCGAAAGACCGCTCCCATGACCTGCGCCGTGGCCATGATAGCGACCAGTGAGAGCAGGAGGTCGGCCGAGTGGGCCGCCTCGGGATGAGGACCGCCGCCAAACCCGGCCGGGGGGAGCATGGGACGCGGCAGGCGCTGCCCGAGTTGGAAGATCAGGCGCAGAAACCCCAGCCCCAACAAGAAGGCCAGCGGGTAGAGCAGCAGCGTGTAGGGACGCTGGGGAGTGGCCGAAACGCGCACGGTGGGAGAGGTTCAAGGCACGCCAGGCAGGCTCCTGTGGTGACGTGAACCGCTCACTTGGACCCTCTGTCGAGGGCGAGCTGCAAAGCCTCGAGCCCGGTCGATCAACCCAGCCGGCGGCGGATGTAGCGAACCAACTCGGGATCCGTCTGTTCCAGCAGCATCAAGTTTGCCAGCACACCCGTCAGCATGGTCTGGACATGCGCTCGCAGGAAAACCAGCCAGTCCTCCCAGGCCGCGTCCTCCGCCACCCGCAGAGTGCCGGGCTGCACCGTCAACCCCCGGCTTGACAGCACGGCGACGGCGCCCCGGGCAGCCCAGATTGGCCGGACGTGAGTCCAGCGTTACTCCATTCCTCACGGCGATGACCCGGGATTGCCCTTCCAGCGCCAGGGGGATGCCGATCGCCGCCACACAGGCAAGGGGCCGAGTGTCCCCGTCCTGAGGGTCGGTCGGTATCTGAAAACGAAGAGCAGGATGGCTCCTCTTTGCCTGCAGGGTGCTCCCCGGGAAGTCCCAGGCCCGCATGGCCTCATACAGCAGGCCGTGGAAGCCCCGCTCGCTCAGAGTGCCAAAGCGCGTGCTCTGCACAGTCGACAACCGGTAGACCCGCGCGCGGCGACAGGTCGGACCGGGGGCCGCCAGCAGGTCAGGCCCGGCCATGCGCGGCACCAGGTAGCGCTCAGCCAGCAGCCACCCGCGGGGGTAATCGGCCGCCAGGACCTCAGCCAGCGATCCCTCGCCCACCAGCGGGTCGAGCACCGGATCATTTACCGGACGGCCATCCAGTACCACGGCCACGGGAGCGAATCGGCAGCGCGTGTAGGTCAACCGATGCTCGGAGGCTCGCCGGGCAATGCTGGCCAGGGGTCGGGCCGGCAGCTTGAGCAGGAAGCTACAGCGCGCCTCCGGTAGGCCTTCGCCCGCCTCCAACCTGCAGGCGTCCCTGGTCACGAAAAGACGGCCCTGACCGGTGGTCCAGGTGAGGGAACTGGAGGCCATGGTGCGAGCCGCTCGCAGACCTGCCAGCAACTCCCCCAGCGCCACGCCTTCGACCGGGAGGGAACGCTCGAGCAGGTCCGCGATCCTCTGCGGCCTTACCGCGGACATCTCGGGGGAATCGAACGCGATCTCCACCTGGCTGCGCCCCAGGCGAACTTCGACCCGGGTGGCCTGACCGGCCACCGCGCCCTGGACGATTTTCAGCAGGTAGCTCCCCGGGTCTTCCACAATCAGGGGAGTTCTCCAGGGACCCCATCGGAGCCTGGAAGGCAGAGCCGGCCGTCTCACGAACCCCGCCGGATGCACCTGGAGATCGCGGCCACCTGGGGAGTGGCCGGCCTCGAGCCGATCCGCCGAGCCTGCCTGGCCTCGGACGGCTCGTTGGTGGCCTGCGGCCAGGGGTCCGAAATCGGGTTGTACGAGACCCTGACCGCTCACCCGCTCCCACGCCTCAAGGCCGGGCGGGACGACATCCTGAGCCTGGCCCTGGCCCCCGACGCCTCCTGGCTGGTGGCCGGCAGCGGCTCGGCCGACGAGTGGGTGACCCTGCGGCTCTACCGGCGCGGCCAGAAGTGGAAGCAGGAGAAGAAGCTCAAAGCTCACTATGCCACCACCGCCCTGGCCATCGCGCCGGACGGACAGGTCTTCGCCAGCGGGGGCGGAGAGGACGACGGCGGCCTCAAGCTCTGGTCGGCGGAGGGAAGCGAGCTCTGGAGCCAGGAAACCGAAGGCAGCCAGGTTGCTGAGCTGGCCTTTTCGCCCGACGGTCAGCGACTGGCCGTGGCTCGCTGGGGCGGTAACGAGGAGTGGGCGGGCCAGACCGAGCTCTGGAGCCGCGATGGCCAGCTCCTGTGGGCCTTCCCCGGACCGGTCGGCGCGGCCCCACGGGCGGTGGGCTTCAGCCCGGACGCTCAGCATGTGCTCAGCAGCTGGCCCGAGGGCCTGCACCTTCTTCGCGAGGGAGCCTCGACCGGCTTTCTGGCCGGTCAGAGCGGTTGCGATGAAGCCCTGCAGGGTGCTCCCGTTCATGAAGCCTGGTTCGGTCCCGGGCTGACCCGGGCCGGCTCTCTGGTGCTGGGCTGGGGGCCCGACCTCAAGCTGTGGCGCGAGGGAGAGCTCCTCTGGCGCCTGTGTCCCCTTCCCACGGTGGAGGCCCTGGCAGTTGCCGATGAGAGGATCCTGATCGCCGGCAAGGGCGCGCTGATCCTGCGCGACCTGCAGGGGGCCGAGCGGGCCAGCTATCCGGCGGCTGGAGAGTATCCGCGGCTGGGCATCTCTTTGCGCGGAGCGATGGGGGCCTGGGGGACGAGCCAGGAGCTGGTGGTGCTCGATCTCGCGACGGGCGAGCTCCTGGCCCGCTCCTCAGAGCACAACCTGGCCGCCCGCGTGGGCGGCCAGGTTGTGCCGGGGCGATTGCAGGCTCATCCCGCCTGGCAGCTGGACTGCCCGGTGCTCTTCGACGACCTGGTGGCCCCCCTCCATCTGCTGGATGCGGAGTCTGCGTATCTCCCTGGAGCCGACGGCCTGCGGCGGGTGAGCCTGGTCGATGGCCAGGTCTTGCAGGCCTATCCCTGGAGCTGGTTGCCGACAGGATCAGCCCTGCGCGGCTCCTATCTGACCGCCTGGAACGGCGGCTGGCTGGCCCGCTGGAACCCCTCCACGGGCGAGTTGGTCGACCAGTGCCAGGTGAGCTCGACCGGCATGGTGGCCTTCACCCCCTCGGGAGAGCGAGCCATTGTGCTCTGGGGAGGCTCGGCACGGCTGTGGGACATGAGGGAGAAGCGCGAGCTGGCGGCGCTCAGCCTCATGCTGGGGCCGGATACGGCCACCAGTCTGGCCGCGGTGGACGAGAGCACCTTCCTGGCCGGCACCCTGAAGGGGCTGCTGCACCGGCTCGAGCTGCGGCCCTGAGAAGATGCCTCGGCCAGATCGCGCTGAGGATCGCAGGCTTCGCACCCTCCCCGGGAGAATCTAGCGCTCATGAGCAGTATTGATCCCAACGCCCGCACGGTCCATACCGCCCCGGTGGTGCCTTACAAGAACCCCGCCTTCCCCGAACCGCCCGCCGTGGTGAGCTTCGACGGCTCGGGCGAGTTCAAGCCGGGCCAGGATACCACCGTCATGGTGCGCAGCGAGGACGGCGGCGCCGGGGCGATTTCCTACGCCGACCTGCAGGAGGCGGTGCGCCAAAAGGGCGGCACGGCTACCGGCCAGGAAGTCGCCCGGGCGCTCTCTCGCAAGGGTGGGGAAGACTGCTGGATGACCTTCGGCGAGTTGCCCCCGGGCATGACCCATCCCGTGGTGGACTACGTGTTCCGACTCCACGGCGATCAACTGCAGGTCAGCTTTCAAGAGGTCAAGACGGCTGCGGTCATCGCACCCGAGGACGGCAACATCGCCACCGTAGACCTCTTTGGGACCGGACAGAGCTCGCCTGAGACAGGCTCGGCCCTCATGCTGCACGCCCACACCGCGGACGGCAAGAGCTTTCAGAGCATGGTGAGCCTGGAGGACTTGAAGTCGGCCGTTCAGCGGGCCGGGGGCGAGATCACGCCGGGCAAGACATCCGACTCGCTCAAAGCGCTGGCTCCTCCGGTGGAAAACATCACCTTTGTCGAGGTCACCGAGAGCCCCCAGCACATCAGCGACTATGAGGGGGTCAAGCGCACCTTCCGACTCGACGAGCGCGGTAACCTGGTGATCGACTACGACCAGCCGCGCTGAGTTTGCTGCCCTGAGCCCTTCCATGCTACTCTGATGGCGATGCAACCGGT
>JAANMU010000388.1_pt1 | contig 54837 bp, 45 predicted proteins | sample 7279701 | NCBI WGS metagenome assembly JAANMU01 (sample SAMN14094539, study PRJNA606508) | bioreactor metagenome | isolation source: A lab-scale SPAN reactor treating ammonium-rich wastewater day 57 | place: Ireland: Galway | collected 2017-03-13
CAGATCGTTAACGTGGGCGTCCAGTTGGCGTGCCAGCGCAGAAGAAATCCGGATGCCGGCGAGTTCGGCAGTGCCGAAGTGCGGGAGTTCGGCGTGGAGTAATTGGGGCGTGGCCAATGCTCGCGTCACCTGACTTTCGCGTCCGGGAGAGCCTTTGTAATGGCGCAGGGCATCGCCAATGGTGCCCCAGACCAGCCCGCGCTGTTTCTCCAGCGGCTCAGGCCGAGTCAGCAGCGTGACTACGACGCCAATCACGGCGCACAAGACGGTGCCATAGCAAGCGCGCATGAATTGTTGCTCCCTCATTCCGGCAAGGAAATCCCAGGCGGTATGACCACCCGGCACGCCGTGAGCAAAAGGAATGATAACCGCCGGAAAAACCATGGAGACGCCCATGAGCACCAGCCCGCCCACCAAAGTCCAGAGCGCCGCGACGCGCGTGAACCGCCGCCAGAACACTGCCAACAACAGCGTGACCACCATGGGCGGAGTCACCGCTGCTGTGAACGCCGCGTGCGCCACGTAGATGGATTTGAACTGCATGAAAATCGGCACCATCAGCACCCCAATCGCCGTTACGGAAACTGCGGTGATGCGGGCGGCGCGGAGCAGTTGTTTATCCGTGGCTTTCGGACGGATGTATTGACGATAAACATCGTTGACCGTCACGGCCGAAACCGCAGTGATCAATGTATCCACGGTGGACATGAGCGCGGCCGTCATGGCGGCGAGGATCAAGCCGAAGATTCCCGGGTGACTCAGTAGTTCCGCCGCAATGAAGAAGGCCTCGCGGGCCGGGACTTCCGGCAAGATTCCGGCATTGGTGAAAGCGCGTGCCACCAATCCGCCGGAGGATACGACGAGCGCGCCAATGAACATCAGCCCCACCATCAACACCGTGGTCGCCTTGCGGCTTTCGTCCAGGGACTTCGCGGCCATGAACCGCATGATGATTCCCTGGTTCAGGAAATAAAACATTGCTGAATTGGCGAAAGCATCCTGCCAGAAAATGCCGACCGCCGGAAACTCCGGGTCTTCATTGAAATTTGGAAACGCGAGCCGTGCTGCCCGCGGCAGATTCAGCCATAGCAGGTCAAAGCCGCCGATGTAGGACGCGCCCAGCACAAAAATCAACAACCCGACCAGCAGCAGGAAAACCCCGTTGATCAGATCGTTCATGATCACGCTGCTTTGCCCCCCGAACGTCACGTAGGAGGCGGAAACCATCGCCACCAGCATCGCCGCCAGCCAGACGGGCCAGCCGACCAAAATGTTCACAACGGTGCCCATCGTGTAGAGATTCACCCCCACGTAACCGACCAGATAAATCAGCAGATAAATGGTGGCCCACAACCGCACACGCCGGTCGAAGCGACGACCGAAATATTCGGGCACCGAGATGATGCGCGAAAAGTAGAGAATGGGCAGCCAGCCGAAGACCAGCAGCGGAAACCAGATCCAGTCGTTCCAATAAGCCTGGCTGGACCCCAACCCGTACTTGTAGCCGATCTCGCTGTACTTTACGAAACTGTAGGACCCAATCGTGGTGGCTACCAGACTGATGGCAATCAACCACCAGGCAAAACGCTGTCCGCCGAAGAAAAAATCCTTGGTCGTCTTCTGCCGGCGGCCAAAGTACATCCCGTTGAAGAGAATCAAGCCGAAGTACAGAACCACGATGGCATAATCCAGGGTCGTGCCGCGAATGTGCCCTACGTCCCTAAGCACCGCCTCGGCACCGCCGGTGTATTCTTTGGCCGGCAGGGCGGACATGGGCGCGTATTGCAGCCAGCCTTGCAGAATGGCGAAGAACATCAGCACGGCCAGGCTGATCAATAGATTTCGCAGTTTGCGGCCGGTGAACCCGACGTAATCGTGCTTCACGGCGAAATACATGCCGATCAGGAAGAAGACTCCCCCCACCAAATAAGTGTAAAAATATGCGTCCATGACCAGACTTTCCGCGGCCCATTGAACCGGGGATGACGGCAAAAGCCAATCACGGAACCGTTTCAACTGGCCAATCATGCCGGCAGTAGTGCTGCCAGTAAACGAACAGGAGACCATGCAAACTTGATTGTTGCTGCGTCCCGGTACAACTTCGTCGGATTCAAGCGCGACCAGCAGTGCGACATGGTGAATTGCTGTCCCGGCTTGCGCGTCAAGCACTCCATGCCACCCGCGTCCGCGCTTGGCGAATAACTGTGAAGGAAGTCCGCAAACAAATTCTGGTCCTGCTTTTGAGCGCAGCGATGTTCTGTGCGACGTCGGCGCTTGCAACTCCACACGCGGAATCGCCATCGGCAGCGACCAACGCCCAGGCACGCGCACTGACCCTCAAGGACGTTTATGGCAAGGCCCACCGGCTGCTGGAAGACACCGGGCAGAAGGCGACGCTGTTCTTCTTTGTTCTCCATGACTGTCCGCTGGCCAACCGCTGCGTGCCGGAAATAAACCGCATTGCATCCGAATACCGGGAAAGTGGCATTCGCAGCTTTCTGGTTTATGTCGGGGACGACCTGACTTCCAAGGTCGCGCGCCGCCATGCGGAAGATTACGGGCTTACATTGCCGGCGTTGCTCGATTCTGACCAACAGTTGGTGCGCTTTACCGGGGTAACGGTTTCACCGGAGGTCGCCGTGCTCGCGCCGGACAACCGGCAGCTTTACCGTGGTCGCATAGACGACCGGCTCTCGGCGCTAGGCAGGCCGCGCGCCATGCCTTCGCGACGGGATTTACGGGAAGCCTTGGACGCCATCCTCGAGGGGAGACCAGTGTCGGAGGCGGTCACAAAAGCGGTGGGTTGTTATTTGCCAGTGCGACCTGCCTCGAAGTCAGCGAAAGATTCCCCTTAACATTCCCATGCTCGCCCGCGTTATCTCCATGAAACATCCGTCCTGCAACGAAGTCGTTTGTGCCAGCCTGAACGGACGCCGCACGGCCGCAACAAATCGGAGAGTGAATTACCGATCCGGCACGACCTGGGCCAGTACGTTGAAACATGCCGAGGCGGAGACCGGCGCTCCGGCTCCTGGCTTTCTGGCTTCAAGACGTGACCAAAGCTGGCACTGGCAGCGAAGCCTCGCCGTGCTCGTGTTGGCGCTTGGGTTTCCGCGCGCGGCTTTTGCCAGTAATCCAACCATAACTGTTCCCACATTTAGCGAACACGTGGCTGCCATCATTTTTCAAAACTGTGCTTCCTGTCATCGGCCCGGCGAGATTGGCCCGTTCCCGTTGCTCACTTATCAAGATGTCCGCAAACGCTCGCGGCTCATTGCCGAGGTCACGGAAAACCGGGTCATGCCGCCGTGGCACGCTGAGTCGGGGCATGTCGAGTTCCTTAACTCGCGGGTGCTTTCCGAGGCGCAGATCAACACCTTGCTTCGTTGGCACGAGGCAGGAGCGCCAGAGGGCGATCCGCAGAAGCTGCCGGCGCCGCCCGAGTTCCCCGAGGGCTGGCAGCTTGGCAAACCGGATTTGGTCGTCAAAATGGACCGGCCGTTCAGGCTTTACGCCGAGGGCCGCGACATTTATCGCAACTTCGTCTTTCCGCTCAATCTACCCGAAGACAAGTGGGTGAAGGCCATTGAATTCAGACCCAGCGCCCGCCGCATTGTCCACCATGCGCTGTTTTTCCTGGACGATTCCGGCGCGGCCCGCGCCGCTGCCGCGGCCGAGGCGGAACCGGGTTACGCCGAGCAGGGGCGACTGGGCAGGACATTCACGCCGGTGGGGGGCTGGGCGGTTGGGTCGAACGTGAGAGTGCTGCCGGACGGGCTGGCCTATCGTTATCCGAAGCACGCCGATTTGGTCGTGCAAACGCATTTCCATCCCAGCGGCAAGGATGAGGAGGAGCTTTCGACGATTGGTTTGTATTATGCCGACCAGCCGCCGCAGCGTTCGTTTGTGGGAATCCAGTTGCCGCCGGCATTTGGCGAGATCAGCGGCATTGATATTCCGGCAGGTGAGGCCAATTACGTTGTGCGGGATTCCTTCACCTTGCCAGTGGGCATCGAGGCGTTTGGCGTTGCCGCTCACGCGCATTACTTGGGCAAAGTCATGACCCTGAAGGCGACGCTACCGGACGGACGGGAACAGGTGCTCCTGAAGATCCCCGACTGGGATTTCGCGTGGCAGGAACAGTACACCTTCAAAGAACGGGTGGAGCTGCCGAAAGGTACACGGCTGGATGCGGAGTTAATCTACGACAACTCGGCCTCGAATCCGCGCAATCCTCGTTCGCCACCGATGCGCGTCAAATGGGGACCAATGTCCACCGATGAAATGGGCAGCATCACGCTCCAAGTGATGGCCGCACGCGAAGAGGACACGGGCGATCTGCGCACGGCATTGAAACACCACGCGGCAGAGATGGTGATTGACCGGGCGTTGAAGCAACCGAAGCCCGGAGCAATGGTGAAAGCCATGTTGCAACGCTTCGATCTGAATGGCGATGGCGAACTGGATGCAGACGAACGATCCGGCTTGCGGAATTTCATCATCACCAGCGGCGCGCTGCCCGGGCTTGTGAACAATACCTTCTGACCAGAGTGAGCTCCGTGTTCGCAGAAACGGCGAACCTTTAAGTTATCCGCCGTTTACTCCTCGATCCGATAGAGGTGCGTTTTCGTGCGCAGGAACAATGCCTTGCCGGATGCCGCGGGCGAGGCCATGAAACCGTTGTCCAGCGTGTTGGTGGCAATCACCTCCAGCTTGCGTCCCGGCTTGAGCACGGTGGTCGTGCCTTGCTGATCGAAGAAATAGAGCCGGCCATCCGCGTAGATCGGCGAGGCGGCATACTTCCCGCCGACCCGCTCCGTCCAGACGGTCTTGCCCGTGTCGGCTTCCAGACAAGTGATGAAGCTCTCTTCCGCGGCAGTGTAAATCAGTCCGTCCACGAGAATGGGTGACGCGTATTTGCCCACGTGGGTCTTCAGTTTCCAGACAACGTGGGTGTCTGTCACATCACCTTGCCCGTCCGTCTTCACCGCCCAAAGTTCCTTCTTCGTCAGGCCGGTGACAATATAAGCCAGGCCGTTGTGAAACAGCGGCCGGGGCGCGACCGACCAATCCGGGTATTGCACCATCCAAAGCTCGCGTCCGGTGCGCGGGTCGTAGCCGTAGGCGGCTTTGGCGCCGGGACTGATCATCTGCGGTTTCCCCGCCGCGTTCACTATTAACGGCGTGCTGTGGGCCTTGCGCAAATCGCCATCCCGCGCCATGGGGCCGGGAATGTGTTCGTCGTTCCACACCACCGAACGATCAGTCTTCCAGACGGTTTGGCCGGTCTGTTTGTCGAGCGCGACATGATACTGCAAATCGGCTCCATCCATGGTGAGGATTAGCAGATTCTCAAACGAAACCAGCGAGGACGACGCCCCGCGGTAGTGCCGGCAAGGAAGATCGTTTCGCTTCCACAAAACCTTTCCGGTTCGGGTGTCAAGGCAGGCTGTGCCCGGACTGCCGAAGTGAACGTACACCCGGCCCGGCTCAATCAATGATGAAGGCGTGGCATAGCAGTTCATGGAGGCGCCGTTGCCAAGCGGTTCCGGATCATCCGTATGAAACACCTTTTCGTTGAAGAGAATCTTCCCCGTCTGCGCATCCAGGCCGATGGCGAAATAATCGTGGCCCTCTTCCGTGGCTGTCGTGACCCACACCTGCCCGCCCAACACCACCGGCGCGGACCAGCCGCGATACGGAATCTCCGTTTTCCAACTGACATTGTTGGTTTCGCTCCAGTGCAACGGAAAGCCCCGGAGCTTGGTGTCGCCCGGCGGCGAAACGCGGCCATCCCCCGACGGGCCGCGAAACTCAGGCCAGTCCGCGCGGGCGACGAACGCACCGACAGTCAGGAGCAGCAGTATCAGGAGGAAACGGGCGCGGGATTGCTGGGTGCGTTCCGAAACCTTGCCGGAACAGAAACAGGGACTTTCGTTGAAACTCATGGGCGAAGCCTGCGGTGCGAGCCGAAACAAGTCAATCACGAGGGAGTCGCAAAATTACGCGTCGGCGGGGAAAATCGCGCGCCGCACGGCTTTCGTACAAAAAACACGGGCCGGACTTCCAAGTCCGGCCCACAAGAATGAGAACTGGAGATAGATTAACACCCTTCTTCTCCCTCACCAGTCACCAATCCTGGGGACAGGCATGGCCCCTGCCGTTACTTGCTTGCCTGCACCTGCCGCGTGATCTCAAACGCCAGTTCCAGTGCCCGCTTGGCGGATTCGCCGCTGACCATCGGGATTTGCTGTTCGCGGACGCATTGGATGAAGTGCTGGAGTTCCAGTTTGAGTGGCTCTTCCTTGGCGATGGGGACTGGCTCGCGCACGATGCGTTTGCCGCCAAATTCACTCACGATGGTCGAGTCCTTGCCCACGCCCAGCTTGGCAGCCAGGAGTTTCTTCAAAATGGAACTTTCCTCCTCACCGTCGCGGGCGATGCGGTAGATGAACCCTTCCTGCGCGCGATAATCGAGCGAGATGTAGCTCGGCACTTCGCCGCCGCTGAACACGCGAATTTTGCGCATTCGTTCCGGGCTGACGCGACTCACGGTGAGATTGGCCACACAGCCATTGGCAAAGCGCAGCCGCGCATTGGCAATATCCTCGGACGTACTCAATACGGGAATCCCGACGGCGTCCACGCTCGTCACCGGTGATCGCACAAACGCCAATACCACATCGAGATCGTGAATCATCAGGTCCAGCACCACGCCGATGTCAGTGGAGCGGGCAGGGTAGGGGGACAGTCGGTGTGTTTCAATGAAGCGGGGTGCCGGCGCGGCATTTTCCAGATACTTGAACACGGGATTGAAACGCTCCACATGGCCGACCTGGAGCACACAGTTATGTTGCTGCGCGAGTTCCACCAACTCGGCCGCTTGTGCCGAGTTGTCGGTCATCGGTTTTTCCACGAGCACGTGTTTGCCTTGCCGGAGCAGGGACCGCGTGAGTTCAAAGTGGGTGGTCGTGGGCGTTACCACGTTGACGGCGTCCGCGGCAGCGGTGAGTTCGGCCATCGAGTTGAACACGTGGGTATTGCATTTCGCCCCAATCTTGCGCGCGATATCCGGGGCAGCGTCATAAAGTCCGGTGAATTCCACCAACCCCGCGGCCGCGAGCTCGGCGTAGAGGCGGGCGTGCTCCTTGCCGAGCGCGCCTGCACCCAACACGGCGACTCTCACTCGAGGCCGCTTCCGTGGTCCATGTTCAGTAGCCATCACGCGCAGTCTGCCACTGACGGTTCATGGCTGACAACTGGCAAACTTTGCACTTTCAACTTTCCGCCCAAGCTTCTAAATCAATGCTGTGGAAATCATCGCCTACCTTGTCGTCGCGCTCGCCGCCTATTTGTTAGGCTCGATCCCGACGGGCTATCTTGTGGGTCTGGCCAAGGGTGTGGACATTCGCACGGTGGGCAGCGGCAACATCGGGGCGACCAATGTATTTCGGTTCCTGGGCAAACCGGCCGGCATTTTCGTGCTGCTCGTGGACGCGCTGAAAGGCTGGTTCGCCGTGCGCATTGTGGCGCTCTGGCTGGCGGCTCGGTTGCTGCCGCCCGCGGCGGTGGAGGAAACTGCCGAGATCACCGCCGTTCTCGCCGCCCTGTTCGCCGTGTTGGGACACAACTATACGTGCTGGCTGAAATTCAAAGGCGGCAAGGGCATTGCCACGAGCGCCGGGGTTTATCTGGCGCTTGCGCCCCTGGCGGTTGGCATCGCGCTGGTAACCTGGATCATCGTGTTTCTGATCACGCGCTATGTCTCGGTGGCTTCCATCGCCGCCGCCGTCGCCTTGCCCGTGGCAGTGTGGCTCACGAGCCAAAGTCTCCTGCTGGGGATCGTCACCACCGCGCTGGGCGCATTGGCAATCTACAAGCACCGGACCAATATCCAACGGCTGCTCGCGGGCACGGAACATCGCTTTAACTTCAAACGCAAAGGCAACGCGACATGAATATTTCTGTGCTCGGCGCGGGCGCTTGGGGGACAGCATTGGCTCGCATGTTGGCCGCTCGGCAACACGCGGTCACGCTTTGGGATTTTTTCCCGGAGACAGTTGAAACCATCCGTAGAACTGGCAGCAACGAACGCTACCTTCCGGGCATCGAATTGCCGGCGGGGCTCCAGGTCGAGGCGGATGCTGCATCTGCCATCAAAGCAGCGGAACTGGTCGTGGTCGCCAGTGTGTCGAAGGGCTTTCGCAACGTGACGAAGTCCTTGGGTTCATTCGACGGCATCGTGGTGAGTGTGACCAAGGGAATCGAGTTTGAGACGGGCTTCACCATGTCGGACATCCTCCGAGAGAATGCGCCGCTTGCCCGTATCGTGGCGATGTCTGGTCCGACGCTGGCGATGGAAGTGGCCAAAGGCGTGCCCACCGCCATCGTGGCGGCCAGCGCGGATGAAGCCGCGGCCCAGGCGGTCCAGGAGGTTTTTCACAGTCCGGCGTTTCGCGTTTACACAAGCAGCGATGTTCACGGCGTGGAACTGGGGGGCGCGCTTAAGAACGTCATCGCCATCGGCGCCGGCGTGTGCGACGGGCTGGGTTTTGGCGACAACTCGAAAGCCGCTTTGGTCACGCGGGCGATTGCCGAGATGCGGCGACTTGGCGTGGCGTGTGGCGCACAAGCGGAGACCTTCACTGGTTTGAGCGGTCTGGGGGATTTGATGGTGACGTGTTTCTCGCGCCTGAGCCGCAACCGTGGATTTGGCGAGCGACTCGGCCAGGGCGAGAGCGCCGAAGCGATTGTCGCAAGCATGACGGCCGTGGCGGAAGGCTATCCGACCGCCCGCTCCGCCTGGGAACTTGCGCGTAAACACAGCGTCGAAGCACCGATCATTGAGGAAGTGTATGCGATGCTTTACGCGGGCAAGAACGTGCGGCGAGCGGTGCAGGATTTGACGGGCCGGGAATCCAAGGCGGAGGATTGAGGGCGCGCCACCAACGCTACGCTCACGCAATCATCTCTGCTGTGGAGAAACCTTCGCCACGTTGGGACAGTTCTGCCGCTTGGCCACAATTGGACTGCGGTTCGCGTTTCATTCTCGCACCAGGGCGAGGACACGCTCAAGAGCATCGGCGATCTTCGCGGCGAGCATCGCTCCACCGCGAGGTTTGATCTCGACTTCGCCTTTGGCCAGGGATTTCTCGCCAATGCTGACGCGGATCGGAAAGCCCACGAGATCGGCGTCCTTGAACTTTACCCCAGGTCGTTCATCGCGGTCGTCGAGGATGACTTCCACGCCCGCGGCGGTGAGTTCGGCGTAAAGCTTTTCCGCCAACTGCATCCCCGCATTGTCCGGCGCGACGTTCAGCGGCGTGATGCAGACTTGGTACGGGGCGACGCTCAAGGGCCAGATGATGCCGTCCTTGTCGTTGCACTGCTCAATGACCGCCTGGAGGGTGCGCGTGACGCCGATGCCGTAACAGCCCATGACCAGGGGATGGCGCATGCCCGCCTCGTCGAGGTAAAGCGCGCCCATCTTTTCACTGTATTTGGTGCCGAGCTTGAAGACGTGACCCACTTCAATGGCGCGGCGAATCTTGAGAGCCTTGCCGCATTTGACGCACGGCTCGCCAATGGTCACGGTCCGCAAATCACGCCACTGCGTTACGGTGATGTCGCGCTCGATGGCAACGTTGCGCAAATGGAAACCGTCCTCGTTGGCGCCGGTGGTCATGTCGTTGGCGCCGCGCAGGCGTTCGTCGGCATAAACCGGAATGTCTTTTGATTTCAACGTGGTCGTCACCGCGCCGAGGCTGCCAGGACGCGCACCGAGGGCGGCGAAAATCTCATCGGCCGTGGCCGCCCGGAAGATTGTCGTACCGACGGCGGCCGCGAACTTCGTTTCGTTCAACTGATCGTCGCCGCGGACGAGCGCAATGGCCGGTTTGTCCTGGACAATGAAGACCAGGGTCTTGATCTGCCGATTAGCCGCGACCTTGTAGGGCTCCTTGCTCAACGCTTCGATGGTGAGGACGCCGGGCGTGGGAAACTTTTCCGGTAACGCGCCGATTTCGCGCGCGGCGGTTTTGGGGATGCCGCTGGTGGCTTTCTCCAGGTTCGCGGCGTAGCCACACGCCTCGCAGTACACAACCTCGTTCTCACCGGTTTCCGCCGGGACCATGAATTCGTGGGAAAACTTGCCGCCAATAACGCCGGTGTCCGCCTCGACCGGAAACGTTTTCAGTCCGCAACGCGCGAAGACTCGCGTGTAGGCGTCATACATTTTCTGGTAGGCGATTTGCGCGGCTTCGTCGGTGGTGTCGAAACTGTAGGCGTCCTTCATGATGAACTCGCGGGCGCGCATGAGGCCGAACCGTGGGCGGATTTCGTCGCGGAACTTGACGCTAATCTGATAGAAGTTCTTCGGAAGTTGCCGGTAGGAATTGATGTCGGCCGCGGCGATCAGCGTGATGACTTCCTCAGCCGTGGGGCTGAGCACCCATTCGCGGGCGGCACTGTCCTTGACCTTGAAGAGCACGTCGCGGGCAGTCTCGTAGCGCCCGCTTTGCTGCCAGATTTCGGGTGGTTGGATGGCGGGCATGAGCACCTCCACGGCGCCCGCCCGATTCATCTCTTCGCGTACGATTTGTTCGACCTTGCGAAGCGCGCTGAGGCCCAAGGGCAGAAAAGTGTAAACGCCGCCGGCCAGTTTGCGGATGAGGCCGGCGCGCAAGAGGAGTTTGTGCGACAGAATCTCGGCGTCCGCCGGGGCTTCGCGCAGAGTGGGGATGAGGGTTTGAGTCCAACGCATAATTATCAGGTGTAGAATTTATTGAGCAATTGTTCAGGTGAAACAATGACGGGTGCGGGCAGGTCCAGTTCCCGCAACAACCAGGCAAGCTTGTCGCTGTCCACCTCAAGCAGATGAGAATCGCGACTTGCGAGCAGGATGCACTTATCAATCCTCACCCTTCATTTAACCGAATTGAGTAGCGGCGCCATGCCCTGGATGCGCACCTCCAGGCGGTCGCCTGATCGGATTGGCCCGGAGCCTCCCGGAGTGCCGGTGAGGATCAAATCACCCGGCAGCAGAGTCATATTCGCGGAGATGAAGCTGACGAGCTGGTGACAATTGAAGATGAGTTGAGCGGTATTGGCATTTTGGCGGAGCTGGCCATTCTGGAACATCTGGAGCGTCAGGTTGTGCGGATCAATCTGCGTTTCGACATACGGCCCGAACGGCAGGAAGGTATCGAACGATTTCGCCCGACACCACTGGCTTTCAGAATTCTGCACCGTGCGATCCGTGATGTCCTGAGCCGGCGCATAGCCGAGAACGTAGCGTGCCGCAGCGGTGGGCGGAACATTGCGTACGCGGCGGCCCATGACAATTGCCAGTTCCGCTTCAAAATCTACGCGGTGTTGCGGATGGGGGATTTCGATCTTCGCGCCGTCGGGTAAGAGTGCGGACGGGGCTTTGAAGCAGATTAATGGTTCCTTGGGCATGGGTTGGCCGCTGTCGCGCACGTGTTCGGCATAATTCAGCCCCACGGCGATGATCTTCGTCGGCGTCACAGGGGTCAGTGTGCGGATTCCTTTGGCTGGGGTAGGCTTACGATCAAAGGAAGGTGAGCCGAAGAGGTCGCCGCGCAGTCGGAACAATTCGCCATCCACGACCTTCGCGTGGAAAACGTCATCACCCTTCTGAAACCGGCCAATGGCTGCCATAAGTACTGCGGGAACGTAACTGATGCCAAAATCATCGGGCAAGACGAAAGACCAGATGCCATCTGGCAGACGTTGCGCGCTGGCAACGCAGGCTTGACAGGAAACCGAAGATACTCGATTGGTTTCCAAAGTATATGAGCCGACACTTGTCAGTTTTGGCGATCCAGCCGGAAGAAGAGGAGACTCCCATCCGGGCGCGGATTGTCCAGCAGGCACGAAGGCACTTCCTTTTGCATGGCTTCCGCGGAGTGAGCATGGACGACTTGGCGGTGGGTTTGGGGATCAGCAAGAAAACGCTGTATGCTCATTTCGCCAGCAAAGCCGACTTGTTGAAAGAAGCCATTCGCGCAAAGTTCGGAGAAGTTGACGCTGACCTTGAGCGGTTGGCTGCGGTGGAGGGAAGGAGTTTCCCTAACCAACTCCAACAACTGGTGGAGTGTCTTGAGCGCCATCTGCAGGAACCGCAACCGTCATTCATACGTGACATGCAACGTGAACCGGAGTTGTTTGCCTGGATTCAAACGCTGCGGCGTGAGCGCATTGAGCGCTATTTTGGAAAGCTCTTTGCGGAGGGGCGGCGCGCGGAATTGATCCGCGAAGATGTGTCCGCAAAGGTGATGATCGAAATTCTCTTGGGTGCAATCGAAGCGATCATCAACCCACAGAAACTTGAGGAACTGGAACTGACGCCCAAGACCGCGTTCCCGATGGTTGTCACGGTTGTCTTGCGGGGGATTCTCACGGACCACGGGAGGCGGCAATCATGAAATTGTTCACTCGAACCAAGCCGCAGCGCGAGCGCGTGAGGCGAACGCCGATAGTGGTGATCCTCCTGGCCTTAACGGGTGGCGGGCTTTTCAGCGGATGCCAGCCTGCTTCCACCAATCGCCTTCAGGGTTATCTCGAAGGTGAATTCATTTACGTGGCGGCGCCACACGCCGGGGCGCTGGCGAGTCTGGCCGTAACCCGCGGGGCGCAAGTGCAGGCCGGTGATCCCTTGTTCACGCTGGAACGCGAATCCGAAACCGCCGCCCGCGACGAGGCTGAACGGCGCTTATCCCAAGCCCGCGCTAATTTGGAGGACTTGAAGAAGGGCAGGCGTCCGTCGGAGATTGATTCGCTTGTCGCCACTCTCAAGCAGGCGCAAGCTTCATTGGAGCTTTCCGAAAAGGAACTGACACGCGAGGAAAGCCTGCTCGCTTCCGTGGGCGGAACCACCGAACAGGCGGTGGATCGCGCGCGCACCACCCGTGATCAACACCGGCAGCGCGTGGCGCAGCTCGAGGCGGAACTGACCACCGCGCGTCTCGGTGCGCGGGCAGATCAGGTGGCGGCAGCGGAGGCCAACGTCGGCGCGTTGGCAGCCGCACTCGCAAAAGCAGAGTGGAACTTGGCGCAGAAGAGCCAGCCGGCGCCACAGACCGGCCTGGTTTTTGACACTCTCTACCGCCCCGGCGAGTGGGTTGCCGCCGGCCGCCCGGTCGTGGTGCTGCTCCCGCCCCAGAACATCAAACTCCGCGTGTTTGTGCCGGAAGGCCAACTCGCTTCGATTCAATTGAGCGATCCGGTGACGGTGTTCATGGATGGCGTCAGCGGCAGTGTGACCGGCAGGGTAAGTTTCATCTCGCCCAAAGCCGAATATAGTCCGCCCATGGTTTACAGCCGGGACAACCGGCAGAAGTTGGTTTATCTCGTCGAGGCCAGCTTCGAGCCGGAGGTGGCCACAGCTCTCCATCCCGGGCAGCCGGTGGAGGTGCAATTCGTGACCCGCCAACCGTGATTGCTGAAGTTACCATTGACGTGCGCGGGATGACGAAGCGATTTGGTCATCTCACCGCGGTGGATCAAATTGATCTACAGGTAAGCGCGGGCGAGATCTGCGGCTTTCTGGGGCCGAACGGCAGCGGCAAGACAACCTTCATCCGGATGTTGTGCGGCTTGCTGCGCGCGGATGCCGGCAGCGGAACGTGCCTGGGGTACGACGTGATTCGCGAGAGCGAGCAGATCAAGCGTCAGGTTGGCTACATGACGCAGCGCTTCAGTTACTACGAAGACCTGAGCATCGTCGAGAATCTCGATTTTGTGGCGCGGATGTATCAGGTGAGAAACCGGCGCGCCGCCGTGACTGCCAGTTTGGAAAGACTCGGACTCAGCGAACGTCGGAATCAACTGGCTGGCAATCTTTCGGGCGGCTGGAAGCAACGCCTGGCTTTGGCCGCCTGCATGATTCACGAGCCGAAGTTGTTGCTGCTGGACGAGCCGACCGCCGGGGTGGACCCCAAAGCCCGCCGTGACTTCTGGGAACAAATCCATCAATTGGCGGCGGCGGGACTCACCTGCCTTATCGCCACGCATTACATGGATGAAGCCGAGCGTTGCCATCGGCTGGCTTATATCGGCTACGGCAAGTTGCTCACCCAGGGCACGGTGGCGGAAGTCATCGCCCACGCGAACCTCACCACTTGGGAAGTCACCGGCCCACGTCTGGTGGAACTGGCGGAGAGACTCCGGTCCGCTGCTGGCGTGCAGCAGGCCGTGGCTTTTGGCAACACACTGCATGTCAGTGGCGACGATGCCGAGGCACTCCGACGGGCGATTCAGCCCCTGCGCGTCGCTCCCTATCAGTGGCGGCAAACCGACTCCAGTCTCGAGGATGTTTTCATTCACCTCATGGACCAATTGCCCGACAACGCGCGCTCATGAATTTTTTGCGTCAATTCTCACTGGCGCGGCTCGTCGCCATGCTCGTGAAGGAGTTCACCCAGATGCGCCGCGACAAGCTGACTTTCGGCATGATGCTCGGCATTCCCTTGATGCAATTGATCCTGTTTGGTTTCGTCATAAACGCCGATCCCAAGCATCTGGCCACCGCCGTGCTGCTGGCGGATCAGGGAGCGCAAGGACGCACGATGCTAAGTGCGATTCGCAACAGCGGCTATTTTGACTTCGTCAAGGTATTGCAGACGGAAATGGAGGCCGAGGAAGCTTTGGCGCGTGGCGAGGTCCAGTTCGTGGTCAACATCCCGGCCGGCTTCAGCCGCGATCTGCTGCGCGGGGATCGTCCTGCCATCCTGGTGGAAGCCGATGCCACTGACCCGGCGGCGACGGGCAACGCGCTAGGCGCCTTGCGCGTGCTTGTCCGCGATGCGTTGCAGCATGACCTAAAAGGACCGCTGGCCGCACTTGCCGGCGCGGACGGCCCCATCGAACTGCGCATCCACCCGCGCTACAACCCGGAAGCCATCACGCAATACAACATCATCCCCGGTCTGATGGGTGTGATCCTGACGATGACCATGATCATGATCACCGGTCTGGCTATCACGCGCGAGCGCGAGCGGGGCACGATGGAGAATCTGCTGTCCATGCCCACGCGCCCGCTGGAAGTGCTCGCGGGGAAGATCATCCCTTACATTTTGGTGGGTTACATTCAGGTGGGAGTGATTCTGGTCGCGGGCTATTTCCTTTTCGGCGTACCAATCACGGGGAATGTACCATTGTTGTTGGTTGCGGCCTTCGTTTTCATCGTTGCCAACCTCGCGATGGGCATCACGTTTTCGACCATTGCCCACAATCAACTTCAGGCCATGCAAATGGCTTTCTTCGTTTTTCTGCCTTCCATCTTGCTGTCGGGTTTTATGTTTCCCTTCCGGGGAATGCCGGTGTGGGCGCAGTATCTCGGCGAAATCCTGCCGATCACTCATTTCTTGCGCATCGTCCGCGGCATCATGTTGAAAGGCAACGGGTATGCCGAAGTCATCCATGACCTCTGGCCAATCGCGTTGTTCGGCCTGGTTGCGCTAGTCATCGCCGTCAAACGTTACCGTCGCACGCTCGATTAGCACTGGCCCGGTCCCAGCGGGTGGAAGGTCTTGGCTCGAAAAGAGCTGCCATCGTCACGGTTGCGGTCCAGAGAGGGCTTGCTATAGTGGGCCTGTGAACCATTTGACAAAACAGGAGCAATTGGTTCTCTGTATCATACTGGGACTGCTGCTGACAGGGTGGGCGGTCAAGTCGTGTCGCGCCGCGTATCAGCCGACGGCTACGATGCAAAAGGGTAAAACTTAATATGCAGGAAATCAGTTTTGAGGAAGCCGTCGAGCGGATCCTCGCGAAAGACGCGCGTTACCATCGGGATGCGTACGGGTTTGTGCGGGATGCGTTGGACTACACCCAGAAGGCCGGCGCCAACCGGGAGAAGACGGGCAAGGTCCACCATGTAACCGGTGCGGAATTGCTGGAGGGCATCCGCCAGTTTGCCTTGAGTCCGGCGGGATTCGGTCCCATGACGATTACGGTGCTGGAAGAATGGGGCGTGCGGCAGTGTCGGGATTTTGGCGAGATTGTTTTCAACATGGTCGAAATCGGTTTGCTCGCCAAAACCGAGCAGGATCGCCGGGAAGACTTCGATGAGGGTTATGATTTTGTGGACGCATTTCGCAAACCGTTTTTGCCGGCGAGCAAGCTCACCACCAGCCCCCCAGTAGTCCCGACCGCGAATGACTGAGCCAGGCAGCGATTCATGATTCAAGACCTTGCCTCCGAGTTCGCACCATTTCAATGATCGCCCACGCCATTGCCTCCGCCGAGACTCCTTCGGAAATTCCCGCGATCCCGCCCGGCGTGAAACTGACCACGCTGGATAATGGACTGATGATCATCGTGCGCGAGGATCACAGCGCGCCGGTGGTTTCGGCTCAGGCGTGGTGCATGGCGGGGAGCATTCACGAGGGCAGGTGGCTGGGCGCCGGCCTGTCGCACGTGCTGGAGCACATGTTGTTCAAGGGCACCACGACGCGTCCCGGCAGCCGCATTGACCAGGAGGTCCAGGAAGCCGGCGGTTACATGAATGCGTACACCTCGTTTGACCGCACGGTGTATCACATTGATGTGCCGAACACCGGCGCCCGCGTGGCGATTGACATCCTTTGCGACATCATGCAGCACGCGTCGTTGCCGGACGAGGAACTGGACAAGGAAAAGCAGGTCATCGTGCGGGAGATGGACATGAATCAAGATGACCCCGGCCGGCGCGCGGGCCGGCGGTTGTTTGAAGTCGCCTACACAAAAAGCCCCTATCGCTACACGGTCATCGGCTACCCGGATATTTTTCACGAGGTCAAACCGGCGGACATCCGCGCCTACTATCAGGAAAAATATGTGCCCAACAATGTCTTCTTCGTGGTCGCAGGAGACGTGAAGACGGACGAGGTGGTCGGGCAGATTCGCGCGGCCTATGGGAAAACCAAAGCCAGAGCGCTGCCTCCCATGGTTCTTCCGGAAGAGCCGCGCCAGACCGCTCCGCGCGAAATCCTCGAGGAAGCCGCCATTGAACTGGGGCACTTGCACTTTGCCTGGCACATTCCGGAGTTGCGGCATCCCGATGTGCCGGCGCTGGACGTCCTGGCCGTGTTGCTGGGCAGCGGACGCAGTTCGCGCCTGTATCGGGAAGTGCGAGAAAAAGCGGGGCTGGTGAATTACGCGGATGCGTGGACCTACAACCCCGGCAGCGCGGGGTTGCTGGGGATGAGCGCGGTGGTGGATGCGGAAAAATTCGATCCTGCGCGGTGTGCGTTGCTGGCGGAAGTGGAGAAACTCAAGGGCGACGCCATTGCCGGCGGGGAACTGAGCAAGGCGGTCAAGCAATACATTGCCGCCACGCTGGCGACGCGCAAGACGATGCAAGGCCAGGCGCAGGACCTGGGCGGAAGCTGGCTGGCGGCCGGCGATCTGAATTTCTCCGAGCGTTATCTCGCCGCGGTCAAGCGCGTGACGCCCGCCGAGTTGCAGCGGGTCGCCCGCCAGTATTTGACTGCGGAGAACCGCACGCTTTACGCCCTCCTGCCCAACGGGGCCGCGCCCAAGTCCACCGTGGCCGCCGAGTTGTCCCGCGAGCAGGCCATTCAAAAAGTCGAATTGCCAAACGGCTTGCGCCTGCTGATCAAGGAAGATCATCGGCTGCCATTCGTGGAGTTCCGCGCGGTCTTTCAAGGCGGCGTGCTCCGGGAGAGTGCCGCCAACAACGGGGCCACCCAGTTGCTCGCCAAACTACTGCTCAAAGGCACGGCGACGCGTACGGCGGAGGAAATTGCCACGGAGATCGAATCCGTCGGCGGCAGCATTGACAGCTACGGCGGCAATAACAGCTTCGGCGTAAACGTCGAGGTGCTCAGTTCGGATTTTGCCGTGGGGCTGGACTTGCTGGCCGATGTGTTACTCAATCCCGTGTTTCCCGAAGCGGCACTGGAACGCGAGCGGGAGATTCAGCTTGCCGGAATCCGTTCCCAGAAGGATGAACTGCTCAAGAGCGCCAGCAAGGCGATGCGCCGCGCGCTCTTCGGCGAAACCGGCTATGGCCTTGACCCTTTGGGTTCGGAAGCAAGCGTCGAGCGAATCCAGGTCGCCGATTTGAAGACATTTCACAGGGAACTCACCACGCCGGCCAACTGTGTGCTGGCCATTTATGGCGACGTGAATCCCGCGGAAGTGAAGACGGCCGTGGAGCGGACTTTTGGGAATTGGAAATCGGCGAGCGTGACAGCGGACCCGTTGATCAAATCCCAAAGCGTTGAGTTGAGAACAATCCAGCGCGTCACCGAGACGCGCGACAAGAAGCAGGCGGTGCTGGTCATTGGCTTTCCGGGCACGACCTTGTGTGCGGCAGACCGTCATGCCCTGGACTTGCTGCAGGAGGCATGCAGTGACCTTGGCTCGCGATTGTTTTTGCGCGTCCGCGAGAAACTCGGACTGGCTTACTATGTCGGCGCGCAGAATTTTGTCGGATTGGTGCCGGGATTCTTCGCCTTCTACGCCGGCACGGAACCGGCAAAGGCGGCTTTGGTGGAGAGCGAGATACTGAAGGAAGCGGCGTTGCTGCGCAGCGAGGGACTGACGGCGGAGGAATTGCCGCGGGCAAAAGCCAAACTGATTGGCCAGAAAAAGATCGCACGGCAAGACCTCGGCAGTCTGGCCATGACGACCGCGTTGGATGAGCTTTACGGCCTGGGCTTTGGCTACACCGATGCCGAGGATGCGAAACTGGAAGCGGTCACGCTTGAGGATGTCAAACGCGTGGCGCAACAGTATCTCACGTCTGATGCCTTCGTCGTTGCGTTGGTGAAACCTGAAACCGTTAACTGAAGCTGGGAGCGACCGATTGGCTCATGCCAGAATTGTCTCGCGCGTGTCGAGTGCGGGGCTTACGATGTGATGCGGGCATAGACCCGCGCAATTCATGAAAGTACTGCTCGTCAGTCCGCAAACCCCAGACACCTTCTGGAGCTTCAAGCACGTCCTCCGTTTTGTCGCCAAACGGGCCGCGTTTCCCCCCCTCGGCTTGCTCACCGTCGCCGCGATGCTGCCGCGCGAGTGGGACCTTCGGGTGGTGGACATGAACGTGACCCGGCTCACAGACGACGATTTGCGCTGGGCGGATTATGTGATGTTGAGCGCCATGATTGTTCACAAGGAATCCGTGCGCGAGGTGGTGGCACGTTGCACAGCGCTGGAGCGGCAGGTGATCGCCGGCGGACCGCTGTTTACCACCGGCCATGAGACGTTCCCGGAGATTCGTCATTTCGTGCTCGGCGAGGCGGAGGAAGTGATGCCCCAGCTCGTGGAGGATTTGCAGAAGGGCTGTCTGCAACGCATTTACCGCGCTCCGCGTTGGCCGAGTCTTCATCAGACGCCGGCGCCGCGTTGGGATTTGGTGGACCTGCGTCATTACGTGACGATGGCCGTGCAATTCTCGCGCGGCTGTCCGTTCGACTGTGAATTCTGCGACATCATCGTCATGAACGGTCGCATCCCCCGCACCAAAACCCCCGAACAACTGGTCGCCGAACTGGAAGCCCTGCGGTTGCGGGGTTGGAAGGACATGGTGTTCATCGTGGATGACAATTTCATCGGCGACAAACGGCGCACCCGGGCGTTGCTGCGTGAGCTGGTGGCCTGGCGGCGGCGCACCCGGCACAGCATGGGCTTTCTTACCGAGGCTTCGGTCAACCTGGCCGACGATGCCGAGTTGTGTTCGTTGATGGTGGAGGCCGGGTTTGCCAAGGTCTTCGTCGGCATTGAAACCCCCTCCAAGGAATCGCTGGAGGAATGTCGCAAGTTGCAGAATCGCGGGCGCGATTTGGTGGCGGCGGTGCGGACGTTGCAGAACGCCGGACTCGAAGTCATGGGCGGCTTCATTGTAGGCTTCGACAACGACAAGACCGACATCTTCAAACGGCAATTCGAGTTCATTCAGAATTCGGGTGTGGTGACGGCGATGGTCGGGTTGCTGACGGCACTGCCGCAGACCCGCCTCTGGCAACGGCTTAAGCTGGAAGGCCGACTCGAAACCGAGAGCAGTGGCAACAACACCCAGGCGGAGCTGAATTTCCAACCCAAGCTGAGTCGCGACTTCCTACAAACGGGCTATCGGGATTTGATGAAGCGGCTTTACGAGCCAAAGATTTATTACCAGCGCGTGCGAACGTTTCTGCAAAACCATCGCTGTCGCACCGGACCGCGATTGCGGCTCTCCTGGTCGGACTTCATGGCCTTCCTGAAGTCCTTCTGGCTGCTGGGCATCTGGTATCGGGGACGCGTGGCCTACTGGCGATTTTTTTGGAGCACGCTCCTGCGCCGTCCCCATCAATTCCGGCGCGCCATCGAGTTTGCGATTGTGGGCTACCATTTCCGCCGGGTGGCGCGGCAACTGTGAAGTTGCCTCGGAAGCCCGGTCGGTCGAGGCAAGGCCCCTCCTCGGTACGGGCCTTCCATCGGTTATTCCGGCATCTGGCTCCAGCTATCTCTTGAGGTAGTACTTCTCGGTGTATTCGCGGACCATGCGTTCGGTGTTGAATTGCGGGACGAGGGTGGCCATGGCGTGGCGGATCTTCTGAATCCACTGGCGGGGGATACCCTGGGCGTCGCGATTGAAGAAGCAGGGGATGACTTCTTCGGTGAGGGCTTTGTAAAGATTGGCACTGTCGAGGCGGTCCTGCTCTTCGACGGATTCCGGGTGGGCGTCTTCGCCGATGGCGAAACCGTTCTCGCCGTCGTAGCCTTCACGCCACCAGCCGTCGAGGATGCTGAGGTTGAGGCAGCCGTGGCAGCCGGCTTTCATGCCGCTGGTGCCGGAGGCTTCCAGTGGTCGGCGGGGATTGTTCAACCACACGTCGCAACCGGAAACCATCTGGCGGGCGATGTGAACGTCGTAGTTTTCGATGAACACGAGATGGCCCTTGAGGTCGCTGTACTGGCTGAGATGAATGATGTGTTGGATGTAGCGCTTGCCGTCGTCGTCGCGGGGGTGGGCCTTGCCGGCGAAGATGAATTGCACGGGTTGGGCCTTGTCGCGGGTGAGCCGGACGATGTTTTCCATCTGCTGGAAAATAAGCGGAGCGCGTTTGTAGGTGGCAAAGCGCCGGGCGAAGCCGATGGTCAACGCGTCGTTGTTGAGCAGGTGATCGAAGGCAATGAAATCGCCGTGCGTGACGCGTTGGTGTTGGAGGAGGAGGCGGCGGCGGGTGAATTCGAGCAACTCGCGGCGCAGTTTGTAGCGCAGCGCCCAGATTTCCTCGTCGCTGATAAATTCCGTGTCGGTCATGCGCTGCCAGAATTCGGGTGAGCTCATTTCGCGGTCCCAGTCGCGGGCGGCGCGGACCCGCCAGAAGCGTGTGCTGTCGCCAACCGGAACCGGTTCGGAGGCCACCTGTGGCTGCTCCGTGAGTTTGCGGCGCCAGAAGCGGCGCACGGGGCCTTTCATCCAGCCGAGGAGGTGAATGCCATTGGTGACGTGCCCGATGGGGACCTTTTCGACCGGGACGTTCGGATACAGGCCGTGCCACATGTGGCGGCTGACGCGGCCATGCAATTCACTGACGCCGTTGGCGGCGCGCGAGAGTTTGAGCGCGAGGACGGTCATGCAGAATGGTTCGTGTTTGTCATCGGGTTTTACGCGGCCCAGCGCCATCAAATCCTCGAAGGGCACGGTGGTATGCACCCGGAAGCGATGCAGGGCGTAATCCATCAATTCCGGGCTGAAGCGGTCGTGCCCGGCTTCGACGGGAGTGTGCGTGGTGAAGAAACATTCGGTCTTGGTCTCGGCGACGGCTTTGGCGAATGGTTTTCCGGAGGCCATACGTTCGCGAATCAATTCCAGCGTGAGGAAGGCGGCGTGGCCTTCGTTCATGTGGAAGAGCGATGGCTGGATGCCCAGGGCGCGGAGCAGGCGCACGCCGCCCATGCCAAGCAAGACCTCTTGCATGATGCGCGTGGTGCTGTCGCCGCCGTAAACGCGTTGCGTCAGGTCGCGGTAGAGTTGTTCGTTCTCGGGGCGGTTGGCATCGAGCAGGAACACGGGCACACGGCCGACGTTGACGCGCCAGGCCTGGAAGAACACCTGGGTCATGCCAATGTCAACGGAGCAGACCAAGGGTTCGCCCTTGGAATTGAGGACGGGTTCCACGGGCAGGTTTTTGGGTTTGAGGTGGGTGTAGTATTCGGTTTGCCAGTTGTTGGCGTCGAAGGCTTGTTGGAAATAACCTTCGCGATAGAACAGGCTGATGCCGACGAAACCGAGGCCCAGATCGCTGGCGGACTTGGCGTGATCGCCGGCGAGGATGCCCAAGCCGCCGGCGGCGATGGGGAGGGTTTCGTGGAAACCGAATTCCGCGGAAAAATAGGCGACGGGACGCTCCGCCAGTTGGGGTGCGTGCTTGGCGGCCCAAGTGTCCTTCTCATTCAGGTAATCGTCGAAATCGCGCAGGACCTGGCGGACGTGGTCGGCGAAATCCTGCTCCTGCAGGCGGACGCGGAGTTCGTATTCAGAGACTTCGTGGAGGATGGCGACGGCATTGTGGTAAAGATTCTGCCAACTGCGCGGCGAGAGTTCCTGGTAGAGTTCCTGGGCTTCCTGGTCCCAGGTCCACCACAAGTTGCGCGCCAGGCGGTTGAGGCCGTTGACGAGTTCCGTGATTTCCGCCGCCGATAACGGTTGCTTTGCCATAGTTCAAAACATCTGCTTCAAGTTTCCAGCAATGAAGCGGGCACGGTAGTGACGGAGACGCGCTGGGGCAAACAAAAATCCTTGTTCCCCTGGCACGCGGCCATCGGTACGCTGCGTGCAATGCCCGGTCTGACCAAGTACTGGCACGTGCTGAACATTGGCGTGCAAAACAGCCTGACGTATCGCTTCAATTTTCTGACGCGGACGTTGTTCGGGTTCATTCCGCTGACGGCGATGCTGTGGTTGTGGCGGACGATCTACGAGGGCAAGGGCGCGGACGCCACGGTGGGCACCTACACGCTGGCGCAGATGATCTCTTACTATTTGGTGGTGACGGTGGTGGACGCTTTCACGGCGGTGAGCGAAGACGACTGGCAGATCGCGGCGGACATCAAGGACGGGCGGATCAGCCAGTTTTTGCTCAAGCCGATAGATTACTTGTGGTTCCGGCTGTGCCTGTATTTTTCCGGCCGGCTGACTTACCTGGCGGTGGCGTTTGTGCCGGTGATGTTGCTGATTCTGTATCTGCGGCAGTACTTCGTGCTGCCGCCGGATGGAATGACGGTGGCGCTCTTTGCGCTTTCGGTGCTGCTCACGGCGTTGCTCCAGTTCTTTCTTTCCTACATGATGGCGATGCTGGCGTTCTGGGTGCTCGAAGTTTCCACGTTCATTTTCATTCTCTATGCGTTTGAATACATTGCCAGCGGACACATGTTCCCGCTGGACATTCTGCCGCCGATGGTGGAGCGGGCGTTGTATTTCACGCCGTTTCCTTATCAGCTCTATTTCCCAGTTGGCATTTACATGGGCAAAGTCACGGGGGTGGAATTGATCACGGGACTGGTGATGCAGGCGGGGTGGGTGGTGCTGGCGTATCTGCTGGCGCGCCTGGCGTGGCATCGCGGGATCAAGCGATACTCGGCCGCGGGAGGTTGATCTATGCGTCAGGAACCGACAACCGAGTCTCAGACGCGACTGGAGCGCAACGTGAGCGCGGCGCCATCGGCCCCATCGCGGCCCGCCACGCTGCGGCGCTACGCCGGCATTTACGCGGCCCTGTGGAAGAACTCCGTCACGCGGGAGACCATGTTCAAGGGCAACTTCCTGCTCTGGATCGTGGTGGAATTGCTGTGGTTTGGACTGCAACTGGGATTCATCGGCGTGTTGTATTTGCACACGGACGCCATTGGCACGTGGACCAAATGGGAAGTCGTGCTGTTGGTGGGCGCGAGCCAGTTCATCCAGCAGATCTACCAGGCTTTCTTCCTGGTCAACTGCGCCAACCTTTCCGAACTGATCCGCACGGGCAAGCTGGATTTCCTCCTGATGCTGCCGGTGAACACGCGCTTTGTGGTTTCGTTGCGGCAGGTGGACCTCGGCGGATTCGTGAACGCGGCGTCCGCACTGGCCGTGATGTTCTACGCCGCCAGGCAACTTCAACTGGTGCCCACGGCGGGCACGGTGTTCGCGTTTCTCGGCTTCTGCGCGGCGGGCATTCTCATCCACTACTCGCTGATGTTCATGCTGGCCACGATCAGCTTCTGGACGGTGAAAGCGCAGGGCATCGTCTTTGGTTACTACAACCTGTTTCAGATCGCCCGCATGCCGGATGAGGCATTTCGCGGATTATACAAAGCGGTGTTCACCTTCGTCCTGCCGATGCTGCTGGTGAGTAATGTCCCGGTGCGGTTGCTGGCGGACAAGTTGGAATCGCAAGGAGCGCTGTTCTTGCTGTTGGGGATGGCGGCCGGGTGTGCGGTGGTTTCCGAAGGGGTATGGCGACTGTCCGTGCGCCGTTACACCAGCGCGAGCAATTGAGCGGGGCAGGTGCCGCAAAATCTCTTGAAACAAAATGCCCGCCTGCCGGGTATTGACCGTGACGATATGAAAGCAATTCACTTTATGACGAAAACGAATCCGGCCTTCAAGGTGACCCAGCCTTTGCCGCTGTTGCCCAGCGATTACAGGGGTGGCCGGGGGCGGGCCGCGATACCCGCCTGTGCGTCACTCTCAGCCCTCGCCGGGCTGCCGTTGACGGCCGCGAAGAGCGTCGTCGGGGCGATTTGCCCGAAAGCCGACTTGGGGTCGCGGATGCCCCGCTTGGTTGCTTGAAAGGCGCCCCATGCAATCCGCCACTGTTTATCCAGCAGGTTATGCAACAGCTTTGCATCTTAACCGTCTTCGGCCCTAAGCTGACCTCCGGGCGATGCTCGCCGGCCAATGACCGAGACGCAACAGTTCGAGGCGTTCCTGCACAATTACCAGAACATGGTTTTTAGCACTGCCATGCGCCTGCTCGCCAACCAGTCCGAAGCCGAGGACGTCACGCAAGAAGTTTTCCTGCGCGCCTATGAGAGGTTCGACACGCTGCGTGACAGTCCGACGGTTGGCGGGTGGCTCAAGACGGTGGCCACCAATCTGAGTCTCAACCATCTCTCGCGCTACCGGGCGCGCTGGAGTTTCTTCTCGGAACTGAGCCGCAACTCGGATGAGGGTGATGAACTGGTGGTGAATTTCCCTGCGCCGGAGGACACGCACGCCGCAATTGAGGCCGCCGATCGGCGCGAGCTGGTGGAGCGCGCCCTGCAAAGTCTGCCGCCCGCGCAACGCGTGCCGCTGGTGCTGTTTCATCTTGAGGGTCTGCAATACGACGAGATTGCCGAAAAGCTCGGGGTGTCGCTGGGCAAGGTGAAGACGGACATTTTTCGCGGACGCGAGGCGCTCCGCCAGAAGCTGCAACTCAAACTAGAGGCAGAATCGCTTTAACGGTCGGCACGCATGAACTCCGAAATCGAGAAACAACTGGCGGCGAGCGTGCAACGGGAGCTGAACACGTTGGGCGAACTTGCGGCCCCAAGCGGGTTGGCGGCGCGGATCATGGGAACGATTCAACAACGCGCCGCCGCGCCGTGGTACCGACGCGCGTGGCAGACCTGGCCATTCCCGCAACGGGCGGCGGCACTGGCGGTGATGCTCGCGCTGTTTGCCGGTCTGTGCGTCGGGAGTTGGCAGTTTGGCCAGAGCGATCTGTTGGCGGACACGTTGGGTTCGATCGGTGAACGGTTGAGCTTGGTGAACGTGCTTTGGGGCGCATTGGGCGCGCTGGGCAATGCCATCACGCTGGCAATCCAGAGCATCCACCCGCTGGTATGGATCGGCGGTGCGTTGGTGATGCTGGCCTGTTACGCCGCGTGTGTCGGTCTGGGAACGGTCTGTGTGCGGCTCGCATGGGTGCGCCGCTGAACAAGGAGAATCATGAAAACAAAGCTAAAACGAGTCTGGGGCCGGGGCGGGAGCGGGCTTCTTTGCTCGCTGCTGTTCTGCGGATGGGTGATGAGCGGGATGACGCAAGAAGTCGTGCCGGAGGCACATCCGGACGAGGCGACCAATGCGCCGGTGACGGAAAGCACCACGGAAGAAGCGCCGCCGCCCTCGATCACATCACCCTTGGTGCGCCATGGTTATCATGGCACCTCGGGGCAGGAGATCGTGGTGTTCGGCCACAGCGCAGAACTCGCGGCAGGTCAATCCATCCGGGATATGGTGGCGATTTTTGGCTCGGCCACGGTGCGCGGCGAGGTGCGCGATCAGGTGGTGGCCGTCTTTGGTAATATTGTCATTGAGGGACAGACGCGCGACGCCGTAGCAGTGTTTGGCAACATCAAACTCGCCCCCAACGCCGTAGTCTCGCGCGATGCAGTATCGGTGTTTGGCAACGTCAAGCTTGGACCCGGCGCAAAGATCGAACGCGACGTGGTGGCCGTGGGTGGCGCCGTGGATCGGGAGGAAGGCGCCACGATTGGCGGACAAATCGTGAGCATTCCTGGGTTTGGATGGGTGGGAAATTGGGTGGAGCATTGTCTGCTGAAACTGCGTCCGCTGGCGCCGCGCGTTGGCTGGTTGTGGGTGCTGCCAGGCGCTTTCTTCCTGCTGTATCTGCTCGTGGCGTTGGCGTTGCCGCGTCCCGTGAACGCGTGTTTGGAGGAAATTACGCGCCGCCCGGCAACGACACTGATGGTGGGACTGTTGACCAAAATACTCATGCCGTTGGTGATCTTCATTCTCCTGGCCACGGGCATCGGGGTCTTCGTTGTGCCGTTCCTGCTCGCGGCGCTGTTTTTTGCGGCTATTCTGGGCAAGGTGGCTTTGCTGCAATATGTCGGCCGGCAGTTGGGACGACAATTTGGCAGCAGCGCCTTCGAGGCACCGTTGCTGGCGTTCGTAGTGGGGTGGGTTCTCATCACGCTGCTGTACTTCGTGCCGGTCTTGGGTCTGGTGGTGTTTGGCGTAACGGGGATCTGGGCGTTGGGCGCGGCGGTCATGGCCATGTTTGGCGGCACGCGACGCGAATTGCCACCGCGCACGGCGCCTCCACCGGTGACGAACCAACCGCAGCCAGCGACGCCTCCCGCGGCGACTGGCGCGGCCGCTTTCGCCGTCGCGACTGCCGCAAACATTCCTGCCGAACCCGGCGAAACGCCGGCGAGCGGCAGCGCCGAAAGTGGGCCACCACCACCCCTGCCGACTCCCATGCCAGTGACGGAAACTATGTCCGCGAGCGATTCCGAGGCGTTGGCCTTTCCGCGCGCCAATTTCTGGGAGCGCATGGGCGCGGCGTTTCTGGATGTGATCCTCGTCGCGATTCTGAGTTCGCTGGTCGGCGGAGTGCCGCTGGGATTCCTCGTGGCATTGGCCTACTTCGCGGGGATGTGGGCGTGGAAAGGCACGACGGTTGGCGGCATTGTGCTGAACCTTAAAGTCGTCCGGCTCGATAACCAACCGGTCACTTTTCCGGTGGCGTTGGTGCGCGGGCTGGCAGCGGCGTTCTCCGTCGTTGTGCTGTTCCTCGGCTTTCTGTGGATGATTTGGGACCGCGACAAGCAGACCTGGCACGACAAGATCGCCGGGACGGTTGTGATTCGCCTGCCGCGCGGCACATCGCTGGTGTGCTTCTGAGGTTGAGAAACGGCAGGGCAGGGGAGGACGACGCTCCATCGCCAAGAGATTGGTGATGGGCGTCGGCGCTTGTAGTGCCGTGACAAACAAATTTCGAGGCAAGGTAGGGCGCGTTGCTCCGTGCGCGCCGTTGGGAAGCAAGGTGTGAGTTGCGGCGCGCACGGAGTGACGCGCCCTACCCGCGCTCCGCAGGATGCAACGTAACTTCTTCGTCGCAGCAGTAGTGGGGCTGGGAAGTCAGTTCGCCGGGGCCGCCGATGCTCACTTCGGAGTTCCGGGCTGAAGGTTTTCAAGCTTTGGCGTGACGCCGGGTTCGCAGAATTTGATGACAGAATGCCTGGCCACGAATACCTGTTGGCCATCGGCTTGTTCGAGTTCGATGAAATCAGCCAGCCGGTCGCGGTCCTCGCCAGACAACCTTCGCAGACCTTTGAACAAGACATTGCGGTACACGTCGATGTTCTGATTTCGCTCGGAGCAATACACATCGTAGCGCTTGCTCGTAACAATCGTATCCCGTGTCCCTTCCGGCACTGCGACCTGTTCCTGCGTTTCAAGTTTGGCAGGCGGGGCAGTGGCCGAAGTGGGATTGATCGTTTCGGATTCCACGTTCTGCACGTCAAAGTTGGGATCGAGTTCAAAGAGGATTTCCTGCCGTGTCGCTTGAATCTCGACCTGAAGGCGCGTGAGGACTCGGGCTGCCACACTGTCGCCTTCGCGCAACAGGCCAAGCAGGATATGCTCCGTCCCGACGTGGGTGTGGTTCAGCGACTTGGATTCCTTCACTGCCACCGCCAACACTTTCTTGACGCGAGGGGTGTAAGGAATGTTCCCGATCATTTCTTGATCCGGCCCGGCGCCGACTTGCTTCTCCACTTCGAGCCGGACGGCTTCAAGGTCGAGGCCCATTTTGCCCAGGACATTCACAGCCACGCCTTGCCTGAGTGCGATCAAGCCCAACAGCAGGTGCTCCGTGCCGACGAAGTTGTGGTGCATACGATCCGCTTCTTTGCGAGCGAACGCCAATGCCTGTTGAGCGCGCGGTGTGAAATTGTTGAGGGATTCATTCATAAACAGCGTTCGACTTTGAATGGGTTCCGTCAATGCCCTTCGGACTCGCTTAAACCAGTTCATGGCAATAATGGGTTGGCTGGTGAGCAATATCACATCTACCTGCCGGATGGCCAACTGTACTGCAATACGACAGAATCCTCACGCGCTGCGAGGATGCTCCAGGAGCGCGGGTGGTCCCCGCCCGCAGCACCCCCGCTTGCAGTGAAACGCCAGGATTCCCCGACGAGCTCCAGACTGCCAACCCGCTGCGACCGGGGACCGGTCGTGCTCCTTTGGTTGCGGCTTCGCCGCGTTGTGTTTCCGTCCCATTTTCCTTTCCTTTCGGCACTTTGGGCTTATCCTGCCGCGCTCGGGTTGGGAGTTCGGAATAATATCAGGATCAAGATTAAGACGAAGAGCAAGCAGTTCAAGAAACACACGGATGGACGCGGAACATATACGCAATTTCAGCATCATTGCCCACATTGACCACGGGAAGACGACGCTTTCGGATCGCTTGTTGCATCGCACAGGCACGATCGCCACACGCGACATGGAGGCGCAGTTGCTCGATTCGATGGACCTCGAACGCGAGCGCGGCATCACCATCAAGGCGCATCCGGTCACGATGCTTTACACGGCCAGGAACGGCGAGACCTACGAGTTGAACCTGATTGATACGCCCGGCCACGTGGATTTCACCTACGAAGTGTCACGCAGTCTGAGCGCGTGCGAAGGGGCGTTGTTGATCGTGGATGCGGCTCAAGGAGTCGAAGCGCAAACGGTCGCCAACGTGCATCTGGCGATGAAGCAGGAACTCACCATCATCCCGATCATCAACAAGATTGACCTGCCGCACGCAGATGTGCCCCTGGCGAAACAGCAGTTGGAGGATATTCTCGCCATCCCGGCGGAGACAGCCATTCCCGCGAGCGCTAAGGAGGGCATCGGCATCGAGGAGATTCTCGAGGCCATCGTCGCGCGCGTGCCGCCGCCCAAACCGACGGGCGCGCCGAGTTTGCAGGCGCTGGCGTTCGATTCTTATTTCGACACCTACAAGGGCGTCGTGACGCATGTGCGCGTGTTCAACGGTGAATTGCGAGCCGGCCAGCAGGTGAAGTTGTTGCACTCCGGCAAGAACGTCGAAGTGAAGGAAGTCGGCAGTTTCAATCCCAAGCCGTACCCGCGCGAAAAGTTGGAAGTCGGCGAAACGGGGTATTTCACCGCGAACATCAAGAGTTCCGCCGAGGTGAAGATGGGCGACACGATCACCGATTGGCGGAATCCATCCGCGGTGTTGCCTGGGTTCAAAGAGATTCATCCGATGGTGTTCAGCGGGATTTACCCGATCAACACGGCGGATTACGAGCATCTCAAGGTGAACATGGGCAAGTTGCAGCTCAACGATTCGGCGTTTGTCTATCAGGCGGAGACGAGCGTGGCATTGGGCTTCGGCTTCCGCTGCGGTTTTCTTGGTTTGCTGCACCTGGAGATCGTGCAGGAACGGTTGCGGCGGGAGTACGGCATGGACATCATCGCCACGTATCCGAGCGTGGTGTATCGCGTGACGATGACCGACGGCACGGTGAAGGAGATTGATAATCCGGCGTTTCTGCCCGAACCGAATTACATCGAGAAGATCGAGGAACCGATGGTCAAGGCGTTCATCATCTGTCCCAATGAGTACATCGGCGACATGATGGCGTTGGTATCAGAAAAGCGCGGCACGCTGGATCACACGGAGACGCTCGATACCAAGCGCGTGATGCTGCACAACCTGGTGCCGCTGGGCGAGATTTTGATTGATTTCCATGATCGCATCAAGAGCCTCACGCGCGGTTACGGCTCGATGGATTACGAGCACGCGGATTATCAGGCGAGCGAAATGGTGAAACTGGACATGCTGGTCAACGGCGAATCCGTGGACGCCTTCTCGTGCATCGTCCATCGCAGCAAGGCCGAGGGCAGGGGACGGGCGCTGGCGTTGAAGCTCAAGGAAGTGATTCCGCGGCAGCAATACCAGGTGAAAATTCAGGCCGCCATTGGCGGAAAGATCGTTGCCTCCGAATCCGTAAGCGCCCTGCGCAAGGACGTCACGGCCAAATGTTACGGCGGCGACATCACGCGCAAACGCAAACTGCTGGAAAAGCAGAAAGAAGGTAAAAAGCGCATGAAATCCGTCGGCAGCGTGAACATTCCACAGGAAGCCTTTATCGAAGTGTTGAAGACATGAAAGCCGGCCACAAACGAAGTGAGCGCTGTCTGGACCTGCGCCGCCCACCGCGCGCGGGACAGGGCAGGGGAGGGGTCGTTTCGCTCTGGCCTGGTTCGCCTTCCACTCACGCACCAAGCATTACGCATCACCTATGATCCTACGCTGGTTTCTCTCCAAGACGGTGCGCCAGGCCACGGCCATGCGGAAGCACGTTCACCGCATCCTTTGTGCGCAGCGTGACATTTTATCCACGCCGGCAACACAAGCCATTGAGGAGTCGCTGGCGGCATTGCAGTCGGCGTTGCGCGCGGTCGCGGCGAAGGAGGAATTGCTCAAGCAGATGGAGAACGTGGAAAAAGTGGCGAACAAATGGCTGCGGCCTTACCCCCATGCCGCCTGGCGCGAAAACGTGGAGGTATTGCTGGTCGCACTGGCCGTCGCCATGGGAATTCGCACCTTCTTCCTGCAGCCTTTCAAGATTCCAACTGGCTCGATGCAGCCTACACTCTTTGGCGTCACATCCGACAATCTCCTGGAGCAGCCGGATTTCAAGATTCCCACGGGCCTGACGCGGGTACGCGAATGGTTCGAGGGCATCTCGTATGTTGAATTAAACTCGAAGGCGGATGGAAAGTTGGAACGCGTCGGCGCGCCGTGGCGGTTACTCATCTTCAGCATCAAACAAACGCTATGGATCGGCGGCGTGGCGCACACGATCTGGTTCCCACCAGACTACGGTCAACCCCCGGCTGGCAGTCTGGAAGGTCGGGCGGGTCTGCATTACGGCCAGCCCTTCTCCAAAGGCGAGCAAGTGGTCCGGTTGAAAGTGCAGAGCGGTGATCATCTTTTCGTGGATCGGCTAACCTATAATTTCCGCAAACCCACCCGTGGCGAAATCATTGTGTTCGAGACTGCCGGCACGCGAATCCCGCAACAGGACACGTTTTACATCAAACGTTTGGTGGCCCTAGGTGGCGAACGCGTGCAGATCGGCGAAGACCGGCACTTGCGGATCAACGGCGAGCGGTTGGATGCCAGCACGCCGCACTTTGAGAACGTCTATTCCTTTGATCCAAGCAAGCCGCCCAGAGAAAGCGAATACTCAGGCCACGTCTATCATCCGCAATTGGCGCCGTATTTTTCCGGCCAACGTGACGGGGTCCTGATCCCGCCGGACAGTTACATGGTCATGGGTGACAACACGCTAAACAGTCTTGATTCGCGAAGTTGGGGTGAGTTTCCGGCTTCCAAAGTAATCGGGAAATCCTTCTTCGTCTATTGGCCGATCACAGATCGCTTCGGTTGGGGACACCAATAAGCCGTCTCCAACCCAACCCGCAGCATTTCGGTTTCGGGCATGTTGCATGCCCTATATTCCTACGAACAATGTCTGTTATATTCATTTTGTATCCCCCTGGTAGGCCCTTACATATGCCCCAACGGTTCGTTGCCACGAAAAGTCGCGGGTCATGGCGTTTCGCCGATACAGTCGGAGCAATGCCGGCGAATCATAGAGGGACAATGCCTTCCGCATGGCACTGGCAAGAGCACGCGCACTGTAATCCACAAACTTAATGCCGTTGGCTTCCGCTGGATTCTCCGTAAAGTCAATCACCGTGTCATCCAAACCGCCGGTGGTGCGGACAATTGGGATCGTGCCGTAACGCAGGCTGTACATTTGATTCAAACCACAAGGTTCGAATCTCGACGGCATCAGGTAGAAGTCACAGGCCGCTTCAATGCGGTGCGACAAGGATTGGTTGTAGCCCAACTGCACTGAAACCTTGCCTGGAAACCGTCGCGCCAACTCCTGAAATGCGCGTTCGTATTCAGCGTCGCCACTGCCCAGCAGAACGAACTGCATATCCGTCCGCAGCATTTCCTCCAAGGCACCCAATTCGATATCCACGCCTTTCTGACCGGTTAAGCGGGTGATGGTGCCGAACAAAGGCGCATCGGGCCGGACGGGCAAACACAATTCGTGCTGTAACGCAAACTTGTTCGCCCGCTTGCCAGCCAGTCGTCGGATTGAGTAGGGATGTTTGAGGCAAGGATTGGCCTCAGTGTTCCATTCCTCGTAGTCCACACCATTTAGGATGCCAACCAAGCGGCTCTGCCGTTTGCGCAAAATTCCGTCCAAGCCACAACCAAACTCCTCCGTGGTGATCTCGCGTGCATAACGAGGGCTGACCGTCGTCATCACGTCCGCGTAAGCGATGCCGGCTTTGAGGCAATTCAAAAACCCGTAGAACTCCGCACCCTCTGGATGGAAATAACTCAAAGGTAAATTCGTGAGGTCGTATGCCGAACGCGGAAATAATCCCTGGTAGGCGAGATTGTGAATCGTCAGGCAAATCCTGGGTGGAGTCCCCCACCCTTCGGTGAGCGATTGATGCCGGATGAGGGCCGGAACCAGTCCGGCTTGCCAGTCATTGACGTGAACGACTTCTGGTTTCCAGGGAAGATACCGCGCCAAGTGGGCAATGCACTTGGAGTAGAAGATGAACCGTTCGGCGTTGTCCGGGTAATCCACACCGTGCTCGTTATACAGCCCCGGACGATCGAAGTATTCGGGCTTGTGAATGAAGTAAACGGTAAGCTGCGGCAGCAGTTCTATGGACCACAACTCAGCTTGAACGCGATTGGTACCCAGCGGCAAATCGAACACCCAATCCACCCGCTGCATCTGAGGAAACCGTTCCCGAATCCCCCGGTAAAGCGGCGTGACGATGCTTACCCGATGTCCTGCGTGAGCCAGCGCCTTGCCCAAGGCGCCGACCATGTCAGCCAAGCCGCCTGTCTTGGAAAACGGATGGACTTCACTGCTGGCCAGGAGAATTCTTTGTGGCGGTCCAACTGCGGCTTCGCTCAGTTCCCTTACCCTTCGCTTGACGGGGTTTCTGGGGGGCGTTTTCTTGGCAGACTTGGCCTTGATGGCAGTATGCCGGCGGGTTTTGCTCGTCACGGGTTTCCCCATGGTCACTGAAGCGCGGGCCGGCGACTTGCGCGCACGGATGCGGGATCGGGGTTTGCGAAGCGCCATTAGTCGAGTTGGCTAAGTGGTGATTCGATCGGCCTTCAAATACGACTGCAACAACGGCGGAATCGTTATGCTGCCGTCCGCCTGTTGATACGTTTCAACGAATGCCACAAACAACCGCGCCAGCGCCGTGCCGCTGCCATTCAGAACGTGCGGGAAATGATTTTCGCCGGTATCCGACTTGAAACGTAGGTTCATTCGTCGCGCCTGAAAATCCTCGCAGTTCGACACGCTGGAGACTTCGAGATAACTCCCCTGCCCTGGTGACCACACTTCCAGGTCGTATGTCTTCGCGCTGGCAAATCCCATATCGCCCGTGCAGAGCAGCACCACACGGTAATGCAGGCCGAGCAGTTGCAGCACGCGTTCGGCGTTGGCCAGCATCTTCTCGTGTTCATCGTAACCGTCTTCGGGCTTCACGATTTTGATCAATTCCACCTTGTCGAACTGATGCACGCGAATCATTCCGCGCGTGCCCACGCCAGCCGCGCCCGCTTCGCCGCGAAAACACGGTGTGTAAGCACAGTAACGCAGGGGCAACTGGCTTTCCTTGAGCAGTTCCTCGCGATGGATGTTCGCCACCGGGGTCTCGGCGGTGGGGATCAAATAAAGTTTTCCCAGCGCATCGCTTCGATCACCTTCCGCAAGGCCGTAATACTGATCCGCAAATTTGGGAAACTGCCCCACGCCCTCCAGGCAATGCGGGCCGACGACGAACGGTGGCGAGACTTCCGTGTAACCATGCTCTCGTGTGTGCAAATCCAGCAGGAACTGGATCAACGCCCGCTCCAGCCGCGCGCCCCAGTTGGTATAAAGAATGAATCCGCTGCCCGACAGCTTGGCCGCGCGGGCAAAATCCACGAGCTTCAAATGCTCACACAATTCCACGTGCGATTTGGGCTGGAAAGCTAATGTCGGCTTCTCACCCACCACCCTCACAACGACGTTATCCTCCGCGCTGTCGCCCACTTTCACAGATTCGTGCGGCAGGTTCGGCAATTGAAGCAGCAGTTTGTCACGCACCGATTCCGCCTGTTTCGCCACACCATCCAGTCCCGCAATGCGATCGCCCAGTTCACGCGTCTCCAATTTCCGGGTCTCGGCCTCGGCCAATTTCTTCTGAGCCATCAACGCGCCGATTTCCTTGGAGACACGATTGCGTTGGGCCTTGAGCGATTCCACTTCCCCGAGCGTCTTGCGTCGCCGTTCGTCCTGATCAAGGATGCCGTCAATCAACTTCTCCTCCCCGGCGCCGCGGGTGGCGAGGCGTTGACGCACAAAATCCGGTTGTTCACGAATCAATTTGATGTCGAGCACGCGCGGATTATAGGAGCGCGAGAGGGTGTCGCAAGACGGAAGCCCAAATGGGCGCGCGTGGACCAATCGGTCCTGCCCTGCTTCGCAATGCGAGATGTGCGAGGCAACGGTAGGGAAAGATGAGAATCGGCTGGCGAAATTCATCCGGGATGGTTTATTGCAGAGCAGACATTTGGACCTGGTTCAGACAATGAAAATCACAGACGTATTACGGGCGGAACACACGGTGTTTCATAATCTCTTTGACCACATTGAAACGACCGCACCGCGGCACAAGCTGCTGGCGCAGGTCAAGTCCTTGGCCGACACGCTTGAATCGTTGCTTCGCGCACATTCGATGACCGAGGATGAATTGTTCATCGCACCGCTGGAGCATTGCCTGGAGCAAATTGGACAGCGCGATATTTTTCATGAGGAACACGAAGAAATTGACCGCCAGTTGCTAGAGGTGCAGAAGGCCAGATCGCTGAAAGCCGCGCGCCAGAATCTGCTTAAAGCCGTCGCTGCTTCCCGCAAACATTTTGACAAGGAGGAACGCGTCGTGTTCCCGCTGGCGGAACGAGTCCTGAAGGCGCGAACACTTTCCGACTTGGGCGAGGAGTGGATGAAGCGCCGCGAGGCGGCCTTGCGGTAAGCGGGAGTTTCCCCCACCGAGTCCAACTCGATACCCGGCGACGGTTTCACATCCCCGGAGCGGGTGGCTGCGGATTTCGCAGAGCCGCGTTTACCCCGGCGACAAGCGCATTGATCCGGACCGAAAGGGCAAAATCCGAAGGCGCTTCCAGGGTATAGGAAAGGCGGGTCTTGTGAGTGACAAGATAGAAGGCTTCGGGCCACTGCGGTCGCAAACGCGGGTCGGTGCCAGGGCGAATGATGCCATTCCTGGCGGGGCGGCCCTCAATGTCTTCCGACAGATCAATGGGACACACCTCGCCGGCTGCTGCCACGATGGATTCTGCCAGTGACGGGCGGTTGTCGAGGTTCAACTCGTAAACATAAAACCCGTGCGATTCCCAGTCCTCATGCAAGCACAGACAGAGATCGAAGGAAGGCTGCATTTCCAACCACGCGACATGCGCCCGGATTTCATCGCTTTGCAGATGCAGGTAATCGCGATTTAAATCAATGCCCCGACTATTCTCGCGGCGGTTCAGGTGAAAGCCGCTGGGATTCAGACACGGGCAAAACCACAGATCGAGACCAGGCGGCCAGCGGTTCTCCTGTAGCAATCGCAGCGCGGCCAGTGGGCCGGCGGGTTCGTCTCCATGAATTCCGGCACTCAGGTAAATTCTTTGCGCTCCAGTGGCCGACGAGTGCGAACTCAATCGCTTGAACGCGGCGAGATTCGCTCCCGACGCAACGGGCATCTCCTCCAACACCCAACCGTGCGCATGAGCCGCAGTCGCGCAAGCGCGCAAGACTTCCGCAATGGCAATCGTTTCACCAAAGTAACCGCCGGAATTTTTGCCCAGGCGCTGCAATTGTCCTCCACTGAACTTACCGCGAACGCATCAGCCGCCCGGCCCTACTTGGCGAGGACGGGTTCCGGTTGGGTTTCCGCGTGCTGACCTTCGCTATCCGCGCCGTTCTGGTCGCTGAAGCCGTGCTTGTCCCAACTCGGATCCAAACCGAGGTCCTTGAGCATTTGAAGGTCTTTGTCAACCGGTTGATTGATGGTGGTAAGATAATTACCCACCATCATCGCGCTGGCTCCGGCCATGAAGATCATGCTCTGTAAATCGCGCAGATTCACCGCGCGCCCCCCCGCGACCATGATTTCCTGACGCGGCAGGATGAAGCGGAAACAGGCGATGCTCTTGAGCACTTCCATCGGCGGCACCGGCGCACGGTCCTGAAACGGTGTCCCTTCAATGGGATTGAGAATGTTGATCGGCACTACGTTTGCCCCCAATTCCTTGAGCGAGAACGCAAGTTCGCAACGATCTGCGCGGGTTTCGCCCATGCCGAGGATCCCGCCGGAACAAATCCCGATGCCCGCCGCTTTCAGATGTCGGATGGTCTGCACCCGCTCGTCGTAACTGTGCGTGGTGCAGACTTTTTCATAGAAGCCGCGCGAAGTTTCCAAGTTGTGATTGTAACACTCGACACCCGCTTGCTTGAGACGATCCGCTACCCGCTGGTTTTTAATGATGCCCAGTGACGCATCGGGCCGTGCCTTGCCATTTTGTTTCATGGCCTCGAAGCGTTCGCACAATTCGTCCAGCACCGGCCCCTCGTCCAAACCACGCCACGCCGCCACCAGTCCGAGTCCCACTACGCCGTTGGTCTGCGCTTCTTCAGCGGCGCTGAGGATGGACTTTTCGTCAATCAAACTGTAGCGCGGTGAATCGGTTTGATAGAGCGCGGACTGCGCGCAAAAGCGGCAATTCTCTGAACAACCGCCCGCCTTGATGTTGATGATGGAGCAAAGATGAACCTTGTTGCCTTTGAAGCGCTCGCGAATGCGATTGGCCCAGGACATCAAATCGAAGATGTCCGCCGTGCTTTCAAGTGCGAACAGCCATTCTCCCTCAGCCCGCGTGATATCGCCGCCTTGAAGCACCCGCTTCCCCAACTCGGCGATCCGGCTGTGGTTAATTACGTCAATCTTTCCTTCGGTCATGGTTGACAGCTTAAAGGAATGCGCCTCTGGCGCAAGCCTCCACCTTCGCTGCGACGGTCGCCACGCTGGCCAATGGATTTCTGTGCCGGGGTGAAGACAGTCACGACCGGCTGCTTTTTCGAGTGGATTCAGGCGAGCGCCGATGATCGGCAATCACGGGCAGCACGATGTTGTAATGCTGCTCTTGGAACGTGAGCACAATTTGAACCCCGGAAATTTCGTGGGACAGACAGTAATCAATCGCCGAAGTGGAACTCAGGAAACTCATGGCCTCCAACGGGTCTGCCGACCAACTGCCGGACTCTTTCAGATAATGGCCCGTGGTTTTGTGTTGGAGCAGAATCTTCATCGCAGTAGCAATGGACTGACACGGACCCTGGCCGCACTGCCCGTGTGCAACGATGTTCCGGCACCGTTGGCGGGCAATTGTTGGCTGGCTTGGGCGGTATCTTAGTCCTCTGCCTCGTCATGGCAATCCTTTTTCCGCCCGATTTTGGAATCGGACCGGAAAGGTAACCGCGCGAGTCAGGCAACAAACTCCAGCTCCTGCCGATGTGGGATGAGCCCGCGTTCGAAAGCACTGCCCAGAAAACGCCGGATCGTTTCACGCCCGCGCTCGCCGTAATCCAGCGTCCAGTGGTTCACATACATTCCCACAAACTTGTCAGCCAGGGCTTTGCCCATGTCGCGGGCATACTGCAATGCGTGTTGCACTGCCTCGTCGCGATGATCCAAGCTGAACTGGATGCTCTCCGCAAGAATTGCGGACAGCAAACGCCGCTTTTCCGGCGCTATACGCTTATGGATGACGTTGCCTCCCAATGGCAGCGGCAGGCCGTCGTTGGTTCTGGCCCACCAGTCCCCGAGATCCTCGCAAACCGCCAGGCCTTCGTTCTGATAAGTCAGTTGGCCTTCGTGAATGATCAACCCCACGTCCGCTGCCCCCGAACGAACGGCCTGAAAAATCTGATCGAATGGGACCACCACGAAACTGAACTCCTTGGCCGGTTTGCCCAGCCACAATTGTAGTGCCAGGAACGCGCTGGTCATCGTGCCCGGCACGGCGATTGTCTTCCTCCCGATCTCGTCCCGGCTGAACTTCTGCTTCGCCACCAGCATGGGACCGTAGCCGTCGCCCATGCTCGCGCCGCTGGGCAACAAGGCATACTGACCGCTGACGTAGGCGTAGGCGTGGATGCTTACCGCGGAGATGTCGAGTTCGCCACGCGTCGCGCGTTCGTTGAGCGTTTGAATGTCCTGCAAAATGTGCTCGAACTGGAAGCCACGCGTCGGAATCAAATTCTTCGCCAGCCCGTAGAACATGAACGCATCATCCGGATCCGGTGAATGGCCCAGCGTATAAACCTGTTGTTGCATCGCGGCATTGTCCAAGACCGCTGATGCCTGTCGAATAAAAACCGTTGCCACCGAACGGTTGATAGGAACACCAGAACGGGCAAACCCCGATTTTCAACTTGCCTCGCCTCCGCATCATGATTCACTCAGCCAACCGGATCATCTTATGTCACCAACCTGTCGTCCCCTCCCCTGCCCCATGAAATCAAAGATTGTGTTGTCGGCGCTGGCGATCATCTTTCTCGGCATGTCCGGTCCCACACCAGCCCAGGAAGCCAACTTGAAAGTGCTTCACCAGAAAACCGCCGGCCAACTCCGGCAGATCGTCGAGCGCACTCGCGGAGTCATGGGGTTCACGGCTTTGGACCTGACCACCGGCGAACGTTTTGCCATCAACGAAGACTTCGTATTTCCGCAGGCCAGCGCCATCAAGATTGCGATTCTCATGGAAGTCTGCAAACAGGCGCAGGTGGGCAAGTTCAAGTTCTCCGACCGTCGGCGCATCGAGAAGCAAGACAAGGCCGGTGGCAGCGGCGTGTTGTTGCATCTCGGCGACGGCACGGTGGAACTCACCATTGAGGATCTTTGCGTCCTGATGATCACAGTCAGCGACAACACGGCCACGAATCTGTTGATTGATCTGGTGGGCATGGCCAACATCAATCAGACCCTTGCCTCGCTCGGCCTCAAGCACACCCGCGTGCAGCGCCGCATGTTGGACACCGGCGCTTCCTGGCGTGGCGAGGAAAACATATCCACCCCCGCGGAAGCCGCGCGCATCATGGAACTGTTGTTCAAAGGAGAATTCCTCAGCCGCGAAATCTGCGATCACATTCTCTCGATTCTGCGAAAGACCAAAACCGGCGGCATCAAATCGGGTCTGCCAGCCGATGTGCCGGTGGCCTTCAAGCCCGGCGGCCTTGCGGGTGTGAAGACCGAGTGGGCCATTGTGCTGTTGCAGAACCGGCCTTACGTGGTGACGGTGATGGAGAATTACGGCATGGAGGATGACGCCGCAAATGCGATGCAGGAAATCTCCCGCACACTCCACGACTATTTCTCGCGTCTCGCTCGCGCCACGGCGCATGGGACTTATGTGGAGAAGCCCCAATAGTCCACAACCTCAACACGAAGCGCCGGCCCGAACCGGCCTTGTCCAAATCCGCCGCCAGAAGCCGGTCTGTGGCCAGCGCCCCACCCCGCGTTTCACGTCGTGAAACTCACAACCTTCGGTTCCACCAGGCGCTCGAATTCGCGGTACGGCAATTTGATCACCTCGATGTGCGAGCCGGCATTGAACGCGATCTCTTCGTTTTGTGACAACGATTCAGCCACGTAAACTTCCATTCCGTACAGTTTGCCGAACGGCGGCATCGCGCCCGTCTCGCAGTCCGGGAATCGCGCCTTGAACTTCTCCTCGGAGGCGAACTTGACCTGATCCGAACCCGTGATCTCGCGCAAGTCCTGCAACACAATTTTGCGATTGGCGGGCAACACCGCCATTGCCATCTCGCCGTCCAATTCCACGATCACCGTCTTGGCCATGACTCGCCCGGAAACGTGTGCCGAGGCCGCGACCTCCTGCGCGGTATAAGCCTTCGAGTGGATGATGCTCACATACTTCACGCCCTTGGCGTCCAGGAACTCTTTCAGTTTTTTGACTGGCATAGGGGTCTCCTTTCCAGGTTTGCATGTCCAAACGTAATCCATCACCGCGCAGACGCAAGTGGGCAACGGGATCTCCTCGCGGCAGAGCGTTGCACCCGTAATCGGAGCCGTGTTAGCGTACCGTCATGCTGGACATTGTTCTCACGACGCTCAACGCCAAATACATTCACGCCGCGTTTGGACTCCGCTATCTGCTGGCCAACCTCGGTCCGCTCCAGTCGCGGGCACGTCTGATGGAATTCGACATCAACCAGCGGCCGGTGGACATCGCGGAAGCGTTGCTGGCGCAGAAACCCAGAATCATCGGCCTGGGCGTTTACATCTGGAACGTCGCCCCGGCCACCGAGTTGGTGGCGTTGCTCAAACGTATCCGTCCGGAGTTGATCATTATTCTTGGTGGACCCGAAGTCAGTTACGAGGTTGAATCCCAACGAATCGTGCAACTGGCTGATCACGTCATCACGGGCGAGCCGGATTTGAAGTTTGCTGAGGTTTGTCAGTGTTTGTTGGCCAACAAACTGACCCGACGCGGTGAAGATACTTCCTCCACCTGCCCTACCAGCGACCCGACGGAGCGCCGGTCTCCGACCCGGCTCGTCTCATCATCCCAACGCGCCGGATCGGAGATCAGCGCTCCGAACGGCAGCTCCGGGGAATCGCCGACCATGGATGGAAACCATCTGCCTAAAATCATCCGCGCCGACTTGCCGGATTTCAGCCAGCTTGCCCTGCCCTACGACTTATACCACGAGCAAGACATTGCCCATCGCGTGATTTACGTCGAAGCCTCGCGCGGCTGTCCATTCACCTGCGAATTCTGTCTGTCCTCGCTGGACATCCCGGTGCGGCAAGCTCCCCTGCCCTCTTTTCTTGGCGCGATGCAGAAGCTTCTGGATCGCGGCGTCCGACAATTCAAGTTTGTGGATCGCACGTTCAACCTGAACGTCGCCACCAGTCGCACGATTCTCGAGTTCTTCCTGGAACGCCACCGCCCCGGCAATTTCTACCACTTTGAAATGATCCCCGACCGCCTGCCAGAGGGATTGCGCGAGATCATTGCAGAATTTCCGCCGGGCACCCTGCAATTCGAGGTTGGCATTCAGACCTTTAATCCCGACGTGGCGGAACGCATCCGCCGGCGACAGAACTACGATCGCTTGGAGGACAACTTCCGGTTTCTGCGCGAGCAGACTGGTGTTCACATTCACGCCGACCTGATTGTGGGCCTGCCGGGCGAAGACCTCGAAAGCTTCGCGGCGGGATTTGACCGGCTCATCGCCCTGCGCCCGCACGAGATTCAAGTGGGCATCCTCAAACGATTGCGCGGCACGCCCATCGTGCGGCACGACACGGAATGGGAGATGGTTTACAGTCCGCAGCCGCCCTACGAACTGCTGCGGAACAAGTCACTGGACTTTGCCACGATGCAGAAGCTCCGGCGCTTTGCGCGTTACTGGGATTTGCTGGGCAACAGCGGAAACTTTGTGGAAACCACTCCCCTGCTCTGGTGTGAAACCACTTCGGCGAGAACCGGGGCGGGCGCGTCACCCTTCCACGCCTTCATGCGTTGGAGCGAATGGTTGCACGCGCGCACGGGCCGCACCGACAGCATCGCGCTCGTCCGCCTCATGGAACTGCTGTTCACGTATCTCACGCAGGAATTGAAGCGGGACGCAGGAGAAACTGCGAAAACGATCTGGCACGACTACCAACGCGGTGGACGAACCGACAAACCCTCCTTCCTCCGCGGATTCCTTCATCAAGCTGAGCCAACGCGTCCGCGTCGGCACACCGCATCACTAAAACGGCAGGCACGCCATTTGACCGTTGAATGAGGCGCTTCCTTGACCGGTAGAACATGGGCTTTTACTGTGTTGCTCCGGGTAAGTTGGAGCCCAGTGAATAACGGTATGGACAATGAGCGATTGCCCATGCTTTAATCTGGAGCGCGTGGAAGCTGCGACTTCCGGGTCACGCACCTCGGTCACTTACCCCGGCGATTGGCAGGCGCGCGGACACGGCTATGCATACTCAGGGGTCCGTGGGAAGACTCGTCATGGCAAAGAAGACAATTCTTTTGAGATCGGGTTGGGGCAGCGAGAACCCTGCGTCGGGCTGGGCGATGCTAATCCTTTTCTCCAGCTTGGCTTGCAGTACAGGTCAAGGCACATTTGAACCGCTGCTCATCACCTTCGACGGGCCGCCGTTACAACCGCCGGGGACGCAGTACAGCGTGAGTGAATACTACGAGGCTGGAATGGCGTTTACGCCGATTGATTCCAGTGCTCCGAGTCGCTTTACGCGCAATGGTGGGGGATTTGATTTCTATCCTGAGAATGGCTCGGCGTATCTGCAGGCGCTAGACGGAGACTCTCTGAGGTTCGGCTTCTTGGACGGGTTCATCTTTGACCTGCTGTCCGTGGATCTGGCCGAATACAGCTCGGTGCGGTCGGATCCGGTGACGGTACAGTTTGTAGGTTATCGTTGGGACGGCGGCACGGTTTCCACCAGCTTCACCACGGACGGGATTATTGACGGCACGGGACCACTGGCGGATTTCGAAACGTTTCATTTCGGCCCGGAGTTCAACGGTCTGACGCGCGTGGAGATTCCCACCTTCGGCTGGTCGCTGGACAACTTGGTGGTAGCCGTGCCTGAACCAAGCGTGTGGGCGTTGTTCCTGCTCGGCGGCGGGTTGCTCGGAGTCCGTTGGTGCAAGCAAAGGGACAAATCTTGATGTACGGACGCGGGATTCTCCTCTCTCAGCGGCTTGCGTCCGGGGCTGAACCCGCTAATCTGTCGTCCATGAAATTCATTTTGGCGACGGCGGTTTATCTTTTGATGGGGTTGGTGCTGGCCTGGGGCATTTTGTTGATGATGGGCGGCAATCCGTGGCTGCTCATTGTCGCCGGGCTGGCTTATTTGATTGCGTTCTCCAAGATTGGCTGCGCCTCGCACTGATTATGATTCATCGGCTCCCGCCGATCCCCGCGATTCACCGTCTGGTGAACCGTCCCGGCATACCCGACTTGCAGCTTGCGCCGTATGACGCGGACCCCAATTCCACCGCAACCATGCAAGAATGGCCTCCTCTGTCCTCTGATCAAAAAAATCCAAGAAAAGCGTTGAACCGCACAGCCCGATAGGTTTACAAACAAGTCGGCGGATGTCGCCCTGCTTTGGCCAACCTGCTAAAGCGCGCCGTTCGCCACAATAAACATCAGAAAGATAACTATGAAATCAAAATCGCTGACAGGATTGGTGACCTCCTTGGCAATGGTGGCGGTTGTTACTTCCGCGAGCGCCCAAGGCATGTTTGACAACTTCGATTCCTACACCCTCGGCTCCATTCACGGCCAAGGCGGATGGGAAGGCTGGACCGGCACCGCATCCGTCGCCGGCACTGTGACCACCGCTCAAGGCTTCGGCGGTTCACAGTCCCTCCAAGTTGTGGCAGGCAACGATACGGTTCGTCCGTTCACCGGCGTCGCCAGTGGGGTGTGGACGCTCAGTCTTCTGCAGTATATTCCCTCCAGTTCGTCGGGTATTTCGTGGGTCATCCTGATGAACAGCTACCCTGCGAACCTGAACTGGAGCGCGCAAATGTTCGCTGACATCAGCGCCGGTCAGATGCGTTCCTATGAAGTGGAGAGCGCTTCGGTGGCGTTGGTCACGGATCAGTGGGTGCCCATCCGGTTCGACATCAATTTGACCGACAACTCAGTGACTTCCTATTACAACGATACCTTGCTGGCCACTCATACATGGCAATCCGGCGGCCTCAACCAACTGCAAGCCTTGGATCTCTACCCCGACGAAGGGGCCGGCACGGCGCAAGTCGGCCCGGTGTACTACGACAACCTCCAACTCAGCATAGTGCCAGAGCCGACCAGCCTCGGCCTGCTGCTGCTCGGCGGACTGGCTTTCCTGATCCGCAGCCGGAAGCAAGCATAAGAGTCCGGCCTAATCTACATTCCTTCATTGGCGTCGCCCCTCCAGAACTTGGAGGGGCGATTTGATTTGTATCGTCAACTGCAGAACTGCGGCCCAACGGGATGATCCCCGCCAGGAGTTCGTTCCGAAACGTCCCCTTGGGCCTCACAATTCGCCACGCCAGCTTGCGTCTAGGGCTGAAGCCGGCGCCCAAGAAGTTCAGCGGGTTGCTATTTACCCGGCACGGGAAAGTTCTGCTGGATGATGGCTTGAATTTCCTGCCAGTTCTTCTGCGTGGTGTCGGCCAGTCCCGCCGCCATCCCGCTGGTGTAAGCCGCCGCCGCCGAGGTGCCCCGCACATACCACGGCCGATCACCGTAATAAACCACGCTGGCATCCGGCGCGGCCACGTCCACGAAGCTGCCGAAGTTCGCGTAGTCCGCGATTCTCCCCTGCTCGCCCGCCGTTACCGCTATGACTTGCGGATACGCGGCGGGATAGAATGGCGTGGCAACCGGCTCGTTGCCCGCGGCCGCATAGATGGGAATTCCGCGCGCGGAGACAGAGGTGATCATGTCCCGCAATACTTGACTGTCGCCGCCACCACCGAGACTCAAGTTAATGACCGTTGCCCCGCCATTGACTGCCTCCAGAATGCCACGCGCAACATTCCAACTGGTGGTTTCGGCGTTCGCCCCATAAACGTCCACCGGGAGAATCTGCACGGAGGTGCTGCCCTTGGTCACAATTTCCAGACTGCGCAGAATGGTTTCCGCCATTGCGGTGCCGTGCGAGGGCGAGTTGGGATCAAACTGCGAGTCGCCCGCCACGGAGATTTGTTTCAGGAAGAAGTCCGCCAGGTTGCCGCTCATTGGCTGAACGCCGGTGTCAATCAACCCCACAATCACCCGGCCGGTGTTGCCGGGGGGCTTGAGTTGAAGCGACAAAGGCGGATTGGAGGCGGCCAACAAGCCCCGCGCGGGCTGGGGTGCATCAATGTAGTAATTGTAATCCACGGAGGCGACATCCGAGCCGTCGGAGAGTTGCAGCCGGGCGGCATCGGCGGCAGCAGCATCGGGAAACTCCAACAGATAGGCGTCCAGTTCGGGAATCCGGCCAATCACCTTCGCGCTCAACATCCGCGCCCAAGCGTCAATGTCGGCGCCCGGTTTGAGCCGGACAATCAGTTGATTGGGCACACGGCGCGGGAGTATGTCAGCAGAACCTTCGCCATCGGGACGGATCAATCGTGTGGCTTTGTGCATGCCGGTGCGGAAGACATACAGGCGCGCGGCGGCGTTGGTTTGGGGAACGAGCGCGAAGTTCAAATCCCCGAGCAGCGAGCGCAAAGCGTCGCCGGAAGCGAGATTCCGGAATTTGACCGAAGCCCGGTGTTGGGTGTCGGGTTCGAGATAAACCTGCCAGCCCGTTTCGGCTGAAACGCGTTCGAGCAGGCTGGCGAGTTCCCAGCCCCGCACGTCGGCGTCCACGCGATCCGTCTGTTTGTGCCAGATCAGCAGATTCGTGCCGGACGCGCCGCTGGCTGAAAGCAATCCCAGTCCCAGCCATAAGCCGATTGTCAGCCAGCCGCGGTGTATGATTTGTTGCATACTGTCAATTGACACTGGAAACACCGAACCCGTCAAAATGTTTCTCCCTCACGGAGTCGCCCGCACACGGTAATGGCGTTGCGAGGCGGCGTTGTTGGTTTCCGACCACTGGCCAAGGGCGTTGGTCGGAGTAATCGCGTCGCGCAACGAAAACCCCGCTGCCACGTTGGTTGTGCTCAACACTTCATAACGCCGCCCGGCGGTGGCCGGCCAGGACAACGTGGGCGCCGCGCCCGCCACCGACAATGAGAACGACGGTTCATTTCCAATGACACGAACCCATTTGGTTTCCGTGCGATACGATTTGTCATCCGCGCGCGTCACCAGGCAGTAAAACGGATGAAGACCGATGCCCAGTTCGCTGGCGGCGACGGAGAAAACGGTCCCGGATTGGTTCAGGACCGTTCCCCACGAACCGCCCGTGCTGAAGAGTTCGATGCGCGTGATGTCGCTGGCGTTGGCGGTTATGGCAAACTGCAACGTCGCTTCCAGCGCGATGTTCGTGTCGCCCATGAGCGAATCGAAGCTGGCCGCGAGGGTCGTGTTTTGGACGCGCACGAATCGCGAGACCCGGGTTTGCGTGCGCACGTGACTGCCCTCATACGCCACCACGGTCAATTCATGGTGGCCGTCCGGCAACGTTGTGGTGTCGAGGGTAAAGATGAGCGGCAGTTCCGTGAGGCCGGCTGTGAGGTAAAGATGATTGCGCGGGTGCAGGTCGCTCACGTTTTCGTCCAGCAAAACATCGTTCGCCGGCAGGATGGCAAAGTTGGCCGAGCCGCTGAGTTGAGCCTGAATTTGGGACTCAGGCCAGCCGGGTGAGCGTGCCAGCAAATTGAACTCCCCGCCCTGCCGGCCAAACCAAAAATTGTAAGAAACGAAATCCTCCACCATCACGCCGTCGCTCGCCTTCAAAACGGCGTTGGTGTTGATCGCGTCCACGAGTTGCTTGATCAGCACGCCCGTGTTATTGCTTCCCGGCGCATTGGTCACACTCACGGTCACCATTTCGCCATTGGTCCGAGTGACGGTCATCTGCAAATAGCTGTTCTCCGTGGGCGCGTTGGTGACCATGAAATTCCGCCTGCCGAGCGCCGCGCTCTCCAGAAAACTGTCGTGGCTGGCACTGAGTTGAGTGGTCAGGGCCGTCGCCGTGCCGACGGTATTGCTCACGCTCAATGCAATTTGGTCGCCGCGCACTGCCATGTCCATGCTGCGCAGTTCAATGCGGTCGCCGCGTGGCGCCGCCACCACCTTCGTCACGTTGCTGTAGCTGGGGGTGTTGAGTCTCGCCGCCAGACTGCTGGCTACGGATTGGAGCGTTGCGTTGTCAGGTACGGTGTAGCTTACGGGATGGCCATTGATGGCTACGTGCAGACGATTGCCCTCACCGGGGGCGATGTTGGTGAGGGCCCGGACAAACGTGCCGTTGAGGAACAAATCCACCTGTTGCACCGGTCGCGTGGCGTCCGCCGCCGTGAACTCCACGGTCAGGTTCGTCGCGCCAGTAAGAACGGCGCCCGCCGGCAGATTCTGCCACGTCGCTTCACCGGGCAATGCAAAGGGAGCGGCCAGCGGTTCACCCAACAGCAAGCCTTGATACGGGTTGGTCACACTCAGGTAGTAGGACTCCGCCGCAGTAAAGCCGCGGGCCTGGTAGAAGTAATTGCGCGGCGATGGGAACTTCTCCAGGTAGTTACAGGGTTCAATCACGGTGCCGTAACTGGCCGTCGCGCCCGCGTTCAAGTAATGCAGCGGCCCGGTGTGTCTGGGTTCGTTGCCCTCAAACAACATTCCGCCGAACGAAGTCAGATTGTCGGCCATGGCTCCGGGCACGAACAAGTTGGCTGGCAGGGAGAAGGAGGTCCGCCCAAACTGCGAGCCGGCCTGCGGACCCAGCACGCTTGGGGTATAAGTGTTGGTTCGAACAACGCTGGTCGCTGCACGAAGGCGGCTGTCAAAAATGGCATCATCGAATTGCGCATATCGCACGCCGCGGAAGGGGTCGTCTTCGTAATGAATCAGGAACACCTTTTGGGTTGGGAAGGAATAATCGCTGGCCACGCCTCGGTCCACCACGGCCTCGGCTTGGGCGAGATTGCTGGAGGTGAGCATCATCACCAGCCACGCGTTGCTGTTTTGACTGATCGGTGGAGTTTGCCGGAACACGCCCTCAGCTCCAGCGTAGGCGCTGCCGCTCCCGTCGGGCAGACTGCACGAGGTAATCCCCGCCGGACACGTTGGGCACAGGCCGTCTGGCTTGAAGCCGTAATGCAGGGCGGCCGTCGTGCTGTTGGTCCCGGAGAACTCGGGCGAATCGCTGTGCCCCACGCGGTAGGGTATGTCCATGGAGAGCAGCACGAAATCAATTTGGTTGGTCAGTTGCCGTTCGGTGAGCATGGCCAGCAAGGGACTTCGCAGGTGGGTTTCAAACTCGGTTTTGGTCCATCGGGTGTTGCCACCGTTCCAATTGATGCGCAGGACATTTTGCGGCGGCACGCGGCGTTGCTCGCAGTAGTAATTGCCGAGTTGCACGGAGTTCGTGCTGTTCTCATTGACCACGACGACAACATTCAACCCACTGCCGCCGCCCGGTAGCTGCAGTGCGACCAACATCAGGATAAACAGTCCAACCGTCCAGCGCGTCAAGGTGTACACGCGCCGAGTATCGCGCAGGTTGATGTGTCCGTAAAGTTCAAGTAGAAGGCTGGCCCCGCGCTGATGCGGAAAGCGGAAGATCGCGTGAAATGAACCGGCACTGCTAAAGGAGTCTCGCCCGTGCGGATCGAATTTATCTGCTTCCGTCCATCGGTGCGCCGTGATTAACTCAGGCAGCATGAACGTGGAGCTCAGCATCTGGGATAAACTGACGCGAGTGGTGATTTTCCTGCTGCTGGCTGCGGCCATCGTGGTCGTTGCCGTTTGGTACTTGCCGCTGATCAAGGAAAACGAGCGCAAGCGGAGTGAAGTGCTCCGGCTGGACGCGCAGATTCAGAAGGAGGAGGAAACCGCGCGCCAGTTGAAGGAATCCACCAAGGTGTTGCGGGAAGACACCAACGCGATCGGGCGCCTCATCCGCGAGCAACTGATCCTTGCCAAGCCCGACGAAACCGTCATCTACTTTGAACCGGCCCTCACCAATGCACCGCCGGGCCGATGACCGCAAACGGGCGGGGCCTTGGAGAACGGCAACTCAGACCGTCATGATCTCCTTTTCCTTGTGGTCCAGGTGCTGGTCAATCTTCGCGATGTAATCGTCCGTGAGTTTCTGCAACTGCTTCTCCGCCTGCTTTTCCTCGTCTTCGGTCACGCCGCGATCGTGGGCGTGCTTCTTCAACATATCCATGGCATCGCGCCGCACATGGCGGATCGCCACCCGGCCGTCCTCCGCCATCTTCTTGACGATCTTCACGAATTCCTGCCGTCGCTCCTGGCTGAGTTCGGGAAAGAAGATGCGAATCACCTTACCCTGAATGGCCGGATTGAGCCCCAGGTTGGCTTTCTGAATGGCCTTCTCGATCGGATGCACGGTCGTGGCGTCCCACGGCTGGATGGAGAGCGTGCGCGGCTCCGGCGTGGTGATCCCCGCAAGCTCTCGGATGCGCATGTTGGAACCGTAAACCTCGACGATGATGTTCTCGACCAGCGCGGCGGAGGCCTTGCCGGTGCGCACACCGGAGAACTCATTCACCACCACCCGTTCGGTCTTCTCCATCTTCTCTTCCGCCTCCAAAAGTATGTCGTCCAGTGTCATAAGTGAGTTAAAACTAACAAGACCGGGTCCGGCTGTATAGGGCCAAGTCAGCCTTCCAGAAACCTCCCAAGCCGCTGCCGCTCGGGCGGTATTTTCCGGTTTCGGAGGATTCTCCTGGTGGAATGTGGCCACACGCCCGTTTCCGCCGAGCCGGTCCGGTGTTGACGCCGGCATTGAGAGGGCTGCGCCTGGGAGATGGAGATCCGCCAATTATTCCGGCCGGGTCTTGCCGCGGTACTCCAGACACTTCACCCGCTCCAGCGTCACCAGGCCACCCCTCATCATCGGATCGAGCACCGGCAGGAAGGCGTTGATCTTCTCCTCACTGTCCACGATTTCGATGATGATCGGCAGGTCCATGGAGAGGCGCAGAATTTTCGCGGTGTGCAGGCGGCTGGATTTACCGTAGCCCATTGGGCCGCGCAGAACCGTCGCACCCGCCAGATGCAATTCCCGCGCCTTGAGCACAATGGCTTCATGCAGGGGGCGATGTTCCCACCGGTCGCTTTCGCCAATGAAAATCCGGAGCAGTACGGCTTCATGCGGAATTTGCATATCAAGAGCCTTTCATTGATGTAATGCCTGCCGCCAACAAATGTCCCAGCCACACCGCCACCAGACACAGGGCCACCGAGCCGAGCACATTGCCCCCGGCCCGCCAGTACTCGCCGTTTTGCGCCAGTTCCAAGGTTTGCCAACTGAAGGACGAGAAGGTGGTGTAACCGCCCAGCACTCCGTAGATGAGGAACTGACGCAATCCCACCGGCGCCAGCCAGCGTCCCTCCGGGGACGTGAGGGTGGCAATGAAACCAATGGCGAACGACCCCGAAAGGTTCACCAGCAACGTTCCCCACGGAAATGTCTCACCATAACGCCCGGCGATCAGCCCGGACAGCCAGAAGCGCCCCACGCTGCCCAGCGCACCGCCCACGGCCACCCAGAAATATGCGAGCATAAAATTCCTGCGAATGTGGTTTCACTCGTAGGAGTCATCAGCACTGAACCGGTCAGGCGGTTTTCCCATCTTGGGACGGCAAACTCCATTGCCGCACTCATTGTTAAACAGAGCCACTGCCGTTGGCAAACGACAAAGAATACGCTTCGAGGAAGCTGAAGGAATTTTGAACTGCGTCCCAATCTCCCCTGTGGGCTTTGCGTGAACCTTTGCGTCCTCGGTGTTAAAGTTGAATCGCAAAGGGCGCAGCGCGGCTGTGCCGCAACCAAAACCAGACAGCCTGAATTTAACGCAGAGAGGGCAGAGGTTTTCGCAAAGGGCGCAGAGTCATGGGCCTCCGCGTCCCTCTGCGCAGACCTCCGCGTCCTTTGCGTTAAGAATTCCTCGTGAAATTGATGGAGATTTACGAACCGCAGTGCAGGGAAGCTTGCTGTTCGCGACCAGGCCTTGCTCTGATTCAAGGAGCCGGCTCGACCGTCCCCAGCGTTGGACGCGGAAACTGTCGCCATCCACGATTGAATTGGGCACCAAGCGGCACCGCTCCAGCACCTCCCATTTCGCCTCGGCGCCGTCCACGCCGGGTTGTTGCTGGGCGCGGAGGGCAGGAGACGAGTGCAGGGCAATTCCCAGGAGGCAGCTCAAGGCCGCCCAACGCAGCGCACGATTAACATTCGCTACAACCATGCAGGAAGGATGACAGCCATCGCCGCGATTGCAGTATCAAATTGCCCCGACATATCAAATTGCCGGGCGGATGTTTCGCCGCGTGGAAGCCACCACGAGCCTGGCGTGGTTCGCGTTGTCGGGAATTGGGCCTGTGGGTACGAACACGACCGCCGGGCCTCGCGCTGTCGCGAGGCCCGGCGGATTGGTTTACGATCTTGGCTGGTCAGGTTACTGCACCAGCACGCGGAAGTACCTGCGAGGGGCGTCCGCGGGATTGACCACGTACGGGCTGGTTGCCCCGGTCACCGGCAGGTAGTTGCCGTCAACCTCTCCCGCAGACTGTAACGTGCCGCTGCTCCATTCGATCACCACCTGGCCGCTGGCGTTGAGGGTGGCTTTGACCGTCACGTCCGCAGGAGGTGAGGGAATGGTGCCCTGCTGGAAGGACGCGGCGCCACCGTTGTCCGTGTCGTTGACCAGCACCCGTGTGCCGTCGGGATTGATGATGAACCATTCCAGATTGGCGTTGCCACCACCCTCGAAATACAGGGTGCGGAACGCATAAACCCCGGCTTCCTGGGCCGCGAACTGGAAGATGGAGTCAGTGGACGACCGCCCGGCATCGAATTGATCCAGAATCAAGGGGGTGTGGTTCAAGAAACCCGCCGAGGTGCGGAAGCCGTCATCACTGTTCACTCCCATCGTGATGAGGCCGCTGGGCAGGGTGATGAAGGTCGTGATCTCGACGGCGATGCCATCGGTGCTGAAGTTCAGCCCCGGGGTGCCCGGCATCTGTTCGTCGGGAATGAAACTGCCGAAGTTGCCAAAGGTATCCTGGCCCACATTGATGACGGTGGGGATGTTGAAGGTCATCATCCCGTTGCCGGGATTGGCCGGTGTGCCGGGAGCGGAGGCCGGTCCTTGCGAGTTGGGGTCGGCGAGGTTGGGCAACCCGAGCGCGCCCGAGAGCGCATTGAGCACCTTTTGAATATTCGCATCCTGATTGGCCTCGTTTTGATGCACCCGCCATACGAAACCGCGGGTGGCCGCGTCCGTGACCTTCATGTTGGGCGTGAGCACTGGATAGGTCGCAGTGGTAAACGACCAGTTGTTGGTTCGATCCGCCCCGTCGTTGTAGATGAGGCTCACGGCGACGGTGGTGGACGGCGACCAGATCGTGGGAGACGTGAATTTGACCGAGGTCACGCTGCCCGCCTTCGTCACTGTGGCGCTGACTTCGGTTCCGCCGACCAGCAGCTTGACCGAGGCCGTGCTGACCGGAGTGCTGCCGTCGTAAAGGGTCGCTTCAATCGGCGCGTCGGCTCTCACCCCGACTGCCCCGGGCAGGGGTGAAACCGAGGTCTGGGAGTCCGTGGAGGCTGCGGCAGGAACCAGGATCAAATAGTTGAGTGCCAGGTCGCCATTGGCGGCCGGGGCGGTCAACCGCAGTGTGGTGACTGCGCCCGCTGGAATGGAAATAGGCCGGCCCTGAACATCTTTGAGCTGGAAGTAATCGAACAGGTTCAAAGTGCCGGTGCGGGGGATGTCCAGCGATCCCACGAACTGCAGCGTTTGGTTGGGCTGGGTCCGGTCCCCGGTCACCCGGTCAACGCGAATCGGCTGGGCGACGGTGGTGGCGGCGCGCACCCATAACTGATAAGCCGGGCTGGTGAGCGTGCGCGTATAGTTCCACCATTCACCGGCGATGATCCCGTCAATCTGGTAGTCGGATAGACCCGCATTGATGAATTTGGAGCGGGCCACATCGGCGGTGGTCGCCATATCCACCTCGTCAAAGCGGTAAGGGCCCAAAGTGTTCAAGGTGCTGTCATGGAAATCAATGCCCTGGATTCCGCCGTTGCCACCGTAAAGCCCGGGCGATGAGTCGTCAAAGAAATTGCCACCGCCGTAATTGTAGTCTTCGGCCTCGACCACCACCGTCGTGGCTTCAACAAAGGTATCGAAGGAAACGTCATTGGTAGTGCTGAGTCCGCCCGAGTCGGTGACCACGTAAACGGCCGAGTAAACCGAATTAGGTTGCAGCCCGTTGAACGTCGCGGTCCGGCTCTGCGAATTGTCGTTGCCGGTGAACGTCAGTTGGCTGCTCACGTCCTGGCCGTTCAGGATCACCCTGATTCCCGAGGCGGGCAGGGTGTTGGTGGGCATCAGAGCCGAGGCCGAGAAGCTCAGGCCGCTGGCGGCCGGGTGGAAGGTCGCACGGTTCGCCGGCACAAATCCGAAGAGCGACGGGGGCAGGAGGGCGCCGGGCGGGAAGACCGCCTCGTCCTTGTAGCCAAACCAATCCACGTCGAGGGCGAAATTCTGCGGCGTGGCCGAGCCGCCCATGGCGAGAAAGGAATCCGCCAGGTCAGAGCCCGTCCCGCCGGTGATCTTGAACACATACGGCACCACGTTGCCATCCAGGAAAATGAACGCCTCATGCGTGCCGATGTCCGCCGGGTCGTCGCGAAGCACGATGTAAAGCTCGTGCCATTCTGTCGGATCGAACGGCACCAGGTTCGTCCGGCTGCCTTGACCAAAGTTGACGCTGGCGCTGGGCTGATTGCCATTGAACTCGTTGAAGGTCAGACCGGCGAAACCGGCCTGGCCGGTAGTGGGATTACCGCCGGTGGTGTCGTTGGTCTGCGTGAGCGAGAACGCAATGGCAGCGGCGGGCACATCGAAACCATTGCCGCCTTCGCGGATCACAAAGTTGCCCTTGCCGCTGTCACTGGTCACGTAACCGTCGCCGCTGTCCGGATAGGGTTGCACCCCATTGGCCTGTTGGCCATCGCGATGCAGGGGATCCAGCGGCGGCCCGGCTTTGGCCAAAGTGGGGATGCGGGCCCGGAAGGTGAGCGTCACACCATCTCGCATGATGGTCTGGGCTTTGGTCGGATCAATGTCCGACCCGATCACGGAAAATTCACATGCAGCGGTAAGTGACTCGACGAGCGTGGTTTGATGGATGGTGCTGGACTTTGCTGCCGAAGTTTTTCAAGCTCCGGAGATG
>JAANMU010000390.1_pt1 | contig 54783 bp, 63 predicted proteins | sample 7279701 | NCBI WGS metagenome assembly JAANMU01 (sample SAMN14094539, study PRJNA606508) | bioreactor metagenome | isolation source: A lab-scale SPAN reactor treating ammonium-rich wastewater day 57 | place: Ireland: Galway | collected 2017-03-13
GTTCGGGCAGCGGCCAGGCGTCTTCGCCGAACAGCGTCGCGACGGGCTCGCCGGGGCGCGCGAGGCTGATCGACGGCGCGGCGCCGGAAGGGCGCAGTGCGAGGGTGCCGCCGGTGGTCTCGATCCGAAGCGAGCGCTCGCCGGCGACGCGCTCGAGCCCGACCACGCGGGCGCCCTCGAGGTGCTTGCGCAGGAGCAGCAGCGCGTGCCCGTCGCGCCCGCCCGGCGGCGACGCGGTCCCGCCCCGCGCGGCCTCGCGCGAGACGCGCCACGCGCCCGCGCAACGCGGCCAGGCGCTGAGCAGCAGCCGCTCCTTCTGGCGCGCCAGCTCGAGCACGACGACGCGGTTCCCCGCCCGCACCTTCTCGATCCGTCGCCCGACGACGAACGGAAGCACCTCCCCGATCAGCCGATCGATCGTGAGCGAGTCCATTCAGGAGTCGCGGAGGCGCCAGGGGGCGCCTCCGCGCTCCGCGGGTCTGGGCGGAGGAGCGGAGCGACGGAGCCCAGCGGCCCGAGCGCCGGAATTCACTTCCGGCGCGAGCGCCGTCGGCGCTACGTCGGACAACGCAGCCTCCTCCGCCCCCGCACCCCCAGGCAGGAGTCGCGACACGGGCCTTCTGGAGTAGCCTCCGTCCCGCACGCCACGGGCTTCAGCCGCGGATGACGCGGGACTGCAGGGCGCGGTCGTGGAGGGCGCGGCGGGCGGGGTCGAACAGCATCGGCCAGAGCCCGGCGCCGACCAGGGCCGTGCCGACCACGCCGAGGGCCGCGCGGGCCAGCGCGCGCGCGACGCCGAGCGGGGCGCCGTGGCGGTCGACGACGCGCAGGCCGACGAGCATCTTGCCCGGCGTCTGCCCGGTCGAGCCGGTGAACCACCCCGCGTAGACGAGCCCGAGCAGGGCGAGGAAACCGAGCAGGCCCGGCCAGGCCGGCAGCAACCCGAGCAACTCGACCTGGGCGGCGCGACCCGCGAGGTAGACGGCCGGCAGCCAGAAGGCGACGATCACGAGAGTGTCGAGCAAGGCGGCGTTCAGCCTCTCCTCGGGCGTCGCCGGCCGCTCGACCACCGGCAGTTCGTCCTCCTCGGCGCCTGGCCCGGGCCAGGACTCCGGCTCCGGGGCGGGTCCCCAGTCGAGCCGCGGGCGCTGCAGTGGTTCCGCGACGGGCTCGGGGTCGTCGAGCAGCAGCACCGGCGCGGGGGCCACCTCGGGCCCGGGTTCGAGCGGGCCCTCGATCACGGCTTCCGCAGCCGGCGGCGGGTCCGCCTGCAGCGGCAGGTCGAGCGGCGAGCCCGGCGCCGGCGGCGCGCCGCGCGGCGCCCGGAGGTCGACCTCGTCGACCTCGGCCCGCAGGGGAGGCGCGGCGACGGGCGACACCTCCGACGCGGAGGGCCGCGCCGGGCGCAGCGGCACGACGGGCACGGACCCCGAGCGCGAGACCGGTGCCGGAGGTGCGGGCGGCGCGGGCACCTCTTCCGCGCCGTCCGTGACGTCTTCCGGGAACAGCGGCAGCGGCTCGGCGCCGGCGGCCCGCTCGGTGCGGCGCTTCTGCACCCGCTCCTGGACCTCGTCCTTCCACGTCCGCTCCGTCTTCATGCGTCGGAGGGAGTGGACGTCCCGGCGGCTCATCGCAGCGCCGCGGCCGCGGCCGCGGCAGGCGCCGGGGCCGGCGTCGAGCGGGCCAGCGAAGGCAGGGCGACCGCGCGGGCGCGAGGCCGCGGCGGTCCCACCAGCGAGTCGACGAAGCGTTCCCATCCCGCGGAGGCGAACAGCAACCCGACGCCAAGCGCGAGCGCGAAGCCCACGCCGAGCGCCCGCCGCGACCAGGCGAAGGCCGCGGGGCGGGCGGCGGCGACGGCGAGGTCGGCGGCCGAGAGGCCGGGATCGAACGAGGCATGCCCGCGGCGAACGTCGAGGCGGTCACGCAGCAGCGCCAGGCGCGCGGGGTCGGCGGCCTCGGCGCGGGCCGCGCACGCCTCGGCGCGCGCCAGATCGCCGATCTCCACGGCGGCGAACGCCTCGTCGAGGGCGGCCTCCGCGGCCCGGCGCTGCTCGGCCAGCTCGGCCCGCGCCAGCGCCAGCGTCTCGCGCGCCCGGGCGTCGCCGGGATTGCTCAGCAGCAGCCGCTCGAGCGCGTTCGCGGCCTCGGCGGGGCGTCCCTGGTCGAGGAGCAGGCGGGCCTCGCGGGCGCGCCCGTCGACGGCGCTCTCGTCCTGCGGTGTCAAGGGTGTGGAATCGCCTCCTGGCCGACGCGCCGATTATGCGCGAGCGGTTGCCGCGGGTTCAAGGACGAAACGCGTCACGGCTCGCCGCGGCGCGCGGGCAGCAGCCCGAACCCCTTCATCTTCCGGTACAAGTTGGAACGCTCCACCTGCAGCGCCTCGGCGGTGCGGCTCATGTTCCCGCCGCACTCCTCGTACTTCTGGAGGATGTAGCGCTTCTCGAAGTCGTCGCGGGCCGCGGCCAGCGACGGGAAGTCGCGCAGCCGCTCTCCGGCCTGCGCGCCGCCGGAGATGGCGACGGCGCCCAGCGGCGCGGGCAGGTCCGCCGCCTCGATCCTCTCGCCGGGCGCCATGATCACCATCCGCTCGATCACGTTGCGCAGCTCGCGCACGTTGCCGGGCCAGGCGTGGGCCTGCAGCGCGGAGATCGCCTCGGGCGCGATCTCGCGGGGCCGGCGACCGTACTCGGCCGACAGTTCGCGGACGAAGTGGCGGGCCAGCACCGGCACGTCCTCGCTGCGCTCGCGCAGCGCCGGGACCTCGAACGGCAGCACGTTGAGCCGGAAGAACAGGTCCTCGCGGAAAGCACCCTTGCGGATCTCGTCCTCGAGCCGCTTGTTGGTGGCGGCGATCACCCGCACGTCGACGTCGACCGAGGCGGCGCCGCCGACCGGCTCGACCCGCTGCTCCTGCAGCGCGCGCAGCACCTTGGCCTGGGTCTTGAGCGTCATGTCCCCGATCTCGTCGAGGAACAGGGTGCCGCCGTCGGCCAGCTCGAACTTGCCCTTGCGCGCGGTCAGCGCGCCGGTGAAGGCGCCCTTGACGTGACCGAACAGCTCGGACTCGATCAGCTCCTCGGGGATGGCGGCGCAGTTGACCTCGACGAAGGGGCCCGACGCGCGCCGGCTCTGCAGGTGGATCTGGCGGGCGACCAGCTCCTTGCCGGTGCCGTTCTCGCCGTAGATCAGGACCCGGCCGTTGGACGGCGCCGCCTGCGCGATCTGGGCGCGCAGCGCGCGGATCCGCGGGCTCTCTCCGACCATCGCGAACTTCTGCGAGACCTGCGCCCGCAGCGCCTCGTTCTCGGCCTCGAGCTGACCCTGGCGCAGCGCGTTGCGCACGACCAGCAGCGTCTTCTCCAGCGAGAGCGGCTTCTCGACGAAGTCGAGGGCGCCCATCCGCACGGCCTTGACCGCGGTCTCGATGTTGCCGTGGCCGGAGATCACGATCACCGGCACCTGGGCGTCGACGGCGCGCAGCCGCTCCAGCGTCTGCAGCCCGTCGAGCCCGGGCAGCCACACGTCGAGCAGGATCAGGTCGTAGCTGCGGCCCTCCAGCGCCTGCAGGCAGGCCTCGCCGCTGGCCACCGCCTCGACGTGGTAGCCCTCGTCCGACAGCACGCCGGAGAGCGAGGAGCGCACGCCGCTCTCGTCGTCCACGACCAGGATCGTCGGTCTCATGCCCCCACTTTCCTACGCCGGCAGCTCCACGACGAAACGGGCGCCGCGCGGCTCCGCGTCCTCGACGCGGATCGTGCCATTGTGCTCCTGGACGATGCGCGCCACGATCGCGAGCCCGAGCCCGCTGCCGCGGCGCTTGGTCGAGAACGACGGCACGAACAGCCGCTCGCGGTCCTCCGCCGGCACGCCGGGTCCGTCGTCCTCCACGACCAGCCGGGCGCGGGCCTGGGCCCGGTCCCAGGCCGTCGACACCCGCACCCGGCCGCGGCGCTCGACGGCCTCGATCGCGTTGTCGACCAGGTTGACGACGACGCGCTTGATCTGCTCGGCGTCGATCCGCAGCGGCGGCAGGTCGGCCGCCAGCTCGCGGCCCAGCGTCACCTCGGGGAACAGGCCCTCGTAGAGCGAGAAGGCCTGCTCGATCACCTCGTGCAGCGAGGCCGGCGCCAGGCTGGCCGCGGGCAGCCGCGCGAACTGCGCGAACTCGTCGACGAGGTTCTTGAGCGCCTCCACCTCCTGCTCGATCGCGCCGGTCGCCTCGTTCACGATGCGGTCGAGGTCGGGCGACTGCCGCAGGTGGGCCTTGCGCACGCGCTGGGCGGAGAGCTGGATCGGGGTCAGCGGGTTCTTGATCTCGTGGGCCAGCTTGCGCGCCACCTCGCCCCAGGCCGCCACCTTCTGCGCCCGCATCAGCGGCGTCAGGTCGTCGAGCACCAGCACGGCGCCGGGCGGCATGCCCGGGGCGCCGGGCAGCGACACGACCGTCACGGCGAGGTGGCGATCGCGGCCCTGCAGCGGCAGCCGCACCTCGCGCTCCTGGCGGGTGCCGCGGCCGGCGAGCTGGCGGCGCGCGAGGGCGACCACGTCGTCGCGCCCGGGCCCGCGCCCGAGCCCGTCCTCGAGCAGCCGCCCCACCGCCTCCGTCGCGTCGACGTCGAGCAGGCGGCAAGCGGCGGCATTGACGGCCGTCAGCGTGCCTTCGGCGTCGATCACGACGACGCCCGTGCCGACCGTCTCGAGCACGGTCTCCATCAGCCGGCGCCGCCCCTCGAGCTCCTCGTTCTTGCGCAGCAGGCCGCGGCGGCCGTGCTCGACCTCCTCCTCGCTGCGGGCGAGGCGCTCCGACATCCGGTTGAAGGAGGCGATCAGGGCGCCGAACTCGTCGGCGCCGGCCGGGAAGTCGACGCGCACGCCGCGCTCGCCGGCCGCGATCCGCTCGGCGCCCTGGGCGACGAGCCGCAGTGGCGTGGTGATGCGGCGCGCGAGGTACAGCGCCAGCCACACGGCGCCGAACAGGACGAGCAGCGCGGCGAACAGGAAGATCGAGAGGTAGACCGCCTTGATCGGCTCGCGGGCGGCCTCGGTCTGGCGGAACTTCTCGAAGCGCTCGCGCACCTCGCGCGCCTCCGCCATCAGCTCGGGCGGCACGAACGACGAGACGACGACGGCGCCGCCGGGCCGCCCGCGACCGCCCGGCACCGGCACCCCGACGCGCAGCAGCGCTCCGCCGGCGAACGGCGTCTCGGCGGTGCTCTCGCGCCCGACCAGCGCGGCCTCCGCGAGCGGCTCAGCCGAGGCCGGGTCGTACGGGGCCTGCGGCAGCGTCGGGCTGGCCACGGCCAGCCACTCGCCGTCGGGCCCGTAGACGTTGACGAGGTCGAGGCCGAGGTCGCGGGCGCGGATCTCGATCGTGCGGCGCAGGCCGCCCCGCAGCCCGGGCTCCAGCAGCCGCCGCGCCCCGATCTCGCGCGCCAGCAGCCGCGCGTGGCGGCGCGCTTCCTCCAGCTCGCGCTCGCGCAATCCCTCGCCCAGCGCCCGCGAGGCGGCCAGCAGCCGCTCGACGTCGACGGAGAACCAGCGGTCGACCGTCTGCCGGATCAGGTCGGAGCCGACCAGCACCAGCAGCCCGGAGGGCACCAGCGCCATCGCCAGCAGCGCGAGCGCCAGCCGCAGCCGCAGCCGCGCCCCCAGCACCCCGCGCCGGCCCTCGACGAAGACCTTGACCAGGTTGCGCGAGAGCATCACGCCCAGCACCAGCAGCAGCGCCAGGTTGAGCACGGTCAGCGCGTAGAGCAGGACCGACGACAGGAAGTCGGGCGAGAAGTCGCGGCTCTTGCGCAGCAGCGCCTCGAGCAGCAGGAACACGCCGCCCGCGGCCAGCGTCGACGCGAGCACGAGTCGAGCGTCGTTCTTGAAGGCGGGCCGCGACATCGGGGGACCTTGATTCTAGGCCCGAGGCCGGCTCGCCGGCGCCCCGCGTGTTGAAGGTGGCCCCGGCGCGTGATACTTAGCATCCAGCGTGCGCTCCTTCGCCATCGTCAGCCTGCTGTTGTGCGCCTCGGCCGCAGCCCAGGAAGGCACGCCCGCGCCGGTGGAACCTGCCACGGCTGCGGAGGCACCCGCCGAAGCGGCCGCGACGCCAACGGCGCTTCCCGCGGCGCCGGCGGGCCCCGCTCCCGCGGACGTCGCGGTGCTGCTCGACACCTCGGGCTCGTTGCGCCCCGAGGACCTGGAGGCGACGCGGGCCCTGGCCCGCGCCGTGTTCGCGGCGCTGCCGCCGGGCAGCCGGCTGGCCGTGCTCTCGTTCGACGACGAGTCGCGCGTGCTGCAGGCCGCGACGGCGGACCCCGAGGCCGTCGACCGCGCGCTCGCCACCGCGACGCGGGCCGGCCGCTACACCGCGCTCCACGACGCGCTGTTCGACGCCTCGCGCCTGCTGCGCGACTCCGACGCCCAGCGGCGCGCGATCCTGCTGCTCTCGGACGGCCGCGACGAGAACTCGGCGGTCAACGTCGAGGACGGCCTGCAGATCGCCCAGGTCGAGGCGATTCCGGTGTTCGCGGTCGGCCTCGGGCGCGTCGACGAGAAGAGCCTGCGACGGATCGCCAAGCTGACCGACGGCCGCTACGAGCCGCTGGCCGCGGCCCGGGGAGAGGATGTCGCGGGGCTGATCGCGCAGTTGCCGGCGCGCGCGCCCCGCCCCGCGGAGCCGGCGGCCACGCCCACGGTGCCCCAGGGCGGCCCGGCGGAGCCTGCGGCTTCTTCGCCGGTCGGCCTCGAGCGGATCGGGGCGGCGGCGCTCGCGGCGCTCGGCTTCGCCCTGGCGGTCGGCGCGCTCGTGATGTGGCGCCGACAGAACGCCGCGCCCCCCGCGCCGCGCCCTCCCGCGCCGCCGCCGGTGCGCGGCGTGGCGGCCACCGGCGGGATGCCGGCGCGCGACACCGGCAGCACCCTGCCGTCGCTCTCCGGGCCCCGGCCCGACGCGGAGCGCGAGGGGGCGACGCTGCTCACCCGCCTGCCCCAGGTCGGCGGCGCGGGCGGCACGGTCGTGCTGAAGCAGACCCCGATGCTGCGCGTCAAGAACGGCCCCGGCGCGGGCCTGCTGCTGGAGTTGTCGGAGCAGACGGCGATCTCGCTCGGCCGCAGCCCGGGCAACGACATCGTGCTGGAGGACGACGCGGTGTCGGGCCAGCACGCGCGGATCCGGGTCGAAGAAGGCGTGTTCGTCGTCCACGACCTGCAGAGCACCAACGGCACCTTCGTCAACGAGCGCCGCGCCGCCCGCCACGAACTTCAGAACAACGACGTCCTCCGCCTCGGCGAAACCCTCCTCGAGTTCGTCCGCTTCGGGAAGTAGGGGGGTTCGGGGGCGGAGGAGGCTTCGTCGTCCGACGGAGCCCCCGACGGCGGCTCGCGCCGGAAGTGAATTCCGGCGCTCGGGCCGCTGGGCTCCGTCGCTTCGCTCCTCCGCCCAGACCCGGGAGCGCGGAGACGCCGAAAGGCGGCTCGGCGACTCCAGAGTCTCTCTACTCGCGGGTTTCGAGCAGGCCCTTCAGCGTGTTCATGAACTGGTCGACGTCCTTGAAGTCGCGGTAGACGGAGGCGAAGCGCACGAACGCGACCTTGTCCAGCTCGCGCAGGTGCTCCATCAACTGCTCGCCGATCAGGACCGACGGCACCTCGCGGTCGGGGCTCTCGTGGACCAGCGCCTCGATGCGGTCGGCGACGGCTTCCAGGGCCTTCATCGGCACCGGCCGCTTCTCGCAGGCCTTCATCAGGCCGGCCAGCACCTTCTCGCGGTCGAAGCGCTCGCGGCGCCCGTCCTTCTTGACGACGACGTGCGGGATCTGGTCGATCCGCTCGTAGGAGGTGAAGCGCTTGCCGCAGGCCAGGCACTCGCGGCGGCGGCGGATCACCTCGCCCTCCTTGCTCTCGCGCGAGTCGACGACCTTGTCCTCGAGGTGCGAACAGAAGGGACACTTCATCGCGACGGCCCTCCCCCCGGGGGCGCCGCCCCCTCCTCCTCCGCCATCTCCGTGACCCGCCCCAGCGTCAGCCCCTCGCCCGGCAGGCAGGCGAGCCCGATCAGCAGCACCGGCAGGTTGGTCAGCGCGTGGGCCGCGATGCCGGCCGCGACCGCGGTGTTCTTGTCGACCCCGAACGCTTCCGTCAGCGAAAGCAGGTACGACTCGTGGAAGCCGCCGACCATGCCCGGCGTCGGCACCGCGACGCCGACGGTCAGGAAGCCGAGCATCAGGAACGTGGAGTGCGGCGGCAGGTCGACGCCGAACGCGCGGTTGTTCCAGTAGAGCCCGAGGCAGATCGAGGCCCACACCAGCGCCGACTGGCCGAGGATGGCCAGCATGTGCGGCAGCGGCGCCCGCAGCACGCCGAGGCCCGCGGCGAACGAGGCGAGCAGCCGGTTCAGCGCGCCCGCGAGGCCCGCCGGCAGGAAGCCGAACAACCGCCCGCACAGCGCCAGCGCCTGCTCGGCCCGGGCGTGGAAGGCGTACAACGCGACCAGGATCGCCGCCGCGCCCAGCGCCGCGAAGGCGCCGGCGGTCTTCAGCCCGGCGAGCAGCGCGCCGCCGCGCTGCTCGGCCGGCAGCGGCAGCAGCCACAGGTACGCGCCGAACAGGCTCAGTACCGTCAGCAGATCGACCAGCCGCTCCAGGATGATCGAGGCGAACGCCGCCGCCGTGTCGGTGTTGTGCCGGCGGGCGACCAGGTAGGGCCGCACGACCTCGCCGGCGCGCGGGATCAGCAGGCCGGACATGAAGCCGACGAAGGTCGCGCTCACGAGGTGCGGATACGGCACCCGGGCCAGCGTCGCCAGCAGGTAGCCCCAGCGCCAGGCCCGCAGCAGGTAGGTGATCACCGTCGTCACCACGACGCCCGTGAGCAGCCAGGGATCGGCGCGCGAGAAGGCGTCGAGGATCTCGCCCCAGTGCACGCCCCGGAAGAAGAAGAAGAGGAGCACGCCGGCGACCAGGAAGCCGATGGCGAGGCGCCCGCGACCTTTCACCACCCGCTCTCGCCCCTTCGTCGCAACTTCTTTCCTCTCATGTACTTGATGGCGCCGCGCGACTCTACTACACTTTCGCCACGCGTCAAACGGCGTCAATGCGGAAAGCCCCGAGAACCCGGGCCCTCCGGCTTCCGTTACAGGAGGCGAGAGTGGCCCCCGCGAGAGGCCCGGCCTCGAACTTGACGGACAACGAACTCCTGGAGCGGTGCCGAAGCGGGGACCAGGCGGCCTGGTCGGCGCTCGTGGCCCGCCACGCGCGGAAGGTGTTCTCCGTGGCGTGGCGGTTCACGGGGCGCTCGGACGAGGCCGAGGACCTGACCCAGGAGATCTTCGTCAAGGTGTACCAGCAGCTCTCCCGCTTCGACCCGCAGAGCGGCCAGTTTCCCGCCTGGCTGATGCGCGTCGCGCGCAACCACGCGATCGACAACTACCGGAAGCGGCGCGAGGAGCGCGTGCGGCGCGCGGACGACCCGGCGATCCTCGACGTGATGGCCGACGCCGCGGCCGGCCCGCTCGAGGACGTCGTGCGCAAGGAGCGGGCGGAGATCGTGCGGGCCGGCCTGGCCGCGCTGCCCGCCGAGCTGCGCGAGCCGCTGATCCTGTGCGACCTGCGCGGGCTGCCCTACGACGAGATCGCGCACACGCTGGGCCTGCCGCTCGGCACCGTCAAGAGCCGCATCAACCGCGGCCGCACCGAGCTGGCGCGGCGGCTGATGCGGCGCCGCAAGGACCTGGGGTTCGCGTGATGCCGCACGACCCGCGCGACTGCGAGGCCGTCGCCCTGCGGCTCGGCGACTTCCGCGAAGGCGCGCTCGAGGAGCCGTGGCGCAGCCGCGTCGCCGGACACCTCCGCGCCTGCGAAGAGTGCGCCGCGCTGGACGAGGCGCTGGGCGAGGTGCTCGCCCTGCTGCGCGTGCCGGTGCCGGAGCCGGCGGCAGGCTTCGAGGAACGGATCGCCGCGCGCGCGCTCCCGGCGCACCTCCCGCTCCAGGACGCCGCTGTCGCGCCCGCCCCGCCGTGGGCAGGCTGGCTGCGCTGGCGCGAGGCCTGGCGGCTCGCCCCGCTGCCGCTCGCCGCGACGCTGGCCGTGGCGCTCGGCGGCGCGGCGCTGCTGGCGCTGCCCGCGGAGCGCCTGCCTGACCCGGCGCGGCGGCTGCTGGAGCGCGGCGCCACCGCCCGCGAGATGTTCGCCGAGCACCGCGAGCGGCTGATGGAGGACGTCGGCGCTCTGCGCCTGGTGGTGCGCGGGGCCTTTTCCTCGCGCGTCGAGCGGATCCAGGAGCAGCTCGAGGACTACCGCCGCCTGGTCGGCGCCCCCGCGCGCCGGCGGGAGCCGGCCCCGGCCCGCCCGGAGACCGACCTCTCATTCGAGAACTTCGGCGGCCCCGCTCCCGTAGCAGTGGGTGCGGGACAGGTCGTCCCGCCCCGCCGCCCGACCCGGGCGTAAGGAGCGAGCGCGATGAGCAGCGATCCCACTTCCTTGTTCTCCGAGGCCAAGACCGACCCCGGCCTGTCCGCCGTGGAACCGGCGCCGCAGCCGCCGCAGGCGGCCCCCGCGCTGCCTCCCCCGCCTCCGGCCTGGACCGCGCCCGCCGCGCCCGTGCGGCTCGCCAAGTCGCCGGGCCTGGCCACGTTCCTGTCGCTGTTTCCGGGCGTCGGCCAGATCTACAACGGCCAGCCGGCCAAGGCGTTCGCGTTCTTCTTCGGCCTGATCGGCGCCGCCTGGGCCGCGGGCGAGATCCACCCGCTGCCGTTCGCGCCTCTCATCCCGTTCCTGTACTTCTTCAATCTCGTCGACGCCTACCGCTCCGCCCACGCCGTCAACGCGGGCGGCGAGGCGGCGGCGATGCTGGAGCAGGAGGCGTTCGAGTCGCCGGCCTGGGGCGTGGGGCTGATCGCCCTCGGCGTGCTGCTGCTGCTCAACAACCTGGGCTGGCTCGACGTGCACTTCGTGCGCCGCTTCTGGCCGGTGGCGCTGATCGCGCTCGGCGCCTGGTTCATCCGCGCGTCGCTGCAGCGGCGCGCGAGCTGAGGGCGCCATGGGCGCCCGTTTCAGCCCCGAGGGCCTGGCCCTCGGGATCACGCTGCTCGCCCTCGGCGTCGTCGGCACCCTGGCCTCGTTCGGGGTGGTCGAGGCGCTGCCGCTGATCCGCCGCTGGTGGCCGCTGTCGCTGGTGCTGTGGGGTGCCCTCGAGGTCGTGCACGCCCGCGACGCGCGGGCGGCCCGGCTCGCCCGCGAGGGCCGGGAGTAGGCCGTGCGCTTCCTGCGCCGCGCGTTCGTGCTGGGCGCGCTGCTGCTGCTCGGCCTCGGCACCGAGGCCGCCTGGCAGATCCGCGAGCGGGTCGGCTACTCGTCGTGGACAGGCTGGACCGTGTTCGGCCGCTTCGAGGGTCCGTCCCACTCGTTCGAGGAGAGCCGCGACCTCGAGGCCGCCGCCGAGATCGAGATCGACAACCGCTTCGGCTCGGTCGCCGTGCGCGGCACCGACGCTCCCGTGATCGTCGTGCGCCTGCGCAAGCAGGTGTTCGCGGCCGACCCGCAGGAGGCCGCGAAGGCGGCGCAGGCGGTCCGCCTCGTCTCCGATCGCTCGGGCGAGGTGCTGCGACTGACGGCGAAGGTCGAAGGCGAGGCCTCGCGGCGGATCGGGGTCGCGACCCACTTCACGGTCGAGGTGCCGCGCTCCACCCGGGTCCGGGTCCGCAACGAACACGGCGCGGCCGAGGCGATCGCGGTCGCGGCGGCCGACGTCGAGACCAGCCACGACGCGGGCCGGCTGGAGGACGTCGCGGGTGACGCGCGGCTCTCCGTGCGCCACGGCGACGCGGTCGCGCGGCGGGTCGCCGGCGGCCTCGACCTCGCCTGCCGTTTCGGCCGGGCCAGCATCGAGGACGCGGGCGTGACGCGCGCGGTCGTCGAGCACGGCGGTCTCGCCGTGCTTCGGGTGGCGGCGCTCGATGCCGAGGTCGAACAGGGCGACACCAGCGCGGAACGCGTCGCCGGCGCCCTCGGGCTGCGGGCGCGGCACGGCGACGTGGACGTGCGGGACGTCGGCGGCGCCGCCACCGTCAGCGTCGAGATCGGGAGCGCGGCCGTCGTGGGCGCCGCGCAGGCGGACGTGAGGGTGACCCACGGCCGGACCCGCGTCGAGCGCGTGAGCGGGAAGGTCTTCGCCAGCGCGACCCACGACCGGGTGGAACTCGAGGATGTGGGCGGCGGCGCCGAGGTCGAGATCGAGCACGGGGGCCTGCAGGCGAGCCGCGTGCGCGGCGGGCTCGTCGCGCGCGTCTCCGGCGACGACGTCGCGATCGACGGCGTGGAAGGCGTCCTCCAGGTCGACTCGCGGCGCGCCCGCGTGCGGGTGGCCCCGGCGGCCCCGCTCGCGGAGGCCTCGATCCAATCCGAGCACGGCAGCGTCGTCCTGGTGCTGCCCGCCGGTGCCGGTGCACAACTCGAACTGGACGCGAGCCAGGGCGAGATCGAGGTCGACCTGCCCGGATTCGACGCCTCCGAGCGGACGCGATCCCGTGTGGCGGGACGCGTGGGCGCGGGCGGCCCCACGCTGCGCGTCGCGAGCCGCCACGGCGACGTCACCGTGCGGCTGCCCCCGGCCCCCGAGGCGCAGCGTTAGACTTTCCGTCTTGCGCCCGCGCGCGGCGATCCAGTAGACTCCGCGCCCTGCCGGGTGCTGGAACGCGGCGGCCACGGAAAGCTCCCAAGGACGATGTCGCACGAAGACGCCGCGGGTCGGCCCGCCCTGTTCGAGACCCACCTGCCCGGCCACACGCTGTGGCGGCGCGGCAAGGTGCGCGACGTCTACGACCTCGGCGACCGGCTGCTGGTGGTCGCCACCGACCGCCTCAGCGCCTTCGACGTGGTGCTGCCGACGCCGATCCCCGACAAGGGCCGGGTGCTGACCCAGATCTCGCTGTTCTGGTTCCGGCTGCTCGCGGACGTCGTGGTCAATCACGTGATCAGCGCCGAGGTCGACGACTACCCCGCCTCGCTGCGACCGTTCCGCGATCAGCTCGAGGGCCGCTCGATGCTGGTCGCCCGCACCGAGCCGCTGCCTGTCGAGTGCGTCGTCCGCGGGCACCTGGCGGGTTCCGGCTGGAAGGACTACCAGGCGACCGGCCACGTCTGCGGCATCCCGCTGCCCGCGGGCCTGCGCGAGGCCGACCTCCTCGAGCCGGCGATCTTCACGCCGGCGACCAAGGCCGACGTCGGACACGACGAGAACATCTCCTTCGAGGCGATGGCCGCGACGGTCGGCGTGCGGCGCGCGGCGCAGTTGCGCGAGACCAGCCTCGCGTTGTTCGAGCGCGCCCGCCGCCACGCGGCCGACTGCGGCATCCTGCTGGCCGACACCAAGTTCGAGTTCGGGCTGCTGGGGGGTACGGGCGAAGAGGCGCGCCTGATCTGGATCGACGAGGCGCTGACGCCCGACTCCTCGCGTTTCTGGCCCCGGGACGGCTACGCTCCCGGCGGGCCGCAACCGTCCTTCGACAAGCAGTACGTGCGCGACTGGCTGGAGGCGCAGCGGTGGGACAAGCGCCCGCCGGCCCCCGAGCTGCCAGCCGATGTCGTCGCCCGCACGCGCGACAAGTACCGCGAGGCGTTCCGCCGCCTCACGGGCCGGGAACTGGACTAGAGACCGATGAAGCAGGAGATGGACGCGCTGATCACCCAGATGGTGGACCGCGGCATCCGGTTCGCCGAGGCGCGCCGCGAGTTCGAGAAGCGCTTCATCGCCCGCGTGCTCCAGCGCCACGGCGGCAACCTCAGCCGCGCCGCCGGCGAGCTGCGCATCCACCGCAACACGCTCGGCAAGAAGATCACCGAATACAAGATCGGGTAGCAGCCGGGCGGCCGCTGGCGCTCGACTTGACAGAGTGCTAAGCGCCCTCTAGATTTAGCAGTCGACGGGGTCGAGTGCCAGGTCCGAGCGGCGCTCCCCCTGAGAAAGCGCTTTCGGTGTCCAAGTTCTTTGTTCTCAAGGAGATGACGAGACGATGAAGGTTCGTCCGCTGCACGACCGCCTGCTGGTCCGCCGGATCGAGGAGAAGGAGACCGTCAAGGGCGGGATCATCATCCCCGACACGGCCAAGGAGAAGCCCCAGGAGGGCGAGGTGCTCGCCGTGGGCACCGGGAAGGTTCTCGACAACGGCACCAAGCTCTCGATGGACGTCAAGGTCGGCGACAAGATCCTGTTCGGCAAGTACGCCGGCACGGACATCAAGGTCGACGGCGAAGAGGTGCTGATCCTGCGCGAGGACGAAGTCCTCGCGGTCATCGGCTGATCCCCAGGGTTCTGTAAGGAGAACTGACGCACTATGGCGAAGCAGATCACGTACGGTGACGAGTCGCGGCAGGCGGTCCTCCGCGGCGTCAACCGCCTCGCGGACGCGGTCAAGGTCACGCTCGGCCCCAAGGGCCGCAACGTCGTCCTCGACAAGAAGTTCGGTTCCCCGCTGATCACCAAGGACGGCGTCACCGTCGCCAAGGAGATCGAGCTCAAGGAGCCGCTCGAGAACATGGGTGCCCAGATGGTGCGCGAGGTCGCGTCCAAGACCTCCGACATCGCGGGTGACGGCACCACCACGGCGACGGTCCTGGCCCAGGCGATCTACCGCGAGGGCATCAAGAACGTCACCGCCGGCGCCAACCCGATGGAGCTGAAGAAGGGCATCGAGAAGGCCGTCGCGGCCGTGACCGAGGAGCTGAAGAAGCTCAGCAAGCCGGTCAAGGGCAAGATGATCGCCCAGGTCGGCACCATCTCCGCCAACAACGACGAGACGATCGGCAAGATCATCGCCGAGGCGATGGAGAAGGTCGGCAAGGACGGCGTCATCACCGTCGAGGAAGCCAAGGCCATGGAGACGACCCTCGAGGTCGTCGAGGGCATGCAGTTCGACCGCGGCTACCTCTCGCCCTACTTCGTGACCGACCCCGAGCGGATGGAGGTCGTGCTCGAGAACGCGCTCGTGCTGATCCACGAGAAGAAGATCTCGAACATGAAGGACCTGCTGCCCGTGCTCGAGCAGGTGGCCAAGCTCGGCCGTCCGCTGGTGATCATCGCCGAGGACATCGAGGGCGAGGCGCTGGCGACGCTGGTCGTCAACAAGCTGCGCGGCACGCTGCACGTGGCCGCCGTCAAGGCCCCGGGCTACGGCGATCGCCGCAAGGCGATGCTCGAGGACATCGCGATCCTCACCGGCGGCAAGGCGATCACCGAGGACCTCGGCATCAAGCTCGAGAACGTCAAGCTCGACGACCTCGGCAAGGCCAAGAAGATCGTGATCGACAAGGACAACACCACGATCGTCGAGGGCTCGGGCAAGGCCAAGGACATCGAGGGCCGCGTCAAGCAGATCCGCAACCAGGTCGAGGAGACCACCTCCGACTACGACCGCGAGAAGCTGCAGGAGCGGCTGGCGAAGCTCGTCGGCGGCGTCGCCGTCATCAAGGTCGGTGCGGCCACCGAGACCGAGATGAAGGAGAAGAAGGCGCGCGTCGAGGACGCGATGCACGCGACCAAGGCGGCGGTCGAAGAAGGCATCGTGCCCGGCGGCGGCGTCGCGCTGCTCCGCTCGCAGCGCGTGCTGGACAAGCTGAAGGCCGACGGCGACATGCAGGTCGGCATCAACCTGATCCGCCGCGCGATCGAGGAGCCGCTGCGCCAGATCTCGGCCAACGCCGGGTTCGAGGGCGCCGTGGTCGTGTCCAAGGTCCGCGAGATGAAGGACGAGGAGGGCTTCAACGCCCTCTCCGACAAGTACGAGAACCTGGTCGACGCCGGCGTCATCGACCCGACCAAGGTCGTCCGCTCTGCGCTGCAGAACGCCTCGTCGATCGCGTCGCTGCTGCTGACCACCGAGGCCCTCGTCTCCGAGATCCCGGAGGAGAAGTCCGACGCCCCGAACATGGGCGGCGGTGGCGCGCCGGGCATGTACTAGTCCAGAGAGCGACCGGTCGCGGGCCTCGGGCTCGCGGCCACGCTCATCGGGGGAGGCTTCGGCCTCCCCCGTTTTCGTTTTGCGGCGTGCCGGCGCGGGCCCGGTCGTCTAGACTGCGGCCCTCGGAAGGAAGGTTCGGATGGCGACTGCGGCCCCCCCGGGCGCGACGATCCGGCTCACGGTCAACGGGCGCGAGGCGAGCTTCGTGCCGCGGCCCGGCGAGTCCGTCCTGCAGGCGCTGCGCGACCGCTTCGGCATCCGCTCGACCAAGGACGGCTGCTCGCCGCAGGGCCAGTGCGGCTGCTGCCTGGCGATCGTCGGCGGGCGCGCGGTGGTCACCTGCGCGATGCCCGTGGCCAGGGCCGACGGCGCCGACATCCTGACCCTCGAGGGCGTCTCGGAACGCGAGCGGCAGATGACCGCCGATGCCTTCGCCTCGGCCGCGGGCCTGCAGTGCGGCTTCTGCATCCCCGGGATCGCGCTGCGCGCCAAGCACCTGCTCGACAAGACGCCCCAGCCCTCGCGCGGGGACATCGCGAAGGCGATCGACGTCCACCTCTGCCGCTGCACGGGCTACACCAAGATCCTCGATGCGATCGAGTTGCTGGCGCGGGCCCGGCGCGGCGAAGCCCTGCCGCCGCCGCTCGTCGACGGCGGCGTCGGCACGAACCTCGAACGCTACCAGGGCCGCGCCCTGGCCCTCGGCGACCGGCCGTACGTCTGCGACCTCGAGCGCGAGGGACTGCTGCACGGCGCCGTCGTGCTCTCGCGCCACGCCCGCGCCCGGGTGCTGAAGGTGGACACGACGAGGGCTGCCGCCCATCCCGGCGTCGTCGCGGTGGTGACGGCGAAGGACGTGCCCGGCGAGCGCTGGTACGGGCTGATCTACAAGGACTGGCCGGGCTTCGTCGCCTGTGGCGAAGAGGTGCGCTGCGTCGGCGACTTCCTGGCCGCCGTGGCCGCGGTCGACGAGCCGACGGCGCGCGCCGCCGCCGCCCTGGTCGAGGTCGAGTACGAGCCGCTGCCGCCGGTGCTCGATGCCGAGCAGTCGATCGCCCCGGGCGCACCGCAGGTCAACCCGAAGCACGCCAACCAGCTCTCGCACACGGTGATCCGCCGTGGCGACGTCGACGCCGCGTTCGCGCGCAGCGCCCACGTCGTCGAGGGCGAGTGGCAGACCCAGCGCATCGAGCACCTCTACCTCGAGCCCGAGAGCGCGCTGTGCGAGCCGGGGCCGCGGCCCGGCACGTTCCGCCTCTACACCCAGGGCCAGGGCGTGTTCGACGACCGCCGCCAGGTGGCGGCCTTCCTCGGCCTGGCGGAGGACGACCTCGACGTGGAGCTGGTGCCCAACGGCGGCGCCTTCGGCGGCAAGGAGGACATGTCGATCCAGGCCCACGCGGCGCTGCTCGCGCAGAAGACGGGCCGGCCAGTGCGGATCACCCTGAACCGCGAGGAGTCGATCCGGGTCCACCCCAAGCGCCACCCGATTCGCCTGCGCTACAAGGTCGGCTGCGACGCCAAGGGCCGGCTGACGGCCGTGAAGGCCGAGATGCTCGGCGACTCGGGCGCGTACGCGTCGGTCGGCGCCAAGGTGCTCGAGCGCTGCGCGGGCCACGCGTGCGGGCCCTACAAGGTGGAGAACGTCTCGGTCGACGCGGTCGCGGCCTACACCAACAATCCGCCGTGCGGCGCGATGCGCGGCTTCGGCGCCAACCAGGCCGCCTTCGCGATCGAGGGCGCGATGGACCTGCTGGCCGAGAAGGTCGGCCTCGACGGCTGGGAGATGCGCTGGCGCAACGCGGTCGACGTCGGCGACACGTTCGCCAGCGGCCAGGTGTTCGAGAAGTCGGTCGGGCTCAAGAAGACGCTGCTGGCGGTCAAGGACCGCTACTACGCCGAGCGCGCCGCGGGACGCGCCGTGGGCATCGCCTGCGGGATCAAGAACAGCGGCATCGGCAACGGCGCGGTCGAGTGGGGCAAGGCGCGGCTGGTGGTCGAGCGCGACGGCACGGTGTCCGTCTACAACGGCTACACCGAGATGGGCCAGGGTCTGCTCACGGTGCTGATCCAGTTCGCGGTCGAGGTCACGGGCCTGCCCGCGTCCGTGTTCCACCCGAAGGTCGACTCGACCTTCGCGCTCGGCTGCGGACAGACGACCGGCTCGCGCGCCACGCTGTTCGGCGGCAACGCGGTGAAGAGCGCGGCGGCGAAGCTGCGGGCGGCGCTCGACGCGGGCCGCACGCTGGCGGACCTCGCGGGCGAGGTGTTCCCCGCCGACGTCGTGGTCGACGACACGACGCCGCCCGGGGCCGTGAACAAGAGCGGCAAGATCAAGACCCACACCGCATTCGGCTTCGCGACCCAGATGTGCATCCTCGATGCCGAAGGGCGCGTGGAGACGTTCGTCGCCGCCCACGACGTCGGCCGCGCGGTCAACCCGGCGCTGTGCGCGGGCCAGATCGAGGGCTCCGTGCACATGGGCCTGGGCTACGCGCTGACCGAAGAACTGCCTTGCGAGGACGGCATGCCGGTCACCTTCAAGCTGCGCGACATCGGCGTGCTGCGCGCGCGCGACATGCCGGAGGTGGAGACGATCCTGGTCGAGGAGCCCGAGCCCGAGGGCCCGTTCGGGGCCAAGGGCGTCGGCGAGATCGGCCTGGTGCCGACGGCTGGCGCGGTGGCCAGCGCGCTCCACGCCTTCGACGGCATCCGCCGCTACACGCTGCCGATGAAGGACTCGCCGGCGGCGCGCGCGATGAGCGTCGGCAAGCTCAAGCGGCGCGGCCCCGCCTGAGGCCCTTGCTCGCGGTCGACGCCCACACCCATCTCTACAGCGGCCTGGCGCCGCTGGGGATGCCCGCGCCCGAGCCGCCGCCCGAGAACTTCCTGCAGATCCTCGGCCGGCTGTGGTGGCGGCTCGATCGCTGCCTCGACGAGCGCAGCCTCGCGGCCAGCGCCGAGTTCTACGCGAGCGAGGCGCTCGCTCTCGGCTGCTTCGGCCTCGTCGACCACCACGAGTCGCCGTCGTTCGTCGACGGCTCGCTCGACGTGCTGGCCGACGCCTGCCAGGCCGCCGGCCTGCGCGCCGTGCTCTGCTACGGCGCCTCCGAGCGCAACGGCTCGCGGGCGGAGGCGAAGGCCGGGCTGGCCGAGTGCGACCGCTTCCTGCGCGAGAACCGCCGGCCGCTGGTGCGCGGCGCGGTGGGGCTCCACGCCTCGTTCACCGTGTCGGACGAGACGATCCGCGAGGCCGCGGCCCTGGCCCGCGAACACGGCAGCGTGCTCCACGTGCACGTCGCGGAAGACGCGGCCGACGTCGCCGACGCGCGGCGCCGCGGCTACGCGGGCGTCGTGGACCGCCTCGACCGCCTGGGGGCCCTGGTGCCGGGCTCGATCCTCGCCCACGGCGTGCACCTGGCGGCCGACGAGGTTGCGCGCGTCGGCGACGCCGGCTGCTGGCTGGTCCAGAACCCGCGCTCGAACCACGGCAACCGCGTCGGCTACCCGAAGGCGCTGTGCCACTCGGCGCGGGTCGCGCTGGGCACCGACGGCTACCCCGCCGACATGGCGGAGGAGCAACGCGTCCTGCTGGCCGCTGCGGAGGAGCACGGCGACGACCCCGGGCACGCACGAGGTCGGCCGGCGGCCGGCGAGCGGCTGCTGGCCGAGCGCTTCGGGGGGCCCTTCGGCGAGGCCGACCGGGCCGCCTGGGAGCGGGCTCGGGAACGGGCCGCGCCGCGCCGCGCCGCGGTGCGCGAGCGGGCGATCGTCGAAGCGGAGCGCCTCTGGCGCCGGATGCGGGAACTGCCGCGATAGGGAGACAGCCGAGATGAACCGACTGGGACTGGAACGCGAGATCGTCGACCGGCAGGCCCGCGAGCGCACGCTGGCGCTGTTCCGCGAGCGCCGCATCGTGCTGCCCACGCTGGCCGAGCTGCGCGAGCCGGCGAAGATGGGCGACGCGGCCCGCGCGGCGCTGGCCGGCCTCGATCCCGACGCGGCAGACGCCGGCAACCTGTTCCGCGTGCACTGGTTCAACGCGGCCGACCGGCGCAGCCTGGCCGACGTCCCGGGGCACGTCGTGCTGCCTTCGGAACTCACGGGTGTCGCGAGCCCGATCGTGGTCGCTTTCGGCAACCGCTTCCCGATGATCCACGCCCACAAGGTCCTCGCGGCCTACGGCTGCCTGGTGCCGCGGCTGGTCACCGGCCAGTTCGACCCCACCCGCCATCGCGCCGTGTGGCCGTCGACGGGCAACTACTGCCGCGGCGGCGTCGCCATCTCCCGCATCCTGGGCTGCCGCGGCGTCGCCGTGCTGCCGGAGGGCATGAGCGACGAGCGCTTCCACTGGCTCGAGCAGTGGGTCGGCGACCGCGGGGACATCGTGCGCACGGTCGGCACCGAGAGCAACGTCAAGGAGATCTACGACAAGTGCGCCGAGCTGGAACGGGATCCGGCGAACGTGATCTTCAACCAGTTCTGCGAGTTCGGGAACCACCTCGTGCACTACTCGTGCACCGGCCACGCGCTCTCGACCGCCTTCGAGGCCGTGCGGGCGAAGCGGCCGGGACTGCGCCTGGCGGCGTTCACGTCGGCCTCGGGCTCGGCCGGCACGCTCGGCGCAGGCGACTACCTGAAGGAGCGCCACGGCGCGCGGATCGTGGCCGCCGAGGCTCTCGAGTGCCCGACCCTGCTGTACAACGGCTTCGGCGAGCACAACATCCAGGGCATCGGCGACAAGCACGTTCCGCTGATCCACAACGTCACCAACACCGACGTCGTGGTCGCCATCTCCGACCGCGCGACGGACGCGCTGCACCTCGCCTTCAACTCCGCGCCCGGCCACGAGGCGCTGCGCGCGCGCGGCGTCGGCGACGACGTGATCGCCGCGCTGCCCCACCTCGGCCTGTCCTCGATCTGCAACGTGCTGACCGCGGTCAAGACCGCCAGGGCCCTGGGGCTCGGGCCCGACGACGCGCTGATCACCGTCGCCACCGACGGGTCCGAGCTGTACACGAGCGAGCTGGACAAGGCGCGCGCGAAGCTGTTCGGCGGCCGCTTCGCGCGGGCGGACGCGGAGGCCACGCTGGACACCCACCTGTTCGGGGCCGACACCGACCACGTGCTGGCGCTGTCTCCGCGCGACCGCGACCGCGTCTTCAACCTCGGCTACTTCACCTGGGTCGAGCAGCAGAAGCTGTCGCTCGCCGAGTTCGAGGCCCGCCGCCGCCAGGACTTCTGGATCGGCCTGCGCGAGTTCGTCCCGGTCTGGGACGCCCTGATCGAGCGCTTCAACGCCGAGGCGGGAGTGGGCACGGCTCGGTGACGCTCTCCGCGGAACCCGGCCTCGCCCTCGCCTGCACCGGTTGCGGGCGCGTGCTGGGCCACGAGAGCCCGTTGCGCGTGCGGTGTCCGCAGGCGCGGCCAGGCGACGACGTCGATCACGTGGTGGCGCGGCCCGCGCTGCGCGAGGACGCGGCGTGGCCGAGCGGCGGCGAAGCCCACCCGTTCGTGCGCTATCGCTCGCTGCTCTACAGCTACGCGCTGGCCCGCCACCGCGGCCTGTCCGACGCCTGGTACGTCGACGCCGTCGGCCGCCTCGATGCCCGCATCGCGATGGTCGACGGTCACGGCTTCGCGGTCACGCCGCTGCTGCGCGCCGCGTCGCCCGGGCGCGAAGCGGGCGCGACCGGGCCGCTCTGGGTCAAGGACGAGACGGGCAACGTCGCCGGCTCGCACAAGGCCCGCCACCTGATGGGGCTGGCGCTGGTCGCCGCGGTCGAGGAGGCCACCGCGGAGGTCGACCGGGCGCGGCCGCTGGCGATCGCGAGCTGCGGCAACGCCGCGCTGGCCGCGGCCGTCGTCGCCCGCGCCTGCGACAGGCGCCTGCTCGTCGCGATCCCGGCCTGGGCCGATCCCCACGTGGTGGCCCGGCTGCAGGCGCTCGGCGCCGAGCTCGAGGTGTGCGAGCGCGCCCCTGGCGACCCGCCGGGCGACCCGTGCTTCCACCGCTTCCGGGCCCGCGTCGCGGAAGGGGCCTGGCCCTTCACGTGCCAGGGCTCGGAGAACGGCCTCACGATCGACGGCGGGCTCACCCTCGGCCTCGAGCTCGCGGACCAGTGGCGCGCCGCGGGAGCCACGCCCGACCGGCTGTTCGTGCAGGTCGGCGGCGGCGCCCTGGCCAGCGCGACGGTGCAGGCCCTGCAACTCGCTGCCGACCTCGGCGCGCTGCCGCAACTGCCGGCGCTGCACGCCGTGCAGACCACGGCCGTGGCCCCGCTGCGCCGCGCCTGGCGGCGCTTCGCCCAGGGCATCGCGCGGCGACTTGCAGCCCGGGGTCGTCCGATAGACCCGGACGCTTCCGACGCCGAGCTGGGCCCGGCGCTGCGCGCGCACGCCCGCGGCCCGGCGGGCGCTGCCGAGAGGGCCCACGCCGCGAGCCACCGCACGGAGTACATGCGTCCCGTGGCCACGCCGGGTGCGAGCGTCGCCACCGGCATCCTCGACGACGAGACCTACGACTGGCGTGTGGTGGTGCGCGGCATGACCGAGACCGGCGGCTGGCCCGTGACGGTCGACGAGGCCATGCTGCTGCGCGCTCGCGACGAAGGCGAGCACCTGACCGGCGTGCCCGCCGATGCCACCGGCACGGCGGGCCTGGCCGGCCTGCTGGCCCTCGAGGCGACCGGCGCGATCGGCACCGGCGAGGCGCTCGCCGTCCTCTTCACAGGAGCGAGACGATGACCCGCCCCCTGCGCGTGGCGCTGACCGAGACCTGCAACGCGTACCCGCACATGCCCGAGTCGCTGGCCGACCTGCACTCGCTGGCCGGGCGGCTCGACGACGTGCGCGACGCCAACCTCGACCACCACGCTGCCCTGATCGACGAGGCGGCGCGCCTGGGCGTCCAGGTGCTCTGCATGGGCGAGCTGTTCGCCGCGCCCTACTTCGCGCTGACCCGGGACCCGATGTGGCGGATGCTCTCGGAGGACGCGCTCGAGGGGCCCACCGCGCAGCGCATGCGGCCGCTGGCGGAGCGCCACCGGATGACGCTGGTGGCGCCGATCTACGAGGAGGACCCGCGCACCGGCCGCTACTTCAACACGGCGGTGGTGTTCGGCCCCGACGGCGCCGTGCTCGGCCGCTACCGCAAGACCCACATCCCCGAGGGCACCAACGAGCAGGGCTCGTTCACCGAGACGGCCTACTACGAGCGCAGCGACGGGCAGCTCGGCGACTGGCCCGCCAACGTGTCGAAGAACCCCTACTTCCCCGTGTTCCAGACACCGCTCGTGCGGCTGGGCATCCTGATCTGCTACGACCGCCACTTCCCCGACGCGGTCCAGGCCGTGGCGCAGAACGGCGCCGAGCTGATCCTGTGCCCGGCCGTCACCTTCGGCGCCAAGTCGCGGCGGATGTGGGACCTCGAGTTCCCGACCGACGCCGCGCGCCACAACGTCTTCTTCGGAGGCTCCAACCGCCGCGGCGTCGAGAAGCCGTGGAACCAGGAGTACTTCGGCCAGAGCTACTTCGTCGGGCCCAACGGCGCGCTCCCGCGGCTGCCCGGGACGCCGCCGGAGCTCGTCGTCGCCGACCTCGACCTCGACGAGCGGGTTCGCCCCGACCCGTCGGGCTGGAACCTGCCGCGCGACCAGCGCCCCGACATCTACTGATACTGATCTCCTATCATCGGCTGCGGCCGCCATGCTCCCGCCCACCCTGCTCTCACGGCTGCGCAGCCTCGCCGTCAATCTGGCGCTGTCGGCCTGCAGCGTCGCGATCTGCCTGCTGCTGGCGGAGCTGGCCCTGCGGATCGCGCTCTCGGGACCGGCGCGCGGCGGCAAGGAACAGCAGGAGCGCAACGTCTACACGGAGCCCGACCCGCTGCTCGGCTGGCGCAAGATCCCGGGGGCCGAGGCCCGCTACGACCGCCGCGACTTCCAGACCCGCTACCGCGTCAACAGCCGCGGGCTGCGCGGACCGGAGTTCGCCCACGAGCGCTCCCCGGGGGTGGCGCGCGTGCTGGCGCTGGGCGACTCGTTCGTCGAGGCGTTCATGGTCGACGACGCCAGCACCGTCACCGCGCGCCTCCAGGCCGAGCTGGCGCAGCGCGGCTGCCGCACGGAGGTCGTCAACGGCGGCACGGTGGGCTACAGCACCGACCAGGAGTTCCTCTTCTACCGCGAGGAGGGCCGCCGCTACCGGGCGGACCTCGTCGTGCTCTTCGTCTATCACAACGATATCCCCTACCTCGTGCAGGAGGAGTACGGGCCCTATCCGAAGCCGCGGCTGGCCTTCGAGGACGCCGGCCCCCGCGTGACCAACTTCCCGCTGCCGCGGTACGAACCGCCGCCGCGGGCGACGCCGGTCGCACAGCCGAAGCCTCCCTCGTACCTGCTGGAGTTCGTCAAGAACCACCTCGAGCGCGTCTCGGCGCGCCAGTACAACCGGCTCGCCGCACTGGGCCTGTGGGAGCCGCTGCGCACCCTCGAGCTCAACGAGGAGATGCGGCTCTACCGGGTGCCCGAGCTGGGCCACCTGCGGCCCGCGTGGTCCGCGTTCACGTGGACGCTGCAGTCCCTGGCTCGCGCGGTGCGCGACGACGGCGGCGAACTGCTCCTCGCCTACATCCCGAGCCGGATGGAAGTCGACGACGCCTCCTGGGAGCTGACCCAGGTTCGCTACGCGCTCGACGAGACGTACCGGCGTTCGGCAGTGGCCGAGCGCGTGCTCCAGATCGCGCGCCGGGTGGGTGTGCCCGAGCTCGACTTCACGGCGGCGCTGAAGTCCGGCGCGAGCCGCCGCACCCCGGTCTTCTTCGAGACCGACTCGCACTGGAACGCCCACGGCCAGGCGACGGCCGCCGCGGCCCTCGCCGACGTCGTCCGCCCGCGGCTGCCCTGTCGCTGAGGCGCCCGGCTCAGGCCGTCGCGACGAACGCGCTCGGGAAGCGGGCGATCACGGCGATCGCGTGCTGCAGCTCGCGCAGGTCGACGTTCTCGCCGACGCGGTGGGTGTTCTGCTCCACTCCCGCGCCGATGCCGAACATCGCCGGGTGCTTGACGTCGCCGGACGTGATCCAGCGCTTGGATTCCGGCACCTTGATCCGGGTGTCGGCGGCTGGGGGCTTGGGGGCGGAGTCGCTCTGTTCGCGACGGAGCCTCCATGGGACCGACGACGGGCTCTGCCCGGCGTCGGAACCCAATGGGATCGGGAAGCCGACGCCGTCGGTGGAGAAGATCCAGCGGTCGACCCGCGGCTCGCGGCGCAGCGTCGCCTTCTGCGCGCCGCCGGCCGGCTCCACGACGTGCGGCGTGACCACGCCGCGATAGGCTGCCACCGCCGCGCGGATCGCCGGGTGGTCTTCCGGCGTCAGCCAGCCGCGGTAGATCTGCGGGTTGTCGGCGAGGTAGCCGCGCCAGGTCTTCTCGCGGTACGGCGGCACCGAGATCTCGACCTTGAGCCCCGCCGCCCGCGCGGCCCGCACCGAGTCGAGCGCCTCGACGTCCGCGAGCGCCCGCTCCGGCGTCTCGCCCACGGTCAGCCGGCGGTCGAAGCGGAGCGTCAGCTTCTCGGGCACCGCGCAGTCCGACGGCGTGTCGAGCTTCGCCCACGACGCCGTGCGCGTGCCGTGGCCGAGGAAGGGGTGGTCGAGGAAGCCGTCGCGCGCCTCGTAGCGCCGCGCGGCCTCGGCGACGATCGCGCCGCCGTGCTCGAACGGGTTTAGCCCCTCCCACGGCATCGAGCCGTGGCACGAGCGGCCGGTGACCACGACCTCGATCTGCATCCGCCCGCGCTGGCCGCGGTAGATGCCGAGCGCGCCCTTGTTCGCGTCGCCCGTGCCCTCGGTCAGGATCACGACGTCGGGGACCAGCTCGGGGCCCGCGCCGGGCAACACGTGGTTGACGAGGTGCAGCGGGCCGCCGCCGTCGTTGTCCTCCTCCGCGGCGGTCGCGTAGGAGCGCACGATCACGCCGCGCAGCGCGCCCTCGGGGGCCAGCTCGAGCAGGATGCGGGTGGCGACGATCTGCGAGACGACGCCCGCGAGCTGGTCCGCGGAGCCGCGGCCGAACAGCAGGTGGCCCCACTCGTCGTCGGGCGGCAGGTAGCCGAGCAGGCCGCGCAGCACGTCGCGGTCGACGCGGGCGAGATCGACCACGCCGTCGTACGCGTCGATGCCGCCGTTCGTCTTGTCGCGCCAGTCGGAGCGCAGCGCGCGCACCGTGTCGGCGTGGCCGTCGAGGTAGACGACCTTCTTGTCCCGGGCCGGGATGCCGTCGCTCTCGTCCTGCACCGACCAGACGAGGTTGCCGTAGGCGTCGAAGTCGACGTCCCCGGGACGGCGCACCGCGCCGGCCTCGACCACCATCCGCCTCAGGTACTCCATCCGCGGCCCCTCGTGGTTGGAGAGGCCGCAGAGCGGGTCGCCGCCCTGCTCCACGGGCCTGTCGACGTAGTCGGCAGGGATGCGGATCGCCTCGCGCAGGATGCGGGTGGCGAGCGGCAGGTCGCGGGCCGCGAGCGCGGCGATCCGCTGGTCGAGGGTGTCGGGCGTCATCGGGTTCTCCTGCGCCTTCACTTGTCGAGCGCCGCGAGCCGCGCGGGCAGGTCGTCCACCTTGGCCGCGGCCAGCAGCGCCATCACCACGTACACCTTCCAGTTGGCCTCGCGCGCCACGTCGACGCGGAAGCGGTCCATCACGCCGGGGCTGACCTCGGCGCCGATGTCCGCGGGCAGGCAGTGCAGATAGAGCGCGTCCGCGGTCAGCGCCATCCGCCGCTCGTCGCAGATCCAGTCCTTGTGGCCCGCGTTGCGCGACAGCGCGCGCTTCTCGATGTCGCCCATGCGCGCCTTGTCGCCCGCGCGGTTGGCCTCGACCCGCTCGACCATCAGGTCCCACGGACCCCACGACTTCGGGTACACGGCGTGGGCGCCCGCGAACGCCTCGTCCATCGACGACACGGCGCGGAAGGACCCGCCCGAGGCGGCGGCGTTGGCGGCAGCGGCGGCCATCGGCTCGTCCATAAGCCGGTAGCCCTCGGGCTGGGCCAGCGTGACGTGCGCGCCGAAGCGGGTCAGCAGCGTGATCAGGCCCTGCGGCACCGACAGCGGCTTCGCGTACGAGGGCGAGTAGGCCCACGACACGGCGATCTTCTTCCCGCGCAGGTCACCCAGCTTCTCGCGCAGCCACAGCAGGTCGGCGAGGGTCTGGGTCGGGTGGTCGACGTCGCACTGCAGGTTGACGATCGGCACCACGCGCGGGTCGCCGGTCGCCGCCAGGTAGCCGTCGATGCCCGACTTCACCTCGCGCATGAAGCGGTTGCCCTCGCCGAGGATCAGGTCGTGGCGGATGCCGAGCGCGTGGGCGTTCATGCCCAGCATCGCCCCGGTCTCGGCCGCGGTCTCGCCGTGGGCGACCTGGGTCGAGGAGCCGTCGACGATGACCGGCGCCAGCCCCAGCCGGGCGGCCGCCCCGGCCCAGGCGGACTTGGTGCGCGTGGAGTTGTCGAAGAACAGGGCGTATGCCAGTTGCGAGGGGAGCAGGGCCGACGGCCGGCCCGCCCGGTCGAGGGCGGCGAACCGCTGCGCCAGCCCCAGCAGCGCGTCCAGTTCCGGAGTGGTCCAGTCTTGCGTCAGCAGCAGGCTGCGGCCGTGCAGGGACGCCAGAGTTGCCGGGTCGATCGCATCGCGTGCCATGCGGGGCACGCGTGCAAGTTCTGCGCCCGCGACGCTCGGGCGTGGTCTATCCGGCCAGGCGGCGGACGACGTTCAACAGGACGTTGGCCCCGGCCTCGAGCTGCTCCGGGGCCGTGTACTCCGCGACGTTGTGGCTGAGCCCCTTGTGGCTGGGGACGAAGATCATCCCCGTCGGGCAGTGCGGCGCGAACATCTGCGCGTCGTGGCCCGCGCCCGAGGGCATGCGCATCGTGGACAGGCCCAGCGCCCGCGCCTCCTCCTCGACCATCGCGATCATCTCCGCCGCGAAGTCGACCGGCGCGAAGCGGGCCAGCGAGCGGCGCTCGATCTCGACGCCCTCGCGAGCGGCCAGCTCGTCGAGGAACGCGGCCGTCTCGCGCTCGGCCAGCCGCAGCACGCCGTCGTCGGTGTGGCGCAGGTCGACCGTCAGCCGCGCGCGGTTGGCGACGACGTTGACGAGGTTCGGGGCCAGCTCGAGGAAGCCCACGGTGCCCACCTGGGCGCCGCCGATCTTGTGGGCCAGCCGTCGCACGAAGCAGGCGATCTCGGCGGCCGCGTAGCCCGCGTCGTGGCGCATCGACATCGGGGTCGTGCCCGCGTGGCAGGAAACGCCCTTCACGGTCAGCTCCGCCCACGAGATGCCCTGCACGCCGGTGACGGCACCGATCTGGACTCCTTCGCGCTCGAGCACCGGGCCCTGCTCGATGTGCAGCTCGACGTAGGCCGCGGCGCGCATCGTGCCGACGGGCTCGGGTCCCGCGTAGCCGATCCGCTCGAGGCAGGCGCCGACGCTCTCGCCGTCGATGCCGACCGCCGCCAGCGCCGCGTCCAGCGCCAGCGCGCCCTGGTGCACGGCGCTGCCCATCATGTCGGGCGCGAAGCGGGCGCCCTCCTCGTTGGTGAAGAAGGCCACGGCCAGCGGCTTCTCCGTGACGACGTCCGCCTCGTTCAGCGCCTCCACCACCTCGAGCCCGGCCAGCACGCCGAGGTTGCCGTCGTAGCGGCCACCGGTGCGCACGGTGTCGATGTGGGACCCGACCATCACCGGCGCGCCCGCGGTGCGTCCGCTGCGCACGCCGACCACGTTGCCGATGCGGTCGACCGTGACGGCGAGGCCGAGCGCCTTCATCCACGACACCACGAGGTCGCGACCCTGCCGGTCCTCGTCGGTCAGCGCCAGGCGGCAGCAGCCGCCACCCTCGATCGCGCCGATCTTCGCCAGTTCGGACAGGCGGTCCGAGAGCCGCGCCCCGCGAATCGCCAGCCGGTCCAGCTTCATTCCCGTCCTCCGACTCCGGCCAGCTCCGTCAGGTAGTTGGCCTGCCCGGAAGCGTACACCCCGGCGCGGATCCAGCGCAGGATGTGATACGGCGCCAGGTCGACCTCGACGGCGGCCTCGCCGCGCGGGTCGGCCGCGGGATCGGCGGGATCGAGCAGCAGGGAGAATCCGCGGCCCGAGTAGCGCTCGCGTTCGCCCGCGGGGGCGAGCGCGTACTCGCGGCCCGAGACGCGGCCGTGGAGGGTGCCGCTCGCGGGGTCGAGCGCGAAGCCGTCGAGCGTCTCCTGGGCACGCCAGTCGGCCACCGCGCCGAAGAAGCGGGGCTTGACGAGGTAGGGCCCTCCGTCCTCGGGGCAGAACACGTCGCAGTTGCCGCACTCGTTGCAGAAGTCCGCGAAGTTGGCGTACTGCGCCTTGCGGGCGATCGCCAGGCGGCCCTCCTCGCGGGCCTCGAAGCCGCCGTCCGCCCGGGCGCTCAGCTTGACGATCGGCTGTTCCAGCTTCGGCAGCACGAACGCGAAGTTGGCGTCGTTGGGGCACACCGGCACGCACTTGTGGCAGGTGACGCAGTCGAACAGCGCGAGCTGCGAGCCGAGCTTCTTCGGCGGCTTCGCGTGCGCCGCGGCGGCGTAGCGCGGGTCGCGGGTCGCGCGCGGGACGTAGTCGTCGGTGTTGAGCAGCGCCGCGTGGTCCCGCCACGCGACGTGGGCCGCCTCGCCCACGGCCGCGCGCAGGTCGCCCCCGCTCGCCAGCGCGGCGAGCGCCCGCTCGCGCGCGACCGGGTCGAGCCCGGGCACGCGGTCGAGTGCTTCGGCGCCGTGGCCGAACGCGCGGATCACGAAGTCGCCGACGTGGCCCGCGTCGACTGCGCGCATCCGCTCCGCGAGCGCCTCCAGGTAGCCCGCGGCCCGGGCGTAGCCGCGCGGCTTCAGCAGGTCCGAGCAGACCGTGACGGGCACCAGGCCGAGCGCCACGGCGTCCGCGAAGTTGCCGCGGTCGATGCCCGCCGAGTACGAGATCGGGAAGCGGGCGCCGAACTCCGCGCGGAAGCGCTGCACCAGGTTGGTGGCCAGCACGAAGAGCGGCGGGCCCGAGAGGTACATCTCCTTCTCGGAGGCCGGGAAGAACGAGCGGTGGTTGTGGACGATGAGGGTGTTCGAGAACTTGACGCCGAAGCCGCGGCCCAGCCCGGCCGCCCGGCGGCCGAGGCGATCGACGAAGCCCGCCATCTGCTCCCAGCGCGTGTCGCGCTCGAACGCCGTGTCGGGCACCCGCAGGTCCGCGTAACCCATGACGTCGTGGAGCAGCTCGCGGGTGCGCGCGGGCCCGAGCAGCATCGGGTTCAGCTTGACGACCGCGTGAAAGCCCTGCTCGAGCAGGAACAGGATCATCCGCTCGATCTCGTCGGGCGGGCAGCCGTGGAAGGTGCTGAGGGTGACGGTGTCGGAGATCGCGGCCGGGAAGTCGAGGTCGCGGTAGCGCGCCCACTCGGCGGGGATCTCGCGCCGCAGCGCGTCGACCAGCCGGGTCGCGTCGCGCATGCCGCGCAGGAAGCCCTGCACCGGCTCGCTGCGCAGGCCCGCCAGGTCGTAGCCGACGCTCAGGTCGAAGACCAGCGGGTCCGTCTCGGGCTCGAGCCCGAGGTGCTCGCGCATCACCTCGATCAGCATGCGGCCCTTGACGTACTCGGCGAGCGACTCGGGCAGCCGCAGCTCCTGGCTCCACTCGACGTTGTAGCCGACCGTCGCCATGTCGATGCACGGCCGCGGAATCTGCAGGTCGTCCTTCACCTGCACGGTCTTCAGCTCGAAGATGCGAGAACCGGTCAGCCAGCACAGCGCGAGGTTCTGCGCCATCTGCGACTGCGGCCCGGCGGCGGGGCCCAGCGGGGTCGCCGCGCGATGGCCGTGGAACGTGACGGACAGGTCGAGTCCCGGGGCGGGACGGTACAGGGCCGCACGCGGCAGGTCGAAGACGTCACCGCCCCGGTCCAGCTCGCGCAGCGCGCGGCGGACCAGGGCGGCGAAGGGGTACGGCCGCAGGTGGGCCATGCCTGCCGGGGTTACGGCAGCTTGAACACCACCCGCACGGGCACCCAGACCTTGACCGGCACGCCGTCCTTGCTCGCGGGCCGGTACTTGCGGCGCTTGACGTTCTCGATCGCGGCCTCGTTGAGGCCGGCCTTGCCGCCGGCACCCGTGACGACCTGGGCGTCGGTGACGTTGCCCTTCTCGTCGACCAGGACGTTGAGCTCGACCGTGCCCTCGACGCGCTGGCGCAGCGCGATCGGCGGGTAGTGGAGGGCCGGGCTGCGGTCCACGATCGGCTCGATCACGCCCGGGTCGCTGAGGTTGACCAGCGTGCCCGGCTTGAGCGCGGCCGGCGCGGCGGCCGGCTGGGTGGCAGGCGCCTGCGTCACGGGCGCGGCCGCGACAGTCGTCGGCGGCGGGGTGGCCGCCGCCGCCGCCTTCGCGGCCTCGTCGGCGCGTCGCTTCTCTTCGGCGAGACGGGCCTCCTCCGCCTTCTTCTCCTCGGCGATCCGCTGCAGTTCCGCCTGCTGGCGGGCCTCGGCCTCGGCGGCAGCCTTCTTGCGGGCCTCCTCCTGCGCCTTGGCCAGCGCAGCGGGATCGACCTGCTGGCCCTTGGCGGCGGCCTGGGCCTTCAGCTTCTTCTCGGCCTCCTCGGCGGCCAGTTGTTCCTCGGCCTGCTTCTCGGCCTCGAGCGCGGCGAGCTTCTGCTCGAGCTCCTGCACCTTGCGCATGGCGGCCGCCGCTTCGGGCGACAGCGTGGTCGGCGCCGGAGCGGCGGCCTCGGGCGTCGAGCGGCCGAGCATGAACCAGGCGCCGACGGCGATCACGACGACCGCCGCCAGGCCCCCGACGATCATCGGCATCGAGCTCTTGCCGGCCGGCTGGGCGCCGCCGGGGATGGCGATGGCCGGCTGCGACGGGGCCGGCGAAGCCGGGGTGTGGTGGACGGGAGCGGGAGCGGGAGCGGACTCCGGCGCGTAGGCTCTCGCTGGCTCGGGCGCCGACGGAGCCGGCACGACCACCGGGGCCGCGGGCTTGTCCTCCACCAGGTACTCGGCGTAGCCGTACTCGCGTTCCTCCTTCAGCGCGCGCGACTCGCGGTCGATGTCCTCGCGGAACAGCGAGTGCATGAAGAAGGCGAGGTTGAACGTGGTCGGCGTGAAGTCGCCGGTGAACAGCAGGGTGTCGATCGCCTTGCGCATCTCCGCCATGTCGGCGTAGCGCGCGGCGGCCGGCGCCAGCGACTTGCCGAGGATCTCGGCGATCGGGGCCGGGATGCGGTCGTCGTCGGTGGTCGGGTTGGCGAGGCGGGCGGCGGCCAGCAGGCCCGCGAAGTCCTCCGTGCGGCCGTTCGCGAACGGGTGCTGTCCGGTCAGCGCCTCGAAGAGCAGGGCGCCCACCGCGAACACGTCGGAGCGGGCGTCGGCCTTGCCGCCGGCCGCCTGCTCCGGCGACAGCGCCGCGCTCTCGTCCGGCCCGAGCAGGCCGAACTCGCGGAGTTGCGCCGGCCACAGCCCGAAGCCGCGGCTGCGCACCTCGCCTTCGTAGCTGACCAGCACGTGCTCCGGCGCCATCAGCCCGTGCACCATGCGCGAGCCGTCTTCGGCGCGACGGCCGTGGGCGTACTCGAGGGCGGCGCACACCTTGCTCGCCACCAGCAGCGCGTGGTCGACCGAGAACGGGAAGCCGTCCTGCTTCGCGCGCCGCAGGATCGCCCGCAGGCTCTTGGCCTCGACGAACTCCGACGAGACGTAGTAGCTGGACTCGACCTTGCCGATGCCCAGCACCTTGACGACGTTCGGGTTCTGGAGCTGGGCCGCGGCCTTGGCCTGGTCCATCAGCAGCCGCGCCGCGTCGGCATTCGCGGTGATCGCGGGCGCGAAGCGGAACAGGGTGACGATCTTCTCGAGCCCCGTCGCGGAGAGCTTGGCGGCGCGGTACTCGGCGCCGAGACCGGTCTTCTCGATCTCCTCCAGAAGGACGAACTTCCCGAACTTTTCCTTCCTGGTCATCGGCGCGCCACCCTCGAATTTGAAAAGAAATGTGACGAACGCGGCAATCTATCACCGCCCGCCGGGCAGAAGCAACGAAGGCCCGGGTTCAGCGCTCTGCTCGCAGCTTCAGCGTCTCGCCGCTGGCGTCGCGCAGCAGCACTCCGGCCACCGGGTCGAGTTCGACCACGGTGAAGCCGAACGCGGCCTCGCCCACCGCCACCAGCGCCACCTCGCCGTCGCGCGCCAGCACCGCCTGAAGCCGGCCGCCGCGTTCGACCAGGCCGGCCAGCCGCAGCGGCGGCGGGGGGGGCGGCGGAGGCGGCAGCAGCAGGGGCGCGGGATGCTCGAGCGGCTCGACCGCCTCTTTCTCGACCACGCGCGCGGCGTCCGCGAACGCGAACGGATCGCGGGCCGGGCGCGGCTCGTTCGCCGGGCTCGGGTGCGCGGCTCTGCGCTCGGGCGGGCGCGTCGCCCGGGGCTCGGGCCCGACCGGTCCTGCCGGTCGCGCCGCCCACCACGCCGTGGCCGCGGCCAGCAGCGACACCGCGACGAGCGCCAGCCGCCTCACCGGCGGGCCCCATCGCCGGGCTGCAGCCGCACGCCGCGGACCCTGAAGCGGCGATCCGCGCCGTCGGGCTGCAGGGAGACCTCGGCCGCCACCCGCGCCTCCGCCGGGTCGCCAAGCGCGGCCAGCGCGGCCAGCGCCCCGCGGGTGTCGGCGGCGCGCCCGGAGACCTCGAAGGTCGCGACGGCCTGGCCGCGGGCCGGCCGCACCTCGAGCCTCACGTCGTCGACGTCGAGCGCGCCGAGGCGGGCGACGATCGCCGCCCGCACCGCTGCCGGCGCCGCGTCCGGCTCGAGCCGCGGAGCCTGGGCGACCTGCTCGCGTCCCGCGGCCAGCCGCACCATCGCACGCGAGGCGGCGGCCGCGCGCTGGCGCTGCCCGCGCAGCTCGCGGTGCAGCCGCGCCTCCTCGTTCCCCAGCGCGAGCGCCCGCTCGCGCGCAGGGCGCGCCACGCCCGCGTGGAGGCCGAGGGCGGCGGCGAGCAGCAGCAGGGCGAGGGCACCGCGGCTCACCGCTCGGCCTCCTGCCACACCAGGTTCACCGCGACCCGCATTCCGTCGTCGCGGCGTTCCCCGTCCGGCCTCAACTCGCGCAGGTGGGGCGAGGCTGCGAGCGCGGCCAGGAAGCGGTCCCAGGCCTCCGGGGTCCGCGCCTCGCAGGTCAGCCGGACGCGGACCGCGTCGCGGTAGACGACGTGGAAGTCCGTCAACCGCACGTCGCCGGGCAGCCGCGAGGCGACGTGCTCGAGGACCCGCGCGGCGGGCACCGCGAGCGCCCCCAGGGCCGGGGCGTCGGCGCCCCGGCGCGCGGCCGCGCTCAGGCGGTCGGTGCGGGCGCGCTGCGTCGCGAGGTCCGCGTTCAGTGCGGCCACGGCGGCCTCGGCCTGCGTCTCGAGCGTGCGGGCCAGCCACGCGTCGGCGGCGGCCAGGCCCAGCACGAGGGCTGCACCCAGCACCGCCAGAGCCGGCGTGCGATCCGCCCGCGGCGCCGACGAGAAGTCGGGCAGCCTCACGCCACCGCCCCCGGCCACAGCATTTCTTCGCCCGCGACGCCGGCGGTGTCGGCCCGCAGCCGCGGCAAGCCGACGCCGAGGTCGAGCCCGCGCGCAGCCAGGGCGGCGCCCAGCCGCACCGCGCCAGGCCCCAGAACGCGCACCGCCCCCGGCTCGCCGCCGAGCAGCGTCGCGGTGCGGCGGATCTCGTCGTGCCAGCGGGCGGACTCCTCCGGCCCGCCGTCGCGGAGCCGGCAGCGGACGCTGGCGAGCGCGCCCGCGCTCCAGCCCAGCAGGGTGCCAGCCGCGTCCCCGAGCAGCAGGTCGACGCAGCGCGGCGCGGACGGCGCGGGCAGCGCGGCGAGGGCGGCGAACAGGGCGAAGCTGACCGGCGCCCCGGCCAGCCCGGCGGTCGCGAGCGCGGCCTGGTAGCTGGCCAGCGTGTCGCGCCGCATCGCGACGGCGAGCCAGCGCCCGCCGGGAGCCGGCGCGACGCGCGACGCCAGTTCTCCGGGAGGCGCGTCGAGCGACCCCGCCAGCCGGAAGCGCGCGTGCTCGGCAGGGTCCACCCCGCGCTCGCGTCCGAGCACCAGCGACGCACCGACGTGCGCCGGCAGCAGGACGACCGGCCGGCCACCGCGGACGATCGGGGCAGCCGCCTCGCGCAGCGCGGCGGCCAGCGCCTCCTGGTCGCCCGCGGTCAGCGGCTCGGAGGAGGCCGGCAGCGCGCAGCGAACGTGCACGGCGTCGGCGGCCCCGAGCCCGCCCCACAGGTACCGCGCGGCGCGACCGCCGACCACGGAGGCCGCGTCCACGGCGAGCACGGTGGCGCGGCGCAGGGCGATCACGGAGCGATCTTACCCTCCGGACGTCGGGCGGCTCGCGTCAGGCAGAGCCTGACGCTCGGGCCCTCGGGGGCTCCGTCCCAAACACACGCTCCTCCGCCCCCGAACCCCCGTCCGGCGGCTCGCGTCAGGCAGAGCCTGACGCTCGGGCCCTCGGGGGCTCCGTCCCAAACACACGCTCCTCCGCCCCCGAACCCCCGTCCGGCGGGGCTATCATCGACGGCGATCCGCGCGGAGGGGACATGAAGACCTGGGATGCATCGGCTGTCCGCAACGTCGCCGTCGTCGGCCATGGAGGGTCCGGCAAGACCTCGCTGGTGGCGGCCCTGCTGTTCGACATGGGAGCCACGACGCGGCTGGGCCGTGTCGACGACGGGACCGCGATCACCGACTTCGACGCCGACGAGATCGAGCGCAAGATCTCGCTGCAGGCCGCGGTCGGCTGGGGAGAGTGGAAGAAGACCCGGATCAACCTGATCGACGCCCCGGGCTACGCCGTGTTCGCGGCGGAGGCCCAGGCGGCGCTGCGGGCGGCGGACGCCGCGATCGTCGTGGTCGACGCGGTCGCCGGCGTCGAGGTGCAGACCGAGAAGATGTGGCGGCTGGCCGAGCAGTACGGCCTGCCGCGGCTGATCGTCGTCAACCGCGAGGACCGCGAGCGCGCGTCGTTCGAGCGCACGATGGAGTCGCTGCGCGCCGCGTTCGGCCGCGGCGTGGTGCCGATCGCGGTGCCGCTGGCCGAGGAGAAGGACTTCCGCGGCGTCGCCGACCTGGAGACCGACAAGGCCGACGTCTACGCCGACGACCAGAGCGGCAGGTTCGAGCAGACGGAGGTGCCCGAGGCGCTCAAGGAGGCGGAGGCCGCGGCCCACGCCCAGCTCGTCGAGATGGTGGCCGAGATCGACGAGTCGCTGATGGAGGAGTTCTTCGCCCTCGGCAACCTGCCGTTCGCCGACCTCGTCAAGGGCCTGCGCCAGAGCGTGCTCCAGCAGAAGCTGTTCCCGGTGCTGCCCGCCTCCTCGCTGCGCAACGTCGGGATGCACCCCATCCTCGACGCGATCGTCGACCTGCTGCCGTCGCCGGAGGACCGCGCCCCGTGGACCGGCGTCGACGCGGCCGGCGCCGAGGTGACGCGCGGCGCGGCCGGCGACGAGCCGTTCTCGGCGTTCGTGTGGAAGACGATGGTCGACCCGCACGCGGGACGGATCTCGATGGTGCGCGTGGTGTCCGGCGAGCTCAAGGCCGACGCCCCGCTCTACAACGCCTCGCGCGACGTGGTCGAGCGGATCGGCGGGCTGTTCGCGCTGCAGGGCAAGACCACGACGCCGGTGACCGCGCTGCGCGCGGGCGACATCGGCGCGATCGCCAAGCTGAAGGACACCCTGACCAACGAGACGCTGGCCGACAAGGCGGCGCCGGTGAAGTTCGCGCCGACCGCGTTCCCGGAGCCGGCGACCACCTTCGCGATCGAGCCGAAGACCCGCGGCGACGAGGACAAGATCTCGACGGCGCTGCAGCGGCTGGCCGAAGAGGACCCGGTGCTGCGCGTCTCGCGCGACGCCCAGACCCACGAGATGCTGCTCTCGGGCATGGGCCAGCTCCACGTCGAGGTGATCGTCGCCCGGCTGCGCAAGCGCTACCGGGTCGAGCTCAACCTGAAACGGCCGAAGGTGCCCTACCGCGAGACGATCAAGGGCGCGGCCGAGGGCCACGGCCGGCACAAGAAGCAGACCGGCGGCCACGGCCAGTTCGCCGACTGCAAGATCCGCATGAAGCCGCTGGCGCGCGGCGAGGACTTCAAGTTCGTCGACGACATCTTCGGCGGCTCGATCCCGCGCAACTACATCCCGGCGGTCGAGAAGGGCATCCAGGAGGCGCGCCTGCGCGGCTTCCTCGCCGGCTACCCGATGGTCGACTTCCAGGTCGAGCTCTACGACGGCCAGTACCACGACGTCGACTCGTCCGAGATGGCGTTCAAGATCGCCGGTTCGCTCGGCTTCAAGGACGCGGTCGCGAAGTGCCGTCCCACGCTGCTCGAGCCGGTGCTCAAGGTCGAGGTCCACGTGCCCGAGGAGTACGCGGGTTCCGTGATGGGCGACCTCTCGTCGCGGCGCGGCCGGCCCCAGGGTATGGAGCCGAAGGCCGGTGGCCAGCTGATCCGCGCCGAGGTGCCGATGGCGGAGATGCTCGGTTACGACGCGACGCTGACCTCGATGACCGGCGGCCGCGGTTCCTACCACGTCGAGTTCTCCCACTACGACGAGGTGCCGGCCCACCTGCAGGAGAAGGTGATCGCCGCGGCGAAGGCCGAGCGCGGCGACGTCAAGGAGGAGGAGTGATCGCGCGCCGGCGGTCCGCGCCGCTGGCGATCGCGGGCGCCGCCTGCGCCCTGTTGTCCGCGGCGCCGTTCGCCGGCGCCCAGGAAGCGGCGGCGCAGGAGTCGCCGAAGCTCGCCGGCAGCGAGGTGCCGGTCCCGCGGCGCACCCACTTCGTGATGCCGCAGTACCCGCCGGAGGCGATCGCCACCGGCCAGCGCGGGATCGTGATCCTCGAGATCGTGATCGACGGCGAGGGCCGCGTGGCCTTCGCCGAGGTGGTGCGCTCCGTGCCGCCGTTCGACGAGGCGGCCCTGTCCGCGGTCCGACAGTGGACCTACGAGCCGACGAAGGTCGAAGGCCGGCCGGTCAGCGTGCGCCTGACCGTGCCGATCACGTTCGCGATCCGGCTGCCCGACACCACTCGCGCGGCGGGCGTGCCGGAACTGCGGCTGGGGGTGACCCCGGCCGTGCCGGCCGACCTGGCCCGCGCCGAGTCCGCCGAGGCGTTGCTCCTGATCGCGGCCGACGGCAACCTGCAGGAGGCGCAGATCACCGAGGGCGGTCCCGCCACGTCGGAGGCGCTGCTTCAGGCGCTGCGGACCTGGCGCTTCGCCCCGCGCGAAGGCGAGCCGTCGCTGCTGGTGCGGCTGTCCGCGGCGTTCTCGCCGGCGGGCAAGGGCGGCGAGGCGGCGAAGGTCTCGCTGCGGCTGAGCGACCCGCGCCCGGTCCCGGCGGCGGCAGCAGCGCCGCCGGCGGCGCCCTCGGCTCCGGCGACGCCCACGGTGGCGGCTCCGGCGACGCCGGCCACGGCTGCCGCGGCGACTCCGGTCGCCGCGGAGCCCCCTGCAGTACCTTCGGCTCCTGTGCCCGAGGCGGCGCCCGCGTCCAGCGCGACGCCAGCGGCTCCGCCGGCCCCGCCCGAACCGGATCGCCCCGCGGCTCGCGGCCCCGTGGAGGAGGTCGTCCCGGCCGCTCCCCAGGCGACGCCCGCGGCGGCACCCTCTGCAGCCGCGGGCCCGGCCGTGGCCGAGTCGGGCGTGTCGAACATCGCCAACGTCACGCTCGGCGAGAACATCCCCGACCTGATCGAGGGCCGGCGCCCCGTCGTGCCGCCGGTCGCCCGGATCGCCGGGGTGACGGGCTCGGTGGTCGTGGCCTTCAGCGTCGATGGCGCCGGGGACACGCTGGTGCAGGGCGTGGAGGGCGCCCCCGAGCTGGTGGCGGCCGCGCGTGCGGCGGTGACGAGCTGGAAGTTCCGGCGCCTGAGCACCGTCCGGATCGGCCTGCGCGCGACCTTCACCTTCGCGGCGGACCAGGCCAGCGCCCGCGTCGAGCGCCTGGTGCAGTAGCCCCCAAGACGCCGCTCGGGACCGCCCCGCGAGGGACGGTCCCGAGCCACGACAGCCGGGGCTGGCCGACTACTCGGCCGCTTCGGCCTTCTTCTTGCGGGGCTTCTTCTCGGCCTTGGGTTCGGCGTCGTCGGCCGCGGCCTTGGCCTTCTTCTCGGCCTTCGGCTTCTTCTCCGCCTTGGGCTTCTCCGCCGCCGGCTCTTCCTTGGCCGTCTTCTCGGCAGGCTTCTCGGCCGCCTTCTTCGCGGCCTCCTTCTTGCCCGGCTGGAACTCGGAGCCGATCAGCTCGACGATCGCCATCTCGGCGCCGTCGCCCTTGCGGGCGCCCAGCTTGAGGATGCGGGTGTAGCCGCCGGGCCGCGACGCGTAACGCGGGGCCAGGGTGTCGAACAGCTTCTTGGCCACCGCCGCGTCGTGCACGTCGCGGGACACGAGCCGGCGGGCGTGCAGCCTGCCCTCGTCGCGCTTGGCGAGCGTGATCAGCTTCTCCGCGAAGGGCCGCAGCTCCTTGGCCTTGGGCAGGGTGGTGCGGATCCGCTCCTTGTCGAACAGGGCGATGGCGAGGTTGCGCAGCAGCGCGATGCGGTGCGGCGTGATGCGCCCCAGCTTGCGGTGCGCAGCGCGGTGTCTCATCGGAATTCTTCCTTACTGCGACTGGATCAGGTGGTCGATCTTCATGCCCAGCGACAGCCCCATGCCGCCGAGGATCTCCTTGATCTCGTTCAGCGACTTGCGGCCGAAGTTCTTGGTCTTGAGCATCTCGGCCTCGGTCTTCTGGACCAGGTCGCCGATCGTCCGGATGTTGGCGTTCTTCAGGCAGTTGTAGGAGCGGACCGAGAGCTCGAGTTCGTCGACGCTCTTGCCCAGCTTCTCGATCGCCGCCTCGCGGTCCTCGTCGGCGATCTCCGCCGGCGCCTCGTCGGACAGCTCGTCGTCGTCGAAGTTGACGAAGATGCCCATGTGGTCGCGCATCAGCCGCGCGGCCAGGCCGACGGCGTCGCGCGGGGTGACGGCGCCGTTGGTCCACACCTCGAGGGTCAGCTTCTCGTAGTCGGTGTTCTGGCCGACGCGGGCGTTCTCGACGAAGTAGTTGACCTTCTTGACCGGCGAGTGGACCGAGTCCACCGGCACCCAGCCGATCGACAGGTCCTCGTCGAAGTTGCGGTCGGCGGAGACGTAGCCGCGGCCCTGCTTGACGCGCAGCTCCAGCGACAGCGTCGAGCCGGCACCGAGGGTCGCCACGTAGGCCTCGGGGTCGAGCACCTCGACGTCGGCGTCGGGCGTGATGTGCTTCGCCTTCACCTCGCCGGGCTCCGACGTCTTGAGGTAGAGCGCCTTCGGGTGGTCGACGTGCATCTTGAGCGGGATCCTCTTGAGGTTGAGGATCAGGTCGGTGGTGTCCTCCATCGCACCGGGGATCGGGCTGAACTCGTGGAGCACGCCCTCCACCCGGACGGCGGTGATCGCCGCGCCCTCGATGCTGGACAGCAGCACGCGGCGCAGCGCGTTGCCGACCGTCGTCGCGAAGCCGCGCTCGAACGGCTGGGCGGTGAAGCGCCCGTAGTGCTCGGTGAGCTCCTCGACCTCGAGGCGCTTCGGCTTCTGGAATCCCTTCCACAGCATGTTCTGACTGTCCTCTCTTGCTCGTTCGGCCCGGGTCCGAACCGCTGCGTCTGCTACTTGGAGTACAGCTCGACGATGAGCTGCTCCTGGATCGGGAAGTTGATGTCGTCGCGGGCCGGCAGCGAGCTCACCTTGCCCTTGAAGGCGGCGGCGTCCAGCTCCAGCCACTTCGGCACGCCGCGGCCCTTGACGGACTCCAGCGAAGCCGCGACCTGGGCGTTCTTCGCGGCCGCGGCCGACAGCGAGACGACATCGCCCGGGCGCACCTGGAACGAGGGCACGTCGACCTTGCGGTCGTTGACGCGGAGGTGGCCGTGGCGCACGAGCTGGCGGGCCTGGGCGCGCGAGGAGCCGAAGCCGAGGCGGTAGGCGACGTTGTCGAGGCGCCGCTCCAGCTTGGCGAGCAGCAGTTCGCCGGACACGCCCTTCTCCTGGGTCGCGCGCTGGAAGAACAGGCCGAACTGGCCCTCGAGCATGCCGTAGAGCCGCTTCACCTTCTGCTTCTCGCGCAGCTGGAGACCGTAGCCCTGCAGCTTCTGCTTGGTGCGGACGCCCTTGCCGTGCTGGCCGGGGGCGTAGTTCCGCTTCTCGATCGCGCACTTGTCCGTGAAGCAGCGGTCGCCCTTGAGGAAGAGCTTCATGCCCTCCCGGCGGCAGAGCCGGCAGACGGATCCGATGTACCTGGCCACTTCTCGTTCTCCTCTAGACCCGGCGCCGCTTGGGCGGCCGGCAGCCGTTGTGCGGAATCGGGGTGACGTCGCGGATCGACTTGATCTCGACCCCGACTGCCTGGATCGCGCGCACCGCCGACTCGCGGCCGCTGCCCGGGCCCTTCACCCGCACGTCCACCGCGCGCAGGCCGGCGCCGTCCTTGGCCGCCGTGGCCGCCGCCGTGGCGGCCTGCTGGGCGGCGAAGGGCGTCCCCTTGCGCGAGCCCTTGAAGCCGAGCGAGCCCGAGCTGGACCACGACACCACGTTCCCCTCGAGGTCCGTGATCGTGATCAGGGTGTTGTTGAAGGAGGCGTGCACGTACGCGATGCCGTGCGCCACGTGCTTCTTCTCGCGCTTGCCCTTCTTGGCCGGCGCCTTGGTGTTCGTCGTCGTCATTCCCTTCGACTCCTACGCCTTCTTCGAGGGCCGCGTCATCGAGCGGCGCGGGCCCTTGCGGGTGCGGGCGTTGGTGTGGGTGCGCTGCCCGCGCACGGGCAGGTTGCGCCGGTGGCGCATCCCGCGGTACGAGCCGATCTCCATCAGCCTCTTGATGTTCAGCGAAATGTCCTTGCGGAGGTCGCCCTCCACCCCGCCCTCGGCGTCGAGGAGGCGGGCGATGCGGCTGACCTCCTCCTCGGACAGGTCCTTGACCCGCACGGACGGGTCGATCTTGGCCTGGTCCAGGATCTTGTTGCTGCGGGCCTGGCCGATGCCGTAGATGTAGGTCAGGGCGATCTCCACCCGCTTCTGCCGCGGGAGGTCCACGCCAGCGATGCGCGCCATTCTACGTTACCCCTGCCTCTGCTTGTGCTTCTGGTTGGCGCAAATGATGCGGACCACCCCCTGGCGGCGCACCACCTTGCACTTCACGCAGATCTTCTTGACCGACGACCTCACCTTCACGTTCGTCACCTCATGAGCGCCGGCGCACGATGCGCCCGCGCGTGGCGTCGTAGGCACTGATCTCCACGACCACCGGGTCACCCGGCAGCAGCCGCAGCAAGCCGGCCGAGGCGGCGTGGGCCTCGACGGCCTCCCGCTTCCCCGCTTCCAGCCGCACGCGATAGAGCGCGTTGGGCAGTGCCTCTTCCACCGTCGCGTTCACTGTTAGCGGGCCTTCGGGCATTTCACGACGCCGCCCGTCGCGCGCCATAGGGATACGGATCCGAGAGCACCCACGGCCCCTCGGGCATCACCGCCACCGACAGCTCGAAGTGGGCGGACAGGCTACCGTCTGCCGTCACCGCCGTCCAGCCGTCTTCCTCGACCTCGACCTCGGGCCCGCCGGCGTTCACCATCGGCTCGATCGCCAGGCACAGCCCGGGGTTGAGCCGGCTGCCGCGCCCGGGCTTGCCGTAGTTCGGCACCTGCGGCTCCTCGTGGAGCCGGGTGCCGATGCCGTGGCCGGTGAACTCGCGCACGACCGAGTAGCCGTTCGCCTCGGCGTGGCTCTGCACCGCGTGGCCGAGGTCGCCCAGGCGCTGGCCGGGCCGGCACTGCGCGATCGCGCGGCGCAGGGACTCCTCGGTCACCTTCATCAGCTTCTCGGCCTCGGGGCTGACCCGGCCGACGCCCACCGTGCGCGCCGAGTCGCCGTAGAAGCCGTCGACGATGCAGCCGAGGTCGAGGCCGATGATGTCGCCCTCTTCCAGCCGGCGCTCGCCCGGGATGCCGTGGACGACCTCGTCGTTGACCGCCACGCACAGCGTGGCCGGGTAGACGAGGCCGCGCACCTTGTAGCCGAGGAAGGCCGGCTTCGCGCCCGCCTTCTCGATCCGCTCGCGGGCGATGCGGTCGAGCTCCTTCGTGCGCACGCCGGGCTTGACCGCCTCGGCCAGCGCCGCCAGCGTCTCCACGACGATCGAGCACGCGCGGTGCATCTTCTCGAGTTCGGCGAACGACTTCTGCACGCTCACCGCGTGCCCTCCACGATGCCCCGCAGCTCGCCGAAGACCACCTCGACCGGGCGGTGGCCGTCCACCGTGTGGAAGGCCTGCGCGTCGCGCTGGCCGTAGTAGCCGATCAGCGGCGCGGTGCGCTCGTCGTACTCCTGGAGCCGACGGGCGACGGCCGTCTCCTTGTCGTCCTCGCGCTGGATCAGGCTCGCGCCGCAGCGGTCGCAGATCCCCTGCTGCTTCGGCGGGTCGTTGTGCACGTGGAACGTGGCCTGGCAATCGGGGCACCAGCGGCGGCCCGACAGCCGGCGCAGCAGTTCCTCGCGGGGGACCTCGACGTTGAGCACCACGAGGCCGCCCGCGTGACGGCCGCCGGCCATGGTGCCGAAGCCCTCGGCCTGCGCCAGCGTGCGCGGGAAGCCGTCCAGCACGAATCCCGGCCCGCAGTCCGGCTGCGACAGGCGGTCCTCCACGATGCCGATCAGGAGCGGGTCGGGAACCAGCCGGCCCTGCTCCATCAGCGGTCCCGCCTGGAGCCCGAGCGGGGTCTTCTGCGCGATCGCCTCGCGCAGCATGTCCCCGGTCGAGATCTTGGGCACCCTGAAGTGGCGCGCAACGAGACCCGCCTGGGTTCCCTTCCCCGCGCCCGGAGGCCCGAGGAAGATGACCCGCGCGGGGCTGGTCGCGGCCTTCGGGCTAGCGTCGACCACGCACCCTCCGCCCGCCACGACCCGTGAACCCGTCGTAGTGGCGCATCACCAGCTGCGCCTCCACCTGGGAGACCGTGTCCATCGCCACGCCGACCACGATCAGCAGCGAGGTGCCGCCGAAGTAGAAGTTGAGGCCGAGGCCCTCGGTGATCCAGGCCAGCCCGTTCTCCGTGAGGAACAGGTCGAGGCCCGGCCCGACGACGGGGATCGGCGCCACCTTGAACCCGGTGATCAGGAACTCGGGCAGCAGCGCGATGGCGGCCAGGTACAGGGCGCCGCCGAAGGTGATCCGGCCCAGGATGTGGTCGAGGTACTCGGCCGTCTTCTTGCCCGGGCGGATGCCGGGCACGAAGCCGCCGTACTTGCGCATGTTCTCCGCCACGTCGTCCGGGTTGAAGACGATCGCCGTGTAGAAGTAGCAGAAGAAGATGATGAACGAGACGTAGAGCACGTTGTACAGCGGCATGCCCCAGCGGAGCTGGTCGGCCACGCTCTGCATCCACGGGCTCTGGGCCTCGAAGAACGAGGCGATCGTCTGCGGGAAGGCGATGATCGAGCTGGCGAAGATGACCGGGATCACGCCGCTGGTGTTGACCCGCAGCGGCAGGTGGGTCGACTGGCCCCCGTAGACCCGGCGCCCGACCACCCGCTTGGCGTACTGCACGGTGATCCGGCGCTGGCCGCGCTCGACGAAGACGATGACCGCGATCACCGCCAGCATCATCACCACCAGGAACACCGCGGTGATCAGGCCCAGTTCGCCGGTGGACACCCGGCGCAGGCTGTCGAACAGCCCGGACGGGAAGCCGACGATGATCCCGGCGAAGATGATCAGGCTCATCCCGTTGCCGATGCCGCGCTCGGTGATCTGCTCGCCGAGCCACATGATGAACGCGGTGCCGGTGGTCAGCGTCAGCACGCACATCAGCCGGAACGCCCAGCCCGGGGTCTCGACGATGCTGAAGTCGCCCGACAGCGTCAGGCGCTCGAGGTAGATCGCGATGCCCAGCGACTGCACGATCGACAGCCCGATCGTCCCGTAGCGGGTGTACTGGGTGATCTTGCGCCGGCCCAGCTCGCCTTCCTTGGACAGCCGCTCCAGGGTCGGCACGACGACCGTCAGCAACTGCAGGATGATCGACGCCGAGATGTACGGCATGATCCCGAGCGCGAAGATCGTCACGTTGGCGAGGTTGCCGCCCGAGAACATGTCGACCAGGCCGAACCAGTTGGAACGGTTCTGCTCGAAGAAGTCCACGAGCGCCGCGGCGTTGATGCCGGGCGTCGGGACGTGGCTGCCCAGGCGGTAGACGGCCAGGATGCCGAGGGTGAACAGCACCCTCTTGCGCAGGTCCGGGACGTCCCAGATGTTCTTCAGGCTCTGGAGCATGGCCTAGGCCTCGAGCACCTCGGCCTTGCCGCCGGCGCCCTGGATGGCCTCCTGGGCCTTGCCGCTGAACTTGTGGGCGCGCACGGTCAGGGCCTTGGTGAGCTTGCCCTTGGCGAGCACCTTGATCCCGTCCATCAGCTTGCTGACCACGCCGCGGCGCAGCAGCACTTCCGGGGTGACGATCGTGCCGGGCTCGAAGGCCTCGAGCTTGTCGAGGTTGACGACCGCGAACTCCTTGCGGAAGCGGGCGTTGGTGAAGCCGCGCTTGGGCAGGCGCCGGTGGAGCGGCATCTGGCCGCCCTCGAAGCCGCTCTTGTGGGAATAGCCGCTGCGGCTCTTCTGGCCCTTCTCGCCGCGGCCGGCCGTCTTGCCGAGGCCGCTGCCCTGGCCGCGGCCGACGCGCTTGCGCGAGCTGGTGGCGCCCTTGGCGGGCTTGAGATCGTGGAGGCCCATGTTCGTCTCTATCCTCTTCCGCGCTACTCGACGATCGCCACCAGGTGCGGCACGGCCTTCGCCATCCCCCGGTTCTCCGGGGTGTCGAGCCGCTCCACGACCTGGTGCATCCGCCGCAGCCCGAGGCCGCGAACGGAGGCGCGCTGCTTGTCGGTGCAGCCGATCAGGCTGCCGATCTGCTTGACCTTGAAGGTCGCGCCGGTCTTCTTCTGCTGCTTCTTGGCTGCCATCGCTGTCTCCGCTCCCGGGCTCAGGCCTGGGCCTGCGGCTTGGGCTCTTCGGCGCCGGTCACCTCGGCCACGCTCTTGCCGCGCAGCCGGGCCACGCGCTCCGGCTGCTTCAGCCGCAGCAGGGCGTCGACGGTCGCCTTGACCACGTTGTGGGGGGTGGCCGAGCCGAGGCTCTTGGTCAGCACGTTCTGGATGCCGGCCGCCTCGATCACGGCGCGCACCGCGCCGCCGGCGATGACACCGGTACCCTCGGAGGCCGGCTTGAGCAGCACGCTGCCCGAGCCGAAGTAGCCGACCACCTGGTGCGGGATGGTCGAGCCCTTCTCCGTGACGGGGACCTTGAACACGTTCTTCTTGGCCGCCTCGATGCCCTTCTTGATCGCCGAGGACACCTCGCGGGCCTTGCCCATGCCGTAGCCGACGTGTCCGTGGCCGTCGCCGACCACCACCATGGCCGAGAAGGACAGGTTCTTGCCGCCCTTGACGACCTTGGTCACGCGGTTGATCTGGACGACCTGGTCCTTGAGCTCCAGGCTGCCGACGTCGACCTTCTCGTGCGTCTTTCTCATGCTCATCCCAGCGCTAGAACGAGAGCCCGCCCTCGCGGGCTGCCTCGGCCAGGGCCTTGACGCGGCCGTGGTACAGGAATCCGCCGCGATCGAACACGACGGCGGTGACGCCCTTGTCCTTGGCGCGGCTCGCGATGAGCTGCCCCACGGCCTTGGCGGCGTCGACGTTGCTGCCCCGCTTGAACTTGCCCTTCAGCTCCTGGTCGAGGCTGGAGGCCGCGCACAGCGTGCCGCCCTTCACGTCGTCGATCACCTGGGCGTAGATGTGGCTCTGGCTGCGGAACACGCACAGCCGGGGCCGCTCCGCGCTGCCCGCGACCTTCTTGCGGATCCGGTTGTGGATACGGCGCCTGATGTCGTCTCGGCTCTTCTTCATCGTTCCCTCGGCGGGCGCTGCCCGCGGCCTCGGGGGGCCGCGAGCGTCCCCGACCTCGTCCCTACTTGCTCCCGGTGGCCCCGGCCTTGCCGGCCTTCTTCTTCAGCACCTCGCCGACGTAGCGGATGCCCTTCTGCTTGTAGGGGTCCGGCTTGCGCAGCTTCCGGATCTCGGCGGCCACCTGGCCCACGCGCTGCCGGTCGAAGCCCGACACGACGACGTGGGTCTGCTTGTCGATGGCGATCGAGATGCCCTCCGGGATCGGGAACTCCACGGGGTGGGAGTAGCCGAGCGTGAAGACCACCTTCTTGCCCTCGACCTGCGCCTTGTAGCCGACGCCGACGATGTCGAGCTCCTTGGTGAAGCCGGTGGAGACGCCGGTGACGGCGTTCTGGGCCAGCGCCCGCGCCAGGCCGTGCAGCGCCCGCACCGGGCCCTCGTCGCCGTTGCGCTTGCAGACGAGCTCCGCGCCTTCGACGGCGAACGAGATGCCGGGCGGCACCGGGGTGACCAGCTTGCCCTTCGGGCCCTGGACCTCGACGCCGCCGTCCTTCACCGCGACCTTGACGCCGGCGGGGATGGCGATCGGCTTGCGTCCGACTCGCGACATGTCTCTCGCCCTCCTACCAGACGTTGACGAGGATCTCGCCGCCGACGCCCTCGCGGGCCGCGGCCTTCCCCGTCATCAGCCCACGGGAGGTGGACAGGATGTTGATCCCGAGCCCGCCGTACACGCGGGGGATCTCGTCCTTGCCGCAGTAGATGCGGCACCCGGGGCGGCTCACGCGCTGGAGGTCGGTGATCACCCGCTCCATGCCCGGGCCGTACTTGAGATAGATGCGGAGCGTCCCCTGCCCCTGGCCCTCGGCCACCTTGAAGTTGGCGACGTAGCCCTCGTCCTTGAGGATGCGGGCAATCGCCACCTTGAGCTTCGAGTGGGGCACGTCCACCTTGGGGACTCTCGCCCGGACGCCGTTGCGGATCCGGGTGATCATGTCCGCGATGGGATCGGTCATGCTCATCGTGTGTCTTCCTCTGCTCCCCGGCGCTACCAGCTGGCCTTGACCACGCCGGGGATGTCCCCGGCGAGGGCGTGCTTGCGGAAGCAGATCCGGCACATCTCGAACTTCCGCAGGTACGCCCGCGGCCGCCCGCAGCTCTTGCAGCGGTGGTAACGACGAACCGCGAACTTGGGGGTCCGCTGCGCCTTGGCGATCAGCGACAACTTGGCCACTGCGCTCCTCCTACTGGTTCCGGAACGGCATCCCGAGGTACTGGAGGAGGAGCTTGGATTCCTCGTCCGTCCGGGCGGTCGTCACGAAGGTCACGTTCATGCCCCGCAGTTTCTCGACCTTCGCGTAGTCGATCTCGGGGAAGATGATCTGGTCCCGCAGGCCCAGGGTGTAGTTGCCGCGGCCGTCGAACGCGTTCTGCGGGACGCCGCGGAAGTCGCGCACGCGCGGCAGCGCGACGTTGAACAGGCGGTCGCAGAACTCGTACATGCGGTCGCCGCGCAGCGTCACGGTGGCGGCGATCGGCATGCCCTCGCGGACGCGGAAGGCGGCGATCGCCTTCTTCGCGCGACGGATCGCCGGGCGCTGGCCGACGATGCGGCCGAGCTCCTCGCGGGCCGCGTCGAGCAGCTTGATGTTCTGGGTGGCCTCGCCCACGCCCATGTTGATGACGACCTTCTGGAGCTTGGGCACGGCCATGACGGTGCTGTACTCGCGTTCCTTCATCAGGCGCGGCACGACCGTCTTCACGTAGCTTTCCTTGAGACGAGCTGCCATGTTCCTTCCTGGCCTACTTGTCGAGGACAGCGCCGTCGCGGCGGCTGACCCTCACCTTGCGTCCGTCTTCGAGCCTGCGGGCGCCGAGCCGCGAACGCTTGTCGGTCTCGGGGGAGACGACCATCACGTTCGAGACGTGGATCGCGGCCTCGCGCTCGGCGATGCCGCCCTTGATGTTGCGCTGCGGGTTGGGCCGCACGTGGCGCTTGATGAAGCCCACGCCCTGGACCACCACCCGCCCCTTGTCGCGCAGCACGCTGAGGATCTTGCCGCGCTTGCCCGCGTCCTTGCCGGCGATCACCTCGACGAGGTCGCCCTTGCGGACCCGGATCTTCGCGCGCTCCGTCTGCTTCTGCTTGGCCATGGCCTTACAGCACCTCCGGGGCCAGCGAGATGATCTTCATGAACCGCTTGTCGCGCAGCTCGCGCGCCACCGGGCCGAAGACGCGGGTGCCGACCGGCTCGCCGTCGTCCTTGATCAGCACCGCGGCGTTGCGGTCGAAGCGGATGTAGGAGCCGTCCGCGCGGCGCTGCTCCTTGGCGCAGCGCACGATCACGGCCTTGACGACCTTGCCCTTCTTGCACGAGTCGGGCGCGTCGGGAGCGGACTCCTTGACGTTGGCGGTGATGATGTCGCCGAGGCTCGCGTAGCGCCCCGTGGACCCGCCGAGCGGCAGGATGCACGAGAGCTTGCGCGCGCCGGAGTTGTCGGCGACGTCGAGGATGGTGCGCATCTGGATCATGGCGCTACTTCCCCCCCGCCACGGCCGGCGCGACCGTCGCCTTGGTCAGGATCTCCTCCACGCGCCAGCGCTTGGTCTTCGACAGGGGGCGGGTCTCGACGATCCGCACCGTGTCGCCTTCCTTGGCGCCCTTCTCGTCGTGGGCGGAGAAGGTGGACGTCCGTCGCAGGGTCTTGCGGTAGAGCTCGTGCCGGATCAGGCGCTCCACGGCGACCACCACGGTCTTCTGCATCTTGGCGCTCACCACGACCCCGACCTCGGAGTGTCGGCGGCGGGCGGGCGGCTTCTGCTGCGAATGCTCCATCTTCGTTCCTGGCCGATCACCCTCAGCGGGTGGCGGCCTTCTCCTTCAGCAACGTCTTGACCCGCGCCAGGTCGCGCCGGGTCTCCCGGATCTTCAGCGCGTTGTCGAGCTGGCCCAGCGCCTTCTGGAAGCGCAGGCGGAACATCTGCTCGGCGAGCTTCTTCTCCTCGCCGCGCAGGTCGTCGAGGTTCATCTCGCGCAACTTCTCGGCCTTCACTGCGCCACCTCTTCCTCGAGCCGCTTCACGAAGCGGGTCTTGATCGAGAGCTTGTGCGCGGCCAGGCGGAACGCCTCGCGGGCGTCCTTCTCCGGCACGCCTTCCATCTCGTAGAGGATGCGGCCGGGCTTGACCACCATCACCCAGCCCTCGGGCTGGCCCTTGCCCTTGCCCATGCGCGTCTCCTGGGGCTTCTTGGTGTAGGGCTTGTCGGGGAACATCCGGATCCAGACCCGGCCGTTGCGCTTGACGTAGCGGTTGATCGCGATGCGGCCGGCCTCGATCTCGCGGGCGGTGACCCAGCCGCACTCCATCGCCTTCAGGCCGAAGTCGCCGAAGGAGACGGAGGAGCCGGTCCACGCCTTGCCGCTCATGCGGCCGCGCTGGGTCTTGCGGTACTTGACCTTCTTGGGCATCAACATGATGTCTTGACCCTAGAGCGCCTTGGCCGGACGCGGCGCGTCCTGCTCGCCCTTGTAGATCCAGCACTTGACGCCGATGCGGCCGAACGCCGTGCTGGCCTCGTGGAACCCGTAGTCGATGTCGGAGCGCAGCGTGTGCAGCGGCAGCTGGCCGTGCAGGTACCACTCCGAGCGCGCGATCTCGGCGCCGTTGAGGCGGCCGGAAACGCGGATCTTGATGCCCTTGGCGCCGAAGCGGAGGGCGGCGTCGACCGCCTTGCGCATCGCGCGGCGGAAGGCAATCCGCTTCTCGAGCTGGAGCGCGACCGACTCCGAGACCAGCTGGGCGTCGAGCTCGGGCTTCAGGATCTCCTGGATGTTGATGAAGACCTCCTTGCCGGTCTTCTTCTGGACTTCCTGCTTGAGCTTGTCGACCTCGGAGCCCTTGCGGCCGATGATGATGCCCGGGCGCGAGGTGAACAGCGTGACCTTGAGCTTGTTGGCCGCGCGCTCGATCTCGATCCGCGAGACGCCCGCGTGGGAGAAGCGCTTCTTGAGGTCCTTCTTCAGGCGCAGGTCCTGGTGCAGGAGCGAGGCGTACTCCTTGTCGGAGAACCAGCGGCTGCGCCAGGGCTTGTTGAAGCCGAGGCGGAACCCGATGGGGTGGACTTTCTGACCCATGTGGCTACTTCTCCCTCTCGGCCAGCTCGACCGTGAGATGCGTGGTGCGCTTGATGACGCGGTAGGCGCGGCCCATCGGGGCCGGGCGCACCCGCTTCTGCGACGGCCCCTGGTTGGCGAAGGCCGCGCGCACGTAGAGGTCGTCCTCGTCGAGGCGGCGCTTCTCGTTGCGGTCGGCGACGAACACGGCGTTCGCGACGGCCGAGCGCAGCACCTTCTCGAGGTCGCGGGCGACGGCCTTCTTGGTGAAGCGCAGGATCGACAGCGCCTCGGAGGCCTTCTTGCCGCGGATCAGTTCGCAGACCAGCCCGGCCTTCTGGGCCGAACTGCGGATGTACTTGGCTTCGGCTCGGTAGCTCGACATCGTCCCGCTCCTACTTCCCCGCCACCTTGGCCGCCTTCTCCACCTTGGAGGAGTGGCCCTTGAAGGTGCGGGTGGGCGAGAACTCGCCGAGCTTGTGGCCGACCATGTTCTCGGTCACGTAGACCGGCACGAACTTCTTGCCGTTGTAGACGGCCAGCGTCATGCCGACCATCTCCGGGATGATCGTGCTGCGGCGCGACCAGGTCTTGATGACCTTGCGGTCGGCCACGCCGGCCATGCCCTCCACCTTCTTCAGCAGGTGGCCGTCGATGAAGGGGCCCTTCTTGAGCGAACGTGCCATGTCTTACTTCCGCCTCTTGACGATGAACGAGTCGGTGCGCTTGTTCTTGCGGGTCTTGGCACCCTTGGTCGGCTTGCCCCACGGCGTCACCGGGTGACGGCCGCCGGACGTGCGGCCCTCGCCGCCGCCGTGCGGGTGGTCGATCGGGTTCATCGCCACGCCGCGGTTGTGCGGCTTGCGGCCCAGCCAGCGGCTGCGGCCGGCCTTGCCGATCGCCACGTTCTTGTGGTCGGAGTTGCCGACCTGGCCGATCGTCGCGAAGCACTCGACGTGGACCTTGCGGACCTCGCCGGAGGGCAGCTTGACCTGGGCGTAGTCGCCCTCCTTGGCCACCAGCTGCGCCGCCGTGCCGGCCGAGCGCACCATCTGGCCGCCGCGGCCCTGGCGCAGCTCGATGTTGTGGATCGTGGTGCCGGCGGGGATCGCCTTCAGCGGCAGGCAGTTGCCGGGCAGGATGTCGGCGCCGGCGCCGGCCAGGATCGCCTGGCCGACGTGCACGCCGTCGGGGCAGAGGATGTAACGCTTCTCGCCGTCGACGTAGTGCAGCAGCGCGATGCGGGCCGACCGGTTGGGGTCGTACTCGATCGCCGCTACCTTGGCGGGAATGTCCTTCTTGTCGCGCCGGAAGTCGATCATCCGGTAGCGGCGCTTGTGGCCGCCGCCCATGAAGCGCACGGTCAGCCGGCCGCGGTTGTCGCGGCCGCCGCTGCGCTTGATCGGGGTGGTGAGCGACTTCTCGGGGGTGGTCTTGGTGATCTCGTCGAAGGTGAGCGTCGTCATGAAGCGACGCCCCGGCGAGGTCGGACGGTAGCTCTTGAGAGGCATGTTCCCTTCGGCTCCTTACGCCTGCTCGAAGAACTCGATGGGCTTCTCGCCCTTCTTCAAGGTGACGTAGGCCTTCTTCCAGTCGGGCCGGCGGCCGAACCAGCGGCCCTGCCGCTTGACCTTGCCGTGCATCACGGCGACGCGAACGTCGTCGACCTTGACGCCGAACAGGGCCTCGACGGCCTTCTTGATCTCCGGCTTGGTGGAGTCGCGGTGGACCTCGAAGCAGACGACACCGGTCTGCTCCTTGAGCAGGGTGGTCTTCTCCGTGATCAGCGGACGGCGGATGACTTCGTAGAGGTTCTTCATCGCGGTTCTCTTCGGCCCTCCTACGGAGCCAGCCGCTCCTCGAGGCGGGCGAGCGCGGGCGCCGAGACCAGCAGGGTCCGGCAGTCGAGCGCGTCGTACACGGTCAGGTGCGAGGCGTCCACCACCCGCACGCCGGGCAGGTTGCGGCCGGCCAGCACCAGCAGGTCGGACGGCCGGGACTCGACCAGGGTGACCTTGCCGGCGACGCCCAGCTTCGCGAGCAGGCCCTTGAGCTGGCGGGTCAGCCGCGGCGGCTGGCCCTGCTCGGGGGCGTCGATGCGGATCAGGTCGACCACCCGCAGCGCGCCTTCGCTGGCCTTCTGGACCAGGGCGGAGCGCAGCGCGGAGGTGCGCGTCTTCTTCGGCACCGAGTACGAGTAGTCGCGCGGCTGGGGACCGAACACCGTGCCGCCGTGACGCCACAGCGGGTTGCGGGTCTCGCCGACGCGGGCGCGGCCGGTGCCCTTCTGGCGCCACGGCTTCTTGCCCGAGCCGGAGACGAGGGCGCGGTTCTTGGTCATGTGGGTGCCGCGGCGGCCGCCGGCGCGGTACTGCTTGACGGCCTCCCACAGCAGGTGCTCGTTGACGTGCCCGCCGAAGACTTCCGGGCTGAGGCTGACGTCGCGGATCTTCTGGTTCTCCGCGTTGACCACCGGCAGCGTCTCCGGGGCCTTCACGGCCTTGCGCTTGTCGGACATCTCCCTGTTACCTCGCGGCCTTGCGGATGACGACCAGGCCGCCGTTCGCGCCGGGCACGGCACCCCGGATCAGGAGCACGTTCTTGTCGGCCTCGACCCGCACCACGTGCAGGTTCTTGACCGTGACCCGGTCCGAGCCCATGTGGCCCGCGGCGCGCATGCCCTTCAGCACCCGCGACGGGAACGCCGAGGCGCCGATCGAGCCCGGCGCGCGGTGGAACATCGAGCCGTGGGTCGCCGCGCCGCCGCGGAAGTGGTGGCGCTTGACGACGCCCTGGAAGCCCTTGCCCTTGCTGACGCCGATGATCGTGACCTTCTCGCCCTCGGCGAACAGGTCGGCCGACACCCGGTCGCCCACCTTCGCCTCGGAGCCGGCCGCGACCGGCACCTCGCGCAGCACCCGGCACGGCGGCAGGCCCGCCTTGGCGAAGTGGCCCGCCATCGGCTTGGTCGTGCCGCGGACCTTGCGCGCCTCGACCAGCCCGATCTGCGCCGCGTCGTAGCCGTCCTTGCCCGCCGTCTTGCGCTGGACGACCACGCAGGGCCCCGCCTCGACGACCGTGACCGGCACGGCCTTGCCGTCGGGCAGGAAGACCTGGGTCATCCCCACCTTGCGTCCGATGATTCCCTGGATCGACATCTTGGTTCCTTAATAGCGTCGTTGACGAGGTCGTGGGCCGCTGCGGCCGGGGTCGCCGTTGCGGCGTCGCCCCTTCCGGCCCGGCAACCTCGGTTGCGCCGTTACTTCGAGTGCTCCTTGCCGAACGCCTTGATCTCCACGTCCACGCCCGCCGGCAGGTCGAGCTTCATCAGCGCGTCCACCGTCTGCGGCGTGGGCTCGAAGATGTCGAGCAGCCGCTTGTGGGTGCGGATCTCGAACTGCTCGCGGCTCTTCTTGTCGACGTGCGGCGAGCGCAGCACCGTCCACCGGTTCTTCTCGGTGGGCAGCGGGATCGGCCCCCGCACTTCCGACCCGGTCCGCTTCGCGGTCTCCACGATCTCGTGGGTCGACTGGTCGAGGATGCGGTAGTCGTAGGCGCGGAGCCGGATGCGGATCTTCTCGTTGAGCATCATGGTCCCGTCCCTACTTGACGATCTCGGTGACGGTGCCGGCGCCGACGGTGCGGCCGCCCTCGCGGATCGCGAAGCGCAGGCCCTTCTCCATCGCGATCGGCG
>JAANMU010000391.1_pt1 | contig 54727 bp, 60 predicted proteins | sample 7279701 | NCBI WGS metagenome assembly JAANMU01 (sample SAMN14094539, study PRJNA606508) | bioreactor metagenome | isolation source: A lab-scale SPAN reactor treating ammonium-rich wastewater day 57 | place: Ireland: Galway | collected 2017-03-13
GCAGCTTAGGCCCGGCCCGCCAAACGCGCCGGGCGACAACCAGCTGCTGCCGGCGGTGCAGACGGGCATGGCCGGAATGACCGACATGGCCGGCAACGCCCTGCCGGCGGTGCAGGCGCCGGGCGCGGCGCTGGGCAGCATCAGTCCCGGCCCGCCGCAAATCGGCGGGAGCAACCTGCCGGCGGTGCAGGCGCCGGGCGCAGCGGCGGGCGTGGGCCCCGGCCCGATCAACGCGCCCGGCGGCCTGGGCGGCATCGGCGGCGCGGGCATGATCCGGCACTGAGCGGCGGAGGCGGGGCTTTTCCGCGATAATGGCGCGGTGAAGCTCGCCTTCGTCCTCGATCCCCTCGAACACCTCAAGGCCTGGAAGGATTCCAGCGTCGCCATGCTGCGCGCGGCGCAGGCGCGCGGCCATGAGTCCTTTGCCGTGATGCGCCCGGCGCTGGCCTGGCGCGCCGGCGCGGTGCGCGCGGCGGCCGCGCGCCTGACGCTGCGCGACGACCACCGCGACTGGTTCGAGGCTGGCGCGCCCGAGGAAAAGCCGCTGGCGGCGTTCGACGCCGTGCTGATGCGGCAGGACCCGCCCTTCGACTTCGAGTACCTCGCCGCCACCTGGCTGCTGGAGCGCGCCGCGGCCGGCGGCGCTCGCGTCTTCAACGACCCGCGCGCCGTGCGCGACCATTCCGAGAAGCTGTCGATCCTCGAGTTCCCGCAGTTCATCCCCGACACCCTGGTGGCGCGCGAGCCGGAGGCGCTGCAGGCCTTCATCGACGAGATGGGCGACGCCATCCTCAAGCCCGTCGACGGCATGGGCGGGGCCGGCGTGTTCCGCGTCGCCCGCTCCGACCCCAACCGCAACGTCATCGTCGAGACGCTGACCGACAACGGGGCGCGCACCATCGTCGCGCAGCGCTTCCTGCCCGGCATCGCGCAGGGCGACAAGCGCATCCTGCTGATCGGCGGGAAGGTCGTGCCCTGGGCCCTGGCGCGCATCCCGAAGCCGGGCGAGACGCGCGGCAACCTTGCCACCGGCGGCACGGGCGTGGCGCAGCCGCTGACGGCGCGCGACCGCGAGATCGCCGAACACCTGGCACCGCTCCTCGCCGCGCGCGGCATCCTGCTCGCCGGCATCGACGTCATCGGCGACTGCCTCACCGAGATCAACGTCACCAGCCCGACCTGCTTCGTCGAGATCGCGCAGCAGTCCGGCTTCGACGTCGCCGGGATGTTCATGGACGCGCTCGAAAGGCAATGCAAGGCTTGAACCACGGCGCACACGGCGTGCACGGCGAAATCCGGAGAAGATGCCCGCCGTGCACGCCGTGGTGGCCGCTTTTCCTGGCGGCCATCCTGCTAACGGCCTGCGGGCGGGCGCCGCAGCTCTACCAGCGCGAAGCCTATGTCTTCGGCACCCGCGTCGAGGTCTCGGTGTGGGGCGAGCCGTCCGAGAAGGCGGCGCAGGCGCTGGCTGCCGTGCTGGCCGAGTTCGACCGCCTGCACCGCATGCTGCACGCCTGGCAGCCGTCCGAGCTGACGGCGCTCAACGATGCCATCGCCGCCGGTCGCCGCGACATCGCCGTCTCGCCGGAACTGACTTTCATCCTGCAGGACGCCGCGGCCATCGCGGCGCGCTCGGACCAGCTGTTCAACCCGGCCATCGGCCGGCTGGTGGCGCTGTGGGGCTTCCATGCCGAGGAATTCAAGCCGGCGCTGCCCGATGCGGCGGCGCTGGCGGCGGTCGTCCGGGCGGCGCCGCGCATGAGCGACCTGTCCTTCGCCGGCGATCGCGTCGGCAGCCGCAATCGCACCGTGCAGCTCGACCTCGGCGGCTACGCCAAGGGCTACGCCCTCGACCGCGCCGCCGCCATCCTGCGCGGCATGGGCGTGAGGAACGCGCTGATCAACATCGGCGGCAACGTCATGGCGCTGGGCGACAAGGGCGGCGCGCCCTGGCGCGTCGGCATCCAGCACCCGCGCGCCGCCGCGCCGCTGGCGACGCTGGCGCTGCGCGACGGCGAGGCGATCGGCACCTCGGGCGACTACCAGCGCTATTTCGAGCTGGAGGGAAAGCGCTACTGCCATCTGCTCGACCCGCGCACGGGCCGGCCGGCCGAGGGCGTCGAGGCCGTCACCGTGCTGATCCCCCGGCGCGACGGCGCGGGCGCCCTGTCGGACGCCGCCAGCAAGCCCCTCTTCATCGCCGGCGCCGGCGAATGGCGCGCGCTGGCGCGCCGGCTCGGCGTCGCCGATGCGCTACGCATCGATGCCGGCGGCGTGATGCATGTCACGGCAAGTTTTCGCGAACGGCTTACCATTCTGTCGTCGGACCTCAAGATAGCCGTCGAGCCATGAGCGATGAACACGTCGAACGCCTGGTGCGCCGCCGCGTCGGCCTGGACGCCCTGCGCCGGTTGCGGCGTCTGGTCGACCTCGAGCGGCAGCGCGAGGCCGACAACGCCCGCCTGGCGAAACGGCTGGCCCTGGCCATCGCCGTCCTGGCGGGACTGACTTTTCTCGTCCTTTTCTTCCGCTAGCACCCTTCGGTTACAATCGTGACGGAACCCACGTCACGAACATGATCGGCCTGTTTCTCATCACCCACGGCAGCCTGGGCGAATCGCTCGTCCAGTGCGCCAGCCACGTCCTCGGCAAGCGCCCGCCGCAGCTCGCCCAGCTCGGCCTCTGCGGCCAGGACAGCCCGACGGACAGCCTGCCGCTCGCCCGCGACATGCTGCGGCTGGTCGATTCGGGCGACGGCGTGCTGCTGCTCACCGACATCTGCGGCGCGACGCCGGCCAATCTCGCCCGGCAACTTCTCGTGCCGGGGCGGGTCGAGGGCCTCGCCGGCGTGAGCCTGCCGATGCTGCTGCGCGCCCTGACCTACCGGGACAAGGACATGGCCACGCTGCTGGCCAAGGCCGTCGCCGGCGGCCGCGATGGCGTCCTGTCGCTGCAGGAGCGGTGCGATGCCGCGGGCTGAAGCGGAGATCGTCAACCAGCTCGGCCTGCATGCGCGCGCCTCGGCCAAGCTGACGCAGACGGCGACGGCCTTTTCCAGCGAGGTCTGGCTGGAGAGGAACGGCCGCCGCGTGAACGCCAAGAGCATCATGGGCGTCATGATGCTGGCCGCCGGCAAGGGCGCGAGGGTGATCGTCGACACCGAGGGCGCCGACGCCGACGCCGCCCTGCAGGCCATCCTCAAGCTGGTCGCCGACAAGTTTGGCGAGGGGGAATGAGTTTCACGCTGCACGGCCTGGCGGTCTCCCACGGCATCGCCATCGGCCATGCCCACCTCGTCTCGCACGCCACGCTCGAAGTCGAGCACTACGTCCTGCCCGGGCGCTTCGTCGACGAGGAGATCGACCGCTTCGACCGGGCCGTCGCCCAGGTCCAGGCGGAACTCGACACCCTGATGGCCGGCCGCGATCCCGGCGCGCCGGCCGAGGTGACCGCCTTCATCGACCTGCACCACATGCTGCTGGCCGACCCGCTGCTGATCGGGGCCACCCGCGCGCTGATCCGCGAGCGGCGCTGCAACGCGGAGTGGGCGCTGGTGCAGCAGCTGGAGCAGGTCGTCGAGCAGTTCGAACAGATCGAGGACGAGTACCTGCGCGAGCGCAAGGCCGACATCGTGCAGGTGGTCGAGCGCGTGCTGAAAGTGCTGCTGGGCCATCCGGGACATCCGCCCAGGCATGGCCGCGGCGAGCAGCTGATCGTCGTCGCCCACGACCTGTCGCCGGCCGACACCATCCAGTTCAAGCAGCTGAAGATCGGCGGCTTCGTCACCGACCTCGGCGGCGCCACCTCGCACACCGCCATCGTTGCCCGCAGCCTGGCCATTCCCGCCGTGGTCGGCCTGCACCATGCGCGCCACCTGATCCGCGAGGACGACATGCTGGTCGTCGACGGCACGCGCGGCGTGCTGATCGTCGACCCCGATGCCCGCGTGCTGGAGGAGTACCGCCTGCGCAAGAGCGCGCTGGAGCTGGAGCGCGCCAAGCTGAAGCGCCTGAAGAAGGCGCGCGCCGCCACCCTCGACGGCGTGGACATCGAGCTGGCCGCCAACATCGAGCTGCCCGGCGACGTCGGCCAGGCCAGGGCGGTGGACGCCGCCGGCATCGGCCTGTTCCGCACCGAGTTCCTCTTCCTCAACCGCGACGGCATGCCCGGCGAGGAGGAGCAGTACGCGTCCTACCGCAGCGTGGCCGAGGCGATGGCCGGCCGGCCGGTCGTCATCCGCACCCTGGATATCGGCGCCGACAAGAACCTGCGCGGTGTCGAGCGCAGCGAGGCCAACCCGGCGCTCGGCCAGCGCGCCATCCGCTACTGCCTGGCCGAGCCGCAGATGTTCCTGACGCAATTGCGCGCGATCCTGCGCGCTTCCGCCCACGGCCGCATCCGACTGCTGGTGCCGATGCTGGCGCATGCGCACGAGATCGAGCAGACCCTGGCGCTTGTCGGGCAGGCGAAGGAGCAGCTGCACGGCCGCGGCCTGCCCTTCGACGAGGGTATCGAGGTCGGCGGCATGATCGAGATTCCCGCCGCCGCGCTGGCCCTCGGCGTGTTCCTGCAGAAGCTGGACTTCCTTTCGATCGGCACCAACGACCTGATCCAGTACACCCTCGCCATCGACCGCACCGACGAGGCGGTGGCGCACCTCTACGACCCGCTGCATCCGGCCGTGCTGCGCCTGATCGCCCACACCATCCAGGCCGGCGCGCGCGCCGGCCTGCCGGTGGCGGTGTGCGGCGAGATGGCCGGCGACCCGCAGCTGACGCGCCTGCTGCTCGGCATGGGGCTCACCCAGTTCTCCATGCACCCGGCGCAGATCCTCGAGGTCAAGCAGGAGGTGATGCGCAGCAACCTGGCCGAGCTGCGCCGCAAGGTGGCCCGCCTGCTCGCCACGGACGATCCGGTCCGGCTGCGCCAGAAGCTGGCGCGGCTGAACGCCCCGGCAAATGCTTTCGGCAAACCCCTTTACAAACGAATGCTCGTTCGCTAGCATGCGAATGAACATTCGTCATTTTGCAAAGAGGCGTCCATGCCCCCGTCCAATCCGTCGCAGGATGCCGGCTACCTCGGCCGGCTGCGGGACTACTTCGCCGCGCACCGCAGCCTGCCTTCCTTCTCGCACATGGCGCGGCTGCTCGGCCTGCGCTCGGTGGCCTCGGCCCACGCCGTCGCCGGTCGGCTGAAGCTGGCCGGCTTCCTGCAGACCACGCCCGACCGGCGCCTCGCCCCCGGGCCGCGCTTCTTCGACCGGCCGGTGGCCGACTCGGTGCGCGCGGGCCTTCCCGCCGCCGCCAACGACGCCGGCGCCGAGACGCTCACCATCGACGAGTTCCTCGTCGACGCGCCCAGCCGCACGATCCTGCTCACCGTCAAGGGCGACTCGATGATCGAGGCCGGCCTGCAGCCGGGCGACTACATCGTGGTGGAGAAGGGCCGCTCGGCGCGCGTCGGCGACATCGTGGTGGCCATCGTCGACAACGAGTTCACCCTGAAGTACCTCGCCCAGGACAAGCGCGGCGCGTATCTGAAGGCCGGCAACCCGGCCTACCCGCCGATCCGCCCGCAGGGCCAGCTGGAAATCTTCGGCCGCGTCAGCGGCAGCTTCCGGAAGTACGTTTGACCGGCCCGGGGCCTGATTCATTGCAACACTTCATTGCATATACGTTGACATATGCCATTTCATGCATATACTGAAGCATATGCACGAAAGCCGGAGAGATTTTGCATGGATCGTACTGCCAAGATTTTCCTGAACAATCGCAGCCAGGCCGTCAGATTGCCGAAGGATTTCCAGTTCAGCGTGAGCGAGGTTTTCATCCGCAAGCAAGGTGATGAGGTGGTGCTGTCGCCGCGCCCCTCGAGCTGGGATGCCTATCTCGAAAGCGGCCCCGCGGCGCCGGCCGATTTCATGGCGGGGGTCGAAGATCTGCCGGTTCAGGAGCGCGATTTCTGATGGCGCGCTACCTTCTCGATACGGACATCTGTTCGTACATCATGAAGCGTTCCCATCCCGTGCTGCTGGAGCGCATCCGCAGTGTGCCCATCGCCGATCAGGCGATGTCGGCCGTGACCGCGGCGGAGCTTCTGTACGGCGTGAAGCTCTCGGCGAAGCAGAAGCAGGCGCGCGAGGCCTTCAATGCATTCGTGCGGCATCTGGAAGTGTTGGGATGGCCGGCAGAGGCCGCCGAGCATTACGCGGACATCCGGGCCGATCTCAGGCACCGCGGCGCAATGATCGGGGCCAACGATTTGCTGATAGCCGCCCACGCCCGCAGCCTCAAGGCGGTGCTCGTGACGAACAATGTCCGCGAGTTCGTCCGGGTGAAGGGGCTGAAGGTGGAGAACTGGACCGCGTGATCTTCGTTCCCGCTCCCGCCGCGCCTCGCCTGGCGCGCCCACTCTTCCGCTCGCGCGTGCCGGCCGGACTGCCTGTCGCCGCGGAGGAGCACGTCGACGGCAGCCTCGACCTCAACGAGCATCTGATCGAGCACCGCGAGTCGACCTACTTCATCCGCGTGCAGGGCCAGTCGATGACCGGCGCCGGCATTCACGATGGCGACCTGCTGGTGGTGGACCGCGCCCTCGAGCCGCGCGACGGCGACATCGTCGTGGCGATGGTCGACAACGAACTGACGCTCAAGCGCCTCTCCAAGCGCAACGGCCACGTCCGCCTGCTGCCGGAGAATCCCTGCTTCCATCCCATCGCGTTCGCCGACGGCCAGGAGCTGTCGATCTGGGGCGTGGCGACCAGCGTCGTGCACCGCCTCAAGTAGGCCGCGCCCGTCCGCTGCCGGCGGCGAGTGCCTGCATGACCAGCGCGGCGAGCACCAGCACGCCGCCGAACAGCGCGTGTCCGCCCGGCACCTCGCCGGCGCCGAGCCAGGCCCACAGCGGGCCAAAGACGTTTTCCGTCAACCCGATCAGCGCCACTTCCGTCGGCGAGAGGCGGCGCGCCGCCACCACCGCCAGGGCGCAGGGCAGCGCCAGCTGCAGCGCGCCGAGCAGCGCCAGGGTGGCGAGGTCGCGCGGCGTGGCGAGGAAGGGCCAGGCCAGCGGCAGCGTCGCCAGCGCCGAGAGCAGGCCGCCGACCAGCACGGCGGGAATCAGGTTTACCCGCGCGCCGCTCTTGCGCATCAGCACGAAATTGAGTCCCGCCGCCAGCGGCACGCTGAGCGCGATCAGGTTGCCACTCATGCGCCCGCCGCCGGTCTCGCCGCCGAACATGACGAGGATGCCGGCGAAGGCGACGCCGATCAGCAGCCAGGTGCGGGCCGGCACGCGCTCGCCGAGCAGCAGCCAGGCGAACAGGCTGGCGGTGAGCGGCGAGATGCTGGTGAGGATCAGGGTGTTGGCGGTGCTGGTCTGCGTCAGCGCCAGCATGAAGCCGGTGAACATTACCGCCCACAGCGCGCCCGAGGCGAGGCCGGCGCGGCCGAGGCGCAGGACTTCGTCGGCGGCCTGGCGCCGGTGCAGGACGGCGAGGATGAGAATCATCGCCATGGCGCAGAAGAACGAGCGCCAGAAGGTGGCCTCCCAGCGCGGCGCCTGCTCGATGTGGCGGGTGAACACGCCGGCGATGCTCCATAGCAGGCCGGCGCAGAACATCAGCGCCGCGGCGCGGCGGTGGCGGCCGGCGTCGCGACTCATTTCAGCGCTGCGGGCAAGCCTTGCGGCGCCGGCCTGCGGGCGAAGGGCGGGCGAGGCCGCTGCCGGTGGTCATGTGGCGTGTCGCGGTCAGGGTCATGGCGGATTCCGGGTTCGGGCAGCGGCAATGATGGCAAGAAGCGGGGCTTTTGGCTATGCTTGGCTTCCCTTTGCGGCGGTGATTTCCATGCAGCTCATCCTCATCAGCGGCCTCTCCGGTTCCGGCAAGAGCATCGCGCTGCGCGCGCTGGAGGACGCCGGTTACTACTGCGTCGACAACCTGCCGGCCACCCTGCTGCCGCCGCTGGTGCGCCAGCTGCGCGACGAGGGCTACGATCGCGTGGCGGTGGCCATCGACGTGCGCGCCGGCAGCTCCATCGCCGCCCTGCCGCAGCAGCTGCGCGACCTGCAGGCGATGGGCATCCCGACGCGCTTCGTCTTCCTCGAGGCGCGCGACGAGACCCTCATCGCGCGCTTTTCCGAGACGCGCCGCGGTCATCCGCTGTCGAACGAGGAGACCACCCTGGCCGAGGCCATCGTGCGCGAGCGCGGCCTGCTGGAGAACGTCGCCGGCCTGGGCAACCGCATCGACACCAGCAGCCTGAATCCGAATGCCCTGCGCGCCTGGGTGCGCGACTTCGCCGAGACCGCCGTCTCGCAGGGACTGACTTTGCAGTTCGAGTCCTTCGGCTACAAGCACGGCATCCCGCTCGATGCCGACCTGGTCTTCGACGTGCGCTGCCTGCCGAATCCGCACTACGACCCGGCGCTGCGCCCGCTCACCGGGCGCGATCCGGAGGTGGCGCGCTTCCTCGAGGCGCAGTCCGAGGTGCGCAAGATGGCCGAGGACATCCGCGGCTTCCTCTACGAATGGCTGCCGGCCTACGTGCGCGACAACCGCAGCTACCTCACCGTGGCGGTGGGCTGCACCGGCGGCCAGCATCGCTCGGTGTACCTCGCCGAGTGGCTGGCCGGCCAGTTCCGCGACCGCGCCCGCGTCCTGGTGCGGCATCGCGCAATCACATGAGCGGCGCATGCGCCGCACGAACCTCCCCTCTCCCCGCGGGGGCGGAGGCAGGGTTTCGCGAAGCATGCTTCGCGCTGCTGAAGCCGGCCGGCTGTGTAAAGCCGGCCGTGGGGCGCGCAGCGGGGGCCGGGGGAGAGGGCAACACGTGAAGTCCTACCTGCGCTTCATCAAGCCCGGCGACTGGGCCGTGCTGCTGCTCCTTGCCGCCGCCACCGCCGCGCTGGCGCCAGGGGCCTTCAAGGGCGGCGCCGCCGAGAAGGCGGTGGTGCGCCGCGACGGCGTCGTCGTCGCCGAGCTGCCGCTCACCCGCGCGGCGCGCATCGAGGTGCCGGGCGCGCTGGGCACCAGCGTCATCGAGGTGCAGCCGGGCCGCGCCCGCGTCGCCGCCGATCCCGGCCCGCGCCAGTACTGCGTGCGCCAGGGCTGGCTCAGCCAGCCGAACGCCATCGCCATCTGCGCGCCGAGCCACCTCAGCCTGTCCATCGCCGGCCGCGCTTCCAGCCATGACAGCCTCGCCTATTGAACTCACCTCCACCGCCGACGACCACCGCATCGCGCGCTATGCGGCGGCGGCCATCGCCCTCTCGGTGGTGGAGGCGGCCATCCCGATGCCGCTGCCCGGCGTCAAGCCGGGGCTGGCCAACATCATCACGCTGATCGTGCTGGCGCGCTACGGCTGGCGCGACGCCGTCTGGGTGTCGCTGCTGCGCGTGGTGGCGGGCAGCCTGCTCCTCGGCCAGTTCCTCGCGCCGGGCTTCTTCCTCAGCCTCGCCGGCGCGCTGGCCAGCCTCGCCGCACTGGGCCTCGCCATGCACCTGCCGGCGCGCCTCTTCGGCCCGGTCAGCCAGAGCCTGATCGCCGCCTTCGCCCACATCGCCGGTCAGCTCGCCGTGGCGCGCCTGTGGCTGGTGCCGCACGACGGCCTGTTCTACCTGCTGCCGTTCTTCGCGGCGGCTGCGCTACTATTCGGCCTGGCCAACGGACTCGCCGCGGCGAAGCTGCTCGAAGACGCCGGCCGAATTCATCGATAGCGAAAGACACGCTTGGCCATCCTGCCCTTCCCGCAGCGGCGCGAGGCCGCCGCCGCGCAGACCCTGCCCCTGTTCCCGCTCAACGCCGTGCTGTTTCCGGGCGGCACGCTGTCGCTGCGCGTCTTCGAACAGCGCTACATGACCCTGGTGAAGGACTGCTTCAAGCAGGAGAGCGCCTTCGGCATCTGCCTCATCGCCGAAGGGGCCGAGGTCGGCGCGCCGGCAAAACCGCACCCGGTCGGCACGCAGGCGCGCATCGTCGCCTGGGACATGACCCAGCCGGGCATCCTCAACATCGCCGTGCGCGGCGGGGAGCGCTTCCGCGTCCTTGCCAGCGAAGCCGATCGCACGGGCCTGCTGCAGGCGCGCATCGAGCCGATCGCCGCCGAGCCGGCCCTGCCGGTGCCGGAATCGCTGGCGGCCCTGGTGCCGCTGCTGCAGGCGATGGCGGAGGATGCCGGTGCCGAGCGCCTGCCGCCGCCGCACCGCTTCGACGACGCGGCCTGGGTCGGCTACCGCTTCTGCGAGCTGCTGCCGATCCCCGCCATCGCGCGGCAGAAGCTGCTCGAGCTGGAAGACCCGGTCTCGCGGCTGGAGATCGTCTTCAAGTTCCTCGCCCAGCGCAATCTGGTGAAGTGACCCTCTCTGCCGCCCTGCGGGAGGGCGGGGGAGAGGCCCGGGTTTACAGGTGTTGCAGGATCTTCCGGATCGGCGCCGGCAGCGGCGCCGCGTCGAGTTCTTTCAGGCTCAGCCAGACGCCGTCCGCGTTCAATGGCGCCGTGTCGCGGCGACTGACTTTGCACAGCACTGGCGCGATGTCGAGGCGGAAGTGCGTGAAGGCGTGGCGCACGACGGGCAGCGGCAGCGCATCGGCGCAGCGTCGCGGCAATTTTCCGCCTGGCAGTTCCGGCAGCGACAGCAGCCCGCCCCAGATGCCGTGCGGCGGCCGCCGCTCCAGCCGCACGCAGCCGCGGCAGAGCAGCACCAGCACGGCCACGGCGCGCTGCGGCACGCTGCGTTTCGCGCGCGGCGTCGGCAGTTCGCCGACGCGGTCCTGGCGCCGCGCCACGCACTGCGCGACGAGCGGGCAATCGCCGCAGCGCGGCTTGCCGCGCGTGCACAGCGTCGCGCCGAGGTCCATCAGCCCCTGCGTGTAGGCGACGAGGTCGCGCTCCGGCAGCAGCGATTCGGCCAGCGCCCACAGGCGTTTTTCCACCGCCTTCTCGCCGGGAAAGCCCTCGATGCCGAAGGCGCGCGCCAGCACGCGCCTGACGTTGCCGTCGAGGATGGCGGCGCGCGTGCCGAAGGCGAACACGGCGATGGCGGCGGCGGTCGAGCGGCCGATGCCGGGCAGCGCCTCGATGTCGGCAAGATGATGCGGGAAGCGGCCGTTGTGGCGCGCGACGATGTCCTGCGCCGCCTGCTGCAGGTTGCGCGCCCGCGCGTAGTAGCCGAGCCCGCTCCACAGTGCCATCACCTCTTCCGCCGGCGCCGCGGCGAGGCGGGCGAGGTCGGGGAAACGGGCGAGGAAGCGCCGGTAATAGGGGATCGCCGTCGCCACCTGCGTCTGCTGCAGCATGATCTCGGAGAGCCAGACGCGGTAGGGATCGGCGCGGCCCTTCTGCTGCCAGGGCAGGCCGTGGCGGCCGGCGGATTTCTGCCAGCGGATCAGCGTTTGCGCAAATTCGGTAACCATGATGAACCCGGGGGGATTGCTTGCCAGAAGGACGCGCGGCGGTTAGTCTGCTTTAATTTTAAAGCAGTTGCGGTCCCCGTCCGTCATTCCATCCATGAACAAGCCCTGCGACCCCCTCATGGCCAGCCCCTGGAGCAGCGCCGAGAACGGCCATCGCGCCCTGCGCGACGCGCTCGGTGCCTTCGCCACCGGCGTCACCGTGGTGACCGCCCTCGACCCCGACGGCCATGCCATCGGCCTGACGGTGAATTCCTTCAGCTCGGTGTCGCTCGAGCCGCCGCTGGTGCTGTGGAGCCTCGCGCGCACCTCGCCCGGCCTCGCCGCCTTTCGCGCCGCCAGCCACTTCGCGGTGAACATCCTGGCGGCCGACCAGCAGGCGCTGTCGGAACGCTTCGCCCGGCGTGGAGCCGACAAGTTCGCCGGCATCGGCTGGCAGGGCGGCCTCGGCGGCGCGCCGCTGCTGCCCGGCTGCTGCGTCGTGCTCGAATGCCGCAGCGAGTTGCAGCACGAGGGCGGCGACCACCTCATCTTCATCGGCCGCGTCGAGCGCTTCAGCCGGCGCGAGGCGGAGCCGCTCGTCTATCACGGCGGGCGCTATTGTTTTCTCAAGGGCTGAAACGGAAAGCCGGCGCAGGGGCCGGCGGTCCTGGAGCGGGTGATGGGAATCGAACCCACGTATGCAGCTTGGGAAGCTGCCGTTCTGCCATTGAACTACACCCGCGAACGGCCGCATTCTACCTGTTAGAATTCCCGCATGGAAATCAGTGTCAACGGCGAGACGCGCAACGTCGCGGCCGCGCTTTCGGTGGCGGAGCTGCTGCGCGGGATGGGCCTGGAGGGCAAGCGCCTGGCGGTCGAGCGCAACGGCGAGATTGTGCCGAAGAGCGGCCACGCCGCCGCGCGGCTCGCCGAGGGCGACCGCATCGAGATCGTCGTCGCCGTCGGCGGCGGATAACTGGAAATGGACAACGACAAACTCATCATCGCCGGCAAGGCGTATTCCTCGCGCCTGCTCGTCGGCACCGGCAAGTACAGGGACTTCGAGCAGACCCGCGCGGCCATCGAGGCCTCCGGCGCCGAGATCGTCACGGTGGCGATCCGCCGCACCAACATCGGCCAGGAGCCGGGCCAGCCGAGCCTGCTCGACTATCTGCCGCCGTCGAAGTACACCCTGCTGCCGAACACCGCCGGCTGCTACACGGCGGAGGACGCCGTTCGCACGCTGCGCCTGGCGCGCGAACTGCTCGACGGCCACGACCTCGTCAAGCTGGAGGTGCTCGGCGACGCGCAGACGCTGTTTCCCGACATGCCGCAGACGCTGAAGGCGGCCGAGACGCTGGTGCAGGACGGCTTCAAGGTGATGGTGTACTGCGCCGACGACCCGATCCAGGCCAAGCGCCTCGAGGAGATCGGCTGCGTGGCGGTGATGCCGCTGGCGTCCCTCATCGGCTCCGGCATGGGCATCCTCAACCCGTGGAACCTGCGCCTGATCATCGACAATGCCAGGGTGCCGGTGCTGGTCGACGCCGGCGTCGGCACGGCGTCGGATGCGGCCATCGCCATGGAGCTGGGCTGCGACGGCGTGCTGATGAACACCGCCATCGCCGGCGCGCAGAATCCGGGGCTGATGGCTTCCGCCATGAGGAAGGCCGTCGAGGCCGGCCGCGAGGCCTTCCGCGCCGGGCGCATGCCGAGGAAGCCCTATTCCGCCTCGCCCAGCTCGCCGACGGGCGGACTGATCGGCAAAGCCTGATTCCGCTCAGGCCGCCAGGGCGGCCTTTTCGCGGAAGAGGACGGCCAGTTCCGCGGCCGGCAGGGGCTTCGAGAACAGGAAGCCCTGCATTTCGTCGCACTGGCTGTCTACCAGGAAGGCGCGCTGCGCCTCCGTCTCGACGCCTTCCGCCACCACCGACAGCCCCATGCTGTGCGCCAGGGCGATGACCGAGCGGGTGATGGCGACGTCGTCGGGGTCGTTGGGCACGTCGCGCACGAAGGAGCGGTCCACCTTGAGGCAATCCACCGGGAAGCGTTTCAGCACCGCCAGCGAGGAATAGCCCGTGCCGAAGTCGTCGATGGCGATGCGCACCCCGAGCGCCCGCAGCTGCTCCAGCGTGGCGATGGCCCGCTCGACGTTCTGCATGACCATGCTCTCGGTGATTTCGAGCTCGAGGAATTCGGGCAGGAAGTCGGGCTGGTCGATGAGCGTGCGGATGCGCTCGGCGAGGTTGCGGCTCTGGAACTGGCGCGGCGAGAGATTGACGGCGATGCGCAGCGGCGGCAGGCCCTGCTCCTGCCACAGCCGGGCCTGGCGGCAGGCGCGCGCGATGACCCACTCGCCCACCTCGAGAATCAGGCCGGTCTCCTCGAGGATGGGGATGAACTTGGCCGGCGAGACCAGGCCCATGTCGGGGCTGTGCCAGCGCAGCAGGGCCTCGACGCCGGTGATGGCGCCGGACTGCAGGTCGACCTTGGGCTGGTAGTGCAGCTCGAACTCGTCGCGCTCCAGCGCGTGGTGCAGCTCGGCGCCGACCTCCAGCCAGTCGGCGGCGGCGCGGTTCATCTCGGGATCGAAGAAGCGGTACTGGCCGCGGCCGGCCTGCTTGGCGGCGTACATGGCCTTGTCGGCCGACATCAGCAGCGCCTGCAGGGTGTCGCCGTCCTGCGGATAGAGGGCGAAGCCGATGCTGGCGCCGGGCACGATCTCGCGCCCGTTCAGCGTCATCGGCGGGGCCAGCGCGTCGAGCAGCTTTTGCGCCACCGGCGCGGCATCCTCCGGGCGCTGCATGTCGGTGATCACCACGACGAATTCGTCGCCGCCCTGGCGCGCCACGGTGTCGCTGCTGCGCAGGCAGCCGGAGAGGCGCTGCGCGATCTCCTTGAGCAGCTCGTCGCCGGCATCGTGGCCGAGCGTGTCGTTGATGATCTTGAAGCGGTCGAGGTCGACGAAGCCGACGGCCACCAGGTTGCCGCTGCGGCGCGCGTGCGCCAGGGCCTGGCCGAGCCGGTCGTTGAGCAGGTTGCGGTTGGGCAGGCCGGTCAGGTTGTCGTGGCTGGCGATTTCCGCCAGGCGCGCCTCGTAGGCGCGGCGCTCGGAGATGTCCTGGATGATTCCGGTCATGCGCAGCGGGCCGGTGTCGTGGTATTCCATTTCCGCCTTGGCGTGCACCCAACGCACCTGCTCCCCGTGGAGAATGCGGAAGTCCATTTCGGTGGATAGCGCCTGGCCTGCGGCGACCCCTTCCAGCCGCCCGCGTACCATCGACCGATCGTCCGGGTGGGCGCGCGCCAGCGCCGTCTCCAGATCGGGCGCCGCGCCTTGCGGATCGAGGCCGAAGATGCGAAAGCTCTCCTCCGACCATTGCACGGCCCCGCTGCGCAGGTCCCATTCCCAGCTGCCGACATGGGCCAGCGACTCGGCGCGGCCGAGCAGGGCCTCGTTGCGGCGCAGGGCGGCTTCGGCCTCGTTGCGCGCGGCGGTCGCGCGCAGGGCCACCAGGGCGTGGCCGATGTCGCGGGCCAGGTCCTGCAGCAACTCGCATTCGGCGTCGCCGAAGGCATCATCGGCGGCGTAGATCACCAGCGCGCCTTCGATCTTGCCGTCGACCAGCAGGGGGAAGGAGGCGGTGGCGATGAAGCCCATCTCCCGGGGGTAGTCGCGCCAGGCGGCGTAGATCGGATCGGTCTGGGCGTCGCGCACGATGCAGGGCCTGCCGCTGCGCAGCGCGCGGCCGACCGGACCTTGGCCGTACGGATGGTTTTCGTCCCAGTTCACGATGCCGCTGCCGACCGGTTCGAGCATGCCGGGATGGCCGGCGCTGGCCAGATGCGCGACGCGCTTCTCCGGCCCCGGCTCCTTGCCGGCGATCCAGGCGAAGTGGTAGCCGCCAGTGACGACGACGATGTCGCAGGCGCGCTGCAGCAGGTCGGCCTCCGAAGCCGCCTGGCGCGTGGCCTGGCTGACGGCGGAGAGCATGCGCAGGGCGCGGTTGGTGCGTTGCAGCTCCATTTCGCGCCTGACCTGGGCGGTGACGTCCTGCACCGAGCCGACGATGCGGGCCGGCCGGCCGTCGCGGAATTCCGCCTCGCACTGCATGTGGACATGGCGCACCAGGCCGTCCTCCCAGACCACGCGGTGGTCGATTTCTTGCGACGAGGATTCGCCCTGCACGAGCCCGCGGATTTCCCGCGCGACGCGCTCGCGGTCGTCGGGATGGGTGCGGGCGATCACCGCGTCCTTGCTCGGCTCGATCTCGTCCGGCTCGTAGCCGAAGATGCGGTAGAGCTGGTCGGACCAGCGCACCGCCTGGGTGAGAAGGTCCCACTCCCAGCTGCCGACATGGGCGATCTGCTGGGCGCGGTCGAGCAGGGCTTCGCTGCGGCGCAAGGCCGTCTCGGAGTGGCGGCGGCTTTCGGTCGCGCGCAGCGCGCCGATGCCGTGCACGATGTCGGCGGCGAGATCGTCGAGCAGCCGGCACTCCTCCTTGCCGAAGGCGTCCTCGCTGGCGGCATAGATGACCAGCACCGCCCGCAGCGTCGCCTCGATCGGCAGCGGGAAGGCGGCGACCGAGGCGTAGCCGCGCTGCAGCAGCATGCCGCGCCAGGGCGCCATGCTAGGGTCGCGGGCGATGCTGCGCACGACGACGCGCCGTCCGCCGCGGATGGCGCCGCCGGCCGCCCCCCGCCCGCTCGGCGAATCGTCCCAGGTGACCCTCAATTCGCTCAGGTAGCCGTCTTCGAAGCCGCCCCAGGCCACCGGATGCACGCTCCGGGCGGCGTCGTTCTCGGCATAGCCGATGAAGGCGAAGCGGTAGCCGCCGGCCTCGATGACGATGCGGCAGATTTCCTGCAGCAGCTCGATCTGGCTGTCGGCCTTGCGCATGACCTGGCTGGCCTCCGACAGCAGTCGCAGCGCGCGGTTGATGCGGTTGAGTTCCGCCTCGCGCCGCGCATGCTGGGAAATGTCCGCGACGAACAGCGTCATGGCCGTGCCGGCCGCGGTGTGGCGCGCGCCGATGTTCAGGCAGGCGAGGAACTCGCTGCCGTCCTTGCGCCGGGCCAGCATGCGCTCGCCCTGGACGACGGCGTTGCCGGAGGCCTGGCAGATGAAATCGTTGCGGCGGCGCAGGTGCTTGTCGCGCACCCGCTCCGGCACCAGCCGCTCGAGCGGAATGCCGGCGAGCTCGCCCGGCGCGTAGCCGAACAGCTCTTCGGCGCGGTCGGTCGCCAGCGTGATGACCCCCGCCCTGTCGAAGACGATGACGCCTTCCGGCGCCGCGTCGAGGATGGTGCGGTAGTCGTGAGCCAGCTCCTGCTTGTCCGATTCGAGGCGGCGCATGCGGCGACCGGCGGCCCAGACCAGCGCGGCAAAGGTCGCGAAGCCGAGCGCCACGAACAGCACGGCGCTCGGATGCAGCCGGACCGGTTCATGCTGCCAGCGCATGGCCAGGGCCAGCAGCAACAGCAGGGCGGCGATGAGCGCCGAGCCGCGCACGATGGCTTGCGAGCTGGAGGTGGGAGTCGGCATGGCGAAGGTCGGTCTTGTCTTTACGAAGCGTGGCCCGGAAGCTAGACTGCGAATCCCATTTAACGGGTATTCCCTTGGATTCTTGAGGGGGCTTGCCCCTCGGCCCCGCAGCGCATGAACGTCACCCCGATCCGGCCGATCCGCAGCTACGTACTGAGACAGGGGCGCGTGTCGAATGCCCAGGCGCGGGCCCACCATGCCCTTCTTCCCGTTTATGGAATAAGTTATACGGATCAACGACTTGATCTGGATGCGGCATTCGGTCGGCGCGCCCCGAAAATCCTCGAGATCGGCTTCGGCATGGGCGAGACGACCGCCGCGATTGCCGCCGCGCACCCGGAAAACGACTATCTCGGCATCGAGGTGCACACCCCCGGCGTCGGCAGCCTGCTCAAGCTGATCGGGGAGCGCGGGCTCGCCAACCTGCGCCTGATCCAGCACGATGCCGTGGACGTGCTGCGGAACATGATCCCCCCCGCCTCGCTCGACGGCGCCCACATCTTCTTCCCGGACCCCTGGCCGAAGAAGCGCCACCACAAGCGCCGTCTCGTGCAGACTGACTTTGTCGCCCTGCTGGCGAGCCGGCTCAAGCCGGGCGGCTACCTGCACCTGGCCACCGACTGGCAGGAATACGCCGAGCAGATGCTGGCCGTGCTCTGCGCCGAGCCGCAGCTGGAAAACACGGCGGCCGGCTACGCGGCGCGGCCGGACTACCGGCCGCAAACCAAGTTCGAGACGCGCGGCCTGAAGCTGGGACACGGCGTCTGGGACATCGTCTTCAGGAAGAAATGAGCATCGTCCGCCGGGCCGTCCCAAGGGCGATGCAGCCAGCAGCATGGAGCCGCGCAACGGCGAACAACCGTCACCCCCTTCCCCGGGAAGGGGGTTGGGGGGAAGGCAGGCAATGAACGAACGCTACGACGAACACTACATCGCCAGCGTCACCGCGCTGGGCGACACGCACGAGGTGGTCGCCACCCAGGCGGTGTTCACCCGCAACGGCATCAAGCTGATCGAGAAGGGCACGCGCATCGACTCCGCCTTCCGCGAGCGGCTGGTGCAGCACAAGCTGCTGCCGCCGCTCGACCAGTGCCTGTCCGTCGCGGACGGGGTCAGCCAGGCCGCCCTGCGCGAGCGCGCCCGCGCCATTCTCGACGACGAGCCGCGCTTTCAGCTCCTGCGCGCCGCGCTGCCCGGCATCGAGCGGCTGGCCCATGCCTTGTATGCCATGCCGCTGACGCCGCAACTGGCCTTCAAGCTCACGGTGGCGCGCGAGCAGCGCCCGGAGGTGTACGAGCACAGCGTGCAGATGACCCTGATCGCCCTGTTCCTCGCCATCAAGAGCCGCCTGCCCGACCGCGACCTCGCCAGCGTCGCCGCCGCCGGCATGCTGCACGACATCGGCGAGCTGCACATCGACCCCGAGCTGCTGCGTCCCGGCCGCCGCCTCGATGCGACCGAACTGCGCCATGTCTACGCCCATCCGATGACGGCCTACCTGATCCTGCAGGAGCACCCGCAATTCCACCCGGAGATCAGCACGGCGGTGTTCGAACACCACGAGCGGCTCGACGGCAGCGGCTATCCGCGCGGCCTGAAGGGCGAGGAGATCGGGCCCATTGGCCAGATCCTCATGCTGGCCGAGGCCGTCACCACGCTGTTCGAAAAGAGCTGGCGCACGCACGGCGCCTCGCGCCTGTCGGTGATGCTGAAAATGAACCGGCGCAAGTTCAACCGCGAGCTGATCGACCACCTGGTCGGCCTGCTGCACGGCGGCGAGCCTCAGGGCCTCGACAGCATGGGCGAGGTTTCGGCCGAGGTGGTGGTGGCCCAGCTCGACCAGCTGGCCGAGGTCTTCCGCAGCTGGCACGGCGCCTACCAGGCCTGCGCGGTGGACACGCCGCAGCTCGCCGAAGCGCCGCTGGTCGACTTCCTCAATCAGCGCATCACCGGCCTGGAGCGCACCCTGCTCGAGACCGGCTTCCATCCCGACGAGCTGTCGGCGCTCACCGCCGGCATCGAGGACGACGCCGTCGCCCTCGCGGAGATGCAGCTGATGGTGCGCGAATCACGCTGGCAGGTGAGCGACATCATCAACGAAGTGGCTCGTCGCGGCGCCGATTTCGAGGCCGCCGATGCCGGCCGCGCCCTCGTCGACGGCTGGATCGGCCGCGCCGGGGCGCTGATCAGGGACTGATCAGCCCGCCAGGAAAACCTGCAGCAGGTCGTTGAGGAAGCGGCGGCCGCGTTCGGTCGGCGCGATGCGCCCGGCGCTCACGTCGAGCAGGCCTTTCGAGGCCGCTTCGTCCAGCAGCGGGCGGATCGAATCCAAAGTCAGTCCCGTCCGCTCGGCGAAGAGGCGCAGAGGAAAGCCTTCGGTGAGGCGCAGGGCATTCATCATGAACTCGAAGGGAAGGTCGGCGGCCGCGACGGCGTGCTGCTCCTGCACCGCGTCGCCGCGCTCCGTCCCGTCGAGGTAGGCCTGCGGATGCTTGTGCTTCATCTGCCGCACGATGCCCTCGTGCGAGGAAATCTTGCCGTGCGCGCCGGCGCCGATGCCGAGGTAGTCGCCGAACTGCCAGTAGTTGAGGTTGTGGCGGCACTCGAAGCCCTTGCGCGCGAAGGCGGAAGTCTCGTAGTGGCCGTAGCCGCGCGCGGCGAGCGCCTCCTCCACCGCGTCCTGCATCTGCGCCGCGAGGTCGGCATCCGGCAGCGGCGGCGGCGCGCGGTGGAAGGCGGTGTTCGGCTCCAGCGTCAGGTGGTAGGCGGAGAGGTGCGGCGTGCCGAAGGCCGCCGCCGCCTCGATGTCGGCGCGCGCCTCTGCCAGCGTCTGGCCGGGCAGGGCGTACATCAGGTCGAGGTTGGCGTTGTCGAAGTGCGCCAGCGCCAGTTCGACGGCGCGGCGCGCCTCGTCCGCATCGTGGATGCGGCCGAGCGCGGCGAGGTGGCGCGGATTGAAGCTCTGCACGCCGATGGAAAGGCGATTGACGCCTGCGGCGCGGTAGCCGGCGAAGCGTGCCGCCTCGACCGTGCCGGGGTTGGCCTCCAGCGTGATTTCGGCATCCGGCAATAAAGTCAGTCGCGCCCGCACGGCGCCGAGCAGGGCATCCACCGATTCCGGCGCGAGCAGGCTCGGCGTGCCGCCGCCGATGAAGACGCTGACGACCGGCCGGCCCCAGACCAGCGGCAGCGACTGCTCCAGGTCGGCGATCAGCGCAGCGAGGTAGGCGGCTTCCTGCTGGGGAAGCAACACGCCGGGCCGCCCCAAGTGTTGCTTCACCCCCTGGGGGGAGGGCGCCGCCGAGCGGCGACTTCGGGGGGGGCCAATTTCGTGCGAGTTGAAGTCGCAGTAGGGGCACTTGCGCACGCACCAGGGGAAGTGCACGTAGAGGGAGAGCGGCGGCAGGGCCGCCAGCCCGGCCGGCTTGCCGCCGCGGCCCTCGGCAACGATCGGGATGACGCCGCGCGCCACGGCTCAGAGGCCGGCGCGCAGGCGCTCGGCGAGCTTGGCGAAGGCGACGGCGCGGTGGCTGACGGCGTTCTTGGCCTCCTCGCTCAATTCCGCCGAGGAGCAGTTCGCCGAGGGCACCAGGAACAGCGGGTCGTAGCCGAAGCCGCCCGCGCCGCGCGGCGCCGCGAGGATCTCGCCGTGCCACTCGCCCTCGGCGATCACCGGCTGCGGGTCGGAGGCCCCGCGCAGCAGCACCAGCACGCAAACGTAATGGGCGCGGCGGTCGTCGCGCTTGGCGAGCTCGGCCAGCAGCCTGGCGTTGTTGCGCGCGTCGCGCGTCTCGCGGTCGCCTTCCTTGCCGGCATAGTAGGCGGAGTGCACGCCCGGCTCGCCGCCGAGCGACGGCACGCACAGGCCGGAGTCGTCGGCCAGCGCCGGCAGGCCCGAGAGCTGCGCGGCATGGCGCGCCTTGGCCAGCGCGTTCTCGAGGAAGGTGTCGTGCGGCTCCTCGGCCTCGGGGATGGCGAAGGCCGACTGCGGCAGCACCTCGATGTCGAAAGGCGCGAACAGCGCGGCGAATTCGCGCAGTTTGCCGGGGTTGTTGGAGGCGAGGACGAGCTTGTCGAACATAGGGAAAACCTCTTTCAACACAGAGGGTACAGAGGCACAGAGAGCACAGAGAACCTGATTTGTTCCCGTATTTCTCCGCGTCCTCTGTGCCTCTGTGCGCTCTGTGTTTAATGCGGTTTCATTTTTCCAATGCCGCCTTCTGCACGGCGATGAGCTGCGCGATGCCACGCTCGGCCAGGCCGAGCAGCGTGTCCAGCTCGGCGCGCGAGAAGGGCGCGCCCTCCGCCGTGCCCTGCAGCTCGATCATGCCGCCGGAGGCGGTCATCACCACGTTCATGTCGGTGTCGCAGGCGGAGTCTTCCGGGTAGTCGAGGTCGAGCACCGGCACGCCGTCGTAGATGCCGACCGAAACGGCGGCGACCAGCTCGCGCAGCGGGTGGCGCGCGATGGCGCCCTCGGCGAGGAGCTTCGCGAAGGCGTCGTGGGCGGCGACGCAGGCGCCGGTGATCGAGGCGGTGCGCGTGCCGCCGTCGGCCTGCAGCACGTCGCAGTCGATCTGCACGGTGCGCTCGCCGAGCGCCTCGAGGTCGGTGACGGCGCGCAGCACGCGGCCGATCAGGCGCTGGATCTCCAGCGTGCGGCCGCTCTGCTTGCCCTTGGCCGCCTCGCGCGCGCTGCGCGTGTGCGTCGAGCGCGGCAGCATGCCGTATTCGGCGGTGAGCCAGCCCTGGCCGAGGCCGCGCAGGAAGCCCGGCACGCCCGGCTCGACGCTGGCGGTGCACAGCACTTTCGTGTCGCCGAACTCGACCAGCACCGAGCCCTCGGCGTGGCGGGTGTATTTGCGCGTGAGGGTGACGCGGCGCAGCGCATCCGCGCCGCGGCCGCTCGGTCTGGTCCAGGTTGTCATTTCGAGTATTTCCGTATGGCCGCGTTGATTTCCTGGATGGCGCGCTCGATGTCCTCGTCGGACAGGCTGGGCATCGGCTGGGTGCCCTTGCGCGCCTTGGCGAAGGCTTCCATCTGCGTGGTGAAGGAATCGATCGGCATGGTCTTGGTCGACACGCTGCCGAGCGTGTCCTCGGCGTAGCTGTCCTCCCAGCGGATGGCGATCAGCGACAGGTTGTCGGCGTTCTCGCCGCCGCGGGCCTCGGCCTGGTTCAGCAGCGCCGGCGTTGCCTGCACGACATTGCCGGTGGCGAGGGCGCGGGGAATGACGTCGTTCGGCAGCGGTCCCCACAGGCCGTCGGTGCACAGCAGGAGCACGTCGCCGGACATGAGGGGGGTTTTTTTCGAAAAGTCGATCTGCGGCGCCGTGACGCCGCCGAGGCAGCTGAAGATGCGGTTGCGCGCCGGGTGGTGGATGGCGTCCTCGGCGCTGATGAGGCCGTCCTCGACCATGCGCGCGACACGCGAATGGTCGCGCGTCTGCGCGATGACGCGGCCGCCGCGGATGGTGTACAGGCGCGAGTCGCCGGCGTGCGCCCAGTAGGCGATCGAGTCCTGCACGATGCAGGCGACGCAGGTGGTGCGCGGCGCCTCCGGCAGCAAGCGGTCGGCGGCGTAGTCGAGGATGGCGTGGTGGGCGTTGGTGAGCGCGCCGGAGAGGAACAGGAAGGGATCCTTCAGGGAAGGCTTCGCCTCGCGCTGGAAGGCCTCGGTGATGTACTGCACGGCGATCTGCGCCGCCACCTCGCCGTGCAGGTGGCCGCCCATGCCGTCGGCGACGACCATCAGCAGGGCGTCGCGCGAGTAGCTGTAGGCGATGCGGTCCTCGTTGGTCGGGCGCTTGCCGGGCCGGCTTTCCTGGTAGATCGTGAACTTCATGCCGTCTCCGCCGGGCCGTCCCAAGGAGACGGCAAGTCAACGACATGGAGCAGGCGACGCCTGCGAACTTTTGCTACCTCCGCCCATGGGGCGGGGGCTAGGGGGTGGGCGGTTCTCATTTGATCAGGTTCCGCACTTTCCTGCGCAGGTGGCCGAACAGGCTGTCGGCCTGCTTCGGCACGCTGCGTTCCTTGTCCGCCAGGGCCTTCTGCAGGGCGAACACGCTCTGCGGGCGCTCCAGGTAATTCAGGCGCATGCACCAGTCGACCGTTTCCAGCAGTTGCCGGGAATACTTCTCCGGCCAGCGCTTGACGGCCGGGATCAGCTGGTCGCGCTCGACGCGCTGGTCGGCCGCCTGCGGCGCCGCCGCCGCCATGCAGGCATACATGCTGGCGCCGACCGAATAGATGTCGGTCCACGGCCCGAGCAGCTCGCGCCGGGCATTGTTGTACTGCTCGGGTGCGGCGAAGCCCGGCGTGTACATCGGCTTGAGCAGCGGCGTGTCGAGCGACAGCGTCTGGCGCGCCGCGCCGAAGTCGATCAGCACCGGCTGGCCGTCGTTGCGCAGATAGATGTTGGAGGGCTTGATGTCCAGGTGCAGCAGCTTGTGGGTGTGCACCTCGCGCAGGCCGTTGAGCAGGCGGGCGAAGATGGTGCGGATGAAGCTCTCGCGGATATCGCCCTTGTGCTTCTGGATGTGCTCCTGCAGGGTGCGGCCGCGCTCGTAGTGCATCACCATGTACACCGTTTCGTTGGCGCGAAAGAAGTTCAGCACCTGCACCACGTTCGGGTGGGAGATCTTCGCCAGGGCGCGGCCTTCCTCGAAGAAGCATTTCATGCCGTAGCGGAAGGTGGCGACGTTTTCCTCGGCGATGGAGGGCAGGGCGTCGCCCTCGGCGCGCAGCGCCAGCGAGTTGGGCAGGTACTCCTTGATGGCGACCGGGGCGTCATCCTTGTCGAAGGCCAGGTACACGATCGAGAAGCCGCCCAGCGAGAGCTGGCGTTCGATGCGGTACTCGTCGAGCTGGTAGCCTGGCGGCAGCGGAACATTGACTTGCGATGGCATGGGCGCGCGCCCGGCGGAAGTTCGGGTTAAGATTGAACCCGAATTGTCTTTATTTATCGCCGCGCTGTAAAGCCGCGGCCCGGGAAAACAGCATGATCTACAGCATGACGGGATATGCCGTGCAGATGCGCGACATCGGCCGCGGCGTCCTCCACCTCGAGCTGCGCACGGTCAACTCGCGCTACCTGGACATGAACTTCCGCATCGCCGAGGAAGTGCGCCTCGCCGAGCCGGCCCTGCGCGAGATGATTTCCGCCCGCCTCAACCGCGGCAAGGTCGATTGCCGGCTCAACCTGCTGCCCTCGACGACCGCCGCGCGCGAGGCGAGCCTCAACCGGGCCCTGCTGCAGCAGCTGGCCGACCTGGAGGCCGGCGTGCGCGACCGCCTGCCCGGGGCGGCGCCCCTCTCCGTCGCCGAGGTGCTGCGCTGGCCCGGCATGCTGGGCGACGAGGCTGCCGGCGCCGACACCCTGCAGGCCGAATGCGCCGCGCTGGGCAAGGCGGCCCTCGACGAGCTTGTCGCCACCCGCGCCCGCGAGGGCGGGAAACTGGGGGCGATGATCCTCGATCGGGTCGACAAGATGCGCGCCCTGGTGGCGCAGACCGCGCCCCTGCTGCCGCAGGCGCTGGCCGACTACCGGGAGCGCATGGCGACCCGCCTGCGCGAGGCCGCCGCCAGCCTCGACGAGGAGCGCATCCGCCAGGAGGTCGGCCTGTTCGCCGCCCGCGTCGACGTCGCCGAGGAGCTCAATCGCCTGGTCGCCCACCTCGACGAGGTGGCGCGGGTCGTCGGCAAGGGCGGCGCCATCGGCAAGCGGCTCGACTTCCTCATGCAGGAGCTGAACCGCGAGGCCAACACCCTGGCCTCGAAATCGGTGTCGACCGAAATCACCGCCATCGCCGTCGACATGAAGCTGCTCATCGAGCAGATGCGCGAGCAGGTGCAGAACATCGAATGAGCGCCCCGCACGGCCGCCCGAAGGGGCGCCAGCCAAAACCCGGAGTCCGCGCAAGCGGACGAACCACCGTCACCCCCTCACATGGGGAGGGGGCCGGGGGGAAGGCAGTCTAATGCCAGGCAATCTTTTCATCGTCGCCGCCCCCTCCGGCGCCGGCAAGACCACGCTGGTGAGGATGCTGCTCGAGCGCGACGGCGGCATCCGCCTGTCGATCTCCTACACCACCCGCGCGCCGCGGCCGGGCGAGGCGGACGGCCGCGAGTACCATTTCATCGACGTGCCGGCCTTCCATGCCATGCGCGAGAACGGCGACTTCCTCGAGAGCGCCGAGGTGCACGGCAACTTCTACGGCACCTCGCGGCCCTGGATCCTCGAGCAGATGGCCGCGGGCCAGGACGTCCTGCTGGAAATCGACTGGCAGGGGGCCCAGCAGGTGCGCGGCCTGTTCCACGGCAGCATCGGCATCTTCGTCCTGCCGCCGTCCGTCGAGGAACTCGAGCGGCGCCTGCGCGGCCGCGGCCAGGACAGCGACGAAATCATCGCCCGCCGCGTGGCCGCCGCCCTGAGCGAAATGCGCCACGTCAACGAGTTTGATTATGTTATTATTAACAACAAGTTGCCGGAGGCGATCGAAGACCTCCAGACCGTAGTGCGTGCGGTGCGCCTGCGCACCGCCTCGCAGCTGGCCCGCCACCGCGCGCTTTTCTCGTTTCTCGAACAGGAATCATAGAACCATGGCCCGCATCACCGTAGACGATTGTCTCAAAAGAATCCCCAACCGCTTCCAGCTCACCCTGGCCGCCACCTATCGCGCCCGCCAGCTGACCATCGGCGCGACGCCCATGATCGAGGGCGAGAAGGACAAGCCGACCGTCATCGCCCTGCGCGAGATCGCCGCCGGCAAGGTCGGTCTGGAAGTGCTCAATCGCGGGCAGGCCTGAGCACCGCCGCGGAGGGAAGGGTGAGCCATGCACGCCGCCGCTTCTCCTCCCGGCGAACAAACCCCGCAAGCGTTCGACGCTGAATTCTCCCTCCAGCTCGAGAAGCTGAAGGAGTTGCTCGGCACCTACCTCAAGGCCGAGGACATCGAGCGCGTCGCCGAGGCCTTCCGCTTCTCGGCCGAGGCGCACAAGAGCCAGTTCCGCATCAGCGGCGACCCGTACTTCTCGCATCCGCTGGCGGTGGCCGGCATCCTCACCGGCTGGCACCTCGACGCCCAGGCGCTGATGGCGGCACTGCTGCACGACGTCACCGAAGACACCGAGATCGACAACAGGCAGATCGGCGAGCGCTTCGGCAAGGTGACGGCCGAGCTGGTCGACGGCGTTTCCAAGCTCGACAAGATCGAGTTCCAGTCGATCGAGGACGCCCAGGCGGAGAACTTCCGCAAGATGCTGCTGGCGATGGCGCGCGACGTGCGCGTCATCCTCATCAAGCTGGCCGACCGCCTGCACAACATGCGCACGCTGGAGACGCTGCGGCCGGACAAGCGCCGCCGCATCGCCCGCGAGACGCTGGAGATCTACGCGCCGATCGCCAACCGGCTCGGCCTCAACAACCTCTACCGCGAGCTGCAGGAGCTGGCCTTCCGCCACGTCTGGCCGATGCGCTACCGCGTGCTCGCCAAGGCCATCAAGGCGGCGCGCGGCAACCGGCGCGAGGTGGTTGGCAAGATCCTCGGCGGCATCAAGGCGCGCCTGGCCGAGGCGCAGATCGAGGCCGAGGTGATGGGCCGCGAGAAGCACCTCTACGGCATCTATCGCAAGATGCGCGGCAAGTCGCTCTCCTTCTCGCAGGTGCTCGACATCTACGGCTTCCGCGTCATCGTCAGGGACGTGCCGACCTGCTACCTGGCGCTGGGCGCCCTGCACAGCCTGTACAAGCCGGTGCCGGGCAAGTTCAAGGACTACATCGCCATCCCCAAGGGCAACGGCTACCAGTCGCTGCATACCACCCTGATTGGCCCCTACGGCACGCCGGTGGAGGTGCAGATCCGCACCACCGAGATGCACCACGTCGCCGAGTCGGGCGTCGCCTCGCACTGGCTCTACAAGGACGACAAGAGCCTCTCCGAGCTGCAGCAGCGCACGCACAAGTGGCTGCAGTCCCTGCTCGAACTGCAGTCGGCCTCGGGCGACTCGGCCGAGTTCCTCGAGCACCTCAAGATCGACCTCTTCCCGGGCGAGGTGTATGTGTTTTCGCCGAAGGGCCGGATCCTGCCGCTGCCGCGCGGCTCGACGGCGGTGGACTTCGCCTATGCCGTGCACACCGACATCGGCAACCGCTGCGTCGCCTGCCGCATCAACCACGAGCTGATGCCGCTGCGCACCGAATTGCGCAACGGCGACCAGGTCGAGATCATCACGGCGACGCATGCCAATCCCAACCCGGCCTGGCTGTCCTACGTCAAGACCGGCAAGGCGCGCTCGCAGATCCGCCACTTCCTCAAGACCATGCAATACGAAGAGTCCGCCGCGCTGGGCGAGCGCCTGCTGGCGCAGGCCCTGCGCTCCTTCGAGCTGTCGCTCGGCCGCATCGGCGATACGGTGTGGGAGAAATTCGTGGCGGAGTGCGGCGCCAAGTCGCAAAAGGAGGTGCTCACCGACATCGGCCTCGGCAAGCGCCTGCCGGCCATCGTCGCGCGCCGCCTGGCCGAGGGCATCGAGAAGGGCGAGCCGGCGGCCGAGCCGAAGCCGCAGGGGCCGATCCTGATCCGCGGCAGCGAGGGCATGGCGGTGCAACTGGCGCACTGCTGCCGGCCGATCCCCGGCGACCCCATCATCGGCGTCATCAAGAAGGGCCAGGGCCTGGTGGTGCACCTGGCCGACTGCCCGAGCATCTCCGTGCGCGGCCGCGGCGAAAGGGCGAAATGGGTCGACGTCGAGTGGGAGCGCGACAGCGGCAAGCTGTTCGAGGCCGCCATCAAGATCGAGGCGGAAAACCGCCGCGGCGTGCTGGCCAAGGTCGCCGCCGAAATCGCCGAGGCCGGCTCCAACATCCAGCACGTCACCATGGACGACGAGCACGGCGTGTATACCTCGCTCTACTTCACCCTGCAGGTCTCCAACCGGGTGCACCTGGCGCGCATCCTGCGCGCCCTGCGGCACATTCCCGAAGTGGTGCGCATCTCCCGCGTGCGGGAGTAAAATTCGCCTTTTCCGAACCGAAGAGCACCGACATGGCCCAGTACGAATCCGAGCACACGAAGTTCATGCGCGAGTGGCTGGCGCAGCACCCCGAGGAAACCGCCGTCCAGCAGGCCGGCCGCGCCCTCTGGTGGGACAAGGCGCCGCAGACGCCCGACGAGCAGCAGCGCCTGAAGGAATCGCGGCTGCCGCAGAAGCCCTACGTCTACCGATAGGGAAAAGTCAGCCGCCGTGCCGCGGCGACTGACTTTTGCCCGCCACCCCGCTTGCTCGATTCCTCCCTCGTTTTCGTCGACCTCGAGACCACTGGCGCCAACCCGGCGCACGACCGCATCATCGAGGTCGGCATCGTCAAGGTGAGCGGCGGCCGGCTCGACTACGAGTGGTCCACGCTGGTCGACCCGGGCGCATCCATCCCGCCGATGATCCAGGGCTTCACCGGCATCACCAACGACATGGTGCGCGGCGCGCCCTCCTTCGCCGACATCGCCGACGAGGTGTTTTCGCGCATCGAGGGCAGCGTCTTCGTCGCCCACAACGCACGCTTCGACTACGGCTTCCTCAAGAACGAATTCAAGCGCCTCGAGCGCGCCTTCCAGCCGCGCGTGCTGTGCACCGTCAAGCTTTCCCGTGCGCTCTATCCGGAGCACCACCGCCACGGCCTCGATGCGCTGATCGCACGCCACGACCTGGGCTGCGACGCGCGCCACCGCGCGCTGGGCGACGCCCGCGTGCTGTGGAACTTCGTGCAGCTCGTGCACGCCGAGAAGCCGCCCGAGGCGATCCGCGCCGCGCTGAAGAAGGCGATGAAGTCGCCGAGCCTGCCCTCGGGCCTGGAGGCGACGGCGGTCGACGCCGTGCCGGAGTCGCCCGGCGTCTACATCTTTCATGGCGAGAACGAACTGCCGCTCTATATCGGCAAGGCCGTCAATATGCGGCTGCGCGTGCAGTCGCACTTCGCCGCCGACCACAGCGCCGGCCGCGCCATGCGCCTCGCCCGGGAAACCAGGCGCATCGAGTGGATCGAGACCGCCGGCGAGCTCGGCGCCCTGCTGCTGGAGGCGCGCCTGATCAAGGCGCGCCAGCCCGTCCACAACCGCCACCTGCGGAAAAACGACGACTTGTGCGCCTTCCGCCTCGTCGAAGGTGGCGAGGTCGCGCTCGAGCGCGTGCCGCTCGCCGGCGCGCCGGCCGAAGAACTCGGCGAACTCTACGGCCAGTTCAAGTCGACGCGCGAGGCCCACAACACCCTGCGCGAGCTGGCCGCCGAGCACGGCCTGTGCCTGAAGCGCCTCGGGCTGGAGCAGGGCAAGGGTCCCTGTTTCAATCATCAGATCAGACGCTGCGGGGGATTCTGCGTCGGCAAGGAAAGCGCCGAGAGGCACGACCTGCGCCTGAAAGCGGCGCTCGCCGTGCTCAAGCTGCGCGCCTGGCCCTTTGCCGGGCGCATCGCCGTGCGCGAGCGCGACGAGGCCAGCGGGCGCTGCGAGTGGCACCTCTTCGAGCACTGGTGTTACCTCGGCACCGCAAGCAGCGAAGCGGAACTGCACGAAGCCGCCGAGGCGCGCACGGAAGCCGCCTTCGACCTCGACGCCTACCGCATCCTGCGGCGCGCGCTGGAGCGGCGCGTCGACATCCTCAAGCTCGAACGCCATGAGTGAAGACGGCAAGGTGCGCATCTCGAAGCTGATGTCCGAGCAGGGCCTCTGCTCGCGGCGCGAGGCCGACGCCTACATCGAGCGCGGCTGGGTCTTCGTCGACGGCGTGCGCGTCACCGAGCTGGGCAGCCGCGCCTTGCCGACGCAGAAGATCACGCTTGGCAAGGAAGCCAAATCGAACCAGCTCGCGCAGGTGACCATCCTGCTCAACAAGCCGGTCGGCTACGTCTCCGGCCAGGCCGAGCCGGGCTACAAGCCGGCGGTGACGCTGGTCAGCGCCGCCACGCACCACGCCGGCGACAAGTCCCCGCAGCGCTTCAACCCGGCGCACCTCAAGGGCCTCGCCCCGGCCGGCCGCCTCGACATCGATTCCACCGGCCTGCTGGTGCTGACCCAGGACGGCCGCATCGCCAAGCTGCTCATCGGCGAGGATTCGCGCATCGAGAAGGAGTATCTGGTGCGCGTCGAGGGCCGGCTCGACGAAAAGGGGCTCAAGCTGCTCAACCACGGCCTCTCGCTCGACGGCCAGGCCCTGAAGCCTGCGAAAGTGAGCTGGCAGAACGAGGACCAGCTGCGCTTCGTGCTGCGCGAAGGCAAGAAGCGCCAGATCCGCCGCATGTGCGAGCTGGTCGGCCTCAAGGTGACGGGCCTGAAGCGCATTCGCATCGGCAGCGTCAAACTCGGCGACCTGCCGCCGGGCAAGTGGCGCTACCTGCGCGAGGACGAGCGTTTCTGAGCGGGCGCTGCCGAGCATGGAGAAACCCGACGCCCCCTCCTGCGAGCGCAACCGCGAGCCGATCCTCGCCGTGCTGCGCCAGCACTTCGCCGACCGCCGCCGCGTGCTCGAGATCGGCAGCGGCACTGGCCAGCATGCGGTCTTCTTCGCCGCCGCGCTGCCGCAGCTCGAATGGCAGGCCAGCGACCGCGCGGAGAACCTGCCCGGCATCCGCGCCTGGCGCGAAGACGCCGCCCTGCCCAACACGCCGCCGCCGATCGAATTCGACGTCAACGGCGCCTGGCCGGTGCAGCGCTACGACGCGATTTTCAGCGCCAACACCCTGCACATCATGAGCTGGGCCGAGGACGAGCGCCTGTTCGCCGGCCTGCCGGACATCATGACGGCGGACGCGAAGCTCGTCGTCTACGGCGCCTTCAATTACGGCGGGCGCTTCACCAGCGAGAGCAATGCCGCCTTCGACGCCTGGCTGAAGGCGCGCGGCGCGCACCAGGGCCTCCGCGATTTCGAGGCGGTGGATGCGCTCGCCCGTGCCGCCGGCCTGCGTCTCGTCGAGGACCGTCCCATGCCCTCGAACAACCGCTGCCTCGTCTGGCAACGCACCTAGCATCCTCCCCTCTCCCGCGAGCGGGGGAGGGGCCGGGGGAGAGGGCATGCAGCCTCAAATCCTGAACAGCGCCGAAGCCCTTCCCGAATCCGACTGGCAGCGCCTCGCCACCGGCAACGACCCCTACATGAGCCGCGCCTTCCTCGGCGCAGCGGAATCCACCGGCGCCGCACCTGCCGTTTCAAAGTCTCTGTGATACGGCGATGGGAAGCGGGAAGGGCTGGAAGCGGCCAGAACCATTATTCCGGGGCCGCGCAGCGGAACCCGGAATCCAGTGGTTTTGTTCGAGCGTAACTGGATTCCCGCATTCGCGGGAATGGCCGGATCGGTCGAAAGCTCGCTCCCGCCGTCCTGCGCAGACTGACTTTTCCTGCGTGCCTGATTCGGCCGGCCCCGGATGCGCTTTTCCAGCCTACCTGGCCGCTGCTTTCCTCGACCAGACCAGCATCGCCACGCCGGCGGCGATCATCGGCAGGCTCAGCCACTGCCCCATGCTGATCGTGTAGCTGAGGCCGAAGATGCCGGCGTCCGGCTCGCGGAAGAACTCGGCGATGAAGCGCACCGTGCCGTAGCCGATGAGGAACACCGCCGACACCGCACCCAGTGCGCGCGGCTTCGCCGAGAACCACCAGAGCACGGCGAACAGCACGACGCCCTCGAGGAAGGCCTGGTAGAGCTGGGACGGGTGGCGCGCGATGGTGTCGACGTGGGGAAACACCATCGCCCAGGGCAGCGAGGGATCGGCGGCGCGGCCCCACAGCTCGCCATTGATGAAGTTGCCGAGGCGGCCGAAGCCCAGCCCGGGCGGCACCAGCGGGGCGATGAAGTCCATCACCGCGAACCAGGCGAGCTTTTTCTTGCGCGCATACACAGTCAGTGCCGCCAGCACGCCGAGGAAGCCGCCGTGGAAGCTCATGCCGCCCTTCCAGACGGCGAGGATCTCCAGCGGGTTGGCGAGGTAGTGCGCCGGCTCGTAGAACAGCACCTGGCCGAGCCGCCCGCCGATCACCACGCCGAGCACGCCGTAGAAGAGCAGGTCGTCGATGTCCTTCGCCGTCCAGTTCAGGTCGGGCCGGCGCGCGATGCGCCGGCGGCCGAGCATGACGAAGGCGACGAAGCCGGCGAGGTACATCAGCCCGTACCAGCGCACCGAGAGCGGGCCGAGGGAGAAGGCCACGGGGTCGATGTGGGGATAGGTCAGCATGGCGGTGGCGATGGGCTAAAATCCCGATTCTAGCTTAGGGCCGGCAGCGGCCCGCATATTGGAGCCGCCATGCCCGAATACCGTTCCCGCACTTCCACCCACGGCCGCAACATGGCCGGCGCGCGCGCGCTGTGGCGCGCCACCGGCATCAAGGAAGGCGATTTCGGCAAGCCGATCATCGCCGTGGTGAATTCCTTCACGCAGTTCGTGCCGGGCCACGTGCACCTGAAGGACATGGGCCAGCTCGTCGCGCGCCAGATCGAGGCGGCCGGCGGCATCGCCAAGGAGTTCAACACCATCGCCGTCGACGACGGCATCGCCATGGGCCACGGCGGCATGCTGTACTCGCTGCCCTCGCGCGAGCTGATCGCCGATTCCGTCGAGTACATGGTGAACGCCCACACGGCGGACGCCATGGTGTGCATCTCCAACTGCGACAAGATCACCCCGGGCATGCTGATGGCGGCGCTGCGCCTGAACATTCCGGCGGTGTTCGTCTCCGGCGGGCCGATGGAGGCGGGCAAGGTGAAGTGGCACGGCGAGACCCGCATGGTCGACCTGATCGACGCCATCTACGAGGCGGCGGATGCGAAGAACAGCGACGAGGAAGTGAACGCCATGGAGCGCTCGGCCTGCCCGACCTGCGGCTCCTGCTCGGGCATGTTCACCGCCAACTCGATGAACTGCCTGACCGAGGCGTTGGGCCTCGCCCTGCCCGGCAACGGCTCGCTGCTGGCCACCCACGCCGACCGCGAGAAGCTCTTCGTCAAGGCCGGCCGGCTGATCGTCGACCTGGCCAAGCGCTACTACGAGAAGAACGACGCCTCGGTGCTGCCGCGTTCCATCGCCTCGTTCGCCGCCTTCGAGAACGCCATCGCCCTCGACATTTCCATGGGCGGCTCGACCAACACCGTGCTGCACCTGCTGGCCGCGGCGCAGGAGGCCGGCGTGAATTTCACCATGGCCGACATCGACAGAATGTCGAGAAGGGTTCCGTGCCTGGCCAAGGTGGCGCCGGCGACGCAGCAGTACCACATGGAGGACGTGCACCGCGCCGGCGGCATCATGGCCATCCTCGGCGAGCTCGACCGAGCCGGACTCCTCAACCGCGACTGCCCGACGGTGCTGTATCCGACGCTGGGCGAGGCGCTCGACTGCTGCGACGTCAAGCGCAATGCCGACCCCAAGGTGCACGAGTTCTTCCGCGCCGCGCCGGGCGGCGTGCCGACGCAGACGGCCTTCTCGCAGAACCGCCGCTTCCCGAAGCTCGACCTCGACCGCGCCAACGGCTGCATCCGCGACAAGGCGCACGCCTATTCGCAGGACGGCGGGCTGGCGGTGCTGTTCGGCAACATCGCCGAGAAGGGCTGCATCGTGAAGACGGCGGGGGTGGACGACTCGATCCTCAAATTCACCGGCCGCGCCCGCGTCTGCGAATCGCAGGAGGAGGCGGTGGAGAAGATCCTCGCCGGCCAGATCGTCGCCGGCGACGTCGTGGTGGTGCGCTACGAAGGGCCGAAGGGCGGCCCCGGCATGCAGGAGATGCTCTACCCGACCTCGTACATCAAGTCGATGGGCCTCGGCAAGGAATGCGCCCTGCTCACCGACGGCCGCTTCTCCGGCGGCACCTCGGGCCTTTCCATCGGCCACGCCTCGCCCGAGGCGGCGGCCGGCGGCGCCATCGGCCTCGTCGAGGAGGGCGACACCGTCGAGATCGACATCCCCAACCGGCGCATCCACCTCGCCGTGGAAAAGTCAGTCCTGGCGGCACGGCGCGCGGCGATGGAGGCGAAGGGCGACGCCGCCTGGAAGCCGGCCCAGCGCGAGCGCACGGTTTCGGCGGCGCTCATGGCCTACGCCGCCATGACCACCAGCGCCGACACCGGCGCCGTGCGCGACGTATCGCAGCTCGAGCGCTGATGGGCGCAACCGCCGCCGAGTTCGAGCAGCTCTACAGCGGCCGCCTGTGGAGCCTGCTGTCCTGGCAGCAGCTCTCCGACTTCTGGGCGCGCATCGATCGCGGCGCCGGCTGGTATCTCTATGCGGTGGGCGAGCCGCTGCCGGCGGCGCCGGCGACGGCGGAAGAGGTGGAACGCTTCCTCGCCGAGACCGACGCGCTGCTGCGCAAGGAGCACCATCACGACTACTGCGGCATTGTCTACGCCGACGACCTCGAAGCGCCGCGCATCGTCAAGATCTACGACCCGAACAACCTCGGCGTCTCCTGCGGCTTCAGCAAGAACCCGCCGCCGCCCGGCTGGATCATGAGCCGCGTGCCGCCCGTCGAACTGCAACGCGCCGGCCCCCTGCCGGAATCCCGCAAGCGCTGGTGGCGCAGTCTCCTTGGCGCCTGAGGGCAGATCGTCCTTGCTTCGCTCCGCTTCCGGGTCTAGGATGATGGCATTAGACTGATAATCCGCGCGCCAGGCTCGCGCGGTCAGACCCCGACGGCAGGCTCGCCGCCGGGTTGCCAAAGGCAAAGGAGGGGGGTCTGATCCAAAGTCCGCTTCGGTCAGGCGGGTGCGCGTGCGCAAGGTTGCGACAGTGCGCGCTGCCGGTGATCGTATTGGGCCTGGCCAGTTCTTCGGCGAGGGCTGGCACCCAGCTCTCCGACAACTCCACCGTGCTGTCCCAATTCGCCCAGGCTTCCGGCGCGCCCGCGCCTCGGCTCGCCCCGGACGAAGACGGCGCGACCAGGATCGAATGGCACGGCGGCGCCACGGTCGATTTCTATTCGCGCAGCGCCAGCGGCGGCGCGACCCTGACGCCCTACAGCGGCGGCCACTTCCACCGTATCGGCATGCAAAGCGACCTGCGCGGAACGGCGTCCGAGGGCGATGTGTCCTGGGCGCAGTTCGCCCTGACCCAGTCCGACGACCCTTCCGCGATCATGCTGGGCAATTCCCAGATCAACACCCTCAACGTCGGCCGCGCCGGGCTGGGCTACCGCGTCGCTTTCGGCGACGTGGCGGTCAACCATTCCTCGCTCGGCGCCAACCTGCCGCTGCGCGGCCTGCTGGCGCAGCGCTACTTCGGCCAGACCCTGGTATCGGCCTCGGCCGGCGTCATCGCCGAAAGCTGGGAAGCGCTGGCCGACCAGGGACGGCGGCGCATGTTCCTGAAGAACGCCTACGCCCTCAAGGCCGAATCCTCCTTCGGCCAGAATCTCCAGGCCTACGCCACGGTGCAGGGCTACCGCGAGGACGGCGACTCGGTCGGCGCCAATGTCCTGGCACTGGTGCCCTCGTCGGGCAGCACGGCCACCGCCGGACTGAACTGGCGCGAGGGGCGGTATTACCTTCAGGCAGAGGGCGGGCTCAGCCGCTACGGCGAAAAGGGGCTGGACGGCCACCGCGACCGGGCGCTGATCGTCGACGGCGGCTGGCAGGGCGACAAGCTCGGCCTGCGTCTCGGCCATCACGACCTGGGGCGCTACTACGCCAGCCTGTCGGGACTCGCCGGCGCCGGCATCCGCGAGACCTACGCCAACGCCAGCTGGCAGGCGGCCCAGTGGATGAGCCTGACCGGAGACGTGCGCCGATCGGAAAACCGGATGGCGGCGCCGCCCGTGCCGCCGCCGCCGCCCACCATCCCGCCGACACCGGTCATGCCTTACACCCCGTTCATCGGCAAGACCGAGGCCGCCAGCCTGCGCGCGCAGATCAATTTTCCCAGCGTGCCCGGCCTCGGGCTCGGCCTGAGCGCCGGCGAATCGCACGGCAAGAGCAGCGGCGGCGCCAGCAACCGCAGCCAGAATCAGGGCGCGACCCTGAGCTATGCGGCGATGGCCTGGAACGCCTCGCTCGGCTACCAGAACAGCAAGCAGTCGAACAGCGTCACTGCCGGATCCGACAGCCGCACGGATACCTGGTCCGCCAGCTACGGGCGCAACTGGAGCGATGCCACCGACGTGGTGCCGGCCTCCTGGACGCTGAATGCCACCGCAACAGCCAGCACCCAGCGCCAGCACCTCGAAACCGGTGCAACCGCCGCCCTGAACACCCTCAATCTTGTGATCAGCGGGGAACGGCAGCCCTGGGGCCGCCTGAGCGCGATTCTCGGCGGCAGCCGCGGCCATGACGCGACCGGCGGCGGCCTGCGCCAGTATTGGTACCAGCTCGATGCCGGGCGAGCGCTCGGCCAGCGCGGCGGCCTCCGCCTCTACCTGCGCGGCACCAGCAGCTACCAGGATCGCGCCGCCATCGCCTGGCGCGACCGCCTGGCCGGCATCCAGTTGAGCTACGCCTTCTGAATGGCGTCAACCCGCGGCCGGCCACCCCGTTTATCGATTATGCATAAGGGAAACTCATGAACGCCGCCCTGCCGCTCCTGCTCCTCGGCCTGCTGCTGGCCGCCCCCGCCGGGGCGCAGCCCGCCGTGCCGGCGCAGTCCGCCCAGGTTGCCGGCTTCGAGGACATGAAGGCGGCGCGCACGGCCCTCGACGAACTGATCCGCGCCTACGAGACCGGCGACGTCGGCCTGATCCAGTCGCGCCTCGATCCGGGCATGATCGGCTACCAGCGCTTCATCGACGGCCTGCGCCGCGACACGACCGCCCTGAAGCAGATCCGCCTGCACCTGTTCGAGGCCAACGTCACCGCCGGCCCCGACGTGACGATGATCGAGGCGGCCTGGGAGAAGCGCTTCTTCGGCGTCGCCGACTTCACGCCGAGTCTCTTCCGCGGCCGCAGCACTTTCCTCATGCACCGCGCCAAAGAGGGCTGGCGTCTGGCTGCCGTCTCTGGCGACAACCCCTTTTCCAGCGAAGCGGGCGCGCTGGCGACGCTGTCGGTGATGCCCGCCGCCCTGCCCCTGGGCAGCCTGGCGCCCTGCCCGGGCGCGGCCGTGCCGCTGGCCATCGAGCTGGTCGATCCCGACCTGGCCGGCCTGAACAGCGTGACGATCGAACTCGCAAGCAGCCAGGGCGACCGCGAGGGCATCGTGCTCACCGCCGTGTCGCCCGGTCGCTTCAGACGGTCGACGACGCCGGTCTGCCAGGAATTTTTCGCGCCGATTCCGGGCAGCGGCATCGTCGAGGTCAATGCCGCCGCCGTCCCGGCGACACTGACTTTTCGCTACATCGACGCCAACCCCGGCGCCAATCGGCCGCCGGCGACGCTGATGCGCGCGGTCGTCATCAGATAACGGGCCGGAGCCATCGACATGCGTCTTTGTCTGGTCCCGATCGCATTGGCCCTGGCCGCAAGTGCGGGCGTTCAGGCGCGCAATACGGAAGTGCCGGGCGAGACGCGCACGGAAAACGTGGACAGGCGGCCTGCAAGTCGAGCGCCAGCCCGGGTCGCGCCGGGTACGAGCGCGCCGCCCGTGACGGGCGCGCCGCCGAACAACACGCAGCCGAGGACGCTCCCGGCGGCCGGCTCGATGAACATGCCGCCCCTGCAACCGCCCCCTGGCCAGTCGCCCAACGGCGGGGCGCTCCCCGGCCTGGTCAGCACCGGGATGCTGACCGTGACGGGCATGGGCGCCCAGGGCAAGCGCCTGCCGGAAACAATTTCTACAGGCGCCCTGACCGCGATGGGGATAGGCGCGATTGCGATTGGCTTGCCCAAGACGGTGACGACCGGGCCGCTCGGGGCGACGGGGACTGCCCAATGAAGAGTCGCCTGTCATACAACAGCTTGATCGGTCGGTCCAGGAGGATGAGATGAAACCCAGATTCCCTTTCGTGCTCGCAACCGTCTTGATCGCGCTTCAGGGGCTGATCGGCACCGCTCATGCGGCGCCGATCGTGACTTTTCAAGTGCCCCTCAAGCTCGACAACCTGCCCCCCGAGATCGCCAAGGCGCGCATCACTTGCTGGATTCTGAAGAAGGACGATTTCGTCGTGGCGGTCAAATTCGTCGAGGTTCCCGTGACCGGCGGGCAGTACGCCGGCCCCCCCGTTTCCGTTCCGGTGGACCTGGTCCTGCCCGGCTACGCTGCGGATGCTGCCGGCTGGAAATGCGCCGTTCAATTGGTGGCATCGAACGGCGCAGTCGGGGTGCCTGACTTCAACGCATCAACGGCAATGTTCAAGGCGAAGGCGGGCACGCCGCTGGTGATCGAAACCAAGGGATCGTTCTGATCCTGCAAGGAGGCCCCCATCATGTCCAGCATCCGCCTATTCGGACCGCACGGAATCCGTGAACCGCGAAGGTTTGCGCAGACGGCTTCCGCCATCGTCTTTGCACTGTTGGCATCGGCAACGTCCGCTTCCGCACAGGGCGCGCAGCCGGTCACCCTTTCTTTCACGCAGGCGACACAGAAATCAATCCAGTCGTCGACGGTCTGGCAAGTCAGGGCGCCTACCGGCAGCCAGATCGTGATCAAGGCCTCGCCCGACCTCGCCAAGCAGACGAAAAAAATTTCCCTTAAATACGCAGTCTCCGGTACGGGCTGGCAGGAATCGCTCTTCCCGCCCGGCCCGACCGAACTGAGCCTGAATGCCGGCGGGATGGCCGCCGCTTCGCTCAAGTTCGCCGTCAGCTCGCAGTGGGGGGTGCAGGCCTGCTACTCGTGGACGCCTCCCGGTTCGAATCAGAAGGCCGATGCTTGCACGGACAGGGTTTATTTCGAGGGCGTGGATCCCTTGAAGACAGGCGCCGAGAAACTCATCACCTTCTACTTCCAGCCTCCAGCGAGCGCCAGCGCCAAGCAGCCCGGAGCGGTGGTTGCCCAGCCGAGCGGCCAGGAATTGAGGCTGCGCGTCGCCAAGGACGTGCTGATGCGATCGACCACCAAGAAGTTTCGCCTGGTCTGGACCCCGGGCGGCGCAGCCAGTTTGCCGGCCAGTGAAGCGCAACCGCCCGGCCAGGTAGGCTTCAGCTTCTCCGGCACGGAGAAGCTGGGAGACATCAAGATCGACATGATGATGAATGACTGGGGCGAGATCGTCGTGCCCCTCGATTTCGGGCCGCACAAGAACAAGCCGAGTTGGTCCCTGAAGGCGTGCACGGAAGTCGACTGGTCCGGCGAGATCTGCAGCAGCACCCGCCAGATCGAGCTGGTGCAGACTCCGGTCATCAAGATGTCCGACCAGCCCAAGGATCCCAAGATCGATCCGAACCAGAAACTTCCTCCGCCGCCGTCCCCCGGCGGGCAGGGCGGCGGAGGGGGCGGTGGCGGACAGGGCGGTCGGGCAGGCGGCATGCCTGCGGGCGGCGGGAATGTCCTTGCGCCGCCGCCCCTGCTGGGGGCACCCGCCGCCGTGCCGAGCCAACCGAATCCTGCCCTGCCTCCCGCGGCCGTGCGACAGGGTTCGGTGCCCTCACCCATCCTGGCGCCCGCGAGAACGCCGGCCGAAGCCGGGGGAATGGCGCCGGCGACGGACATTCCCGGCTGCGTTCCGCTCACGGGATCGCCCGGCCAGTATTCCTGCGGCACGCGCGAGGCCCAGGCCGCCTGCGAGCGGCAGCGCGCCGCCGGCGCTTCCGGCATCCGAGCTTGCAACGCCATCGCCGAAGGCAGGCGTCGATAACCTCACCGCGTTCGCGGAATAGTTGACGAAATCAGTCGACTGCTAGCCGGCCGGCGGCTACACTGGGCGTATGTCCAACCGCCTCGCCGGCGAGACCTCGCCCTATTTGCAGCAGCACGCGGAAAACCCCGTGGATTGGCATCCCTGGGGTGAGGAAGCGCTCACCCTTGCGAAGCGGGAGGGCCGGCCGATCCTGCTTTCCATCGGCTATTCCGCCTGCCACTGGTGCCACGTCATGGCCCATGAATCCTTCGAGGATGCGGAGGTGGCCGCGGTGATGAACCGCCTGTTCGTGAACATCAAGGTGGATCGGGAGGAGCGGCCGGACCTCGACCAGATCTACCAGACCGCCCAGCAGATGCTGACCGGCCGCACCGGCGGCTGGCCGCTGACGATGTTCCTGGCGCCGGACGGATCACCCTTTTTCGGCGGCACCTATTTCCCCAAGGCGCCACGCTACGGCCTGCCCGGCTTCCCCGACCTGTGCCAGCGCGTGGCGGAAGCCTGGCGCGACAAGCGCGCCGACATCGAACAGCAGAACGGCGAACTGCTCAGGGCGCTTGGGGCCGGCGCCGCTTCCCGGCCCCTGAGTGGCGCCTTGTCGGCCGCACCCCTTCAACTGGCCGTCGAGCGCGCCGCGCAGTCCTACGACCCGCACTTCGGCGGCTTCGGCGGCGCGCCGAAATTCCCGCACCCGGCCGACCTGGAACTGCTGCTGCGCCGCCATGCCGCAACCGGCGAGGCGCGCTGCGGCGAGATGGCGCTCACCACGCTGCGGCGCATGGCCGAAGGCGGCATTTACGACCAGCTCGGCGGCGGCTTCTGCCGCTACAGCGTGGACGAGCGCTGGGCCATTCCGCACTTCGAGAAGATGCTCTACGACAACGGGCCGCTGCTGCGCCTCTACGCGGACGCCTGGCGGGTTTCCGCCGATCCGCTGTTCAAACGCGTCGCCGAGGAAACCGCCGGCTGGGTCGTGCGCGAAATGCAGTCGCCCGAGGGCGGCTACTATTCCTCGCTCGATGCCGACTCCGAGCACGAGGAAGGCAAGTTCTACGTCTGGTCGCGCGAAGAAGTCAGTCGCTGCACCACGGCGGAGGAATACGCCGTCGCCGCAGCGCACTACGGCCTGGAGCGGCCGGCGAATTTCGAGGGCGCGCACTGGCATCTGACCGTCGCGCGACCGCTCGTCGAGGTCGCCGCGTCGCTCGGCAGGCCGCTCGACGAGTGTGAGCGCCTGCTCGCTTCGGCGCGCGACAAGCTGTTCGCGGCGCGCGAGCAGCGCATCCGCCCGGGCCGCGACGAGAAGATCCTGGTGAGCTGGAACGCGCTGATGATCGAGGGCATGGCCCACGCCGGCCGCGTCTGCTCTCGCTCCGACTGGCTGGCGTCGGCGCGCCGCGCGCTGGATTTCATCCGACTGAAAATGTGGCAGGACGGCCGCCTGCTCGCCACGTACAAGGACGGGCGCGCCCACCTGAATGCCTACTTCGACGACTACGCCTACCTGCTCAAGGCCGTGCTGGAATTGCTGCAGGCGGAATTCGACACCGAGTTGCTGGCCTTCGCCGAAGCGCTGGGCGAGGCCCTGCTCGCGCATTTTGAAGATGCGTCGGGCGGCTTCTGGTTCACCAGCCACGACCACGAAGCGCTGATCCACCGGGTCAAGACGGGACACGACAGCGCCATGCCCTCGGGCAACGGCGCGGCGGCGTTTGCCTTGCAGCGCTTGGGGCATGTGACGGGCGAAACGCGGTTTCTCGAGGCCGCGGACCGCACCCTGCGCCTGTACTACCCCGACATGGAGCGCCAGCCCGGAGGCTTTGCCACGATGCTGGCCGCCCTGGACGAGGCGATTGCCCCTCCTGCCGTCGTTGTTTTGCGTGGACCGCAGGATCAACTCATTGAGTGGAAAAGGAAAATTGCCGAGCGCTATTGGCCCTGGACGCTGACGCTGGGCCTGCCGGCGCAGGCCGGCAAGCTGCCCCCGGCCCTCGACAAGCCGGTGAAGGAGGGTGTCAACGCCTGGGTCTGCTCGGGCGTTAAATGTCTTGAGCCGATGGATGATTTCTCTTGTCTGGAACGGGTTTGCAAGTCCCCGGAATTGATTTAGAGTATCGGCGCTTTCTACCAACCACGCCTACGAGGAAACGGATAAATGAAACTGCTGAAAACCCTGCTGCTCGCCGCCGCCGGCCTGCTCATCGCCGGCCAGGCCTCCGCCGACGAAGCCCTGGCGAAAGCCAAGAACTGCATGAGCTGCCATGCCACCGACAAGAAAGTCGTCGGCCCCTCCTACAAGGACGTCGCCAAGAAATATGCCGGCCAGGCCGATGCCGCCGCCAAGCTCGAAGGCAAGGTCAAGAAGGGCGGTTCGGGCGTGTGGGGCACCGTGCCGATGCCGCCGAACGCCGCCGTTTCCGACGCCGACATCAAGAAGCTGGTGGCGTGGATTCTCGCCATGAAGTGAGCTTCGGCTCAACCTAAAAAAGCCGGCCCGCGGGCCGGCTTTTTTATTGACATCGCTCGGGGCGGGCAGCACAATCCCCGCGCATTCGCTTGTCACAACAACAAATCACTCTTTTCCTGGAGACGATGACCATGCGATTTCCCGCCAAGACGCTCGGCCTCGCCGTAGCTTCCGTCATTTTCGTATTCGGCTGCGGCAAGGAAGCGCCGCCGCCCCCGCCGCCGAAGGCCGAAGCACCTGCCGCGCCGCCGCCCAAGCCGAGCGTGACCGTGAAGATCGGCCACGTCGCCCCGCTCACCGGCCCGCAGGCGCATCTGGGCAAGGACAACGAGAACGGCGCGCGCCTGGCCATCGAGGAGGCCAACGCCAAAAAAATGGAAATCGGCGGCGCCGTGGTGTCCTTCGAACTGCTCGGCGAGGACGACCAGGCCGACCCGAAGCAGGGCACCACGGTGGCGCAGAAGCTGATCGACGCCAAGGTGAATGGCGTCATCGGCCACCTCAACTCCGGCACCACCATTCCGGCCTCGAAGCTGTATTCGGATGCCGGCATCCCGCAGATCTCGCCCTCGGCGACCAATCCGAAATACACGCAGCAAGGCTTCAAGACCGCCTATCGCGTGATGGCCAACGACGAGCAGCAGGGCAAGGTGCTCGGCGGCTACGCCACCCAGCAGCTCGCCGCCAAGAACATCGCCATCGTCGACGACCGCACGGCCTACGGCCAGGGCGTCGCCGACGAGTTCGAGAAGGCCGCCGTCGCCGGCGGCGCGAAGATCGTCGCGCGCGAGTTCACCAACGACAAGGCCACCGACTTCGCCGCCATCCTCACCAAGATCAAGTCGAAGAAGCCGGACCTCGTCATGTACGGCGGCATGGACGCCCAGGCCGGCCCGATGGCGCAGCAGTTGAAGAAGCTCGGCATCAAGGCCAAGATGATCTTCGCCGACGGCGGCTGCACCACCGAGTTCCACAAGCTGGCGGGCGATGCGGCGGAAGGCCACTACTGCTCGCTGCCGGGCGTGCCGCTGGAGAAGATGCCGGGCGGCACGGCGTTCAAGGAAAAATACGCCAAGCGCTTCAATGTCGACATCCAGCTCTACGCGCCCTATTCCTACGACGCGGCCAACGTCATGATCGACGCCATGAAGCGCGCCAACTCGGCGGAGCCGGCGAAGTATCTGGCCGAGCTGCCGAAGACCGCCTTCGACGGCGTCACCGCCAAGATCACCTTCGACGAGAAGGGCGACGTCAAGGACGGCGCCATCACGCTGTACCAGGCCAAGGGCGGCAAGTGGGATCCGCTGGAAACCATCGGCGGCGCGGCGCCGGCGCAGCCGGCCGCCATGGATGGCATGGCCGGAATGGGCGGCATGGCGCCGATGGGGGGCATGTCCTCGATGGGCGGCACCGCCGGCATGGGCGGCATGAGCATCTCGCCTCCGCCCGCAGCGGCTGCGCCCGCCGAGAAAAAATAGGCGGGATTTATGCCTGGCGAACGGCACCTTCGGGTGCCGTTTTTGCGTAAAGTTGGCGCATGGACACTTTCATCCAGCAGATCATCAACGGCCTCGTGCTGGGCAGCATCTACGCCCTCGTCGCGCTCGGCTACACGATGGTCTACGGCATCCTCGGCCTGATCAACTTCGCCCACGGCGAGGTGGTGATGATCGGCGCGCTGACGGCACTGACTGTCATCAAATTGCTGGCCAACAGCGGCCTGCCCGGCGTCGTCGTCGTGCTGCTCGGCCTCCTGGCGGCGATCCCGGCGTGCATGGCGCTCGGCTTCACCATCGAGCGCGTCGCCTACCGCCCGCTGAGGCACGCGCCGCGGCTCGCCCCGCTCATCACCGCCATCGGCGTCTCCATCGTGCTGCAGCAGCTGGCGATGATCTTCTGGGGCCGCAGCTACCACGCCTTCCCGCCGATCCTGCCGGCCAGCGGGCGCGACATCGGCGGCGCGCACATCATGGACCTGCAGATCGTCATCGTGCTGCTGGCGGCGGCGATCATGGCCGGCCTGATGTTGCTGATCAACAAGACGCGCCTCGGCCGCGCCATGCGCGCCACGGCGGAAAACCCGCAGATCGCCGGCCTGATGGGCGTCAACATCAACGCCATCATCTCGGCCACCTTCCTCATCGGCTCGGCGCTGGCGGCGGTGGCCGGCGTGATGGTCAGCGCCAACTATTCCATCGCCCACTACCACATGGGCTTCATCCTCGGCCTGAAGGCCTTCACCGCGGCGGTGCTGGGCGGCATCGGCAACCTGCCCGGCGCCATGCTCGGCGGCGTGCTGCTGGGGCTGATCGAATCGCTCGGCGCGGGCTACGTCGGCGATCTCACCGGCGGCTTCCTCGGCAGCCACTACCAGGACGTGTTCGCCTTCTTCGTGCTGATCCTCGTGCTCGTCTTCCGGCCCTCCGGACTGATGGGCGAAAAGGTCTCCGAACGCGCATGAAGACCGACAAGCGCAAGGCCCTGCTGGGCATGGTGCTGATCGGCGTGGCGCTGGCCGTGCTGCCCTTCCTCGTCGGCAAGGGCCTCGGCAACTCCTGGGTGCGCGTGCTCGACTTCGCCCTGCTCTACGTCATGCTGGCGCTGGGGCTGAACATCGTCGTCGGCTTCGCCGGCCTGCTCGATCTCGGCTACATCGCCTTCTACGCGGTCGGCGCCTACCTGTACGCCCTGCTTGCCTCGCCGCATTTCGGCATCCACTGGCCGGCCTGGGCGATCCTGCCGCTCGGGGCAATGGTCGCGGCCTTTTTTGGCATCTTGCTGGGAGCACCCGTGCTGCGGCTGCGCGGCGACTACCTCGCCATCGTCACGCTCGGTTTCGGCGAAATCATCCGCATTTTCATCAACAACCTGAATGCGCCGGTCAACATCACCAACGGCCCGCAGGGCATCAGCCAGATCGACCCGGTGCGCATCCTCAACACTCCGTTGTCGAAGCCCCTGGACATCTTCGGGCTCGGCGTGCCATCGGTCTATCTGTACTACTACCTGTTTCTGCTGCTGGCCCTGCTGGTCGTTTTCGTCTCGATCAGGCTGGAGGATTCGCGCATCGGCCGCGCCTGGGTGGCGATCCGCGAGGACGAGATCGCCGCCAAGGCCTGCGGCATCGACACGCGCAACGTCAAGCTGCTCGCCTTCGCCATGGGCGCCACCTTCGGCGGCATCGCCGGCGGGCTGTTCGCCGCCTTCCAGGAATTCGTCAGTCCGGAGAGCTTCGGGCTGATGGAATCGATCATGGTGCTGTGCATGGTGGTGCTGGGCGGCATGGGCCACATTCCCGGCGTCATCCTCGGCGGGCTGCTGCTGGCGATCCTGCCGGAAGCGCTGCGCCACGGCGCCGTGCCGATGCAGCAGGCGGCCTTCGGCAAGGTCCTGCTCGACCCGGAGTCGCTGCGCATGCTGCTGTTCGGCCTGGCGCTGATCGCCGTCATGCTCTACCGCCCGGCCGGCCTGTGGCCGGAAGCGCGCAGGAAGCGCGAGCTCGCACGGCCTTCCCCCCAACCCCCTTCCCGGGGAAGGGGGTGACGGTGGTTCGCTGCGCTCACAGACCAAGACTGGCCCCCTTTTGGGACGGCCCGGCGGCGGGACAGGCGAAATGAGCGGGACTTTGCTCGACGCCCAGTCGATCGGCAAGCGCTTCGGCGGCGTGCGCGCGCTGCACGACGTTTCGCTCACGATCCGGCGCGGCGAGATTTACGGCCTGATCGGCCCCAACGGCGCCGGCAAGACGACCTTCTTCAACGTCCTCACCGGACTGTACACCGCCGATAGCGGCCGCTTCGTCTTCGACGGCGCGCCGCTGAAGATCACGGCGCCGCACGAGGTCGCCGCCGCCGGCATCGCCCGCACCTTCCAGAACATCCGCCTGTTCGCCAACATGACGGCGCTGGAGAACGTCATGGTCGGCCGCCACCTGCGCACTTCGGCCGGCGTCGTCGGCGCCGTGCTGCGCAACCGCGCCACGCGCGAGGAGGAAGCGGCCATCGGCCAGCGCGCCCACGAGCTGCTCGAGTACGTCGGCATCCATCGCCACGGCAACATCCTGGCGCGCCATCTCGCCTACGGCGACCAGCGCCGGCTGGAGATCGCGCGGGCGCTGGCGACGGAACCCAAATTGCTGGCGCTCGACGAGCCGGCCGCCGGCATGAACGCGACGGAAACCGAAGCCCTGAAGAAGCTGATCGAGGCGCTGCGTGCCGACGGCCTGACGATCCTGCTCATCGAGCACGACGTCAGGCTGGTGATGGGCCTGTGCGACCGCGTCGCCGTGCTCGACTACGGCGAGAAGATCGCCGAGGGCGTGCCGGCCGAGGTGCAGCGCGACCCGAAGGTGATCGAGGCCTACCTGGGCGGAGCCGTGGCATGAGCACGCCCATGCTCGAGGTGCGCGACCTGCATGTCTCCTACGGCGGCATCGCCGCCGTCAAGGGCATCGGCTTCGAGGTCGCCGCCGGCGAGATGGTTTGCCTGATCGGCGCCAACGGCGCCGGCAAGACCACCACGCTGAAGGCGCTGGCGCGGCTGCTGCCGGCGCGCGGCGCCATCCACTACAACGGGCACAGCCTGCTGCACCGGCCGCCGCATGCATTGATCGGCGAAGGCATGACGCTGGTGCCGGAGGGGCGCGGCGTCTTCGCGCGGCTGACGGTGGCGGAAAACCTCGACATGGGCGCCTATTGCCGCCGCGACCGCGCCGAGGTCGGCGCCGACCTCGACCGCGTCTATGGCATGCTGCCGCGCCTGAAGGAACGGGCCGGGCAGCTCGCCGGCACGCTCTCCGGCGGCGAGCAGCAGATGCTGGCCATCGGCCGCGCGCTGATGAGCCGGCCGAAACTGCTGCTGCTCGACGAGCCCTCGATGGGCCTGGCGCCGATCATGGTGCAGAAGGTGTTCGAGGTGATCCAGTCGGTCGCCGCCCAGGGCGTCACCATCCTGCTGGTCGAGCAGAATGCCCGGCTGGCACTGTCGGTGGCCGTGCGCGGCTACGTCATGGAAAGCGGCGCCATCACCCTGACGGACACCGCCCCGGCCCTGCTCGCCGACCCGAAAGTGCGCGAGGCCTATCTCGGGGAGTGAACCCGTTCAGCCGATCAGGCTGTGCAGCATCTTCGTCGCCAATAAAGCCAGAAACACCCCGAAGGCGCGCTTCAGCTGCTTCACCGGCAGGCGGTGCGCCGTCTTCGCGCCGAGCGGCGCGATCAGCATGGTCATCGCCGCCACGCCGAAGAAGGCCGGCAGGTAGATGTAGCCGAGGCTGAAGGCCGGCAGGCCCGTGGCCTTCAGTCCGGCGACGATGTAGCCGATGCTGCCCGCCGCCGCGATGGGGAAGCCGAGCGCCGCCGAGGTGCCGACGGCGTGGTGGATCGTCACGTTGTGCCAGACCATGTAGGGGATCGACAGGAAGCCGCCGCCGGCCGCCACCAGGCTGGAAACGATGCCGATCGCCGTGCCGACGACGAACATCCAGGCCGCGTGCGGCAGGGCGCGCGTCGGTTTCGGCTTGAAGTCGAGCACCATCTGCACCGAGGCGTAGTAGACGATGGCGGTGAAGGCGAAGGCCAGCGGCCGCGTCGGCACCAGGCTGGCGAAGAGCGAGCCGCCGAGCGTGCCGAGCACCAGCCCCGGCGCCATCGCCTTGACGATCTCCCAGCGCACCGCGCCGTGGCCGTGGTGGGCGCGCATGCTGGAGATCGACGTGACGACGATGGTGGCCATCGAGGTGCCGAGCGCCAGGTGCATGACGTGCTCCGGCGGGAAGCCCTGCGCGGCGAAGATCATGAACAGCAGCGGTACGATGGTCAGTCCCCCGCCGACGCCGAACAGGCCCGCGATGAAGCCGGCGAAGCAGCCGAGCAGGGGATAAACCAGCCACCACCAGCTCATTTCTTCATACCCATCAGTTGTTCGGTGATGAACTTCCACTCCGCCGGGTCGACCGGCGTGATCGACAGGCGGTTGCCCTTCGCCAGGGTGCGCATGTTGGCGAGTTCCTTGTGGCTGCGCAGTTCGGCGAGGCTGACGAGCGGCGTCTTCTTCACCAGTTTCACGTCCACGTTCAGCCAGCGCGGGTTGTCCGGCGAGGACTTCGGGTCGAAATATTTGTGCTTGCGGTCGAACTGGGTGGCGTCGGGGTAGGCGAGCTTCGCCACCTCGACGATGCCGACGATGCCCGGCTCGGCGCAGTTGGAATGGTAGAAGAAGCCGCGGTCGCCGAGCCGCATCTGGTCGCGCATGAAATTGCGCGCCTGGTAGTTGCGCACGCCCCACCAGGCCGTCACCTTGTCGCGGACGAGGTCGTCGATGCCGTAGGCCTCGGGTTCGCTCTTCATCAGCCAGTAGCGCATGGGCCGCTCCGCAAAAACAAAGCGCGGAATATTCCGCGCTTTTGAAGGGATCCCCCGCCTGTGCCGCTAGGCCGGCATCCTGAACCTAGGGTCCAGAGCGGCCGCTTTCCGGTCACCGCAGGTGCATCCGCTCAGTTGCGTACAACTGGGGACGCGCACAAAAGTGACGCTGTGGTCCGCAGCCAATGCCAAGTCATTGGTTCAAGGAATGGTTGGCCTTGGCGAACACTGCAGGGGAATTCGGGGGCGCCGGATCGGCGGCGCGTGGGCGGTCTAGAACAACTGTTCCTGGCTGGCCATCGCTTCGTCGAGCCGCGCCTGCATGGATGCGATTCTACGCCGGAACTCCTGCATGTCAAAGCCGCCGGGCAGCTTGACGGAGAGCAGTTCGTGGGCGAGGTTGAGCGCCGTCATGACGGCGAGGCGCTCGCCGGTGGACTTGGTCTTTTCGCCGATCTCGCGCATCTTCTCGTCGACGAAGGCGACGGCGGTTTGCAGGGCTTCGCGCTCGTCCGGCGCGCAGGCGACGCGATAATCGCGCCCCATCAGGACGATGTCCAGGGTGTTGGCTTCCTTCTTGCTCATTCGACCACCTTCCCCCCGCCCCCTTCCCGCGGAAGGGGGTGACGGTTGTTCGCCGCTGCGCGGCGCCACGTGATTGACTGTGCCGTCCTTGGGGCGGCCCGGCGGATGGCACTCATTGCTCGGGCATGCGCTCCATGAGGGACTCCAGGCGGGTGCAGGCGTTCTCGATTTTCTCGTTCAGGCGGTTGCGCTCGACTTCGAGCCCGGCGACCCGCGTGCGCAGTTCCTGATTTTCCGCGCGCAGGTTGTGGCACAGCGTGATGAATTGCTCGATGCGTTCCTCGAGCGCGAAGAGTTCCCGGTCCATCGCGACAAACTAACAAAAAAAGCGGTTTCACGTCAAGCAATAACAGAAAACTCTGAATGTTGTTTGTGACGCCGTCGCCGTGCCGCGGGGACTGACTTCGCCGTTTTGCGGCTATAATCCGCCGCGTCGCGTGGTTTTGCCATGCGACATCCTGTTCCAGGTGCACCGCCGGTCCTCAGCCGGCGGGTTAAACGGGAACGAGGTGCGCCGGCCCTGCCGGCAAGGCCTCGGCTGCCCCCGCAACGGTAAGCGAGTGCGGGTCCGCCACACAGCCACTGGGCGACAAGCCCGGGAAGGCGGCGGATCAAGACTCGCGAGCCCGGATACCGGCCTCGGACAGACCAGTTCGGAATCGCCGCGGGGGTGCGGCCACCGGCACCGGGCCCTGCCCGCTCCGATTTCAGCTCCCTCGTTCGTTTCCGTTTTATCGACATTGTCCGGCAGCGGGGACGCAGGCCGGACCGAGGGAGCCCTCCACATGCACTTCAGGCATCGAGCCGCGGCGCTTGCCATCGCCGCCCTGTTCCACCCATCCAGCCAGGCCGCCGCAGTGAACGCGGACGAGGCGACGGTGATCGTCAGCGCCACCCGCTTCGCCGAGGCCGACCCGCGCGTGCCGGCCAACATTTCCGTCATCACGCGCGAGGACATCCGCAGCTTGCCGGCCTTCGACCTGCCCGCCGTCCTGCGCAGCGCCGCCGGCGTCGACGTGCGCACCCTCTACGGCAGCCTCGGCGTCGATGCCGGCGTCGACCTGCGCGGCTTCGGCGACACGGCCGCCAGCAACACCCTGGTCCTCATCGACGGCCAGCGCCTCAACCCCATCGACATGGGCTCGATCAGCTGGTCGGCGGTGCCGCTGGAGAGCATCCAGCGCATCGAGATCATCCGCGGCGCCGGCACCGTCCTGTATGGCGACCGCGCCAGCGGCGGCGTCATCAACATCGTCACCGACAAGTCCGGCCGCCCGCGCGCGGCGGTGACGGCCACGGCGGGCAGCTTCGGCCATCGCGGGCTCGATGCCCACGGCGCCGCCGGCAACGACCGCGGCTACTTCAACGTCTTCGCCCACCATGCCGAGACCGGCGGCTGGCGGCGCAACAGCCAGCAGGACCAGCAGGCGCTCTCCGGCCGCGCCGGCGTGTACGTCGGCGCCGGCGAGGTCTTCCTCGACTGGGCCGCCTACAAGGACTCCTCCGGCCTGCCCGGCTACCTGCGTCGTGCCGCCTGGCGCGCCGACCCGCGCGCCAGCACCACGCCGGACGACTGGCAGAAGCGCGACGGCCATCGCCTGCGCCCCGGCGTCAAGCTGCCGCTCACCGATGCGCTGACGCTGGAGGCGGAGCTGTCCGCCGAGCGGGAGGACCAGCACGCCGACTACGCTTCCTTCGGCAGCCGGTCCGACCGCGCCAAGGACATGCTGTCGTTCACGCCGCGGCTGCGGTTTCGCCACGGCCTCGGCGGCCTGGCCAGCGAAACCGTGCTCGGTCTCGATCGTTACGACGGCGACGTCGATGCGCGCTACACGACGGCGCCGCGACAGACCGCGGCGCAGACCAGTACCGCCGTCTATTTTCAGAACATCACGAACCTGACCGAGGCGTGGGCGCTCACCCTCGGTGGACGCAGCCAGCGCATGGCGCAAAGCGCCCACCAGGACGCCTATGCGCCGTGGTTCTCGCCGGCGATGGACGGAGCCGCCACGCGGCGGCGCAACGCCTGGGACCTCGGCGCCAGCTACAGCGGCCAGGGTTGGCGCGCCTACGGCAAGCTCGGCACCACCTTCCGCTTCGCCAACACCGACGAGCTGTTCAGCTTCAACCCGCTCACCGGCAACCCCGCCTTCGCCGGCGACCTGCGCCCGCAGCACGGCCGCATCGGCGAGATCGGCGGCAGCGCCAGCCTCGGCCCGGTGCAGGCGCGCGCCTCGCTTTATCGCATGCATCTGAAGGACGAGATCGGTTACGACGGCGCGCTCGGCGCCAACGTCAACTTCGATCCGACGCGGCGCCAGGGCCTGGAAGCCGAGCTCGACTGGCGCATCGCCGAACCGCTCAAGGCGAAGCTGGCCTATGCCCGCACCGACGCCGAATTCCGCGACGGCCCCTACGACGGCAAGCGTGTGCCGCTGGTGCCGCGCGACAAGCTCACGCTGCAGCTCACCTGGGATGCCGGGCGGGCGGGCAGCTATTCCGCCCTCGTCAACCACGTCGGCGCGCGTCGCTACAGCGGCGACTTCGACAACGTGCGGGGACAGCTGCCCGGCTACAACACGCTCGACCTGCAGGCCGCCTGGAACCTCAAGCCGTGGACCGTCACGGCGCGCCTGCTCAACGCCCTCGACAGGCGCTACGCGCCGTATGCCGGCTACTCGCCCTGGATCGCCGACCATTACTACTATCCGGCCGACGGGCGCAGCTTCCACTTGAGCGCACGCTACGACTTCAAATGAGACGCGCCCCGCTCGGCCGCCCGAAGGGGCGCAAGTCACAAGCCGGAGCCGCGCAGCGGCGAACCTCCGTCACCCCCTCCCGCGGGGAGGGGGTTGGGGGGAAGGGGGCCTAACCTATGCCCACCCGCCGCCGCGCCCTGCTGGTGATCCTGCTCCTGGCCCTCGTCGGGCTGGCGAGCCTGGTCGTCGCGCTGGCGGCGGGCAGCCTGCCGGTGTCGGCGGGCGACCTCGGCGCGGCGCTGCTCGGCGACCGGTCGACGGTGGCGGCGGAAGTGGTGCGCGAGCTGCGCCTGCCGCGCGCCCTGGCCGCCTTCGCCTGCGGCGGCCTGCTGGCGCTGGCCGGCGCGCTGATGCAGGTGCTGCTGCGCAACCCGCTGGCCGATCCCTACGTGCTGGGCATTTCCGGCGGCGCCTCGGTCGGCGCGCTCTGCGCCATGCTCTTCGGCCTGCCGCTGCTGCTGGTGAACGGCGGCGCCTTCGCCGGCGCGCTCGCCGCCACCCTGCTGGTGTTCGGCCTGGCGCGCGGCGACGGCTCGTGGACGCAGACGCGACTGCTGCTCACCGGCGTCATCGTCGCCGCCGGCTGCGGCGCGGCGGTGGCGCTGATCCTCTCCGTCGCGCCGGAGAACCAGCTGCGCGGCATGCTGTTCTGGCTGATGGGCGACCTGTCGCATGCCGTCACGTTCTGGCCGGCGCTGGCCCTGCTGGCGCTGGGGCTCGCCGCCGCGCTGCCCTTCTCGCGCGACCTCAACCTGCTGGCGCGCGGCGACCTGACGGCGCGCACCCTCGGCGTGCCGGTGGCGCGCCTGCGCGGCGGCGTCTACGTGCTGGCGGCGCTGGCGACGGCCACCGCCGTCACCACCACCGGTTCGGTCGGTTTCGTCGGCCTGATCGTGCCGCATCTGGTGCGCCTGGCCATCGGCAACGACCAGCGCGTGCTGCTGCCGGCGGCGGCGCTGGCCGGCGGCGCTTTGCTGACGCTGGCCGACACGCTGGCGCGCACCGTCGTCGCGCCGCAGCAGTTGCCGGTGGGCGTACTCACCGCGCTGATCGGCGTGCCGGCCTTCCTCTATCTGCTCACGCGCAGCCCCCGGGGAGGTGCGTCGTGACGTCCTTGCTCTCGGTGCGCGACCTCGACGTGAATATCGGCAGCGTGCGCGTCGCCGCCGGTTTGGGCTTCGACCTCGCCGCCGGCGAGCGCCTCGCCATCCTCGGCCGCAACGGCACCGGCAAGACCACGCTGCTGGCCACGCTGGCCGGCCTGCGCGCGGCCGAGGCCGGCAGCGTCGCGCTGTGCGGTGAATCGTACGAGGCGCTCGGCGCGCGCCGCGCCGCGCAGCTGCGCGGCCTGCTGCCGCAGCGCCACATCGACGCCTTCCAGTCCACCGTTTTGGAGACGGCGCTGACCGGCCGCCATCCGCATCTCGGCCGCTGGCAATGGGAGGGCCGGGAAGACGAGCGCCTCGCGCGCGAGGCGCTGGCGGCGGTGGACCTCGCCGGCCTGGGCAGCCGCGAGGTGCACACGCTCTCCGGCGGCGAGCGCCAGCGCCTCGCCATCGCCGCGCTGCTGGCGCAGCAGCCGCGCCTCTACCTGCTCGACGAGCCGCTCGCCCACCTCGACCTCAACCACCAGATCGCCGTGCTCGAGCTGCTCTCGCGGCGCGCGCGCGAGGAGGGCGTCGGCATCGTCATGGTGCTGCACGACATCAACCTGGCGCTGCGCCACGCCGACCGCGCCCTGCTGCTGTTCGGCGAGGGGCGCACGCTGGAGGGGCCGGTGGCGGCGGTGCTCACCGCCGAGTCGCTGTCGCGCCTGTACGGCTATCCGCTGCGGGAAATTCCGGATGGAACCGGCCGCCATTTCGTCCCGGCGTAGGCCGGTCCGCAGGTCGGGCTTCGGCCCGACTCGGGCCGCCGTTGCCGGCCTGAAGGCCGACCTACGGCCGCGGCCGGCGCGAACGCGCCGTATCGAGGTGCTGGCACAGCCGCTCGATGCCGTCGAGGATGCGCGGCGTGTGGCGCTGCAGGTGGTCGGGGTGCACGAAAAAGAGGTTGTCGCGGGCGACCGCGGTGAGCGCCGGCCAGCGGCGCCACTCGTCCAGCCACTCGGGCCGCGCATCGCCCATGCCGCTGGCGACGATGGCTTCCGGGTCGGCGGCGAGCACGGCCTCGACCGTCACCGCCGCCGCCATCGGTTTCAGCGCGGCGAAGACGTTCTCGCCGCCGCACAGGCGGATCGCGTCGGAAATGATCTGGCCGCCGCCGACGGTCATCAGCGGCTGGTTCCAGACCTGGTAGAAGACGCCGACCTTCGGCTGCCCGGCGTAGCGTGCGCGCAGCGCGGCCAGGCGGTCGCGGAATCGCGCCGCCGCGGCGCGCGCGGCGACGCTCGTGCCGGAGAGGGCGCCCAGGCGCTCCAGGTCGGCGGGCACGTCCTCGATGCGGCGGGTTTCCGTGACCACCACCGGCAGGCCGATGGCCCGCAGCTTGGCGACGTGGGAGGCGCTGTTGCCGGACTCCCAGGCGACGACGAGGTCGGGCCGCAGCGCGGCCACCGCCTCCAGGTCGATTTTTTCGTAGCCGCCGATCTGCCGGATCTTCTTCGCCTCTTCCGGGTAGTTGCTGAACTCGACCGTGCCGACGACGCGGTTGCCGGCGCCGATGGCGAACAGGTTCTCCGTGATGTGCGGCGACAGGCTGACGATGCGCCGCGCCGGCTGGGTCAGGCGCACCGTGCGGCCGCTCTCGTCATTGACGGCGACGTCGGCCAGGGCGGGTGCGGCGGCGAGCAGGGCGATCAGGCAGAATGTTCTCATGGAGGCACCTGATTAGTGACAAACCTCAGCAGGCTCACGTAGCGAGCCTGGCGGGGAGGAAACTGGGCTCATTTTCACCGGCGAGGAGAATGGGCCATGGCGA